>Ga0247777_1000327_pt1 | contig 12914 bp, 33 predicted proteins | sample UWRJL154409C5_FD_179937 | JGI IMG/M metagenome (GOLD analysis project Ga0247777, IMG submission 179937) | Plant litter microbial communities from Arlington Agricultural Research Station in Wisconsin, United States - UWRJ-L154-409C-5 | ecosystem: Environmental > Terrestrial > Plant litter >...
CACGTTCAACGCCTACCTGTGGGCGGTCCCGTACAAGCTCATTTCGGAAGCGACGGGCTACGAGGTGGAAGAGCTGCACGAGTATTTTCTCGGGCGGCACTTCGGCTGGGTGGACAAGAAGGTTCCAAAGACGCCACGCAATCCCTCAGGCGTGGAATCGGTGCCCGTGCGCACTACCACCACCGACCAGCACGGGAAACGGTCGGTTCTCACTCATGACGAGTTCGCCGAGTACGTCGCGTTCATCCAGCGCTTCGCGGCGATCAGGCTGAACCTCGTGATCCCGGACCCAGACCCGATGCACCGCGAGCAGGAGGCGGCGTGATCTTCGAGTGCCAAGCGCTTCGCGATGCGCCGAACGGGAAGCCCTGTATCCGGTGCGGCGCCCGTCGGGACACAACCGTAGGGGCGCACTACACCGGCATGCGCAGGGGCTCCTACGGGGGCGGCATGAGCCAGAAGTGCTGGGACATCTGCATCGCAGACCTCTGCGACATGTGCCACGCCTGGATGGACCGGGTATCTCGAGAGAAGTCCAAGGCCATCGAGCATAGCGAGGAGTTCCAGCACCTGATCATCCTGACAATCATGCGCCGGATCGATGAGGGCGTGATCGTGATCAAAGGTCAGCGCGACAAGAAGTACAAGCCGCCTTCCAAAATAGTGCCTCGGCGTGAGCTGAAGGCCGAAGCAGAGCGAGTACAGGAATGACTGATTTGATCGAAGCCTATCCGCTTACGTGGCCTGTCGGCCGGCCGCGCGCACGGTATCAGGAGCGCGCGCGCTTCAAGACGACGCTCGGCGCGGCGATCTCGGCCGTGCAGTATGAGGTGAGGCTGCTCGGCGGGACCAATCTGGTGATCTCCAGCAATCTGCCGTTGCGCCGTGACGGCATGCCGATGGCGCGCCCGGGCTACATCGGTGATCTCGGCGTCGCCGTGTACTTCAACCTGAAGAAGAAGCCGATGTGCTTCGCCTGTGATCGCTGGGATCAGGTCGTGGACAACATGCAGGCCATTGCCAAGACCATAGAGGCGCTGCGCGGTATCGAGCGCTGGGGTAGTGGCTCCATGGTCGAGCAGGCGTTCACGGGCTTCCTGTCGCTTCCTGCGCCAGAACAGCCGTGGCAGACGCTGGGCCTTGAAACGAGCACCCCGACGCGCGAGCAGATCGAAGACGCGCACCGCCGGCTGGCGATGAAACATCACCCGGATCGCGGTGGCGATAGCGAAACGATGGGGCGAATCAACGCGGCGCGCGATGCGCTGCTGGAGCAAATGTCGTGACTGAGCGCGGGAAGAATCGGGAGACGATGTTCGCCGAATGGTGGGAAACCAAGGGGCGCGTCATCTGCTGGAACATCACTCAGCGAAAGCTCTCGCAGCAAATGATGGTCCGCGAGCTGGCAAAGTTCGGCTACATCTGGGGTTGGATCGATCGTCAGGCACGGGAGCAGGCACAGAAGCGCCGCGCAAAGAGAAACAAGGCATGACCGGAGTAGCTCTCACTGCCACACAGATTCGTTCGCTGCTCGCGGCGAAGATCACTGTGTTGTGTGACCGCCGACAGAGCGTAATGGCAAAGGCAATCGGAGTGTCTCCGCCAGCACTTGTCAGACGTGCTTGCAGGGAAGCGCGAGCCGGCCGGGAAGATTCTGGATTATCTCGGCTACGAGCGAATCGTAACGTATCGCAGGGTTCACAAAGTATGAGCGACGCACTGAGGATGATTGAGGAACTGGAGCGCAAGGAGAACCAGTACACCCTTTCGGGTGAGTGCTCCAACTGCGGTAAGGGCTGTAACAAGTCTTTCCCGCGAGGAGTGGAGAAACCGCCCAAAGGCGAATGCCCACACTGCGGCTGCATGACTGTGGTCTACGGTCCTGTGGGGAGCGTCCGACCATGACTGATGCTCCGCTCCGCACCGACCTTCAGCTAACCGAAGAGGTGGATGTCATCGGCGACACGCCGGCCTCGATCCTGATCATCGAGGCGATGCTGCTCGCGATCGGCGCTGATGCCGATCTGCAGGAGTCCTTCGGCATGAAGACCAGCACGGCCTCTGTTCAAATGACGGTCAATGGCAAGCCCGTTCCGATCGTGGACACGCTGACGGAGGCATGGAGGAGATGCGACGCCGAGATCGATGCACGCGCGAGAAAGATGGCCGTTCGCATGGTGACCGCCGCCGGCCTTGAGCCGCTTGCTGAAGCGCTTCGCGATGCCGAGCAGAAGATCCGGCAAAGACTCCAGATATGGGAGGACGCGGAATGACAGACTCGCAGGCCACTGACAAGTACCTCAAGCTGCGGACGCGCCTGAGCAACTACGGTCACGGCAACTGGGCCGGCAAGACCACCACCACGCTCGACCAGCAGCTCGACATCGCGCAGGCATGCGTTGATGCGCTTGACGAGATGGACCGCCTGGAGCGCGAGCGCTCCGAATGGGCCGGCATCGCTGCCACCCGCAATCGGAACATAGCGATGATCGCGGACGAGCGGGATCAATGGCGAGAGAAGTGCTACCTCATCTACGAACTGATCACGGGACAGCACCGCACAACGATGCAACGTCCCGATGTGCCAAAAGCTCTAGCCGACTATCGCCACCACAATGGCGAGATCGACTTTGCCAATGGTGATCGCGTTCGCGCCTGCAACGGCTGGTGGATGGCTGACCGCAAGGGCGGCGAATCAACGAAGCACAACACGCCGCGCGAGGCTGAAGAAGCTCTCAGACCCGCAGGCACAAGGGGATCAGCTACACATGACTGAGCAAGAATACCGCGAGCTGGAGCCGCTCTACGATCAAGCGAAAGCCGAGATCCCGTCGTGGGATTCGATCAGCATCACGCGCGTCCAGCGAACTTATACGTTCGGATACAACCGCGCCGCGCGGCTGCTTGAAAACCTTGCCGAGTACGGCGTCCTTACGTGGGACAAGCGCACCGGACAGTTCCGACGTGCTGTGAGCGAGAGATAGCGTCATGCTGAAACGAAACATCCCACTTCGGTGCAACGTCGTTGAGCGGGTGCTCACGATCGAGATTGGCATCGATACGCTGAAGTTCGCTGCGGAGAATTGTCCGAAGTTCTGGAACGGTGCGGCCGACATTTACACCCTGAAGGTCACGAACGCCGACCAGTTCGCCGAGGACATCCAGCGAGCCCTCACCGCAGAGGAAGAAGACGGCAGCACTCCGCTGAACCTACTGCTGGACAAAATGATCGAGGCCGCGGTGGGTGACGGCAGCGAGGCTATCGACTACGACGAGATGGATCGGCGGGAAAAGCTGGACGAAGTTGTAGCTTCTGGCAATGGATCTTGACGTATGAGCTACCGAGTAATTTTCAAATGCGACGTCTGCCTCGAAGAGTGCGGGCGAGACTGCATGGGGCTGCATTTCACGAACAACGAGGACTTCCGTCTCGTTCCCGGCTCCGATAACCAAGGGCGTCATATCTGCCTTCGGTGCTGTGCCCTGCTACGTGATCAGCTCAATGAAATCACGAAGCAGCCCGCATCACCTCTCAGCGCAGGAGAGCGTCAGCCATGAGGGTTGTCGATATGGCTCTGGCGTGCAAGCCGATGGAGTACGACACGGTGATTGTCGCGCGGCTCCCGGATGGGACGATCTGGACCATCGACCGGGTGAAGTTGCGCATGAACCGCGAACGCGACGAGGCCGAACTCATTCTCGATCTCGGGCAGCCTGTAGCTGCTCAAACCGTGGGAACAGGTCATGAGTGAATCGTGCGCAAACTGTCGATTCGCGCATCCGATCGAAATGTCTGATTTCAGCGGTCAGGTCGATTGCCGTCGCTATCCGCCAGGCGTGCAATACGAGCCCGAGCACAAAAGCAACATCAGGGAGGGCTGGCCGCGCCCATATCGGATTCAATGGTGCGGCGAATGGAAACCTGTCCCCACGCCTGCGGAGCAGAAATGACGCCGGCCGAGATAGTGCGTGCTGCCATCCCTGGAGCCGATGATTCGCTATGCGAGCACATCCTATGGGGCCGAACGCCCTTCCCTTGCGGCCAAGTCTGGGCACGGGATATCTATCGTGCGGCCTCGCGCTGGAAGCGAGCCGAGGAGCAAGGGAATCAGCTATGCGAACTGTGTGACCGGCTCGCAGCGGAAGGCTTTATCCTTTGCGACATCTGCAACGCAGCCCTAACGCGTGCTCGCGAGCGACGCGCAGGTCAACCAGGGGCGAGTCAGTCATGACAAACCTTGAGATCACTGAGGAGAGGCTGCGCAATACGCGCGCATGGGCCGCGGCACGAGTCGGGAGCCTATCGGGCGCCGATGTCATCGTTGCCGCGATTGACGAATTGCTGCGGTACCGGGAAATCGTCGGCTACGAGCTGGCCGAACCAACGGTCACTCCCGAACCGCCTGCGGGTACGGTCGCCATCGGTGCGTCAGTTCGTCTCACCGCGTTCTATCCGCCCGACATCTTCGGAAACATTCCGGCGGACGGGTGGACCATCAACGCGATCTATTCACCGAAGCCGAACTACGAGGTCGTGCATCCCAGCGGGTCTCGGATGGTGGTGAGCGCGAATGACTTCGCTGTGAACCGGCCAGAAGGTACGAAATGAGCTGCTACCACTTCGATATCGAAAACTGGGGGACGCCGCAAGCGCGGTGCCATATCTGCGGGACCTCATTCGATCCGACAAAAGGGGCCGATTCAAAGGCTCTCGATGCCGTGATTCGACATCTGGAGTACCGCCGCGGACTTCTGGATAACGCGATCTCAACCATGAAGGCGTTGATAGCGCTCAATGCAGGCGTAGCTCAGTCGGTAGAGCGCGGGTCTTCCATACCCGATGTCGCGAGTTCGAGCCTCGCCGCCTGCTCCACTGCACACAAGCCGGGCTGCGCGATCTTGTCTGCCGCAGGGAACCCTGCATGTTCGTGTGGCGCTGGGAGAACCGGAACAGCTCATGAATGACTTGGTGAAGATCGAGGCGTTGCTCGCAAAGGGCTGGGACCTGACAGTCTCAAGGCGCAACAGCGGCACGTACCACGCGACCGTTCACCTTGGCAGAGTCCATGGACCTGACAGTCACCATTGCATCGATTCTTCGGTGCTTCGCGTCTTGGCGCGGCTGGAGGAATACATCGATGCTCCCGAAGAGCCATCTGGGCGTCGAGGATGTGGCGAATGAAGTGTCACTACTGCGATATGGAAGCCGTGACCGTCGTCGGTGAATACCTGAAGCGGCACGTGTGCGCCCTGTGCGCTGAGGCGTGCGGGCACGCTACCGCATACGTGGAGTCAATCTTCACGCCGGACGTTCTGGACCGCATCTTCGATGGCCCTGCTGCTCCGACCAAGCGCGGACGCGCGACATCCTAGCGGAACAGCTCGTCATGCCACGCATCATCTGGGTTCGCATTCCTAAGTTCTGCGCCATGACGGGCGAGACAGATGACAGCGTGCGCGCGAACATGAACAACGGGCACTGGCCTGAAGGTATCGTATGGAAGAAAGCGCCGAACGGCCGCATCTACATCCACACGAGAAACTTCAACAAATGGGTCGCGGGTCAGGTGTACGCGCCACGAGCGCGAGTTCGATCGGCATCAGCTTCGTCTGGAAAGGGGTCCGATGCCGCGAAAGGATCGCGCTCCCCCCGACTGGCCGTAATCTCAACTACGTCAAGCGGCTCAGGGCAACCATAGAGCATGAAATCGCAACAGGCACCTTCGATTACGCGCGGCATTTCCCTGACAGTCCGCGGCTGGCGACTCTGGCAAGGCAATCGCCTGGAACACCTCTCGCCAGAGCCATGGAGTTTTACCTTGACGGTCTCGCCGGACAGATCGAACCTGAGACGCTTGCGAAATACCGTCACGATGCTCGAACGGTCGCTGGGTGGTTCCCGCAAGCCACGCTCCAAAGTCTCACGCGGCGCGAAGTCCGTAAGCAGATCGCAAGCCTCAATCTCTCGCGCAAGCGGCTCCTCAACCTCCTCACGCCGCTCCGCGGAGCGCTCGAGCAGGCGGTAGAGGATGAAGTCATCGAGGCAAGCCCGCTCTCCCGGTTCAAGGTCCGCCGTGTCGCAGCGCCGGTTGAGAAAATCGACCCGTTCACTCGTGAGGAAGTTGATCGACTCGGCCGAACCGAGCTCGGCAACCTCTGGACACTCTGGGCATGGACGGGAATGCGGTCCGGTGAGGTTATCGGACTCGAATGGCCTGACGTGGACCTTACGAGCGGCTGTCTTCACATCCGGCGAGCTGTTCGTGTGGGTCGCACGAAATCACCGAAGACGGAATCTGGCCAGCGAGTTGTCCGTCTGCTTCCCAGCGCACGGGCAGCTCTTGAAAGCATGGCGCCGCCGGAACGATCCGGACCGGTCACATGCAATCCGTCTACAGGCAAGCGATGGCACGAGGACAGAGGACTTGCCCGGGCGTTCAGGAAGGCCTGCGAGACGGCCGGCGTCCGCTACCGCTACCCCTATCAGCTCCGGCACACCTTCGCTTCGTGGGCGCTCTCGAGCGGCGAGAACCCGCTCTGGGTCGCGAAGCAGATGGGGCACCGCGACGTGACCATGATTTTCAAGGTTTACGGGCGGTACATGCCGGACATGAACCCCGAGGCTGGTCAAAAAATGATCAGCCCCAAAGGCAACATCCAGGCAGCATGACATCCAAGTCTTTGTTTCACGTGGAACGAAGGGTGTTCAATTCCCCCCGCCTCCACCATAAAATCAAGAACTTACTGTTTTTGGTTGCCTTAGAAATGGGCCCTATTGGGCTGCAGTAGTGCCCAGTAAGGCAACATTTGGGCAACGTCGACGGCGAGTGAGTTTGCGTCGACTCTCTGAGGACGCACGACAGGACATACGAGCCGTTGTGCTGGGGCTGATCGCTTCTGGGCAATGGGTGCGCGGAGTTCACTATGAACCCTCCGCGTTCGGGCGCCCGACCGTCTATGTCGACGCTTACGAAGCATGGCTGACCGGGAAGCCAGAGCCTAGACGAGTGCGATACCGAGACCTGCTGTCCTACCATCGGGCCAAGTACAAGGCCGACAAGCTGCACCGGACCACTTCATGGGCCGACGGGCAGCGCATGGTCGCAATGTATGGCGAGGCCGCGCGCCTCTCCCAAAAAACCGGAATTCCCCATCATGTCGACCACATCGTTCCCTTACGTGGCAGGTTTGTCAGCGGGCTTCACGTGCCGGATAACCTCCAGGTCATCACGGCCACGAAGAACCTTGAAAAAAGCAACAAGTCCTAGTGGCCCGTGGCGCCATGGCTCGATGCTCATCCTCGAAGTGCGGGACGAGCGTGGGAGGAAGGCGCTGAGGTATGTTCGTGACATGAGTGATAAGAAACGCGCCCCGACTGAGCAGGAAATTTCCGAGTGGGCCGATGGCATCGTCTACCGCACGGCCCGCGATGGCGCCCTTCTCTACTTCGACCCTGAGACACGCCAGTGGCTACCCGCCCCACACCCAACCAAATCGACGACTTCGGAAAACACCTTGAGCTGATGCAGAAAGCAGAAGCCGCCGCGAAGCGAGGGCATGATCTTCTGGCAAAGGGTGATCGGACCGGGGCGCAGGCGGCGCTTGATGAGGCCGAAGGGCTCACGGAGCACGCCGCGCTCATCGAGGAGCGCTGGAAGCATCCAGCATCGTGAAGCTTGATTTGCTGTACGGGCATTTACCCGTGGCAGCATCGGCTGATGCGGCTCTATGGCGTGAAACGGATGGGCGAGCTGGGCGGTAGGTTCTGGGTCCACGTTCGATGTCGTGGGTGCCAGCGGCGCGCCTGCATCTACGCAAGCTCGCTAGCGGCGAAGATGGGCCCGGCCGCTGACCTGGACGATGTGAAGGAGCGGCTGAGGTGCACGACGTGCGGTGCGCGCCGACCGTGGGTCTGGTCGATGGCGGAGCCGATGGAGGATGAGGAGTTCGACGAGTTGATCGACTTCGTCTAGCCCCTCGACTCCTGCCTAGCCCTTCAGTCGCCGCTCCACCCGCGCCAACAGCGTAGAGGGCCGCACCCCCAATTCCTTGGCGATCACCATCCACTCGGCGACCGTCACATCACGTCCCAGCCGAACCATCAGACGGATGAAGTGCTGGGTCCGCCCCAGGTCCCGGGCGAGGCTCGTTGGGGTCTTCCCAGCCTCTTTAATCGCATCTTCAAGCACCCCCGCTATCGCCCGCTGGGTCCTCGGAAAACCTGCCATAAACGCCCCTGTATCGATCAGAGGCGCACTAGATATCCCGCAGGTGGCCCATAGACGAAAACCGTCCATGGATGAAATCCGTCGATAGACGAAAATCGGCTACGTAGTCCGAAACTTTAAGGGTCAGGCGATTACGTGACTCCTGTCACAGCGATTCCCATAGCGGAAAGCAGCCAAGCTGCCGTCTAATCAAACAGCAGCCCTAGGAAAAGGACTGCTGTCGACGGAATCGAATTACAAAAACATCCGCTAAGGAGAGGCCGACATGTCCACTGCTGCGATCTGCGCTCTGGCGCTTACCGTTCTTGTTCTGGCTGTAGCGTTCTGGCTCAACTGGCAGGAACGCAAGTGATGTCTGTTGCAACTGTACTTGCGCTCGTCTTCATCGGCCTGTGCATGACTCCATTCGCATATTTGACTGCACGTCTCATGTGGGCTTATCGATGATCTAGTCCGCTCGATTGCTTATGCTGCGCACTCCGCTGTAGAACCGCTGCCATTCCGTTAGGGTTGCGGCGTCGAGTTCGCATCGCCGGCCAGTGTCGCTAATGCTTGCTCCAGCTCGCTCAGCGCGTTCGGCGCTTGCGGTGGCTGCATCAGTGACGGCGGGGGTTCCGGCAGTCTCGGGCATTGCGCAACGACGGGTACTGGCGGCTGCGAGGCGCACGCTGAGAGCACGAAGACGCTTGTCAGCATCAGAAGCGCGAGCCTGGAGGGATACCAATGTTTCGGCATGTTGCTTCTCGGTTTGGGCGGATAGAGCAGTGCTGTCCTCTTCCTTTCGGCGGGCCTTCTCGTTTGCCATGTCACGGGCACGCTCGGCCTGTGCAAATCTTGGCTGCCACAGCGCCTCCGAGGCGGCGTAGCCTGATTCGTATCCTCGGTGGTGCAGGTATAGCGCCGCCCCGATGATGAGCGCGGCGCCAGCGAGGTACGGCCAGAATCGCGACAGGAGTGACAGCCACATCAGGGCTGCACCGTCGTCGTGGTACTCGCAACCGTCGTCTGGGTCGTGCTCGGCTGCTGGTTCCAGTCGCGGCCAGCATCGCTGTAGGTCTGATACACGAGCTTGAGGAAGCCCAGCACCGCGACGAAGACGATGCTCGCAAAACCCGAGGCCTCGATGCCGCGGTCTTCCTTCGGCAACATCGTGTACCACTCGAGGAGCCGACCCGTTACAGCGACTGTCCAGACGAAGCAGCCGAGAAGGAACAGGCGGGGGAAGATCCGCCAGCTATCAATGACCTCGGCCCAGTGAAGCAATAACTGCTTGTTCACGCGAATACTCCACCTGCGGTAGTAAATGCCTGCCGCAGATCCGCCAGCTTGTTTTCGTGCTGCCCGTACCCAGCGCCAGGCAAGCTCGCCCAGATGTTGGCGCATTTCGCCACGGCTTGATCGAAGCGCCCTTCGGCGAGATCCGTGAAGGCTTTCTGCTCTTTGATCATCTGTAGGGCGATGAGATCCTGCGAATCGGGACTGAAGTCCTGCAGTCTCAATTGAAGCTTGTAGGCATCGAAGTAGCGCGCCAGGATCTGGTAGCGCCCGGCAGCCGTGGAGATGAGGCCAGGCTTCAGTGTTACCCTCACCCGCGGATGGTCGGCGTAGCTCGAAAAGAGAATCGGCTTCTCTGGCGTGCTGCCGACGATGCAGTTGTAACCCCGATCGCCAATACTGGCCGTCCCTTCTGAGTGGGCGATCATCGCCAGGAAGGCGTCGAGATTGCTCATCGAGTCGTCTTGAGCCCGATCTTCCCGAGCTTGCGAACGAGCGGCGCCGGGCAGTCGCTGGGCCCTGCGTCGCTGATGCTGCCCGGGATGGTGTTGTTGGTCACCTTGTCGTACAGCGCCACCTTCGCAAAGAAACAGGTGGACGTGTCCGGCACATCGGTGCGCCGAGTCTCGAGGGTGAAGGTCGAGAAGAGTTGCTTGCCCGTCTGGTCGAAGACCAGATAGACGGGCTTGTCGTCTACGCCGAGTGGGGTGCCGTCCTCGAATGTCGTCGGTGGGTTCGTGACGACGAATGTGAGCGCCTGGGTAGCGAAGGCCGGCGCTGCCGCGAATGCCGCAGCAATGGCAAGAATGAGTTTGAGAGCTTTCATCTTTAATCCTTTAGTCTTCCGTTGAGAACGCGCTCGATCCGGTCCACACGACGTTCGAGTTCGCGGCTGACCGGCACGACTTCGCTTAGCCTATTGGCACTGTCATGGACGATCTTGCGCATGCCCTCTTCGCTGGAGCGGCCGATCTGGTCCCAGATGACGCTGTTGCGCTCGACGTCGTGATTCTCGTGCATGCGCCAGACGAGGCCGATGAGCCCCACGATGGCGACACCTACAAGGATTGCGTAAAGCCACTCGGGCATTTACGTCCCGACCTCGCGGACCTGCTTGAAAAGCTTTTTCACCGCCTGTCCGACTTCGGCGTCCGTGGCGCTGTCGGGCGCCGTGAAGCTGACCGAGACGGAGTTCACACCTTCCTGTGGCTCGGCACTGTCGGCCAGCCCGGCCGGCGGCGGCTGCGTGCGATTGATGACGATCGTGATGTGGCTCAACTGCCTTCTCCTAGTGATCTGAAACGGGGATGCCGCGGCGGGAGAGCTCGACCTTCAGGTCATTCCATCGCTCCTGCATGACACGGGCTTCGCGTTCGGCTTTGCGCGCCTCGTCTGCTGTGGCCTCGGTACGAATGAGCGCCATTCCCGCGAGAAGCGTTGCGAGAATTACTCCGCCAACGAGGACTGCGGACGTACCACGCCCCAGCGACTCGATCTGAGTGACGCTGGCCGAATGCGGCTGCGGGCTCACCTGAATGCTGTGCTCGATGTGCGAGTTCATGGCCGCCTGCCCTCCAGTCGATCGATCCGCTGATAGGCTGCATCGATCTGGCGCTGTGACGAGTTCTGCCATTCGGATACCTTCGTCTCGAGCGAGGTGAAACGGCCGTAGACTGTGATGCCGCCCACGATGACCGCGACTGTGAGAGTCGAGAGGATTCCCAAGATCCACTTCAGCAGAGACGAGCCACCTTCCTGGTAGTTGTTGCCCCCGCCTTTCTCCACCTGCTTGCGGATGATGCTGATGAGCAGCTTCCGCTCGTCGTCCCACAGGTTGTAATCCTCGGGGCCCCGCTCATCTCCAATCGCCGCCATGATTTCCTCGCTCGTCGACACTGTTCAGGCCACCCGCTTTAGCTGGCAGGCGAAGTCGCATCGGATCGCGCGAACATCGCCCGGCGAAAGACCGTTTCGGTCTTCGGGCTTCAGCTTCCAGCCCAGCCAAAAACGCCATCCCCAGCGCTCGACACGGATGCACGAGTACGGCGTGCCGGCGAGCCACGCGAAGTACCAGCCGTTCTCGCCCTTCGCAGGCTCGTGGTCCGTGCCGATAGAGCGCAGGTGCGCGGGAGTCAGGACGGGATTCAGGACGGGTACCCAGCGCAGGGAGTCGACGGGGTTGCGCAGGGCAGACCAAATGAAGATGCGACGTATCGGGCTCCAGCCGGCGGTCTTATCGGCCCACCATTGCTGGGCTGGATCTCCACCGCGGAGGCCATCGACGCCGTCTTCGTAGTTGCAATAGGGCCATGCGATGAGAGGGAACTGCAGGAGCATGCGATCGAAGCGCTTGCTATGGGTCGGCCAGCACCAGCCCTGCCAGGCAAGCACGTAGATGATCGGTAGGCCCAGGATCGCCAGAAGCAGCATCATGGCCAGCCGCAGGAGCCAGACCGGGATGGAGAGGATGACCCGCAGCGCCAGCGTCAACCCGCGCTTGGGCCTCCATCCTCTATGATGAGAGTGAGGTCCAGCGCCCGGTCGATCATCGTGCGCAGGATGTTCATGGCGTCCAGCGAGCGCTCAACCTTCCAGCCGACCGCCGTTTTGGTTCGCTCTACACCGATTCCGATGGCGTCCACCGCCTCGAAGCTGTAATTGGCAGCCCGAATCGTTACCCTGGATCGGAGCTGATCCCGCTGGGGCTTGGGTATCTCGAACGGCAACTTGTAGACGCCTGCCGCGGGGTTGGAGAGCACATAGCTTTTCTCTCCGGAGGGCTGCTTAAACGGCTCGACCCGATAAGTGCTGGTTGGCACGCATGACTCGAAGGGCGCGCCCGCGGGGCCGCCTTTAGGGTGAGGCACCCACGGCTTCTCGATCGTGAAAAGCTTCTTGTCGCCGACCGTCAACGTCCCCAGGACCGCGTCTGGGGTGTAGGTGTCACGCCGTAACGTGAGCATCACGACCCCATCTGGTGCCTCCGCGTGAGAGTCCGCCCGCAATTTCGCATGAAGCCACTATCGCGCGAGGCCAAATCTTTGGCATCCTGTCGGTTATGAAAACGAGCGCAAGATGCGCCACACCCTGAATGGGCTATCTGTTCGCCATCCTCGGCAGCATCGCGGGCTTGTTCGCCGTGCTTGCAACCGTCGCGGCGCTCGGCAAGGGCACAGACATCCAGTTGATCCTCGGTGGCGTCTACTGGATTGCAACGGCCGTTTTTTGGGTCGGTGCCGGCATCATCTTTCGGATGGAAGACCTGCGCAAAAAGGACCCTCCGACATGAACGGACTCCGCTGTGGCTGCTGACATGCGCAAGCACCTTCCGCTCATCGCGGCCGTGCTCTTCCTTGCAGCCGTGCAGATCACATCCACCTACTGGTTCACGCATCGCCCTGCCCCGGTGGT
>Ga0247777_1000328_pt1 | contig 12877 bp, 11 predicted proteins | sample UWRJL154409C5_FD_179937 | JGI IMG/M metagenome (GOLD analysis project Ga0247777, IMG submission 179937) | Plant litter microbial communities from Arlington Agricultural Research Station in Wisconsin, United States - UWRJ-L154-409C-5 | ecosystem: Environmental > Terrestrial > Plant litter >...
CGATGGTACCGAGAAGGTCAAGGTCGGCAACGAGGAGGTGGTGCGTGCCCGCGCCGCCGCGCCGGCGAGGACGCTGAGCGCTGAGGAGCGAGCGGCCCACGCCGCGCGCCTAGGACTGACTGTGGTGAAGGGTGCGCCCGAGCGTGCTCCGACGAAGAAGCCCACGCGCAATGAAGAGATCGATGCAGCGGAGCGCTGGCTGGCCGCGAATGATCCTGATCGCAAAGTTGCTGTTGCGAAGGACGCGTTGCGCGTAGACACCAATCCCACCCCCGCGCAGATTAAAGCAGGCAACTACAAGAAGGGCCATCGCCGTGTCGAAGGACTTCCATTCACCATTGAGAACCCGAAGGGCGCTACGCGTCGTGGGTACGACGACGCCGGAAATGTCATCTGGACCGTCAAAAAGATGCCCGCCGACTACGGATATTTTGGACGTACTCGCGGCGCAGACGGCGAACATATTGATGGCTTCGATCTGCGTACGGGACAGCGCAACTTTGTGGTGGATCAACTCGACACTCGGACTGGCGAATTCGACGAGCACAAAGTGTTCGTCCGAGCCAAGGACGAAGCCCACGTCATTGAGACTTATCGTGCGGCCTTCTCCGACGGTCGAGCCGATGAACGGCTAGGTAACCTCCACGAGGTAACCCGCGAGGAACTGCATGATTGGATGGACAAGCCACAGACGGAAAGCATCACGAAGACGATGCTCGACCGTGACATGGGCAACGTCAACTTCGATGTGCCGGAAGGTCCGACAAAGTCTCACATCGCCATGGATGGTACGGAGCTCAACCCAGTCAAGAGTACCACCGCCGAGGCGATGCTTAACGAGATGGAGCTATCACAGGTTCCGGGAGTTCATGGCGTGGTCTCCCGCTTCACACAGGGCATGCTGAAGAAGCTGGCAAAAGACGTCGACGTGCATCTGGTGTCAGAAGCCGATATGAAAAAGCTTTCCGGCGTTGATGCGCTGGGGCTGCACATGTATGAGCCGGGCACCAGCGAAAAGAGTGTGGTGTATATTTCGACCGGCGCTAAGCCAACTGGCTATGGCATCGGCACGCGCAACCATGCACTACTCCACGAGCTGGTGCACGCAGTCACCTCGCGTGAAATCAACAACGTCCCCGGCGCATCAGCGCAGATCACCAAGCTTATCCAACTCTCGCTGCAACATGCCGGTGATACCGGTGCGCTGGAGGGAATTCTCCAGAAGAAGGGTGGTCTCTGGTATGGCCTGACCAACCCGCACGAATTCATGGCCGAGGCGCTGAGCAATCAGAAGTTTCAGGAATTTCTGGCGACGGTACCGATTGACCGCGCCACCGCACACCATCTGGGCATCCACCCGAAAGGCCGCGCGCCCAACGCGTGGGACATGGTGCGCCACTGGGTGAAGAAGGCCGTCGAAAGAGTGACAGGCGTACTACCTAATTTCGACAGCGCGCTCGACGGTATCCTTCGTGTCGGCGACGTGTTGACATCCAAGCATATGCAGCAGCACCTGATGCCGCGGCAGGAGAAGCTGCGCGCCGCCCACGAACTTGTCCAAAAAGATGCGTTGAAGATGGTCGACGACGCGACTGAGTTCGTGAAGAATTTTGTGGCGCGGCCGGAGAACAACACCGCTGAGCGTACCGCGAAGATGCTCAACCTTCGCACGTTGGAGAACATCGGACAGCTGGGTAACAGCTTCTTTCAGAACCGTGTCGTTCAGAGGATTAGCAATGCCGTTGAAAAGCGACGAGTTCGAGCCGAACGAATTGCCGAACAGGCAGAGCCCAACATCCGAGAGCACGCTCGTTTGCGCGCTGCGAACCCGGAAGCATACGCTGAGCTCTCGACACTGCGCTATGCAGCAACCATGGCCAATCTGCATCCGGACGTGCCACTTTCAGACAAGGCCAACCAGCACCTTGCTGGAAACAAAGTAGTCGGCAAATACGTATGGCAGAAGGCGCAACACGCTGAGCTCAACAAGCTCTACAACAAGCTGCCCGAAGAGTTCAAAGCGCTCTACCATGCTGACGGGAAATACTTCCGTGAGCAGCAAGAGCTCATGGCAAGCGGCATCCAGAACAACCAAATTCTCAAGCTGTTTGGAGTGAAGGATGCGGCACTTGCTGAACGCATTAATAAAGGCACTCTTACTGACAGTGATCGTGCTCAGCTGGGTGGCAATCTGGAGATCATCGAGGAGGCTGGCAAGCTCAGCAAGATAGAGGGCTACTACGTACCGCTGATGCGACACGGGGATCATGTCGTACGCGCTGACACTAAAGTTACCTTGCCGGGTAATGCGAAGGCTGTTCGGGATGGCGCTGGTAAAGTCATCCCCAACGAGTTCGAGTTCAGTACCGCCAAGGAGGCGGAAGCGTATGTTAAAACATCACCCCTTGAAGCAGAGATTGATAAGGTCTGGATCGATCCCAAGACAGGTGAGAGGTTGGGGGCCAACGAGCTGGACAGTGTTGATCGCTATAGGGTCACAGTGCAAAACCGACACGTTGAGTTCGTCGAGGGCAAACGTGCGGCGGACGCGCGTGCCGCTGAACTTGCTAAAGATGGAAGCCTTACTGTCCACGAGGTGGTTCCTCGCAGCATGGAGCCCAACGCTCGACAAGGTGCCGAGATATCGACAGCGCTTGGACGTCTCGTTAAGAAGCTTGAGCGTTCTGACGCTTACGAAGCTGCGTCTCCCACTGACCGAGCCGCGATGCGTCGTGCCATTGAAGAAGCGGCCCTCGCGTCGCATGGCTCCACCCGCATTTCCTCGAAGGCGCTACCGCGTCGGAATGTAGCTGGGCATAGCGAAAATGCCGTCAAGGATATGTTCACTTATGCGCAGAGCGCTTCGCGGTACATCGCGGGGCTCGAGCACAACGCTGAGCTGGAAGCCGCCGTCAAGGAGATGAATGAGCAGCTGACGGTTGACCACTCCAAGGGTGGTCTCTATGCGCGGACGCAGATCGCGAACGAAGTCACAAAGAGGCTGCAGGGGGACAACGGCTACCAGCAGGGCGGTAAGCTGGCTCCTGTGATCAAGCGCGCCATGAGCGCAAGCTTCACGGACAAGCTGGGCTCGCCAGCCTACAGCATCATCAACGCGATGCAGGTGGGCATGATTACGATGCCCTACTATGCTGGCAAGTACGGCGCTGGTCGTACGTTCGCAGCGTTGGGCAAAGCGTATGCTGATGTTCAGGCCAAGAGCGTTCTTGGCAAGGGGGCTGCGGCGACAGTCCGCCAATTCGCTAGGCGCGGCGGCGCGGGCGATCTGATGGGTCTCGTGAAGAACAATCTCTCCGCCGAAGAGAAAGCGATGATCGATGCGCATTTGGAGATCGGCACGATCGACAAGTCGGCGGGCATGGAGGTGTCCGACCTCGTCAAGGACTACACGGGCGTCGGCGGCAAGGTCGATGCGGTTCTGGGTTATCTTGAAGGCGTAGTCCGGGAGATGCCGAAGGCGGTGGAAACCGTCAACCGTAGCGTCACGGCACTGGCCGGCTACCGCATGGCGCGGGCCGCCGGCGAGACCCACGAGCAGGCGATCCAGAGTTCGATCGACGCTGTGAACAATACGCAGTTCAACTACAGCCCCACCAACGCGCCGCCGGTGTTTAACCACCCGTTGTTCAAGATCGCGCTGCAGTTCAAAAAATATGGTCAGGGAGTGTACCAGCTGATCGGCACGCAGATCGGTCGCGCGATGCGTAACGAGAAGCCCGGTGATCGGGCTGAGGCCGTGAAGACGCTCATAGGGATCGCCGGTACGCATATGGCGATGGCTGGCGCATTGGGGCTTCCGACGGAGCCGTTTAAGTATTTGCTCATGGGCGCTTCGGCGGCCGGGCTTCCAGTAGGGACGTGGAGCGATGTGGAAGACAAAGTACGCAAGGCTGCAGCAGCGACGTTTGGAACGGTTGGGGGTGAAGCGTTCAGTAGGGGTCTTCCTCGTCTCCTTGGTCTTGATCTTTCTCGTATGGGTCTGGACAGTGTGACGTCGTTTGGCGAGCCGCGTGGGAAGAAGGAGAGCGATGTTAAAAGCTGGCTCTTCGACAGCGTGTCCGGCCCTGTAGTCTCCCTAGGCGGGGATTACGTGAAGGGGCTCCAGAACGTAGCTAACGGCGACTTCGGTAAAGCGGCCGAGCAGATGATCCCCCTGAAGGCTGCCAGCGACAGCCTTAGAGCTTATCGCCAAGCGACCGAGGGGAAGAAGACGGCAGCTGGCACCGACAAGAGCGCGCCCTACACCCCCAAGGAAGCCGCTCTGAGGGCGCTGGGGTTCGGTAACGCGCGTGAGGCGGAGGAAGGCGCGAAGACCTCCAAGTTCTATCGGGATAGCGCTCAGGCCAAGGAGGAGCGCACCTCGCTGGTCAACAAGTGGGTGCAAGCCGGGCCGACCGACAAAACGAAGGCATGGGCGGCGATACAGAAGTGGAACCAGCAGGCCTCGCCTGAGGCCAAGATCAACCCGAAAGAGTTGACCGATAAAGCGAAGCGTGATGCAAAGAACGCCAAGGAGATGGTGCTTGGCATCAAGCCCAACAAACGCGACAAGAGGTTCCTCGAAGAGGGCTTCTACTACAACACGAGGTAGCTGTGCCTAAAGGTGTTCGCGATCCGAGCTCGCATCGTACGCCGGAGCAGATCAGGAAAATGGATCGTGGCTACAACGCCACGCCAGAAATGCGCCATCGCAGGGGTATGCAGAACAAGGCTCGTGCCATCGTCGCGAAAGACCTTGGCCACGAAGCCATCGCGGGTAAGGACGTCGACCACAAGGTCATGCTCGACAAGGGCGGGAGTAACGCACGCAGCAATCTGCGCGTGCGGTCGCAGAAGGCCAACAGGGGCTGGGCCCGCGATAAGTAGTTAGAGCCCTACGATCGTCTTGAACAGACCTGTGATCTCAGCCATTTTATCCCGCTGCCCACGCTCGTAGGCCTGCTGCATTAGCAGCTCTACCCGCTCGAGCTCATGTTTCTGCCGGGGCATCTCGAAGTCTAGCTGTGGCCACGTACCATTTTTCGGGCGCAAGCAAATGCGTGTAGGGTTATCTTTCTCCCCGCACGCTGTCTCCTGCGTGTTGTCTTTGTAGATGTTGTAGTGGTAGCGGCAAGAGTACTCAGTCTCCGTGCAATGCTTATTATCGCTGTTGTTCACGGCTCAATCTTTCCCGGAAGATGGCCACCCCAACCAACCGGAGAGTCCGGTTGAGGCTTGGACTTGGCGGCCTTTTCCAGCTTCTCGATGCGCTCCAGCAGCGGCTTGGTTTCGTCCTCTATGAGTCTCGCGATGAGCTGGGTGTCGTCTTTGTTCAACATCGCTATTCCCCTTCGCGTGTATGGACAGGAGAGGAGGCCGGCGCGCGCCGCGGGCAAGGTAGGCATCGCGTCCGGTCAGTTTCGTACCCAACCGGCGGGCAGTCGGAACAAAGACCATCTGTAGCCTCAAGTAATTTTTGGATGGTCGCTTTCGGAACTTCGGGACTGCGGGCGGCAATCTCGTTCACCTGCCGGTCAGTCGATGTATCCGGGCCTTGGACGAGCGCAGCCAAAATACGCTTTGTATAATCGTCCTGCGCCGCGCCTTTCGCATCTTCCAGCGTATCGAAAGAGCCTCGAACCGGAGATGCTGGGCAAAAGCCCTCAATATTAAAGTTTTCGCACCAGATATATTTCTCACCGGGGTTCTTAACGATCCAGAACACCCACGGATCGCCCGAGCTCCAGACGAACTGCCCGTCGATCTGGCCCTTCCCGGCCTTCCACTCCAACGGCTTCACGCCCGGAGTTGGGGCAACTCCGGACTTGCGGAGACCAGCCACGATCCCTGCCTTGTTGTCCCATAGGATTTCTCGAAGCGCTCTTGCCTCGCACTCCTTAATCGCGGAATTAGTAGAGTTCAAATACTCCGTTAGGACGCGATCAATTTTGTCCGCCAGTGCGGATGTTTCGGTTTCGGGAGAAGTTGGGGCAACTCCGGACTTTGCAAGTGCGTCAGAAAGAATGTCGCGAAACAGAAATGCCCAATCGCCTAACGGGCCGGATGGAAACTGGCCCATGTTCTTCAATTGATCGTGGCACTTCTGCACCCACCAGCGCGGGAATGTAATGATCTCCAAGTCCAGAGTTGGGGCAAGTCCGGCATCCGCCGCCCGCGACAGTGTGATAACGCGCTCATAGTTTGATTTCATTTCGGCAAGCGCGTCGTCCGCCGTAGAGGTTCCGTCCTTGATATTTTTGAGCCACTGGATTGCGTTGCATCCAAGGTCGGCCCATTCGTTAAGAGCGTGCCGCACAGTTTCGATCTCGGGAGAACTATGATTTTTAAGAGTGGTCATTGTCGAGCTTCCATTTCCTGAGTGCTTGAAGCATTGCATAGTCAGAAGCAGTTACCTCGTAGGTAACAAACCCTTTCTTGCAGGATGGGCAAGATCGAGAGCGACGTATGTCCACCCCCGATCTAGCTGTCGTCGTGTTTTTCGACTGCGTCTGACCGTAGCCGCAGTGAACACACGAGAATGCGTTATAGCTCACGCAATCCGCGGATAGAACTTGCCGCGCTTCGGCCATTCGACGATGCTGATCGAGATCACTCGATCGAGATCGATGCAGCCGTCGAAGATGTCTGACGCCATGTCGTAGTGTTGTGGCGGTGCTTTGGTTTTCTCGGGCTGCCATTTGTACTTCCAACCACCGCGCAGCTTCCACGCCTTCAACAAAGCCTCGTAAGCCTTGCGACCTTTCTTGGCGTCGTTGTAACGATAGATGATCGGGGTAACGGCTACGTCGTACGTGCACATGATCTGTGCATTCTCGGTGGAGGTCGGCTCTGTGGGCTGGTTCACTTGTTGCTCCTTTATGATGTCGATGACGTTAGAGTTCACTTTTTAACCTTTCGGTCTCCTTGCCAGTCCGGGCCTTAGCCTCGGTTTCGAAATGCGTCGTAGTCCTCGCCAGCCAAGATCATTTCATGGCAGGCTTTGCAGGGGCAGCTCCGAGCATTGCGGGTAACAGCCTGATGGCCGCATGCGAGATCAACGATCCGCTTGCACATATCTGCTCCCAACTTCTCCCGGTTTATTGACGTCGCCAGCCAGTCAGTCCGCACAATTCTTTCGACCGGGGGCTTCTTCCAATAGATTTTCATCTTCTCGGCAAGTTCGAGGTCGCCCATGTTTAGCTTCCTAAAGCCCGGATAGCCGGCCAGACCGGGCCTAAGAGCGACGGCGGCTCGGCTTCGGCGGAACGATCTGGGCGACCCCGATCGCGTCGGATATCTCGACCAATTCATAGCGGCCGATGCGAACGGTCTGCCCCATCTCCACTAGGTGCTCGGCTTCTTCGGCTGGGCTGAAATATTCCTCGCCCTTATTCCCATCGATCTTAACGAAAAGCTGCTTTGGCAATTTCATTGTCGTTCTCCTGTTCATCTGGCGGAGTGTTTGAATGATCGCTACTAAATCTCGTCCACGAAATTTAGGTCAGGCGAGCTCGCAAGATCGATCTGGATGATGTTCTCCTTGGAGAAGGCCAGACCAGTTCCTCCACCAAGGTACCCAACTACACTCGTTGTAGTCATGGAAGCTTTAAGTGCCTCCATCAGCAAGTGCCTCGACTTGCCGGACTTCTTCAACCATTCACCGAATGCACTTGACGATATGCGCATCAGCTTGTCGTTGAGGCCGATCTGCACGACGATACCATTGAGGCGTGAGATATCAGATGGTTTGATCACCTGCACTGCGTTAGTTGTGTTCGGCTTCGGGGGCTTACCAACTGCTACATGGATGCGATCCGTCCAGAGCACTTTATTCTGGGCTTGCATGTCTTTCAAGAACGATGAGATGATCGAAGATATATTTATAGTTTTCGTAAGGTCTACGGTCTGGGCACCCCGTAGCGAGCGCATAGTGTCGAGCGAGCGCAACATAAAACTCTTTAAAGCCGGCTCGTCGAAAACAGCATACCCCAAAGTGTTCGCGTAGCGCGCTCCAAGCAAGATAGTGGCAATTAGAGAAATCCAAAACCGTTCCTCCTGATGGGACTTGGTTTCGATGTTGAGCTGCTTGCTCAACGCGGCCATGTCAGCTTCGATTTGATGAAAATTTGTCCCAAGCCATTGGGCGTACTTCAGACCAACCGAACCATAGTTCGTGTTCAGCTTGGATAGCCTGATTGTAGCTTCCGATGTGTCTACTATACCACTCTGTGATGGTATAGCTGGAGTAACCGTGTATTCGAAAATTCTGTACAGGCCCGCCAGCGTAGTCTGTGTCTGCTGCGTAACGTGGTCGATCAAGCTGTCGTTGGAAGCAGATATAACTAACGTCTGCCAGTGCCCGGGTTCTTTCATCTGCGCGTGCTGATTGAGCCTCGACTTCTCCTTGCCCTGTGCAATCTGGAACGTCATGTTGACGAACTTCTTGGTGTCCTCGTCGGTCTTGAGTTCGTCCCAATAAATAGGGAGAGAACGGACTTCGCCGATTTTCTTCATAACAGAATTCTGCGTATCCGATAGCGACTGCACTGCGCGAATGGGATCGCCCCAGACTGCCTGCGCGATCCTTAATGCAGTAGACTTGCCGATGCCACTTTCCTTTGAGTAGGCGCTCATTAGCATACCCAGGTGTCCAGTGAACATCACAAGGGGTGCAGCGAAAGCTGAAGCCACAATTGCTTCCAAATCTGGCCTGCCTTGCGACGTGACTAGTTTTACTGCATCGAGCCAATACGCGTCGGAACCTCTCGGCTTGTACTGTTGGTTGACTACCGGGTTGGCGGTAGCGCTCGGCGAGCTTCCATTGGGCGTCCAGAGCTGACCACCATATATAAAACCTTCCGTCTGGCCGTTCTTGTCGTGCCATCCGAAGGGGGCACTCGCTACGCTGTCTTTGATCTGCTGCAGTTTTTTCACCCATGACACAAAGAAGTCTCCTGAGAATTTATCGTTGGCGGGCAGCATGAAGCCTTGACGCTGAAGCGTCTTCTTCATCTCGTTGGTCCCGATGAACTCAAGGTCAATGCTAATTTGCCCGACCTTGTTGCGCTCCACGACCGTGTCGAAGTGGAGCATGTTCGGGTCTTTTTGCAGCCATGCGTTCATCATCGGATAGTCGCTGATCGGGATAGAGATTTGCTGCTGTGGGTTCGCGGGATCAGTAACCACCTTGCAGATTATGTTCGCTTGTGTGCGCAGGAAACCCACCGGCATATCGGCGTTACCCGCGGAGGTTACCAGATGCGGCTGTACGGGTGCTTGCGCGGTTGCGCAGGTGCCGAAACCCCCTGCAGCTGGAGCTGCGCCCGACACAGGTCCTTGATGGCTTCCGATCGCAGCTTGATTAGCTGGCGCTGCTCCTTGCGCAAATCCAATTGAGATTTGCGGAGCTGCTCGTTGCTCAAAGTTAAGTGGCGATTTTCCTTGAGCAAACAACGCACAAGACCGACAAGCCGTGGCACCGGTTGCTGATATCGTTGAGCAGGAAGGCCAGCCAAGACCTCGTTCAACGCGTTCGCGATCTTTTCTGTCGAAGAAATCGTCGGTGCTTTCTTTACTGTACGTCGCATGCCTGTCTCCCATACGGTGAGCATCTGCGCGCCCACCTTTTGTGAACGTACTGATCAGCGTTGTGATGTTCCAAAGCGGATTGTTCAGCGCAGCCCCACCAGTGGCTACTGCGTCGCGTAGGAAACCACATGCAGGAAGAACACCATCCAGATCAGGAGTAGGCCACAGCTGGTCAAGCCCAACCTGTAGCTCAGAAGCTGGAGCGGTGACAGGCCGTAGCGGAAACAGGGATCGATTAACTGCCAGCGTGCCCGGTGCCTGAGATACTCTTCCCACATACGGTTGCAGAGCATCGCGTATCCGATCGAAACTATAATCGAAATCGAGAGGCTGACCAATAAACCTAACATGGCGCGCAGGCTCCTGCTTGCGGTTGAGGGTGTCAGGGATGCGAAGAACTCTTACGCTGTCCACGGTGCACTGCGTATCGCAAAGCAAGCCGTTCGCCTTCGCAGCTTTGGCTAGCGCAAACGCAATGGGGAGCCATTCATCCGGCGTGAGTGCGCGATCCACGCACCAGTAAAAATGAAAGCCGCCGCCAGAGTGAACGATCATCGTTGGCTTGGGCAGGCCCACCGTAGCGATGAACTTCATCGTTGCTTGGACAGCCTCTTCGGGCGTGGCGTAGCTGGCACCGCTCGCCTTGCCGTAGTCGACGTCGAGGAAGAAACTCTTGAGGGCGATCGCATTGGTAGCCAGCCGGATCGGCGAATTGTAAGTGCGTGGGAATTTACCCTTGGTGACTTTGGCGTCGGCGGCGAGCTGCGTCGACATGCAGGCGTAGACGTCGAGCGTGTTGGAACCGCCTTTGAGGGCAAACTCGAGAACTTTACCGGCTTCGCCGGCGGACTGCACCGCGCGGCCGGTCCATGCCGGCTTGCCGTCGGGGCGCGGGTTGGTGGGTGGGAAGGTCCAGTGGATATTAACAAAGCCGGGCTGGCCCGGCTCCGGCCACGGTAGTACGCGGGCCAGATAGATTTTAGCGTTCTCGAACATCGAGTTTCCCCACCTGCCGGAGGAGGACAATCCCTCCTCCGGTCGCTTTTATTTTTACCCGTTGATCAGCGCGTTCAGGCGGTCGTCGATGGAACCTTCAAACGCTGACACCACTCCCGGTGCAACGGGAGCCGTTGGAGCAGGCGCAGGACCCGCTGGGGCGGCCGCTGGCTGCGGCGTCTCCGGCACCGCACTACCGAAGCCTGTCATGGCTGGGGCGGGCTTAGGAGCCGCCTGAGGCGCTACGGCGGGTTGAGCAGGCTGAACTGCTGCTGGAGCCTGTGCAGGAGCAGGCGCTGCATTGACGGATTGACCCTGAGTTCCAACTGGTCCGAAGCCAGTTGACGCAGGTGTGGCTGCACCACCCACTGTAGGTACTGGAGACTGTCCGACGGCATTAGGTGTCGGGGCAGTAGGGGCTGCAGTAGCAGGTTGGGTAGTGGGCTGGACGGCATTGGGGGGCACCGCTTCGAGGAACGTGGCAGGAGCATTCTGAGCCGCTGCAGGAGCCGGCGCAGTCCCTTCGTTGACGACACGAGCGACTTCGGAACTGTCGCGCATCGCCACGACCACCGCGGCTTCCTGTTCGGTCAATGGTCGGATCGCATCGAACTTGAACTTCGGAAAGCTCTCCGCCGGATCGAAGCTGATTTTGATCCCCATCGAAAAGTAGGGGTATCCCATCTGATGATAGCGCGCGTTGAACGCCGCCAAGTCCTGAAGCGACGCCGCGGGGCACCTCAGGAGAAGCGGCCCGCCAAAGCTTTCGTTCTTTAGATCGGTCAACGGTACGATCGCCATCCGGCGATGGTCGCCGCACGCTTTTCCCTTGCCGCCATTGGGCGCGCTGCCCCACGCATTCCGCGGACAGGTCGCGCAGACGTTGGACTGCTTCTTGGGCACACCCTGATCCGGCACGATGCCGTTCGCCGACGCACAGTCCGGCGGCGCGCTCGAGCTCTCGTCCCAGCCGTTCTCGTACCACGTCTTCGAAAGCTGCGCGTTGGCTTTGAGGATCACGACGTCCACCGAGCCGCGCGGCCCGTCACCGTCGTCGCGCATGAGGTTGAGTGAGTTCCCCTGATACTGGATCGACCAGACCTTGCCGCGATATTTGAGGAGACCGTAGCCCCCCGTAATTCCACCTGAGAGGTCATCCGCTGCCTGCATTCCTTGGAAGGCGGACGCTACCGGGGCGTTGAAGCTGGCCGGCACAACGATTGCTGTCGACATAAATTCTCCTGAGATACTAGGGTTGGTGGGTGCGTTTACTTGGTGGCGCGTCGAACGCCCACATCTTGGAAAGACGTGAAATTCACTCCGGGTGGGGCGACGCCATGTTGTTCGACATACTCACGAATTGCGGTCACATTCGGCTTTTTGTCAAGCATATCGAACGCCGCCTGTGTCACGATCCATGTCCAGAACATTTCGATGTCCGCGGCACTGGCGCTGTACTTTGTGGAGAGCGAAACGGTTCCGCTAGATGTTTTCATGTTGTCGGCGTTCACCGAGTGAAGCGCGGTTTTCAGCTCGTCCTTGATCATTTCCATCGTTTCGTTGATGGGTTTCATCTCGGCGTCGTGCTTCTCCTTCAGCGCCGCCTTCATGTCGCGCAGCATGACGAACTGCCCGACGCGTTTTTCAACGTCGATGGCTTGCGCGGGCGTGATTTGGGTGGGAGTTTGGTCAGTCATCGGCGTTCCTCCATTGCTGCGATGATACGTTTAGCTTCTTCGAGCGGCATCCACGTATCGATCATTTCTTGATCCCAGTCTGTCCAATCTGCAAACGGCTCATATGCTATTCGAGCTTGAGCTTTAGCTGCTAAGCAAACTGATTTACCGTTAGCTCCCATGTCATCGAGCAGTTGCCACATGGCGTCTGCCAAAACTTCTATCTCTTTTTCGGTCGGCATGAGCGTCACCACTCCTCGTTTGTGTCCGCAAAAAGCTGAAGAAATTTCTTCTGCACGTCCTGCTTGTTCTGCAGGAGCTTGTAGATGCGCCGCTCCACAGCGGTCGACTGCAAGTGTATGATCTGCTGCTTGTGGCGCTGCCCTACTCGCCGGATGCGATGGTTCGCTTGATCGTAGATTTCCAACGACGTGATGGGTCCGAACCAAACAACAGTATCAGCTGCAGTGAGCGTAATTCCGTGTGCGAGGCAGGCCGGGTGCGCCAATAGTACTTTGAGCTTGCTCGTGTTCTGGAACATATTAAATATGTTATTGCGCTCCTTAGCCGGCGTCGCTCCAGAGACTGTCGCATACTCGATCTTCTCCTTTGTGAGT
>Ga0247777_1000329_pt1 | contig 12874 bp, 8 predicted proteins | sample UWRJL154409C5_FD_179937 | JGI IMG/M metagenome (GOLD analysis project Ga0247777, IMG submission 179937) | Plant litter microbial communities from Arlington Agricultural Research Station in Wisconsin, United States - UWRJ-L154-409C-5 | ecosystem: Environmental > Terrestrial > Plant litter >...
TCTTGCAATATATTCTCTCGTCCTTTCTTGGGACGGGCATCGTTGCCAAGGACGTCGTATAAGTATCGACTCCCTCAACCGGCTTTCCGCCGTGTTTCCTCACGAACGTCCCAAGACATCAAGTCGCCTCCTCAGGATCCCCTCCCCATCTCCCCGTTGGTTTCTATTGCTCTTGGTATGGTTCCCTTTGTTGGATAGACTATAGATCTCCAGGCCTCCTTCCTTCCACTGGTACGTTTCTACCACCTGGTTTCCCCACATCCCTACGGTACTGACCGACGCCCAGTCCTCTTCTCCTCTCGCCTTCCCCTCAACCAAGGCGGTCTCATTGAGACGAGCCCCCAGATATCCGTCATGGCACTCTCACCAGAACGGCCCACCCCGAACGACAGCTTCGTTACACTCCCCCTTCCAGACGTCGACGACCTCTCCGATTCGGATGAGTCAGAGTACGAAAGCATCCGAAATGTGAGAATATCAGAGCCGATCAAGGCCTTCTTTCTCGGATGCAGGCAAAGCCAGATCATCGACCCTCGGAGGCTAGAAGAGGGCCTCTACGAAACCAAGAGCTCGTCCGCGTCGACGCTTGTTGCCGAGGACGGGAAACGCCCGCCCAAGAAGGAGGAGCCAGCCGTCCCGACAAGACATCCTCTCCACAGTACCGGTCCCATTCCTTCCAAGAAGGGGAATCGTGCCTACCGCTACGTTCGTTGGAATTTCGGCTCGGTCTACCGCCGCATCTTCTCGTTGGCTTTCATCGGCAACATTGTCGTTCTGGCCTTTCTCGTCATCCGCAGCCTCGCCGGCGGCCCGTCCCTGACCTACAATGCGGCCTCTTGTGCGGTGTCAGCGAACCTCTTGGCGGCCATGCTCATCCGAAACGAGCACGTCGTCAACGTCATGTTCACCGTGTTTGGCACCTGGCCGAAGCGTCTCCCCCTTCCCCTTCGCCACCTCTGCGCCAAAGTCTACTCGTACGGCGGAATCCACAGCGGCTGCGCCGTGGCCGCTACCACCTGGTACCTGGCATTCCTGATTCTACTCACTCGCGAGTATGCCAGCGAGGAGTTGACGGCGGTCCGCGGCTACGTCTTCCTCGCCTCGTACGGCATCATCCTGCTTCTGGTAATGATCCTCATCTTTGCGCACCCCCGGATGCGCGTCGTCATGCACAACTGGTTTGAAGGCGTCCACCGCTTCCTGGGGTGGACTGTCGTCCTCTTTTTCTGGGCCCAGGTTCTGCTCATGGCTGCCGACGTCTCCTCGGCGACACACACCGCCATGGGCATGGCCCTCGTCGGCAGCCCCGGCTTTTGGATGCTTGTCTGCATCACTCTTCTCGTCATCTACCCCTGGACTCGTCTCCGACGCCGCGAGGTGGTGGCGGAGCAGCTCTCCGACCACTGCATCAAGCTGAACTTCAGCTACCGCGACGCCCACTACGGCCAGGCCATCAAGCTCGCCGACTCGCCCCTGCGCGAGACGCACGCGTTTGCCACCATCCCCAACCCGCCGACTCCGGCCGAGGAGCACAAGCACTGCGGCGGCTGCTCGTGCAGCGAGCACGTGAAGACGGAGCTGGCCAAGCCCCGGGGTCTTTCCAACGGCGGGAAGAAGGGCTTCTCGGTCGTCATCTCCAACGCGGGCGACTGGACCTCCAAGATCATCAAGAACCCCCCGACCAAGATGTACACGCGCGGCATCCCGCAGTACGGCGTTCTGCGGGTCGCGGGCATGTTCGAGCCCGTCATCGTCATGGCGACGGGCTCGGGCATCGCCCCCTGTCTGTCGCTCTTCGTCGAGAAGCCCGACCATCCGGTCCGCGTCATCTGGTCCGCGCCGAGTCCGCTCGAGACCTTTGGGCAGGGCGTCATGGACGCCGTTCTGCGCGCCGACCCCAACGCCGTCATCCTCGACACCCGCAAGACGGGCCGCCCGGATCTCGTGCGCATCGCCTACCGCATGTGGGAGGCCAGCAAGTACGAAGGGCCCCGCGAGTTCGCCCTCGGCCGCGCCGCCTCCCCGGCGCCCGACGGCAAGCCGCGCAAACCGCTGGGCCAGTGCCAGGCCGTCGTCATCATCTCCAACCAGAAGGTGACGCGCAAGGTGGTCTACGGTCTCGAAAGCCGTGGCGTCCGGGCCTACGGCGCCATCTTCGACTCATGATGTAACCCCCGTCATGGGCGAACCTCGACATCGATAATGGAACGATGCACATTCCCTCTTTGACGGAATAACCTAATGGAACTACGATACACGCTTAGAGTATTGAGACGGGAGTTTGGGGGAAAGCCTACAGTGGCATCTGGGCTCAAATGGGAATCGGGATCGGTAAACTCTTGGGAGGACACTTTCGTTTGGACTCGGTCGTTTCGCAACTTATACCCCTCTTTCCTTCCATTCATTCTCTTTCCTCTTGTATTTCGGGCACCGTGAATCGTGTCCTTGGTCCTCGGGGAAAGCGATATTTCGGGGCGGCTTGACTCCGCGCCTCTCTTTCTTTCTAGATTTTTTCAGGTTAGATGGCAAGGCTTGGGTCGCCTACAGCGAGTTGTGTGACCGTCCAGGTATCAGAATAGAAATGAGATGGATCTATCTTCATCTCTATCTGGTAACAGCTGTCCCGGAAACATCTGTGACGTCAATTGCTGTCGCTCACTCACTCACGGGTGCCCCTGAGCTGATCGTCACTCAGTCGGGCTTTCCAACGAATTAATGCCTGACGGGTAGGTAGGTAACACATCCAGCCACCCTGTTGGCCATGACTGAGTGCCTGTACAGTACCTACCTACCAAAGTACAGGTATCTACGTAGGTAGGTTAGGTACCTTGGTTAAGGTAGTCATACTTAGGTTCAAGCCAGAGCCATTCACTTTGTCCTGCCTGGGGGACAAAGCACAGTCATATCACAAGCAGTCTGAAGGGATTGGAGTCTGTAAAGGCAACATTGCTACGCAGCTATGAACAAAGACCACGTCTCTTCGTCTCAAATCTCCTTTCCCCCCTCCCCCCTGTAGATAGTTGTCATCACAGATACCGAGCAGGGATGCCATAACTCTGGCTACCAAGTTCCAGCCGATCCCTTTCAGTTGGGTACAGTAAGGGACCCATCATCGTTTCTTTTCTCTGCCATGGTTTCCCCTGCGATCGTCCTTGGCAACCTGAGGACCGAATGCGATCACCGGACCGAGGTTTTACATGACCGTGGTGGTGCACTCCCAGCAACGAGTATGGTTGCAGGAGCGGCAAGTCGAGCTCTGGTACGAAGTAATGACCTCCATGCCGGCTGCCAGGCACTTGCAGCACTTCCAGCCCTGACCCGACATTGTCTGTATCGTGGCTGTCGTTGGTGAGCTTGGGTTCTTGACCTTGGTCTTGGGCTTGTTGCTGTTGGCTTGCTGTAGTTTGGTGTGACGGAAGGATTCTGAGTTTTGAGTGATGATGGTGTTCGGTGGAGATTGAGGTAGGCAGGTAGGCAGAGAGAGGAAAAGACGACCGTGGTTCGAGGAACAGAAGTCGGAAATATATAGCGGAAGGAAGCTCAGGTCAGGGCCGTCACTAAAGACAAGAGCAGCGTTCACCCCCACAAGGGGTTTGTCACTCCAGGACAAGGGGCACGTTCGCCGGACTAGTGAAACAACTCGACAATTGGATTCACTTCCAGGTATGCCCCTCTGCCTCGCTCACTCGTACGATCTGTGCCGCAAGAACTTCCTACCACGGTGAAGCTAAGGCCGTGTATGGGATGTAGTGGACAAGGTTGGAAAGCCGTGACAGTAGTACTCATGGTATACGAGCCCAACAAGGTGTCCTATTGCTTAGGTTGCCCCATACATATCCAGAATCGTACTGTGGCGCGCTCCCATCCCCAATGGAGCGTCTCTAGCCTGTGCGTCCAACTGGGTGCCGAGGTTAGGTGTCGTGGCAGGCACTACGCCAATGAACGGGGTGGAACGACCAAACGTGATTTACGGACCTCGTTACGTTCGCGGCATGGTTGTTGCACTTGTTGGAAATCGTAACGCCTCGGAAGCGGTGCCTTTGGTCTGCGGTGGACGGGATGACGCGATGCTGGTCGAGAACAGGGCGGGTTGGTCATTGAGTGGCTGCAAAGGCTCCTCTTGGCTCATACCCAACGGCGTCGAACAGCAGCAGCTGACGTTACACGGAGGCCAGGAGTAGCGACCTAGAGACCAGAGGAGGTGTGGGCTGATGACTCCCTGGCTTCGTCTCCGATGTTCGGGTGTTTGCGAGGAAGTCGATGGTTCCCTGATCAGCATTGGTGCTAGAAGATGGAGGGCGGCTGGCTTTCCGCAAGTCACACTGGCCCTTTTGACCTCAGGCAGGGGCGTGTGCCTCCAGTTAGCAGCATTCGAACTCAGACACCGAGACGGGGTTTCTGGAGATGGGGGGCTCGAGGACACTCGGGACGCGTACAAATCTTGACGCAGGGCCCTGGTGCCTGAAGGACGTAGTTGTCCGGCGAGGCACGCACTACTTACACATGCCATCGAGGCACGGTGTGCAGAAGAAGAACGGATTTAGGAGAGAATGCTACACTCAAGGAACCTGAGAAGACTAACGTGGACATAGAAACAAGCAGGTCAGAGGGCAACTCAACTGCTTCGAGACCGCAGCCCGGCTCTATAGATCTGGTCATCTCCATCCACATGGCGGTGCCTGGGATCAACACCCGTGCGTCCGTCAGATGACAGTACCCCTGGCGCCCTTTTCCGTTTGTCTCTATCGCCTGGGCCACCGCGTATGACGATTCCGATATCGAGACAGTTAGCCAGCCTGAGCGCATGATAGCAACGAAGACCTACTCGTGTCAAGACACTCAACTCAGTTCGGCTCTTCCTCGACGGTGTAATGACTGCTTTTACACTGCCGGCAGCACCAAGCATGGGTGGAGACTTGTACTAGGGATGCCGGGAGCCGCATGCTTGGAGCGTACCCGTTTCAATGAAGGTGCCCTTCGTTTTCCTTCAAGATCCGCTGATCTCCCCCATGTGAAGATTCAGCGTCAAGGCTTTCGGGCCATGGTAAGGGGATTGAGTGCCGTCCGCCCATTCTTCGCCGTCAGAGCAGTCGAGGCTATCTGCCTCGAATCACGGCGCCGGACGATAAGGGGGCCCTTAGCCCCTCAAGCCTTGCCGCCAAGCGGGGAACCGAGACTGGCTCTATCGTTTCTTGCCGTTCCAAGTCTTATTCGCCGTTTGGCCAAGATGTAGCATAAGCGTACTTCTCCGAATCACTTCTTCGAATTCTGCCTGGCCGTGAAGTACCGATGCATACCTAAGGTAGGGGAGGCATGGGGTAATGGGTATGCAGCGGTTTAGGATCACGCAGACGCTCAGCCTCAGCACTGCATGCTTGCCGGGCAAGACATGGTACGCATTACATGCGCGAGATGCCCTCTGAGGACGTGTCAAGCCGATGAAATAGGAAAGAGTTCAGGTTTCAAACATGCAATTGTCAGTAGTTAATAGAGAAGTAGGTAGGTTGGTAATAGAGTACAATGAGAGAAGTGCCTCGGGCATAATCCGAGGGTTCGTGAGGCTCGCCCAAAGTCGGGCATGCAAGATACCCGAAAGCCTCCTGAGTTGTTGTAGTACAAGCACGCTGCTCAACGTCCACCAGATCTGCTCGAGTGTCCCCCCAGGGTGGCAGTCCCCAGCGCTCCAGTTGACAACCCCCCATCGTGCCGGCTCCAAGACCCCACTCCGCCCAAGCCCCTGGAGGCAACCCCGTATCCCTCCAGCAGAAGTTATCTCCAGGCTATTCGGTAGTCTCTGCCAGTGGGTTCGCGTTGCTTAGCCGCACGTAGCAGTGTGTTGGCTCCCGCGCAAACCGCTGCACCGAGTCGTACCCGCTCAGAGCGTCGGGCGTCTTGCGCAGATGGAAGTGCCACACGATCAGCGCGAACTGGATCTTGAGCCCGTGCAGCGCGAAGCGCCGGCCGAAACACGACCGCGGGCCCAGGCCGAACGCTAGCGACGGGCCCGCCATGGGGTCGAAAGTCTCGGCGCCGTCCGTCTCCCCATCGGCGGCCGGCTTGAGCCACCGCTCCGGCTGGAAGGCCGCGATGTCGGCGTCGGCCCACGCCCCCGTCAGGCCCGCCCGCGCGCCGCTGCCGGCGGCGGACGACTTGGTAGCGGCGCCGTCGTTGCCGCTCCCGTTCCCGCTCCCGCCGCCACCGCGGGCTCCCGGGCTGCGCACCTCGTCGGGCAGGCGCATGTTGGGCTCGAGGTAGCCGGCGCCGTTGGCCATGAGGAAGACGTCGGTACCGCTAGGGATGCGGCGGCCGAGGACGGTGGTGTCGACGAGGGCGCGGCGGACGACGAAGGCAATGGTGTTGGCGTGGCGCAGCACCTCCTCGACGACGGCGTCGAGGTAGGGGATATGGGCCTTGGCCAGCTCCGGGTAGGTCGGGGCGCGGCGGGCGGCGGCGGCGTCGGGCAGGGCGGCGAGCAGGTCGGCGCGCAGGCGGCGCTGGACGACTGGGTGGTCGGCCAGGAACTTGACGCCCCAGGCGATGGTGGTGGCGCTGGTGTCGTGGCCGGCCAGCATGAAGCCGAAGAACTCGTCGGCGATGGCGCGCTTGCGGTAGGCCGGGGGCCGGCCCTCCTTCTCGGCCACGTCGCGCTCGCGCAGCAGCACCGAGTGCAGCGCCGTGCGGGGCGTCGTGTCGCCCGCGAGGTTGATGACGGCCACCGATTCGCCCACCCGGTCGCTGATGTAGCGGTCCTTGATCGCCGTTGCCCGGCGCATGTACGGCAGCTGCCGGAGCACCCAGCTCGTCAGGCGCGGCGCCGGCGAGAGCTGCGTGTCCGTCACCGAGTTGGCCAGGGTCAGGGCGGCCGCGAACACGTCGGGCACCTGGCCGTCGGGAAAGGGCACAGGCTCGTCCGAGGACGAGGGCAGGCGGGCCTCCCAGGCCGCCACCGCCTCGAGGCGCTGGATGGTGATGCCGTCCTTCTCCGGGTGGCCGAACATGGCAGCAAAGATGGTGTCCAGCGCCATGTAGGTGATGTCGTGGTGGGCGCCAAAGGGGCGGCCCTGGGCAAGGTCGCACTTGAGCTGCCATACCTTGATCATGGTGCTGGCAGACTTGTAGACCTGGGGGCCCAGGATCTGCGTGATAAAAGACGGGGCCATGAGGTGGTTGATCAGGTTGCGGTTGTTCTTGAACCGCGCATCGCTCGAGAGGAACTGGATGTGCTGCTCGGGCAAGATGCCGCCGATCAGCTCGCCAAAGAAGCCGCTGCGGTCGAACTCCTTGGTCCGCCGGAGCAGGATGTCTTGGCTCTCGAAGGGGTCCGTCACAACCACCCACGGCAGCGCCATGGGCTTGACGAAAGCCTGGATGATGGGGCTTTGGTGCCTGGTGGTCAGTGACGTCAACCAGCACTGCTCGCGGGCCGACTGTTAGCCATCGAGAAGCCCATCGTCGAGCGCAGCAGCGTCACACGGCGGCCTACAAAGATTCGCTTGGTGCGCAGGACGTATCCGATCATTTCGGGGACATCCCCGAAGAGCTTGCCCGTGGCATCCCGATTGTACGGGATGTCGGCGAGCGGCTTCGGCAACGCGGCCTTGTACAGGAGCGAGAAGGCGAACAGGACCGCCGCGGCGAGCAGCGTGCCGAAGGCGGAGGAGAGAACCGCACCCATTGTCGCTGGTCAAAAGCACTTGTTCGGTGATGCGGAAAGGAGAGCGACCATCCGTGGCACACACCCAGCGAACACAGAGAGACAAGATCGACGATGCGAGGAGACACGAGAAGATGGGGAAACGACCTTGCATCTCCTCCCATCCGAACGAGCAAGCCGGAAGGGGACAAAAGGACCCCGCCGCGCCTGCGTCCGCTGCAGAACGGCCCGCCTGGTTGACAGGAAGGGCTGATACCACCTCAAGCCCCCGCCCAAATTCTGCAGCTCTGCAGGATTGTCCCCCCTTTTCCAGCGGTGGAGCCAATGCGACCTTGACGGACCAGCCGAGCCAGGGTCAAGCCCGCCAAGGAAAACGGCTGTCACCCTGGCTGGTGCTGCCACTCTGGGCCATGGAGTTCTCACGGCTTATGGAACTCACAGCCTCGGAGGATGGTCCGGGGGAGACGAGAGAGGGTGGATAACTTAACGAAGGACCTTGGGGGATAAGATCCACGCCTGGCCGCTTCACAGGCGACTGTAGCTGGCAGTAAGGAGTCTGTAACTCCTGCCCGATCTGTCCTCCCACACTCCTTTCCTACCCTCAAAGGAGCCATATACGGTTTCCCGCAGTCACTCCCTCGCCCTCATCTTTGTCGCGGCATCGTCGCGATTCAATCCTTCGCTATGGCGGACGACAACGGCCCCCCGATGACCATCGCGATGGTCGTCCTGACCATCGTGTCCCTCCTCTTCATGACGTTGCGGTTCTACTGCAAACAGGCCTTGAGCACCAAACTCGGCCTCGACGACATTGTTCTAGCCTTCTCTTGGGTACGTCTTGCCGCCTTGGGCGGACTCGAGGAGGCGGGGTGTCCAGGGAGTGCCGTACGCGGCCGCAGGCTGACATTCGAGGGGATGCTCGCAGCTCTTGTTCCTGGTCTTCGTCGTCATCTCCATCTACTGCACCAAGTTTGGCTTGGGCAAGCATATCATGGAAGCGGACATGACCCAGCTCCCGCAGCTCCTCTACCTGCTGCCCATCGGACAGTTCTTCGCCGTCGTCTCCGTCGCCGTGTCCAAGTCGTCATTCATTCTGACTCTGCTCCGTCTTGTCACCGTCACCTGGCAGAAGGGGGCGCTGTGGTTCATGTTCGCGACCATCAACGCCTCGATGCTGAGTATTGCCATTGTGCAGTTCTACCAGTGCGCCCCGGGACAGCAGAACTGCGTCTCCAGCGACACCGTCATCGCGCTCGGCGTGTTTGCGGCCGCGTACTCGGCGGCCATGGACTTGGTGCTTACCCTCTTTCCGAGTTTGGTCATCTGGAACTTGCAGATGAAGATGAGCGAAAAGCTGGGCGTCATCATCTCGATGAGTCTCGGCGTTGTGTAAGCCACCCTCCTGTTAAACCGATTCCCGGGCCTTGACGCACAGCATGTCCCCCCCCCCCGTCTGTGCGCTGCCTTCGTCTGTGCGCTCGTTCAAGGAAGCCTTCAAGTTCGCTGACAACGGGACCGCTCGACCTGCAGGGCCGGTGTCGTCGGCATCTACAAGTCTTCTACTATCCCCTACGTCGCACGCAACGCCGACTTTACCTACGGGACGCCGGTCGTGCTCATCTGGCTGGTGGCCGAAGTGACGGCGACCATCCTCGCCGCGTCTATCCCCTTCTTCCGACCGCTGATCCGACGCGTATCAAGCGCCGCGCGCTCGGGCAAGGACGCGTATGGAATGGGGAACATGGGACGCGGTGCCGGGAGCCGTGCTGGCTGGGGCACAAGCAGTCACAGCAAGCTGGGCAGCCAGGCCGACGTGAAGAGCGACTACCACAGCGACGGCGATACCCTGCCCCCCAACAGCCACTCCATGATTGTGCGCAAGACCAAGGTCACGGTGGAGTATGGCGGCCCCGACGCAGACGTGGAGAAGGGGGACGGGCCCGAGCATGGACTCGGGCGCCGAGACATGTTCTGAGCTTCGCTGTCCGCTGTCCGTGGCTTCCTGGAAGCGTTCGGCGGCGGAGTAGGGCACAGTCACTTCGCCGAACAGATAACGACGGATCATGTGGATAGCGGGCCCCAGTCGTTGCTCAAGACCGTATTCTGTAGAGCAACATGCCAATCTAGAGACTCTCGCTGCAAAGTCACGGGGCCAGGTGCGATCCATCTTCGTTGACGCGACTCGCTGGGGCATTTACCTGCCTGACCCTTCCGAGTCTTCTCGTATGATGAAAATCGCACCAGTGTCGATCCTACCACCGAAGCGAGAGTAGCTCACATGCCAATGGTCTGGCGGAGATTTCAATAATCCAACGGGCCTGGGGATCCTCGGAGAGAAACTTTACCCCCACGAGCCGCCTGGGCCCAAGAGCCCTCGCAAGCCCATATCTCTCTTCACCCCTCGTCAGTCGGCCGCACTGTGCACACGGTCTTCGGACCCTGCAGCTGCCGGTATCTGCAAGCCCCGGCTCCTTGGCTCGCTCGCTCTCTGGCAAGCCCGGCAAGCTCATGAGGTCGTGTTGGAACTGGGTCTTCTTGATCTCGCAGACGACTAGTGAAAAGAACCAACTCCCGGTAGTCCGGTTCGAAACGCTCCGTCGTTGGTTCCGACTTCCCATGATGGTCGGTTGGCCCCGCTGTGGCGCTCCATTGGCAACGTCTTTGCTGCAAATCCTCCGGGCATCCAATAGGAGGAAAGCCGGCAGGGCCTAGGGTCTCGGGGCGTTGCAGGCTGAGTGGGACCCGGTGAGACCAGGCTCCCGGAGACACCACCGTCCGTGCGAGCCAAGGCTGCGGCAACTACCGGGGCCCTACCTTGGCCCCGGCGCCGTCCACCCCCACCGAGTTGCTTCCCCCCTGAATGACTCGGATATTTTCGCCTCGTCGGAAGGGAGAGGGTTGCGGCGGTTGGCCGTGTTCTGGAGAAGGTGGCGTCGTCACTAGACCTTTCTGGCGAGGAAGGAGGAAGACAGGGGCACCGCCTAGGCCGTACGAGAGGATTCCAAACTGAAAGGAGGCATCTCCATCGAATGGCAATTTCGCAGACCGGACCTTCGGGTGTTCTGGGTCATCCCCCGCCTCGACAGGGTGTTGAGTCACTCTCGCTCTCGAGGCCCACTCCGCCGGAGGCTTGTCCGACGCCGCCGCGTCTCGGCTGGGATGCTCGTGCAGTGAAGGCCTCCAAGCCCGCTTCCAAGCCCCCACGTTAGCGAAGCTATCTGGAGGTCATGGGGCGGCCACCTTCGCCGATATGTTCAGTCATTTCTTCAACGTCTTCCCAGTTGTCTGGCCGGAAAGCTCAGCCGACGAACAGCAGCCATGATGGGTGTCTTGATGTTTCGGCTGCCACATCTTGAGCTCTTCTGGAGATGGCCTCGGCTCGTGAGCCCCTATCTTTCGGAGATCGAGCGCGAGTGCCTGGAATGGAGTGCCAGCTTCAAGGCTTTTGACCCCGATACACAGAGACTTGTCCACGAGAAGGGCAAGCTCAGTAAGTTGCGCCCCAGACAAGAAAGCTCCGGGATGCTAAGTACTGACGGAGACAGATCTTTTGGCAGGCATGTGCTACGCAAGGATGACCAAAGGTGAGAGAACTAGGAGCTCCAGCTCAAGCTCAGGCTGTGTGTGCTAACACGCTTGGGACGATGCCAGAACAAGTGCGGTCCGGGTGTGATATCATGCATTTGTTCTTCATGTTCGACGAACACTCGGACAAGTGCGGCCCTGACGAAGTTTGGGACCAAGCCCGGATCCAGATGGATGCCTTTTTGCACCCACACCATCCACGGCCCGAAGGCGAATGGGTGGGAGGAGAGTTTGCGCGACAGTAGGCTCTCATCGAGTCCCATACTACCCGGCCACTGCGACGGGCGAAAGGGCTGACGTTCAGCGCCGCAGGTTCTGGCTGCGACTTCCCGCCCATGCGACCGACATGTTCAAACGTCGATTCTTGAGAACTTGGCTGGACTATGTCGAGTCCGTCGCGCGCCAAGCCGAAAACAGGTCACAGTCTCAGATTCTGGACCTCGAGACCTACTTTCCCCTGCGTCGCAACACGTCGGGAGCGCCGTCCACCATCGCCCTCTACGAGGTGGACATGAGCATCCCCGACCACGTCAGGGACCATCCCGCCATTCGCGAGCTGGAAACACTCGCCGTCGACCTCATAGTCATTGCGAACGTTCGTCCGAGTGCCCAATCCAGCCCTTGGGTATGAAGTTCGTTTCGCCCGACTGACTTGCCCTGGTATCAGGACCTGCTCTCCTACAACAAAGAACAGGCGGTCGGCGACGACCAACACAACATCGTCACTGTTCTCATGAAAGAATACGGCATAGGCGTGCAGGAGGCGCTCGACAAGGCGGGCGACTTGAGCTGCGAGAAAATGCAGCGCTTCTACTTCGTCTACCAGCACGTGCCCCGCTGGGTTGGGCCCGTCGACCTCGAGGTCCAACGACTGGTGGACGGCATGGCGCAGTGCGTGAGCGGCGTCATGCACTGGAGCTACGAGAGCCAGCGCTACTTTGGGACGACCGGACTACATGTCAAGGGGACGAGGTTGTTCCGCCTGCTGCCCAAGTTGAGGGTGGACGGGGCGAAGATCGGACCTGTGCCGGTGCCCGTGGGAGACTTCGGAGTCGAACATGAGGCACTTCTTTGAGCTGGGACTACGGAGCATCTAGATAGGTACCTACACAGGAAATGCGAAGGAGGCAACCAGGTAGTTCATAAATCGGGTTTGGGCACCCGTTGGATGTCTCCAGTCTAGCAAGTGGCGGTGTCGTCACGACCAAGATATCAGCGCTGACACTGGGAGATGGGTTCGACGTGAGAAGTTGGACGGGAATCGAACGGGGGACCCCGTCAGCCCAAGCACAGGCAGTACAATACGGAGTACAATGTCACGAGCTCTCCATCGGGAAATCAATGCGCCCCGACCGGATGCGGCGGGGGTCTTCCGACAGGGAACGCCACGCGGGCAGTCTCGCGGTGGAGACTGCCCTCTTCCGGCCCTTAGGTCGCCTTGCAAGCCTCATTCCAGACTCTCAACGTTCTGGGACGCTTCAAGGGTTGAATGAGCTTACGGAGTACACCGTAGTCGACGTCACATTCGAGCTAACGGGGTCCGGCAAACGTCGAAATGAGTACCTTCGAAGGCGAGCAAGGGTGCCACACAAAACGCCGATGCGTTTTCAGCCCCCCAGTCTCCCAGTCTCCCGG
>Ga0247777_1000330_pt1 | contig 12859 bp, 16 predicted proteins | sample UWRJL154409C5_FD_179937 | JGI IMG/M metagenome (GOLD analysis project Ga0247777, IMG submission 179937) | Plant litter microbial communities from Arlington Agricultural Research Station in Wisconsin, United States - UWRJ-L154-409C-5 | ecosystem: Environmental > Terrestrial > Plant litter >...
CTAGGCACCTCAGGAGACACGATGAGCAGCAGCCACGACGATAATGAGGTCGACGTTGTCATTGCCGTGATGGGCATGACTGGCTCAGGCAAGAGTAGCTTTATACAAAGAGTCTCCCAGAAGCAGAGCACGGCCGTTGGTCATGGGCTTGAGTCCGGTAAGGCGGCGAAGCGTCCCCTAAAGCATGGGTAGCAGCTTATCATGTCGGCCAAGAAACAACCGTCGTTAACAAGACGCAATTCACGTTCAAACGTATTAAGTACGCCCTCATCGACACGCCAGGATTCGATGACACCACCCTAGGCCACGACGAGGTAGCGTCCCGGATCCTGGAGTGGCTGGCCAAGCACTACTGGCAGGGGTGCGTGCTAGACGGCATCGTATATCTGCACTCGCTCAACAACCCGAGGATGACGTACTCGACCAAAGCCGGCCTCCGCGTCTTCCGCAAGCTCTGTGGGGGCGATGCCTACAATCGGGTCGTCCTTGGGACAACCTTTTGGGACGCCGTGCCCCCCGCCACGGCCGAGGCGCGAGAAGCACAGCTCTGCCAGGACTTCTGGTCCGACATGATGCAGAAGGGATCGCCCGTCATCCGCGTCCAGCGCGACCGGGAGTCCGGCCTACGAGCGATCCAGATGATAGAAAGGAAATGGACCGAGGAGGGTATGTCGCTCAAACTCTGGTCGGAAATGCGGATCGGGAGCACTCAGCCCAAGCCCCTGGCTGAGACTTCGGCGTTCCAACAGGCCGTTGCCGACGCTCAGGGATCCGCGACGGCCGCGCGGCAGCAAGAGCTGGCAAGGCAGTGGCAAGACGCCGTCCGGCGAGAGCGGGCAGAGCGCCGGCGCGACGCCGACGCCTTCGAGGGATACCGGGCCGCCGAGATGCGCGAGCACAAGGAGCAGCTAGAGAGGTTAAAGAAAATTACGGCAGAGAACGACGAGGAAGCTAAAGACTTCGCCCGGTCCGCATTGAGTTGGAGGAGGCAGGAGGAGTGGGACATGCGGCAAAGCCTTGGAATCCTGGTGGATGGATGCCCGAGTCCCACCCGACGGGGATGGGGACGTTTGGGCTTCAGGCCCGACTCGCCGTCCGGTTAGCAACATGATTATATTACTACGCGCATACCTACTTACGGAGCGAAAGGAATGTGCGGGCCGAGGATGGAACACCAAGGAGACTTGTATAAGCGGAAAGATCATAGTCGGGCACTGAGCTAGGGGCCGCGTAGTAAGACGGGAGAAGAGATATCATTATAATGCTTATATACCTAGGCAGCTAGTAGCCCATTCGTTCGTCCAATGAACTTGAAACTTACGTGCCCCGCGTAGGTACACATCAGGAACCTCCACATCAGATACTGCAGGGCTCTCAACGCAGACAACTTCAGTCAGCTGCGACTAGACCACCGTATCAGCATCGGACGGCATGGATCATCAGCCAACGATTATTAGGGAAGTTCGAGTTCTCCAAGTAGCCCCGATAAGTACCTGTGTACTAAATCAGGCAGTGCCCATGACGTGGTCATTCTAGTCCTGGGCATGACGGGCTCGGGCAAGAGCTCCTTCATCTCAACCTGCTTGGGGCAGTCGTCCCAGCTGGTTGGCCACGGCCTAGACTCCTGTTTGTGCCGCTCTCAACTTGGGTGGTCGCAATAGCCATTACTCACGGCCGCCAGACACAGGTTCCGTTTCGCTGCACACCGTCCAGCGAGGCGACCGCGCGGTGCACCTGGTCGACACGCCCGGCTTCGACGACAACCGCCTCTCCGACGTCGAGGTGCTCAAGCTTATGGCCTTCTGGCTGAGCATGGCCTACTCGTCTGGCATCTGCATCGGCGGCATCATCTACATGCATCGGATCACCGATCTGCGCATGTCGGGGACGGCGCTTCGCAGCCTCGAGACTTTCAAGCGGCTCTGTGGGCCCGATGCCTTCCACGGTGTCACATTTCTGACAACGGGCTGGGACATTCCAGCCATCAGTCGAGGCGCACACGCTCGAGCTGCCGCCCAGCAACGACAAGCCGAGCTGGAGAACACGCCCCGCTTCGCGGGAGACATCCTCGCCGGCGGGGGCGCGGCAGTGGCTCTCCTCCCCGGGCGCGAGACCGCCCTGGCTGTGGTGGACGCCATCGTCCGCCGTGGCCACAACCTCGTTCTGAGCATACAGGTCGAGATGGCTGTCGGGACTACAACCCTGGGCGAGACGGGCGCCGGACGGAGCCTGCGCGAAGCTCACCGCCGCGACATGGCTCGAGCGGCAGAGCTGGACGCGACGGCCCGCGACGAGCTTGCCGAGGCTGTCCGGCGGCAGCACGACCTAGAAATGCGGCAGCTGCGTGACCGGCGGGCAGCACTACGACGGGACGTGGAGAGACAAGCCGGGATGCTGCGCGATCTGGAGGTGCAGACGCGGGACGTCGTCGCTGCCGGGCTCGAGGAGGCGCGGACGCAGCGGGAGGAACTCGAGGCAATGATGCCGCCCAACGACGGCCAGGCGGAGCTGGGGCCGGGTCAGAGGGTTCTGGCCAGGGCGGTGAGAGCGGCGCAGAAGGTGCACTTGCCGTCGATGCGGTCGGGCAAGAAGGTCGAGCTCAGCGCCGCCGTCGTCAGCGCTCTTGCGGGGACGGCGTCACTTGTGCTCACTGCCACGGCTTGCTCGGTGATGTAGAGGCTGCGGCTGCGGCGAGTCCTGTGACGATGATCCTTTGAACGATAGCTCGTCTTGGGCATGTACCCAGATCGGATAGCCATCGGGAAGGAGCAGGGGCAGGCTCAAACGGTCGCAGCAGTGGTACATCGCTACCGCGACTACCCAGGTAGTTTCCCTTTAAACCAATACCCAACGCAGCTAGAGCCTTTTCCTGCCAGTATCGTAGCCCTCGAGACTCCCTCAGGCAACCTTGAGGCGAGCCCCGTTCGTCCAACGCCCACCGGCCATCAAGATTCCTCGAGCAAAGCCTCCATTTCGTCGACGAACCCATCGAGCTCGCTACTGTATCCACCGAGGCCTGCTCTAGACCGTCCCCTGTGGGTACAGTACGATGCCAGCGCCAAGCAACAATAACCACGGTCAAAGTCCTTGAGAAGTTGATGTCCATGATGCGTCACCCCAACCACATCTCCATTCCCGGTGGGCGAGTGGCTCGAGCGAAGTCAACCCGTCACAAGGTACCGTCAACTCTACCTACCTACTTACCTAGTAGGTAGGTACCCAGGTAGGTGGTAGCGAAGTACTCAGGTCGGTAGCGAGCCCTCTACCGACCAATACGTCACATAGTTGAACCCCTGGCCATCATAGTAGGGCTGCAAATTCACCGTTTTCTCCCCGACAGTGGCCGAGAAGGCAAGCAGCTTGTCGCTGGTTCGCTTCAGCGAGCCCAGCTGCAACTGTGGCGCCGCGGTCAACGACGTGGCACCGTAGTTTCCCACGAGAACGGTTGGACCATACGCCACCGCCGCCAGCTTCTTATTGTCATTCGCGGGCAGCAGGCGAAATCTCATGGGCAGGCCGATGGCAATGGTGTCGCCCGTTGCCCATGTCCGGGAGATGCTAGCATAGCTGCCGGCCGCAACGCCAGAGACGGCCACCCCGTTGACAGTGATGGCCGCCCCAGATGCCCATCCGGGGATCCGGATCCGGATGGCGAAATCTTGCTGGCTGCCTTTGTCGCCGCCCCCACCGCTCTTTGTGATCGTGATGGTCGAGTTGCCCGAGATAGGGAAGGACGTCGACTGCGTGATGAGCAGGCCGCGTTGGGACCAGTCGAGCACGCTGGGCGTAAACAGGTTGACATAGAGGGAAGAGGCATCATAGAAGTAGATGGAATCGGCGAATTTCGTGTGAGTTTCGACGCCTGTTCCTTGGCAACACCAAAAGGAGTTGTAGTCGGTGCTCCATGTGCCGCCGCCCCAGGCCGGACCGACGCCCCTCCGCGCACCTGGTTGCATGCTGTGGAAATAGGTGACGTGGCCGTGGGGGTCGGACGGATTCTGTTGGCCTAGCATCTGGTTGAGCACAGCGCGTTCGTAGTAGTCGATCAGGGGTACGTTGGTCGGATCCAGAGTCCACAGCTCTCGCGTCAGTTTGAGCATGTTGTAGGTATTGCACGACTCGCCGGCGTCGTTGCTCAGGTACTGAGCGATGGCGTTTGGCGGCTTGAAATGCTCCGCTTGGCTGTTGGAGCCAATGGCGTATGTGTGCGCGCTGACGACCATGTTCCAAGCATTCGCGGCGATGGCTCTGTATTTCGCGACGCCCGTGGCCTTGAACTCCCGCAGCGCCCCGATCCACTTGGGAACATTGGTGTTGGCGTGGAGCCCGTTCAGTTGGTCCTGGTTGTTGGCGAGCGGAGTGAAGACCGATTGATGCTCGAAGCGTCGTGCCACGGCCAGCCACTTCTCGTCGCCGGTCTGGAAGTACATGTCGGTGAGAACCGCCACCATGCCACCGTGCTCCGTACCCAGAACCTTTTGCATCCGCTCTGGCGGGAGCTTGGCTGTGCGTGCGTCCACCCAGCCGCCAAGTTTCAGGAGCACGTCCTCGGCCGTGTTATCGCCAAACACCTGCCACACATCCAAGAGGCCGGCCATGGTTTTGTGAAGGACGTAGTAAGGGACCCCACTGGACAACTTCCCCTGTTCTAGAAGATCGAAGTCGTTCTCGGAGAAGGCATTCAAATAGCCCTTGTTCCATCCCGCCGCAGCGTTGTTCGCCTGGCACTTGGCGAGCTCGGCCACAAAGGACCGGGCGCGCTCTTTGCAGATGCTGTCTCCTGTCGTTTGCCAACACTGCGCCCACGCGGTGAGAAGGTGACCTTGGAAGTGGCCGCGGAACGGGAAATCCGGCGCGTCCCAGCCGCCGTTCTTTGGTGCGCCCTGCGTCGGCAGTTTGTGGTTCTGACGGAAGACCGACAACATGCGGTTCAGATCGATGAACTTGAGGTAGGCGATGGTCCGGTTTTGGTTGTCCATCCATCGGCTGCTCGTAAGCCGCACGCGGCTGAGATCGAAAGGAAAGGCCAGTGTCCCGTTCTGGGCTGGTAGAGCTGGCGTTGCCTGAGCCCCGGCAAAAGGTGCCCATGCGAGCAGGAAGCCGACGGCCGCGACAATGGTCCACATGGTCACCTTGCCTTCACGGTAGCGAAAAGACAGGACAGGGAGATGGGTTTCGCATTGTATCTGAGCTTGGGTTTCCTTTGAGTGCGCACGACGTGCTATATATTGATTTCCTACTCTGTACGTCGTTTTCTCAGACAACTTCGACGCGAAACCAGATGAGCCGCCGTTCCTAGCAACTCATATACAGGAGGATTAAGCGAGCTACTTTAAATCAAGCTACGTCCATAAGATATTGCCCCACTGGAGCGCCTAGGCGGGTGTGACCCGGGGAGGTACACAGTAAAGGGTTCCGGATTCCGAACGGACGGGCATCCACGTTTCCGGAATCGCAGTATTCGCACCAGTCTCAACCCCCGATTCCGTGGGCAGGCAAGCCCGGGACCGCAGCTCCGCAGCATCGAATACTTACCGCGTGATCGACTACCATCCTACGTCTGGGGACCAGCGTGCCTAGCAGGTCCAAGTAGGACATGGAAATAGACAATCCGAGTGGCCGCCAGGCCATCCTTGACAACCCAAGAGGCTCATAACCCCGAGAGCCGAGGCGCGCAACGGTCAAAGGGGTCGCGCGATGCCGCCAAGCTTCACCCCGCAAGCCTTGATCGGGCGATTAATGGGGCAAGGGAAGCACCGTCAGGATGTGTTTTGCTGACCGAAGGCTTACAGAATCTGAGAGACACGCGCTGCCGAGCCTCAGATTCCCGTCATGCCCTCGACTTGTCCTCGGCATCGACCCTTGCTGCGTTTTCTACCCCGCAATCCCCACCACCGTTGCAGTCCATATTCCCCAGATGGCATTTGCCGTGCTTCCGACCACTTGCACCAACAGTCTCTTCATGTGGTCCTCCGAGGTCTCATAAGGATCCAGTGCGCCGCGGGTTGCTTTTCGGCCTTCGGCCATGCGCCTAACCGTACCTTCACATCCCGGAATCAACCATGAGGCACGACGAGCAGAAAGACGCCGAGAAGTCGGACCTTGTCGCTCAGGCGGCGGCAAAGGCCCTCGACCTTGAGCACGTGGAAGAAAACCCACAGCTGGACAAACGTCTCAACCGCAAGTTCGACCTTCACATCCTTCCCTGGCTCTTTGGCATCTGGTAGGCGACATATCAGTCTGGTTGGTTACTACTCTGAACTAACCTGTTCTTTGGGCTATTTTCCTTCATCGACCGGTCAAACATCGGCAATGCGAAGATCGCGGGCCTCCCCGAGGACCTTGCGATCGACACAGGAACCTCGTTCAACGTGGCCCTGCTCGTATTCTATATCCCATACATCCTTGTCGATGTCCCCAGCAACCTGATCCTCAAGAAAGCGCGGGCAGGTATCTACTTGCCAGCGCTGATTACCGCCTGGGGTGTCGTGTGCACCTTCATGGGCTTTACCAAAAGCTTTGCAGGCCTTGTCGTGTGCCGACTGCTCCTGGGTTTGTTTGAAGGTGGGATTCTTGGGGGGGTCATCATTTATCTGGCCATGTTTTACCGCAGACATCAGATGCTGTATCGCAGCGGCCTGTTCTATTGCGCGGCCCCCCTTTCCGGGGCCTTTGGGGGACTTTTGGCCTCTGCTCTGGGTCAGATACAGTTCCAAGGCTACAACAAGTGGCCGTGGATCTTCTTCAGTGAGTCCGAGTCACTCGAACAGTCTGGCTGTCGCGAGCCTGAACTAACGTCTCCATGCCATGTTAGTCGAGGGTACGGTTACTGTCATTTTTGGAGCCATCTGTTTTGTTTTTATGCCCGACACACCTGCCGCGGCCAAGTTCTTGACGGACGATGAGAAGCTCTGGGCTTTGCAACGCATGAGATTAGACGCTAGCGGCTCAACCGCCGTCGACGTCGATCAAGAGGTGTTCGACTGGTACTGGGTCAGGATGGCATTGAAGGCGCCACAGACGTACTTTTGTGCCATGATCTGGTTCTTCCTCTTGATCCCGCTTTACGTCGGTCTCCCCACCTCGCCCTGAGTGCCCTCCCTTCTTTCCATCCTGAATCCGCTGAATCCGCTGACCTCCCCTCTCTAGAGCTTCTCACTGTTCCTGCCCTCCATCATCACTGGCATGGGGTACATTTCGACCACGGCGCAGTTGTTCACAGTCCCGCCCAACGTGACCGGGTTTCTTGTGGTCATTATAACGGCGCATTACTCGGACAAGGTCAAGAATCGGGGATGGTTCATCGTAGGCGGGACATTGATCGGCATCTGCGGGTATACTTATCCAATCCCAACGACCCTTTCCCAGACGAACCTTTGTCTCACTTTGCTTCCTCAGCTAACAGTGCTATGTTGTCGAATCAGGTACATCATGTTACTCGTTTCCGACGCCAACGCTGTGAAATACGCCGGCACATTCCTCATTGCCACTGGCGTCTTCCAAGCCTCACCAATGCTTATGGTAGGCCACACAAGCCCCATTCGTGTGCCGCGCGGGCGTGAGCTTATGGTGAGCAGGGCTGGGTCGCGAATAACTTAGCCCCACACTATGTGCGAGCCGTAGGGGTAGGGGTTGTCATCTCCATCGCGAACTGCTCCGCCTTCATCGGTACCTTCATTTACCTCCAGAGAGATGCGTATGTTCCATAACGAGGACCCAGAGATCGGACGCGGACGCTTATCCACTGGCAGACCCAAGTACGCTCTGGGCCACTCGATCAGCCTTGCGGCTCTCGTTCTTACACTCATCCTTACTCTCTTGCAAATCGGATATCTGAACTGGGAGAACCGCAAACGCGACCGTGGTGACTGGGACGCGAGATTGTTTCAGGAGGACGCGCATCGGCTCGGTCACCGCCACCCGCAATTCCGTTACACTTGCTAGGTAAGTAGGTAGGTAGCTTCCGTCTCGGTGGTCGGATGGACTACACTTAGTTGTCCGATTGTGGTGTGTTTTCCTCAGATGGATCATGGAAGACCGCGCTTCACGACCTTCCGACGGTCAGGATTAGTAACGCATAAGTCGTCTCCCCTCAGCCTTCCCCGGCGTGAGTATGAGGTTGCAGTGAGTATCAAGTCATAGACTGTCCTTGGACTGGAATTGGGGGACCTTTTCCAGAAAGCTGGGACTCCTCATCAAGTTGTTGCATCACCCAGGTCATCTATTAGTCGCTGGCCACAAGAGTTCCTCGCTCGGGATCGTCCAAAGCCTCGGCCTTATATCCGCCACCTCCGAGTCCGACGCCACCCGGCCGCTGCCCGGTACCACCGACCACTCAGCGAAGCGTACCATCTCCTTAGAATGAGGCCAAATGGTGTGCTATCGGTCCCGCGCCGGCTTCCGGATTGCCGAGGTCGGCGGCATTGTCGGAGAGCCGCCATGGGGTCGACTTCGACCGAGTTTTGCTTCGCATTCAGCACCGAGTCCCGTCGACTCCGTCTTTCCCGTCTCCTCCCTAGGAATTGTTGTTGTTACACTTCCATCATGGTACCGCGGCCTCTCACCCTCCTCTATCACGAGTCCGGCCTCGCCGCCGTCACCTCCACCGGGCGGGATGCCGTTCTTATCATTCTTGCTCGAAGCACCCGCATGATGGCGTACGGCTCCTCGTCCCTCATCCTTTCGCTGTTTCTCGCCTCTCTCCCCGACGTCTCGGACGCGCGCATCGGTCTCTTTATGACCCTGACCCTGGCCGGCGACGTCGTGCTGTCGCTGGCGCTGACCTTGACGGCCGACCGGCTCGGCCGCCGGCGCACGTTGCTGCTTGGCGCTTTTCTGATGATAACATCCGGGACGATTTTCGCCTTGTGCGAGAACTACTGGATTCTGCTCCTGGCAGCCGTGCTCGGCGTCCTCAGCGCGACCGGTGGGGACTTTGGGCCCTTCCGCGCCATCGAGGAGTCCGTCATCTCCGAGCTCACCCAGCCGGAGACCAGAGCCGATGTCCTGGTGTGGTACGTCACGACGGCGAGCCTTGGGTCGTCGGTCGGGATCGAGTTGGCCGGCCGAGTTATCGAGCGGCTTCGGTCCAGCCACGGTTGGGAGCTTGTCGACGCGTACCACGCCTGCTTCTGGAGCTACGTCGTGATGGGACTCGTCAACGTGTGCTGCAACCTGTCTCTGTCGTCGAGATGTGAGTTGGGCGTCCCGGCGCCGGAAAAGGAGACGACTGTCGATCCGATCGAGGCGGCCCCTTTCATCCCCCTCTCCGAATCGGCTGCTGGCACGGCGGCCGATCAACTCCCCAAGCAGGAGAGGAGATGGCTTGCTCAAATATCACGCGAAACGAAATCAATCATGATTGCGCTCTGGTCCCTCCTTATGGTCGACGCTCTGGCGGATGGAATCACGTCCATGTCACTCACGACGTACTACGTCGATCGCAAGTTCCAAGTTTCCAAGTCAACACTCGGTGACGTACTGTCGGCTAGCTACTTTCTCTGTACCGTCTCGACCATTTTCGCCGGACCGCTGTCGAGGCGCATCGGTCTTGTTAACACGATGGTCTTCACACACATCCCCTCGTCGGCTGCCGTGCTTTTCTTCCCCTTCCCGGCGACCCTCGCGCCAACCTTCGCCTTGCTCATGCTGCGTATCGGCCTGAACAACATGGACCAGGCGCCACGGGCAGCGCTCATCGCCGCCGTGGTTAGGCCGGAGGAGCGGACGGCTGTCATGGGCATCACCAGCATGTTGCGCACCGTCGCTGCCACGACGGGTCCGACGGTGACGGGCTTGTTGGCGGAGGGCGACAAGTTTTGGATTGCCTTCATCGTGGCCGGCGCATTGCGGCTTGCGTACGATATTGGTCTTTTTGCCATGTTTCAACTCGACATCAAGCTGCACCGACACGAGGCCGTCCGCTCTGAGAATACTGAGGCTGAGGGCGGGTCAGATGATACTGAGGAGGATACGGTGCATGGAGAACTGCGAAGATTGAGCCCTAGGTCTAGCATCAGTGCTTGATAGCCCGAGTCTCCGAGTGACAAGAGACATTGCTACGCTGGGGGGGTTTCAGGCAGATCGAGACCTTTTGCGGCGAAGATTTCTTACTTGGCAGCCGCAATACGTCTGCGCAGATGGGAAGGCAACCAAGAGGCTGTTTTCGCCCCAGATCAAGGCCGCGATGAGGTGTTGTACTTGTAGTGAACGCGCGAAGCAGGCATACATACAGTACAGTACCGGTATAAGCCCGGTACTTACCTTTCTACCCACCTATCCTGCTGACCTCATCGTCGACGCAGCATTCTCCAGTGTCATAGAGAGTGGGCACAAGCATCGTAGAGCCCGCTATGAACCGAAGAAAGGAAATGATCGCGGAGATGGTTTGAATCAAGAGAATTACGGAGGACTGTTGACGGGAGTCGTTGGGTATGAGCGCGACAGAAACCCCCCCACCCTTATCACGTAAGCGATAGACTTCTGACTGGCGATGACCTTCTGAAGATCGGGGGGCGCAGGGCCTTGGGCGATGTCTAGGACGGGGGCCGGTTGCGGTCCAGACGCAGGCGGCCCGACGGCGGACCTGTCCAAACGGGTGCCCACCGCGAGCTGGGTGAGCCGCAGGACAAGACGGAAACATGTCTCGCGTCATATAGGGAAGTTGGCGGCGGCGCCTGAGAGGAGCGGCTGTTCGTGCTCGAAAGTTTGGATGGCGTGGCATGAAGGACAAAGGAAGGAGGTTCGTCAAAATAAGGTTTTGGAGCAGCCGAGCGCGCCTGGTGTTTGATGCTCCTGCCGGGAGCCATTGCCAATGGCCGGGAGTCGCACTGTTTGCCTCTCTAGGGAACCTTGGAGAGCGTAGGGAGATCGGGCGCAATCTGTGGCTAATGGCTGCTATATTAAAACAGATGCTCATGGGCCGCAAGACCGGTGGCACGACATCACGGCCTGGAAAGGTCGCCGGGTTCAGGCAGAGGCACAGTGTTGCGCACTGTGCGAACAGAACGCCCCTTCCGGCAGTTTGGATACGGCGACGACGGGACGGGGGTTTTTCCTCCGTCCAGATCGTTCCACGGCCAAATGGCCGGTCGCTTTGGACCGACTCACGCGCACGGTCGGTCCCGACGTCTGGTTGCCCCCTCTCGATTGGACGATTCGGGCTGACGCCGCAGGGGAATCACAATCCTATTCTCTTGGAAGCTGATCGCAATGGGATCCCGTCAAGCCCCTCTCGCTCTCGCCTAGTCTCCTAGTTTCCTCGGTCCCCCAACCGTTGTCGCCGGACGGAGCGCGAGCGGGCTGCCGCGAGACGATTTCCGGAGAGGCGGCGTGGGGGGGAGCTTGGGGAGAAGGCGAGCGTGCGGCGCTGTTTCGGCGATAAATGTCAGATCCAAGGCGGCCCCGAGCTCCCCAAGCCGCTAACGACGGGCGCGGCCGGCGACACCGACATCAGCGGCGTTAGGCCAAGCGATGGGTGGCTAAACTCAAGCTTCGCCCAGCGCAGATGGGGTAAGCAGGGGTGCTCTGGACTGCGGTCGACCTTCCTCTTCGGCCAGTGACCGACGCAGGCCGCCCCCCTTGGCGACCCCGCAGAAGGAGTGTGGATGGGCGCTCGGAGCCGCCAGGGCTGCGGGTGCCGGTCATCTGTGCGTGCGCGACTCGCTGGGGAGGCTCGGGAGGGCAACGCCAGAGCGCCACAGAGGCTCTCTTTGGCCGCGGGGCCGCTCCCCGTCCTGGCTCTTCAGGTTAGGTCTGGAGCTTGGCTGCCGCGCCGAGCAGGGAGGCGGAGGAGAGCTCCAAGACGTCGACTTGGGCGCCATCATATCATCCGTCCATGACGACATTTTCCCCCCGTTCGAGGCGAAAAGCCCAAAAAAAGCCTCGAAAGTGACAACGGCCGACAAGATGGCTCAGATGGCGGTGGTCCCCAGCTCTCCAGCAGCTGAGACTGTGCCCTACGACCGAGATGGGAGTTAAATTATGGGGCTCGGGGGGGGAGGGGGGCCTGTAAGACTGCACACTGTATCGGACGCCCGCCCAGAAACGGTATTCGTTATCTCTTGGCGTGCAACCTCCACGGGAGGATGACGGACGAGCCAATCTGACAGCGCCGAGGCAGCCTGAGGGGGAACTGCCATCAGCCGGTGCTCACTGCGGGAGACCCAAACGGCCGGTCATCCCCGTCGAGCACGGTACGAGTACCGCAGTCCTTGTGCTTTCTCGGTTCCGGGGCCTGCAGAAACGACGGGAAGCTGAATAGGAACCCCGGGCCAGGGCCGGGGTGCGCCAGTCAGCCTGGTGTATTTATCGTGCCGCGCATTCGATCCACGGCTCCCCCCATACCCCCATATTAAGCTTGTCGCGCCCCGCGAGCTCCACCTTTGACCGTGGCTGGTCTCCTTCACTCTTCTGTCCTTTTCCTCTTCCCCCGAGCGCGTGCTCATTCTGTCACTCCCCTCAGCTTACCTCGGGCTTCCTCTGCTGAAGCTCGGCCCGTTGTTCAGAATAACCGTGCCGGCCGGAAAGGCAACCGTTTGCCCGCCATGGCCAGGTTCAGCCTCCCATTTGGTTCCAAGGCCGACGAGAAGGGGGCCGTCGATTCGCCAGTGGAAGATGGCGTCATGTCCTCCCAGCGCGCCGAAGGCATCGTCGACGAGGACCACGACGACTTGCACCGCGAGATGAAGCCGCGCCAGCTTAGTATGTGACAGCCCTCCCCTCCGTGTCCCGCGCCGACTCGTACGGTCCGCAGCAGCGCTGACTGAGTGACAGATATGGCGAGTCTGCCCCCGCATCCCAGGACGACTTCTGTTTGTTGAACATATATAAAAAGAAAGCATGAGGCTGACTGTCGAGC
>Ga0247777_1000331_pt1 | contig 12844 bp, 12 predicted proteins | sample UWRJL154409C5_FD_179937 | JGI IMG/M metagenome (GOLD analysis project Ga0247777, IMG submission 179937) | Plant litter microbial communities from Arlington Agricultural Research Station in Wisconsin, United States - UWRJ-L154-409C-5 | ecosystem: Environmental > Terrestrial > Plant litter >...
CCCCTCAAAAACACCATCGTTCTCTTCGATGTGGACGAGACACTGAGCGTGGCGCGGCAGGTGGGCGTCCCCCTCCTCCTTGCTCCCCCCGGAAGACAGTCCGGTCAACTCTGATGTCATCCCCCAGCGCGCCACCCCCGAGATGCTCAACCTCCTGGCCCGGCTCCGGCAACAGTGTGCCATCGGCTACGTGGGCGGCTCGGACATGTCCAAGCAGCAGGAGCAGCTGGGGACGGCCGACGTGGCCGTGACCACCATGTTCGACTTCTGCTTCGCCGAGAACGGGCTGACGGCCTTCAAGAACGGCGCGCCGCTGGCGTCGACCAGCTTCATCCAGTGGCTGGGCGAGCCGGCCTACAAGGAGTTCGTCGCCTATGTGCTCCACTACATCGCCGACCTCGACATCCCCATCAAGCGCGGCACCTTTGTCGAGTTCCGCAACGGCATGGTCAACATCTCCCCCATCGGGAGGAACGCCAGCCAGCAGGAGCGGCTCGACTTTCTCAAGTACGACGCCGAGGCGGGTGTGCGCCAGAAGATGGTCGAGGACCTGCGCGAGCGGTTTAAGCACTTGGGGCTGACGTACGTTTCCTCCCTTTCCCCCCTCGCTGCTCGTCCCCCCGAGGGGCCGCGCCTGGGCGCCGCTGACACGCGCCGCGAAGCTTCTCCATCGGCGGGCAGATCTCCTTCGACGTCTTCCCGCACGGCTGGGACAAGACGTACTGCCTGCGCCACCTGGAGAACGAGGCCCGCGCGCCGGGCGGCATCGCCTACACGACGATCCACTTCTTCGGCGACAAGACGATGAAGGGCGGCAACGACTACGAGATCTACACGGACCCTCGTACCGTCGGCCACTCCGTCAAGAACCCCGAGGACACCTTGGTCCAGGTCAAGAAGCTGTTCGCGCTGGACTAGGCGTCCGCGGGCTAGCCGTACGAGGAGCGTCGCCGGGTCATACCGGACGTGCTTTGTGTTCGTTCTGATCGTGGCTTTTGTGCCCGCCGTTTCTTTTGGCGGCAAACTCGGCAAAGATATACTAGATAGACAAAAATTTGATCGAGAGGCGAGACTCTCGGATGGGACTGAAGCAGCGCCCATAGTCGCCGTCAAGGCCTTTGAAAATGGCATATAATATCAGGTAATTTGCGGAGGAGGGCAAGATGCATTTGTCGGACCTTGACCATGTTGGATAGCTGCATGACCCCGGAAGTGGTCCGTGCGCTCCCCTGGCACCCCCGGTTTGCGCATTCATCTTGTTTACTTTGACCGGATTGGGCGGCGCAGCGACAACAACCCGAACCTCGAAGCCGCGACGTCCCGCCAGTCGTAGCTTTTGGACATCGACAGCTACAGCAAAGATGCCTCGAGTCGCAGCGGTTCAACGAGTGAATAGCCGAGGCAGCAGTAGGACGGCCTCCGGCTCCCACGCCCAGTCCCCGTTCAAGAACTCCCCGGTAAAGTGCGTCGCAGAGCGCGTCGCGCCGCTCCGCTCCCAGCGCCCGTAGCAACGGCGTCTAACACGTCCTTCTCGCAGGATCCCCCTCAACGATGACGCCCAGGAGAAAGCGCAGCGGATGCACTCGCGGCAGGCGCTGCACTCGGCCCAGATCAACCAGCTCAAGGCGGCCGCCAGCCCCACGGCACGCAAGGTGAGCGCGGCGCGGCTCAGCGATCTCGAGAACGCCTCGCCCGGCTCCAACCCGCGGACGCCGCGCCGAAAGGACAAGGGCGGCGGCCCCGGGGCCCGCGGCGGCGCGGCCGACGACGACGACGACGATGACGAGGGCTTCGTGGTGGGCGGCACCGCCGTGACGCCCATGAAGCGCGTGCCCATCCTGGCCAACTTCGAGGAGTGGATGAAGATGGCGACGGACAACAAGATCAACGCGACCAACTCGTGGAACTTCGCCCTCATCGACTACTTCTACGACATGTCGCTGCTCAAGGAGGGCGACGGCGTCAACTTCCAAAAGGCTAGCTGCACGCTCGACGGCTGCGTCAAGATCTACACCAGTCGGGTGGACAGTGTCGCCACCGAGACGGGGAAGCTGCTCAGCGGCCTTGCCGACAGCCGGGACAGCAAAAAGGGCAACAAGGGTGAGCGCGAGGACGGTGAGGACAGCGAGGACGAGGTCGACGAGGACGGCAACGTCAAGAAGAAGCCCAAGAAGAAGGTGAGTGCCCTCCTTCAGGCCGTCTAATGTGAAACAATGGCCAATAGTGTACAGCAACGGTCGTCGGAAGCCACGCTGGCCCCGTCTTTCGCCTCACTGCAGCTCAAGAAATTGGAGCTCGAGTTCGCTGTCGACCCCCTGTTCAAGAAGGCGTCGGCCGATTTCGATGAGGGGGGCGCCAAGGGCCTGCTGCTCAACCACTTGATGATCGACGGGCAGGGCCGGATCGTCTTTGACAGCAGCGATGACGCGAACGATGTTGCCAAGCCACGGAAGAGCGAGGTCGCCGAGATGGAAGGCACCGAGGAGGCCGACGAGGAAGACGAAATAGAAAAGGAGGTCACCGCTCAGCTCCAAGGGGAGGGTCCGGTGGAAACGGAGGAAGAGGACGTCGAGATCGACATTGCATCGCTCGGCGCCCGCTTCTTCCCCGACCTGGGCCGCCTCGACGAGCTCGACGTCTGCCCTTCGCTGAAGACCTTCACCCTAGGAGACCCTTCGGGGTCCATGGACATTCCGTTCCTCAACGCATCCGAAGACTGGCGCCACGACAACGACAAGGATAAGAATGATGCGAATGCCGTCGGCGACAAATCGGGCATGCTCATCGACGAGGACAACCCACTCGGATTTGATGACATGGACGACGGCCTGGGTGCTTTTGGGCTCGGCGCCGATGTCAACTTCGGAGAAGGAGGTGAGGCGTGGGCTCGGGAAGCGGCACTCGCGCCGCAGATGCGCGTCTTCGACGGCGGGCTCGGCGAAGGGGGCATCGACGTGGACGGCGTCGATATGCTCGACAATGTCAACGGCGACTACGTCGTGTCCATGAGCCATGCCCAAAATCCCGACAAGATGCACGAGGACATCCTCAGCTACTTCGACCAGGCGCTGCAGAAGAACTGGACCAGCGCGGAGCACTGGCGGATCCGCAAGATCAAGGACGTGAACAAGCCGGCCGCCCTGGCGCGGCCTCGCAAGGAGAAGGAGGTCTTCGAGATCGACTTCGCGTCGGCCCTGGACCCCGCCATCGCCGAGACCCTCTACGCGCAGGCCTCCAGCACCTCGGCCATCTCGTTGCCCAAGAAGGACTGGAAGTCCAAGTCGCGGAACCTGCTGCCCGACGACAAGCACTTCAACAGCAAGCAGCTGCTCTCGCTCTTCCTCAAGCCCAAGGCCCGCATGGGCCGGCGGCGCCAGCTCGGAGGGCGCCTGGGCAACGCGCACCTCGACGGCGCGGCGCCACCGGCAGGCGAGATGGACGAGGCCTTCTGGGCGTCGCAGAAGGCGCCGCAGCAAGCCGATGGCGGCGGCCTGGACGGCCCCGACGGCGACCACACGGCGCTGCCGGCGGGCGACTACGACGCCAACTTCTTCGCCGACGACGGCTTACCCTTCGCCGCGGGCGGGCTCGACGACGACGACGGCGACGACGACATGGACGAGTTCGCCGACGCCCGCGAGCACTTTGGCCCCCGCGGCGACGACGGCGCGGCGCAGACGGTCGACATGGGCGCTACGGGCGCCTTTGGGGGGCTGACGGTTACTAACCCGGCCGACCTTGCCTTCGGCACCATGCTCGTCACGCAGGGCGGGCGGCGGGCGCGGCCCGAGTACGTGCAGTACGCGCGCGTGGCCAAGAAGGTGGACGTGCGCCGCCTCAAGGAGGAGATGTGGAAGGGCATGGCGCTGGACAAGCTGGCCGAGAGCGTACGTGCTTGGCCTCTCCCGGCCTCTCCCTCCCTCCACCACCACGGAGAACTGACCTCCTTCCGGCAGGAATCGCAACGCTCGCGACTGCCGACGCCGCCGGCCGACGTCGCGGGTGGTCACGGGGAGACGGACGACGGCCGCGGCGCGGCGGCGCCCGACCTGGAGCTGCGGTTCACCGATGTCATGAACAATCTGCAGATGGTGTACCCCAAGCCCGTCATGGATGACATCTCGACCAGCTACTGCTTCATCAGCCTGCTGCACCTGGCCAACGAGAAGGGCCTCCACATCACCAAGACGGCGGAGCTGACCGAACTCAACATCCGCAAGGACTGGACGGCTGAGGTCGAGGTTGGCGGGGAGTGAAGTTCCTCCATCGCGGGTGTTCGCATGGACGGGTTGGGGCACGGGCGTGATGATTCGGGACGAGCCATGGCTTTCTACGGCGGGACGGGAGGCGTTCAGCGGTTGCGATGTCTGTTTCGTGTCCCTTTGCGTATACAGGATAATGTCCGTCAGGAGGGACGCAAATCTACGGCTGAACGTTCCGTTGAGCTTGCTCAGCCCCGCAAACCTGACCAGCGTGGATCGACTCAACGCCCCTGGTCGGCCCCCTTTCACGCGTTGCTGCTGTTTTCCGACTTCTCGCCGCCGGGCCCAGGGTTGGCGCCGAAGGAGGAGAGCATCTCGTCCAGCTTCCGTTCGAACTTGGCAAGGTCGGCCTCGAGCGAATTGGCTGCCTGTTCGCCTCTGCATGCGCTAGGTCAGTAGTTGATAGATGGTGCGGATGGTGCTGCGGGAAACGTCTTCGGCATCTGCCGAAGAGTTCGAACAGAGCAGCCGCTCGAGGGCATGGCGTCCCAATGCCGACGCCGAACCCTTCGGGATATCCGACAGAGGGGAACGCCGAGCCTGACACGTGGGCTTGAAGAAAAAGCAAGCGGCGGCACACCGGACGTTTCTAGGTCTCGTGGCCGCCTTTGTCTCAAAGTCCATTCTGGTATTGCCAGCCTCGCGGCACTGGCCAAGAGGCTGCCACGCCCTGCTTGGGCGGTAAAGGGGGGGGGGGGCAAGACGATCCATGCCGAGCGCCAGCAGCCAGGCGACGAAATAGAACAAATTCCATCGACCGCCTGTCCGGCCGCCAGAGACGGCAAGAGGGCAAAAAGGCCCCAGGAAAGCAAGTCTGGCTGCTCGTCCCAAAGAGTGAGCGTTTTGGCGAGCGCCACGACGGGGCTACTATGCCCTTCCGTCGGTCGCATGGCCAAATCGCCGTTTGTCCACCGGCTGACTGGACGGCAACAGATGAAGGAGAAGGAAAAGACGATTTACTCTCCGACGCGAATTGGGCAAACCGGGGGCATGACTGGGCTGGACGGGGGGACGGCATGGCGCAAAAAGAGGGGTCCAATATCAGACCACACACGACCAGGGGTGCGAATTCAGGGTCCAAGGCACAGAGCCGACGCGCATTTCTTCAACCGGGGGTGGGGTGACCAAGAGGCCGGGGTGTCCAAGGCCGGAGCGTCATGGCGGAAAAAAAAAGCGGCTCTTACCTTGCGAGATCCGAAAGGGCCTGCCGAGTAGATTCGTGTCAACCGACAGCGCCGGGCGTGGCGTCTCAGCCCGGAGACCGTGGACAAAGGGCCGAGGGGACCGGAGATGCAGTAGACTGACCTGGGCTAGTTCTGCGGTCGCAGACGACGGTGCTGCCGACGACGCCGCCGGTTGCACTTGACCGGTGGTGCCCGACCCGCCGTCCCGGGGAGAAGCCACGGGCGCCATGGGGGCGTACAAGATCAGGCGAGGGCGGTCGAGACCCCGTCCGTCGCAAATATACCCAGAAAATGACCGACCGAAAACGGTGGCCAGGCTGGCTCGACGTGCTCGCGGGAGAAGCCGACTCGGAGCGGGTTTTGGTTGGGGGAGTGGGTTTGGGTGGTCGGATGAAACACTGGCGAGATATCAGGCCATAAGGGCACGACGTGCCGCAAGGTCCCGATCGTGAGAAGGACGGATGGCCAGCGAGATGCTACTTTGAGCAAAGCAAGGCTCGAGGATGCCCCAACCAAGAGACCCCAAATCAGTTGTCCAGCCGTCGCACGTTTATGAGCGGTGCAGTCCTCCGCCCGGAGTACGGAGTATGAGAAGTGGCATGATGTGGGCTGAAAATGGCACTCCGCGCAAACGCCAACGAGGCTGACATAATGGCTAATGGCTGTGGTCACGTGGAAGGACATGCGGGGGTGGCCAGCCGAGTCAGCGAGCCAGCAGACGGAGGGGCATGGGGACAGGCGGAGCAGGGAGCAAGATACTGTAATGGCCTGATTCGGCGTACTCCGAAGCGTCTCTTGGTAGTTGTAGTATCGCGTCTTCCTCACCTCTACGGAGTATGCTTCGACGTTGCCAAAGACGAGCCTTCGAACTCTCTCCATCGCCTGTCTAAATACACCAGGGTGGGAATGTTGCCGTAAGCCAACCGCGACACGCCATTGGCCAGTATGCCGACTGCATGCTCTGGTGCTCCGCTGCTCTGCAGCAGTCTAGACCACTGAAGACCTCCGGGATTAGCGGAAAGACGCCCTCCCTCTCGTGACCCCTGTCGCCGTTTCTCGCGTAGACGGCGACTCGCCAAAACTGTGGCCCGACGGAGGCTCGGGAGTAGGGAGCGAAAGGAAGCGGGCTCAGCAGGCGAGGACGAGGCGACGAGGTAATCCGTCGGCTCGTAGTCGTAGAAAAGGAGTGGAAGGCCGAGAACGCGCATCATGGACCTCGGGATTTTGGCTCACTTCCATTGAAGGGCAAGGCCAATGGCCGCGCGCGCGGGGGGGCTCCAAGGCGCGGTGCCCATAGCAAGACGTTGGCCGGAGGGGGAGGCCGGCTCCCCGACACCGCAAAGTCGCCAAACCTCCGATTCCCAAGGGAAAATCCGATGGACGACTCCAGAATTTGCATGTTTTTTTTTGGACACGCTCCACTCCCCCGCTGCCGCCGTTGTTGTCCGACTCCGCCGCCACAGTAGTGACGCAACCGAACAGAGATTTGCCTCGCGTCCACAGAGGGGATCTGCTCTGTCAAGTCTGTTTACCGAAATTCGGATCATCGCAGCTTCTCGCAGCAGCCGCCGAGCAACCGCAGGAGCGGCGGCGGCGGCGGCGGCGACGACGACGGCGGCAAGGCGGCCAGATGCACGAGGAGGGCGACGGCCATGCTATAGAAACAGCCTTCGCTCCCTCGCCGGCCACAGGCCCGTCGCAACAGTGAAGGGGAGAGGTCGCCAGTCAGACATTTCCTGGTTTTACTTCCAAAAGCGAGGAAAGCAAGGCGGCAAACTGGGCTGCTTCGCCGACTGACCCAAAGGTTCTCTCCCTCGCCGTCCTGGTTCCGGTTCCCGGTCAAACGGTCCAACTCAAACGCTGGAGTCCCGTCCATCGAGATTTGATGCGGAATCGAGATCTCCTTCCCCCGCACTTGTACTCTTTAGGTTCTCGGGACATGGCCCTGCAAGCCGCATTGTGCACCACTCCGAACGGCTCCCCGGAGCCAGGGGACAAAGTCTGCCCGTCTCAGAGGAAAGCAGTCGAGTTCGCCGAGTTCGCCGAGTTCGCCGATGGAATGCCTCAGCGCCGACGGACTACGGTTAGGTCGCAGTGTTTGGCTGGGCCGACAGTCACTCGTGCGCGCCGCCGGCGGCCGACTAAGTTCAGCCCTCGCTTGTTGACCAGACCAGAGGTAGGCTGAGGTAGGCGAGACGGCGAGACAGCCTCGAGACGGGCCTACTAGGCTCCCTGGAACTTGGCCAAGGCGAGGACTGGAGCGACGGCAAAAACGCCAGTCCAGAATAACCTGATCGGGCGCCGTGTTCCGAGACCCGCGCTTGACGCTTCTACTGTACTGTGTAGGTACAGTACATAGTTACGAGTACGAAGCGCTCTTGCGGGTCCCCTGGGGTTCCTTGGACGCGATCAGGCCGAGGCCGTGCCGTATTGATGCGCCGCTCCCGGGGTACCCAAGACATCCTGGCGACATGCCCTGGTCTGGCCAGGTTCTCCGAGGTCAGGCCACACGGCTGGCCCTCACTGCACGCCCCCCCCCGGTGCGACGACTGCTCGGCCACGACGTGCCGATGAGCGCGGCTTTCTTCGTAGCTGTCTCTCTGTTGCCAAGGGGTGTTCCGTCGGAACAGGATTTCTGCTATCGAAAACGCTCAGAATCCCATCTCCGTTCGTGGCTATTAGGCCACCCGAATGGTTGTCCCCTTCTCACCACCCGCCTCGAGCCGTCATCCCCCAACTCCGAGTCCCTCTCCCGCCACGGCCGAGGAGGTCCCATTTCCTCCTGCCAGTCTCGCCAGTCAGCCGATTCACATATCGTACCATCGTGCGACTTGACTCCTTGTCCGCCGCCCCCCCGTTGACTACCATCACGACATCTTCGTTCCCCGCCGTGGTTGCTCCTCCAGCTGCTGCTCGGCAACTCCCCCACCGAGACGTCCAAGTCTACTCCGGACAGGCCATCGTCGCCATTGGGCACGAGACGAGCGCCTACGAGTCATCTACCTGCCGAGGACAGCTATCGAGAAGAAGCATACCGGATTGGATTGCGAGTCGAGCCTGCTCCCTTGGACAACCTCTCCTCTCTTCCTACAAGGGGGGTGGAACCGTCTTGGCCAGGGATCGAGATTCCCGTCTCCGCCAAAGCCGTTCGCCGGCCTCGCTCGAGATCTAATAAGCTTTTCGTGGGAACTAGTCGACATCGGACTGCCCCGCAAACCGCCCTTTTCCCTTACCCCCACAACACGCGAAGACGGAACCCCATCGATCGATATGCTCTGCCTCTGACGACTCCTCCGCAACTGCTCCCGATATCCCCTCGACATCCCCACCAACCCCCAGAATCTTGGGCCCTATCTGTGGGAACGGCGAGATCCGACTTGCGAGAGCGAGGAACCCATACATTCGGCCTAGTGGTGTGGCCCAAGACCCGTCACTCGCGTTGGCATTCGGTGTGTTGACACTGGGTTTGGGAAGAGACGGCAGCCGGTCCACGACCTAAACAGGCGCCTTTCTCTATCCATGTCCTGCCAGGCCGGGCACGATACCAATTCTATCCTCGCAGTAGCCGCCGACCAGCCGCATGATGCAACCACTGGAAGAGACATTCAGGGAACTGGGTATCTCCCAGTACCTGGGTGTCTTCCTTGACCAAGGCTTCGACATGTGGGAGACTATCTTAGACATAACCGAGTCCGACCTGTAGGTGCCATCCTCCCGGGAACGTCGGGGACGCCGGCTGACCTGCTTGCTGTAGGGACGCGCTCGGGGTGAAACTCGGTCACCGGAGAGTGAGTTGACGACTCGGTCCGGGTAGGCTCTGGCGAGTCGTGGCCGCTGACACGAGGTGCGAACAGAAGCTGCAACGACGGATCGCCAACTTTCGCGGGCTGGCCCCGGATGCCGCCCTTGTCTCCCCTTCGCAGATCAGCATCGAGGATCCCAGACTGGATGCCCAGAAGCCAGAGCCGTCGGTGGCCGACCACCGAGATTCAACGAACGGCATCGTGGCGAAGCGGAAGTACCGAAGACACCCCAAGGTAGGAGGCTCCGAGAGGAACGGCACATGACTGTGACTAGTGAGGCTGACCCTTGCCGTCGCCACTCAGCCGGACGAGAATGCGCCTGAGCGACCGCCGTCGGCTTATGTGCTCTTCTCTAACAGTAAGTCACCGTGGCGCGCTCTCTCTCAGACCGGCCGCGCTAATTTCGGTTTTGCGGTGAAGAAATGCGGGAGGACTTGAAGGGCCGCAACCTGACCTTCACCGAGATCGCCAAGCTCGTCGGGGAGAACTGGCAAAACCTGTCGCCGCTTGAGAAGGAGCCGTTCGAAACGCAGGCCCAGACGGCAAAGGACAGGTACAATCAAGATCTCCAGTCGTACAAGAAAACGTCCGAGTATAGGAAGTACATGGTGTATTTGCGGGACTTCAAGGCCAAGCATGCTCCGCACTCGCACGGTTAGTCCGCGACCGCTCGCCGTTTTGGGGCGGCGCATTGCCAACCCGCCCCGCGACAAGAGGACGAGGCGCTGACGACGTGTACTTGGCAGACAAAGATGCCCCCAAGCGGGTCAAACTCTCAGACCCGAGCCACGTTGGCTCGAGTGTCACGATGAACGGCACAAGCCCCCCGAGGGCCAGGAGTGCCACAGGCAGCGGGAGCGAGCCGCCTCCTAGCCGGGAACAAATCAACGGGTTGGGTGCCTCGGGTTGGGATCCGATGCTGCAGACGTCGCCGCCCTCCAAAGGCAGCCCCTTGGACGGACCCGTTCCATACCCTTCCAGGCAGAGCTCGGGACAAGTCGCCGATGCCACCGGCGGGGACAGCTTTCACCGTCGTAACCTTCCGTCGCTCTCGGATGTCTTTGAGGGCAGGAATTTGTCGAACGGTATAGCAACAAGCGAAGCCGACGGGCACCCCGCATACCCTCGGGCACGCGTCAACGGTAGCCCCGGACCGCCGCCGAGTCTGATGAGCGGCGAGTCGAGGTCGCCGTCTCTTCGGCAGGAGTATTCAACAGGCAGCGCCTCCTCGTCCTACAGCTTCCCGAGGACGCCCATTGAGGGGTCGCTGCCCATCCACGCCCTCCTATCGGGCAAGCCTGGCCCGCTGTCCGAAACCTCGGTCACGTCCCCAGGGATCCCCAACCTCCTGAACGGGAATTCTGGGTACTTTGGCCTGCCGCCTAGCCACAGCCTTGGGTTGGTAGCCTCGCCCCAGCACATGGGCAACGGGATCTCCTCGCAACGATATTCGGCTCGCCCGGCAGGACGAGACGGCGAGGGGACCAGCCTCGATGCCATCAGTGCCCTACTGAGAGCTGGCGAGATTGTGGATCAGCAGCAGCGATGACGGCGGTTCTCGTTTGCTGTCTTGTGACGGAAAACGAAAGACAAACCCCCCTCGCCCACCAACCCCCTACCCAGGGTCACAACTACCGCTGCCAGGAACATGGAAGCTGTTCCGACTCGGTACTCACAACTGCTTATTTTCATAGTCGTTGGATACCCCTCTTGTAACTCTCGCGCTCGTCGAAGTAACCTGGCTGCCGTTGGCCTGGGGACGCGTCGGGACGGAACTCGATTGCATCTCTTCTTAGGTTCGTTGGGGAAAACCGCCAAAGCCTCGCGCCAAGGAGTAAAAGAAACCGCCCCCCCAAAAAAACCAACCACGCCGTCAAAGCACCGGCCGCGGCGCATGAGATTGGAGTTGGGGAGTCGAATTTGTGCGTTGCTTGGGATCTTGAAGCATAGTCCTCCGTAGGTATGGCGGGGCTAGGCACCAATGTAGCATTACAGGCCGATTCTGTGGTTGCCAGACTTCATGGACAGCCTCAGGCAAAGGACTGGGTCTAAAAGTTGGAAGACCCCGAGGGACTTTGTGTAGAGGTCAGAGGGAGCACGGCGGACCGCTGAAGAACTCGACAATCAAGAAGCACCTCAGTTATTGTTGGTAGTTGGTTGACTCATGTACAGCCCGGGTATGAAACTACGAGAAACATGTGCTAGCGACACCACCGTCCCCCATCAAAGTGGACCGCAGCTGTTCAGGGCTCCCGCTGTCGGCCTGTAAACGGGGTGCTTGACATGCCCCGGAAACCATCCCCAGTCCTCTCCAGATCGGTTTCGTGGAGAAGGGCCGGTACGCAGCGTGAAAGGAATATCGGACGGCCCCTTGCCCCCAGAGTTCGACCAACAACCCTCCTTCCCCCGCCCCCCTCCCGCGGCCCGGTGGGGACATTTACTAGTCCCCCTTCCGTCCGGAGGCCCCGTAATTTCCTGTTCTGGTTGATGTCGGGTAGCAAAAACAGGACGACTGAACTCGTCACAGACGAGTTGGGACTGTTGGCACGTTCATATCCATGACACCGCTAAAACGGAAGGCCGTAGCCCGCCGTCGAATCCATCACGCCGCCGATGCATCCCTACCGGTTCGTAGAACACAACTCCCGTCGCCCGAGGCCCGGCGGGGATAGCCACCGGGTTCGGGAGGGACGAGAAAGAAACGAAAGGGTGTGGGATAAGAATGCAGCGTCCGCCTGGGTCGATGAAAGGAAGGGGCGCGACGAAAGAAAATGCGACGCGACGAATACCGGCGGAAGGGCCTTCTCGGTGGGGGCGAAGCTCGAGCGAGCTGGGGCCATGGGGGAAAGAGCAGGCACGACATCGTGGGTGATGCGTAGGTGGCAGAATGCGCGGCAGCGACGAGGAACGTCGCGCAGGTCGGCCCGCGGCTCGGCGGCCGGGCGACCTATTCAGCTGCTATGAGATCGAAGAAGCTGTGGGAGCGTCGCAGTCAGCTCAGGGGTCCATGTCCTAGGCTAAAGGTGCGGAGAGGCTGCTACGCGCCCTTTGGAGTGGGTCGAGCGGGTCGTCTCCGTCCCCGTTCACGATAGCCGGGCTCTCCAGGCCGCCCGACAGCGACTCTGCCGTCGTCGTGGCGCGGCCGATGGGTGGTCGCAGGTGGCTCGACGTCAAGTCCTCTGGCTCGGCAGCCGCGGCCTTATGGTCGGCGTGGCGCGACAGCTCTCGTTCGCGGTTCTTCTCTAGCAGCGCCCCGCCGAGGGTGGCGCACTTGAGAATCGTCTGGATCAGATGGTTCTGCTGCAGCGGTTTCGACAAGTACTCGTCCATCTGCGCTTGTATGCACTTCTCGCGGTCGCCCATCATCGCGTGCGCCGTGAGCGCGATGATGGGTGTCCTCTGCGTGCCCAGACTCCTTTCATACTCGCGGATCTTGCTCGTGGCTTCGAAGCCTCCCTGCGTCGCGTTAGTAACCCACCCGCCGTGCCGCATCTGCCCAGGGGACGGGCCGGGTCATAAATACCATGATGGGCATTTGTACGTCCATGAGAATAACGTCAAAGCGCCTCTCCATGATGGCTTCGACGTTATTCTC
>Ga0247777_1000332_pt1 | contig 12836 bp, 6 predicted proteins | sample UWRJL154409C5_FD_179937 | JGI IMG/M metagenome (GOLD analysis project Ga0247777, IMG submission 179937) | Plant litter microbial communities from Arlington Agricultural Research Station in Wisconsin, United States - UWRJ-L154-409C-5 | ecosystem: Environmental > Terrestrial > Plant litter >...
CAATCGGCACATGTTGGCGGAGAGACAATCCACGGCGCCGTAGGTACTAATCACAATACCCAAGGTACGAAGCGTACTTTGGTAGCGAGGGTATGTACCTTCACTCCAGGACTTTGATGCTTGAGCCCGTAGACCCGGGGACGGGATGCTGTGCTTCACACCATGGGTGTAAAGTACTGTACATCTGGAGGTCACAGCTGCCCGAGACCGGCGGCCTGGTCGACCATATGCCATCGGGTTGTCGCCATCTTCCGGGTGAGGGTCCAACGCCGCTAACTCTGTAGCGCCATGCGCCCTGACGTCGCCCCCTAGGGTTACGAGGCTGCGAGGCTGTGGGCCTCCAAGGCAGGGAAACGGGGATGTGGCAGGTTACCCTACCGAACTAGGCAAAGAAGAGTAAACTCCACGTGGAGGGCCGAGATGGAAGCGGGAGGGAACTGCGCGGCTTCAGGTCCGGCCCGCCGCCGCCGTTGTCAGATGGGAAGCGCGGCGTGTGTCCGCTACTAATTTACAGTAGGTAGGTGCCGCCACCCGCGGACACGCGGCTGCCGTGCCCAACGACGGCCACCGGCTCGGGACAAAGAGAGGCAGAGGACCAAAGGTTTGCCTTTGTTCAACCATCCTGAAACCGATGGGTCCTTGTCCACGGCGGCAACGGGCGAACAAGCGAGACAGGCGGGACAGGCAAACTCGTGCAATGCACCAAAGACCTCACAAAGCTCGCCCTCCGCTGGACCGCTATTTCGGGTCTCATTTCAGGGGCTCGCGTCTAGCCTCGGCCAATCAAGAGGTGCTGGTCTCGATCGCTGTGCTGCAGCCGCTGATGTCACCAGTTGCAGCTTCGGCAAAGCCAATAAACGACGCGATGGCGTCTCTCGATTCCGGTTTCCGTTTCAGACATTCTCCCCCTTCTTCGTGGAGCAAGCCGTCCGCAGAAGGGCTTCAAAAGACCCCAAATCCTGGTTGTGGCCCTTTGGACCCCTTTTCCGCTATTGCCAGGTGCCCTTCCTATTCATTTGCATAGATGCCCACCCCTTAATGGCTTGTCACGAGTCTTAATACCTTCCTAACCTACGTACCTCTTGTAACCCCAAACGCCGCATGTCAACACCGTTAATCTCGAGATAAATACACCTACCCTTCCACGTTCGTGACGAAGGACTGAACCAAGTCACCACTCCTGGGACGCAAACCCCGCGGAAGCCCATCAGGGCACAAAACCTCGGTCGACCCGATTCCTCCCGGTCATTCCACCCCTCTCCAGGCCGTCGTCTCCTCGGTGTGCCGACCTTCACCATGTCGTCAACCACAAGTAGTGCCGCGGCGGCCTCGTCGACCTCGGAAGACCCGGGAGGCGAGGCTCAGAACTCGGCTGGAATTAGTGCTGTGGCGTTTGTGACGGCCCTGACGGTATCCCTCATCATCTTTGGCGTCCAGATCGGTCTCTTTCTGCTCCTCAGAAACAAGCTGGCCCGCATCTTGTATGTCTTGCGACCCTCTCAACCTAACGGGTGGTGCATCCGCAACCGCTAACCTGAGCTGCCGTACAGCAAACCCAAAACGTTCCTCGTACCAGAACGCGAACGAACCGAGCCGCCGCCGAGAAGTCCCTGGGGCTTGCTGCACGCCCTCCTCCGCTTCAAGGACCGCGACGTCATTAAGAAATGCGGTCTCGATGCCTACTTCTTTCTGCGGTACCTCCAAACGCTTCTGGTCGTCTTCATCCCCATCGCGTTGATCGTCATCCCCATCCTTATACCCGTCAACTTCCAGGACGGCATCGGCCAGGGGCTGAACACGAATAGCTCCAATGTCACTGACAAAAGCATTCCTACTGGCTTGGACACAGTCGCCTGGGGGAACGTGAGGCCCGAAAACTCCAAGCGGCGCTGGGCCCATCTCGTCCTGGCCCTTATGGTGATCGTCTGGTTCTGCTATGTCGCCTTTGTGGAACTCAGAGTCTACGTCAAGGTCCGCCAGGACTATCTGACCAGCGCCGAACACCGTCTGCGCGCCTCGGCCAACACTGTCCTGGTGAGCGGCATTCCCGACAAATGGCTCAGCGACGATGCCCTCAGGGGTCTGTTCGACGTGTTTCCCGGAGGTATTAAGAATATCTGGCTCACACGCGACTTCACTAAACTCCTGGACAAAATCCGCAAGCGCGACAAGATCCACAGGATGCTCGAGAGCGCCGAGAGCGATCTCATCCGTGCCGCCAAGAAGAAACAGCTGAAGCGTAGAGCCGCCCAAGAAAAGAAGGACAGGAAGGAGAACAGGGCCAAGACGCCGACTAAGGAAGAGCAGGCCGAGAGGGAGAGGGTAGAAGACGCGGTGGCTCAGCGACAGGCCGAGGGGGCTGGCGGAATCAGCGCCGGCGACCATGACGATATTCCCCAAGTCGACGACATCGTGGACGGGGCGGGCAGTGAGGCTCCCCGACCATCTCCTCACGCCCCAGAGACGGATCTGCCCGCCGCCCAAACCAACTTCAGGATCCCGGTCCTCGGCGGGGGCCTAGCCAAAGTTGGTGAAGGTCTAAAAGGTGGCCTTGGCAAGGCAGTTGGGGGCGTGAAGACGTTGGGACAAGGCGTCGACGCCGAGCTGGGAAGAACCGGCGGCTTCGAGCATATAACTCACAAGGCTCATCCGTCCGTCCCGTCGTCAAACCCGCCCACGCGAGGTTCGGATCGGCCCCGTAAGGTTCAGGTCGCCGTGGGCGACGACCCCGACGACGAAAAGCCCAAGACATCATTTGCCTCCGAGCCGGCCCCCAGTCGCCACGGCGCCTCGGCATCGGCCGCCTCCGCTACGTCGACGCCCCGGAGACAGGATTTCGACCCTCGTCAGCACGGCAATACCGTACGGAAAGTCGAGAATCTGGATGATGTTCTCAACACCGAAGAGAGCCGTTGGTGGCAGTTTTGGCGGCCACCCGCGGGTGCGTATTTGTCTCCTGTGCCCCAGGGTGCGGAAGGAGACGAATTCCCCTTCAAAGGCACCGGGGAGAAGAAGACGACGTGGCAGAAGGTGAAGGCAGCGCTTCCGTTTGGGGGGGAGGAAGAGAAGGCCGTCGTCGAGTACCCGTCGTCGGCCAACCCCGGCTTCAAGGATCAGAAAGACGAGGGGGCCGAGTGGCAGAAGTGGCTAAAAGAGAAAGATCGCCCTACGCACCGGCTGCCCAACTTCGAATGGACCCCTAGCTTCCTCCCGGGGCTCCCCCTGATCAACAAGAAGGTCGACACCATCTACTGGGCCCGCAAGGAGCTCGCGCGGCTGAACATGGAAATCGAGGAAGACCAGCAGAACCCGGAGCAGTATTCCAAGATGAATTCGGCTTTCATCCAGTTTAACAACCAGGTCGCCGCCCACATGGCCTGCCAGAGCGTCACGCACCACGTGCCGAGGCAGATGGCGCCCCGCATGATCGAGATCTCACCGAACGACGTCATCTGGGACAACATGGCCATCCGGTGGTGGGACGAGTGGCTGCGTACCTTCATCGTCATCGGTGTCGTCTTTGGCATGACCGTCTTGTGGGCCTTCCCGGTTGCCTTCACCTCGGGCCTCTCGCAGATCAACTCGTTGGTGCAGAAGTATCCGTGGCTTTCGTTTCTGACGAGAAACAAAACCACGTACAATGTCACCAAGGCTGTGGCCGGCGTCTTGCCGGCGCTTCTCCTCGCGATCCTGCTGGCGCTGGTACCCATTATCCTGGAGCTGCTCGCGGGGTTCCAGGGAGCCAAAACGGGAGCGCAGAAGTCCGAGTACGTGCAAAAGTACTACTTCTTCTTCCTCTTCGTCCAAGTCTTCCTGGTCGTTTCGATCGCTAGCGGCGCCGTCGCGACGCTCCAGCACACGGTCCGCAACGTACAGAGCATCCCCAACGTCCTCGCCGAGAATCTGCCCAAGGCATCCAACTACTTCTATACCTACATGATTCTCCAGGCTCTGTCGACCAGCTCGGGAACGCTCCTCCAGATTGGCACCTTGATCGTGTGGTATGTCCTGGCACGACTTTTCGACAATACGGCACGAAACAAGTGGCTCCGGCAGACGAGTCTGCCCACCATTACATGGGGGTCCTTCTTCCCAGTCTATACCAACTTCGCCTGCATCGGCCTGGTGTATTGTATCATCGCGCCACTCATCTCCATCTTCACCATCATCACCTTCAGTCTCCTTTGGTTCGCGCAGCGGTACAACATGATCTTTGTCAACCGCCTACGAATCGACACGGGCGGTGTCCTGTACCCGAGAGCCATCAATCAGACTTTCACCGGCCTGTACTTCATGGAGCTCTGTCTTGTCGGTCTCTTTTTCCTCGTCCGGGACGAGGAAGGCAATGTCGCCTGCGCTCCGCAGGCGATCATCATGATCGTTTCCATCTTCCTCACGGCGTTCTACCAGATCATGCTCAACGCATCTTTTGGCGAGCTTCTGCGCTACCTCCCCATCACCTTCGAGGACGAGGCAGTCCTGCGGGATGAGGCGTTTCAGCGGGCCCAAGACCGCCGCCTCGGACTCATCGCAGACGACGACTACGATGAGGCGTCCAGCCTGACGGGGTCCGCCCATGGTGGGCCGGTGACGGACAGTGACATCGAGATGCGCCGGCTACGCAACCAAGAGCGCCAGGGCACGGGCGGGCTTAACCGGCTGGCCAAACTGAACCCCGTCAGGACTATGAAACACGCCGGGACGTGGGCAGCGAAGCGGGGCAAGCGCGCGCGGCAGGCGACGCTGGGAAAGGCCGAGGACAACCTGCGAGTGGCGGCCGACTACCGGCGCCAGCGCAAGCTCAAGGACCTCGAGGCGCAGCGCGCCATAGGGGAGGCGCTCTTCGGGGGCTACAACGACGAGATCGAGGACCTGACGCCCGAGGAGCGCGACGCCCTGGTGCGCGAGGCCTTCAAGCACTCGGCCCTACGCGCCCGTCGACCCACGGTGTGGATTCCGCGCGACGACCTCGGCGTCAGCGACGACGAGATCCTGCGCACCCGCGATATGTCCGACTACATCTGGATCAGCAACGAGGGTACTGCCCTCGACAGCAAAGTCCGGGTGGTCTACGGCCGCGCACCGCCCGACTTTTCGGATCTGGAACTCATCAACCTCTGAGTAAGACAGGGGAGTTGGCGTGTGGAGTGGTTTCAGGAGCATTTGCATCGAGGGCGGGACGTGAGGGCTCAGAGCGTGCTCGCGTCTTCAAGGGCGAGAGATGGAGGCATTCCTTGGCAAGCCAAGAGACTGGGACGCATTCTATACCCAAAATGGAGTTGAGGGTGATTTTGGCTTTTCGACACTTACACTGCCTTGCCAGCGATTATCATGGGGCTACAAGGCAATGACTTAAATCAGAGAGAGCACACGTCTACAGCATTGACATCGCGGCCAGCGCCGTTTATACTGTAATACGAAACCTGGGAGCACCCGGGCATGTTCACGAATCTCCTCAGGGCTCCAGTTGACTTGTAACCCGATCACGTTGATTTCGAGAAATAGGGTTACGGTAGGGTTGTTCGGTTTGTTAGCGCCAAATCCAGCCAATACTGAGGCCCGTGTCTACAGGCCGCCGACGGTAGATTTGATTGGATAGTTGAGATTTCACGCTGCGCGGAACACGGAAAATGACATCCGGTCCTTGTCGCGAGAGCGGAACTCGAACTTCGATCACTCAGATCGCTGGCGAGACAGTCCCAGATCATCTGTGTGCCTGTCGTCGACATCATCTTTGCCAGAACGTACCCGCATTGAGTGCGCCGCATTAGTCTGCGGACGCAATGGCAACAGCGGTGAAACCAGCAGTTGAGGCCGTCGTCCGAAGCGGACCAAACTTCAAAGTAGGCCTCAAGAAGGTTTACCTGTGAGACACCACAACTCGCCCGCCCTCCGCCCTTCTATATCGTGAAAGGCGGCCTTCCCGGGCGAGCAGCTGGCTGACCGCGCTTCGTGCCTCCCTCCCCAGACCAAAGTACGTCATCACACTTATCGAGAACAACAAACACCCGCCCAACTTCGCCACCTTTACGGTGCCTCTGCACTTCAACAAGCTCGACCTCCGGGACTACTTGTACCACCTGTACGGCGTCGAGGTGCTCAAGGTGCGGTCGTGGCTGATCCAGCAGCCGCCGCGCCGTGTATATCTGGGGCCTATGGGCAGCCAGAGGTCGTACGGCGGCACGACGCGGCCACCGCCCGAGAAGCGCATGATCGTCGAGCTGGTAAAACCGTTTACTTTTCCGGCGCCGCCCGAGGACCGGACGCCGTGGGATGGCCTGATGCACGACCGCCTGCAAAAGGAGGTGAAGAAGAATAGGGCTAGGCGCGAAGAGCAGGCGGAAAACCATTTCCCGCTCCCAGACGAGCTTGCCCCCGACACGGCTCGTGTCATGCTGGCCAAAGAGGCGAGGAAATTGGTGCTTGGGGAGAAGAAGTGGAACAACGGCGTGGAGCTCGACGAGAAGTGGGAGAGCGTGCGGGGGCAAGCGCAGGGCAAGCCGCCCACCACGACGGTCTCCCCGTTGTGAAGCTTTGTACTGACATCGGAGGCTAGACGATAGAATGTACAATAGACTGCCGGGGTGGTTCACGATACCAATCCATGTCTTGACTCTGGCCGGCATCTTCCCACTAAGCGGCCGGGGCGCTGCTGGCAGTTCCAAAGCCATGCTTGGTGTCGACCCAATGCTCCCTGCCCTGGAACAGCAGGACTTCGTCGCCCCAGGCCCACCATCCCGCCGTGAGGTGACGCGCAAAGACCTCGAGCGCCGTGTAGCCAGGAGCAAAGAATTCTTGGAACAAGGGCCGAAGGCTCGGCTTCCTCGAATGGATGTCCGGTACGGCCACGATGACCCTTCCGCCTCTCGGCTGCGACTGCGGCGAGCCACGCCTCCGGGCTATCAAGAGCTGTTCCCACGGCTTGCGCCAGGCCGACGTGATGTCGAAGATGGGCTCGCCCCGCGTTGTCACTTTGAGCCAAGTCCAGGTGTCGACCAGTTCGACCCCCCACTCGGCGAAGATGCCCCTGGGCGCGGTCAGGAGCTCGGTGAGGGCAGGCTTGTTGGTCACCCAGACGGCGACGATGCCGTCCGTCTTGAGCTTGGCGGCTATGGGGATTTGCGACAGGAGGTCTCGGATCGAAGCCCCGTCATACGCCGTTGTGTAGCCCCCTTTCTTCCTCCGGGCCGAGCGGTTGGGCCAGGGAGGGTCAAGGAGGATGAGGTCAAACTCGGGCGCTTCGTTGAGCACGTCTTCCCGTCGTTCCTGGATGGTGCCCGCAAGGTAACAGGAGTCCTCGGGGATAAATTTGTCTTCGTCGGTAGGACAACCATGGAATTTTGCGTCGAGGGTTTCTAGGAGGGGTTCCTCGTCGCCGGTGGCCGAGGACGAGCAGCGGGCCAGGCACATCGATCCGGAGTAGTTGCTCTGCAGTAGGTCCAAAGCACTCTCCACAGCGGCGATGGTCATCAACTCCCTGAACTGAGCTGGGGGGTCCAAGATGCCCCGCGATGCGCCTCCATCCTTGGACTCTGGAGTCGCAAAAGGCCGGGTCAGGGGAGGGACAGAGACCAAGCGCCTGCCAAGGCCACCTGACCCGGATTTCGTCTGGCTTTCTTCGATGGATCGCGGCAAATCGAGCAGCCACACGGCACTGCCAGGGCTCCTATACAAGACAGCCGTATCGTCCGACGACCGAGTCCTGCCGCCGCCGTCCATGCGGCCTCTCGTGTGGTGAGGTGTGCCTTGAGTGACTCGCTGCGGCAATTCTCGGCTTATTGCTCAGGGGAACTTCCGCATCTTTCGCCTAAGCTGGAAGGCTCCGTCAGGCCGGAAGGGGGGGGGTTTATTCTTTCCCCACTGTCGAGGGTTATGAGGGAGAAAGTGAAGAGAGAAATTCCTCCAGTTCTGTCTGAATTCAGCAGATGTGCACACAAGTCGTCTCGCGATTCGTGAGAGCTTTTGTTGAGCTGGATGTCGTTTCCTAGTCCCTAACCACCCGGACCGACCCCGATAACGGACAGGCCGAGCGGCGTGCAGGGGTGGGCCGACGTGGGCTCGAGCCGCGGCGTTGTGCAGCGGCTTAAATTTAGCATGACGTCCACGTTCCAAGAAGCCAGTCCCGAGAGGCGAGAGGCGGTCCTCGTGCCGCGGCTTTCGATTCCTGTCATCCTCGACAACCTGAGCCAGACCCGCGCTACTTCGTAGTCTCGTCTCTCTCGCGTGTTTGTTTTTCTTTCCATCACAACCGTGGATGTGCTCTCACCGCCGTTGTTTTCTCGTCATGTCAATACGGCCACGCAACCGGTAGACGAAACACCATCCCTGCTCCGGCATCATCGAGACCGGACCCAAGCGCAGCCGGTGCTGCGGACAAGGGGATGCCCTCGGCCTTTGAAAGCCATGTCTCCATGCCGGAGGTTTCGCAGAAGCAACCACGAGAGAATGGTGAGGCGGACCGCGGCGACGCACGAGGGAAGAACACCACGGAGAAAACGTCAGCTGCGCGGCGGAAGACGGTGACGGACAGGCAGAGCTTTGCCTATGTCTGGCGCTCGGGAGTGGCCGGCGGCCTGGCCGGATGCGTGGTATGGCGATCCCGATCCCCAAGGCGCTCTCAGCATCCTCGTCGCCCAAGCGGTTACTGACGCGACTGACTCAGGCCAAAACCGTCGTCGCGCCCCTCGACCGCGTCAAGATTCTCTTCCAGTCGAGCAATCCCCAGTTCGCAAAATACTCGGGATCATTTGCCGGCGCTGCCGCGGCCATGAAGGAGATATATCGGCAGGACGGCGCCCGCGCTCTCTTCCGGGGCCATTCAGCCACCGTGCTCCGCGTTTTTCCTTACGCGGGCATAAAGTTCCTCGCCTACGAGCAGTTCCGGTCCTTGATCATATCCAACAATCACCAGGAAACGGCACCTCGTCGCGTCGTCGCCGGTGCGCTCGCCGGTGTTACTTCCGTCTTCTTCACCTACCCTCTCGAGGTCATCCGCGTCCGGCTCGCCTTCGAGACGAAGCGCAACACGAGGTCGACTCTCTCGTCCATCTGTCGCAAGATATACCACGAGCAGCCCGTGCTAAAACCGACTGCGCCCATCCTACCCAATGCCCCAAGTGCGATTCGGGAGGTTGCCAGTGCGGCGACGGCGACGGCACAGGCCATCGCCCCCAGATCGGGCGTCATCAATTTCTACCGGGGATTCACACCAACCTTGCTTGGCATGGTGCCCTACGCCGGGGTGTCGTTTCTCACGCACGACACCTGCGGCGACTTGCTTCGCCATCCGTCTGTTGCCAGGTGGACGACGCTGCCGCAGTCGAGGAACGCGCCTCCGGGAAAGCCCGTGCCTCTTCGGTCCTGGGCCCAGCTATTGGCCGGCGGCGTGGCTGGCATGGTGTCTCAAACATCCGCATACCCACTCGAGGTGATCCGACGACGGATGCAGGTCGGTGGAGCGGTCGGGGATGGCCGCCGCCTGCGAATCGCCGAGACGGCGGCCATGATTATGAAGGAGAGGGGATTCAAGGGCTTCTTTGTGGGGCTGACGCTCGGCTATGTCAAGGTGGTCCCCTTGGTTGCGGTGAGTTTCTATACATACGAGCGACTGAAGACGTACTTTGGCATCTAGACAAGAGAAGGGGGGTCGCGGTCACTTCGGCGTTGGGGCTTCAGGTCCTCGCGGCGACTGGTTGGGTGCACAGGGTGGGAGATTAGATGACAAGGCCTGGGGGTGTCTACGGAAATCTGAGGGCATAGATACCAGGCTGTCCATCTGGGACGCTCAATCAGAGCTTCTCCAACTCCGCCAAGTGTACGAGACATACCCCGCATGGTCGTGCGTTTGGGATCAACGGCTAGGTTTGGAATCATTCAAACTGTCGGGAACGTCGGGCGGAATGCTGGACAGGCTGAGTAATACAGCCCTCCCTTCCGGTCAGGTCACGACGGTCCCTCAACGACCAGTAGCCATCACGTCACCGCTCGCAAGTCTCACCTTGTCACCATCTCACAGATATATAATCACCCCAAACCCTCGACTTACTTGCTTCCGCAACTCTCAAGCACCCCCTCCTTACCGCGGATCCTGTTAGTCTCACGAGCACATCTTTCAAAATGCCTTCCGGAAAAGCCGAAGCCGCCGTCAACGGCACCATCATCGCCTCCACCACTGAGTGGGAATTCGTCGAGGGCAACGTCTACTTCCCGCCCGGCAGCATCAAGAAGGAGTATTTCACCACAACCGACCAGCACACCATCTGCTCGTGGAAGGGCGAGGCCAGCTACTACTCCCTCGAGGTGGACGGCCAGAAGCTCGACGGGGCCGCCTGGTACTACCCCCAGCCGAAGGAGAAGGCGGCGAATATCAAAGATTATGTCGCCTTCTGTAAGTTCATGCTCGGCCCAACGCAGGGAGACGACGGCTGACGAGAAGGCAGACAAGACTAAGGTAGATATCACGAGCAAGGAGGAGTGAAGATCTCCATGGTCTCTGGTATAGGCATGTACCCCGGGTGACATGGCCCTGTGGTATCATTGTTCAGGTGCCGGCTGAGGCTATGGGGGACGCTGTATCAGTCCCAAACTACCGGCAACACAAACCGGTGTGTGGTGTCAGGGTTTCCTTAGGGTTCTGATACAGAAAAAGTCTAAGAGTGGAGAGGATTTGCCTCTGACAAAGGTAGATGCAACCCTAAACATTCTCTGAGTAGCCCAGTCTTGAGCCAAGGCATCAGCATCGTACCCTCGAGACGTCTTGTTGGTGGATATTGGGATGCGGGTAATCTAGGGAATGTGGTCCAGAGAACAGTAGTGCCCCTGCGGGATCCCCCCAAATCAAACTCCCCTATCGAGGCGGATGCGCATAGTACCAAGCGACAGATGCGAGATGCGGTGGGAGCCCCTTATCGGGTAACCTGAACTCGGACCCCTTCCTACGATGTCGTCCTTGTGGTGATTCATTGCGTCGAGGTCTTGTACTCGAAGACGACGCCTACCAACACCGCAATATTGACCTCTACCAAGTTTGCCCGCTTATAAGAGGAAAGATGGAATGAACACCCGATGCTCTAGCGTAATGGCGGCTTAATTTCCATGGAGTGTAGCCGTCTCATCTACTGCATCAACTCGAACCATGCCAACACTGAGGGGTGGTAGTCATTTGCACATCAAAACCTTCCTTATCATGCCTTTTGCGAACCTCGCCGGCGTCTTTTCTCAAACCTCGACTATCCGCTCATCATCATCTATGTCGTTGTTCCCACGTGCACCAGCCTCGCCGTCTTCCTCGTCTCTCACCAGCACCTGGACCAACCTCTCACAGGCCTCTTGAACGCCTTCGTCGTTGACCCGCAGGTGGGTCTCTCGGAGTATCGGGTACACCTTGACGTCTCTCATCAAGTCACGCCCCTCTCTGGTGGTACTCAACAATGTCAAAGTCTCGACGTGTGTCTGGATGATGTTCGGGTCCGTATCCCGTTGTTTATCAGGCGGCAAGAGCTGCAAGTCCGGCAGCATCTCTAGCATGTCGTCCTCGTCGTACGTCTCGCTTCCGGTGATTGGTAGTAGGATGTAAGGCAGGATGTTGATTTCTCCCTCCGCGAGGAATGCGGCATGAGACACCACATCAAAGGCCACGTTTTTGATGGTGCTAGCCACCCCTTTTCTTCTCACATCTGATTTGTGCTCGGTGAACACTTTCAGCTTTGTGAGCGGGATCGCATCGTCATAGCTCTGCCTCCTGACAAAGTATTGCCGTACCTCCGGATGCTTGGATAGATCGGCGAAGACATACGCGAGGTAGTCGTAGTCTGCGTGTTTGTTGTAGGATCTGTCCGACCCCTTGACAAACAGATCAACCAGCTGATTCATGACCAACGGATCGGATCCCAATGACTCCGGAGCTGCTTGTCGACGGTCCAGGATACTCTTCAGGGCATCCCATTTGACCAGGTTGGCCAGAAGCATCGAGAAAAGATTTGCATTTTCTTGGACCGGGCTCTGCCAGATGGCGTTAGCAACGTTAAGGCCCTGTTCCACGACGGAGAATCCAAAGTCCAACCCACCAAAACGTGAGCGAAAACCACATCGAGGAACGCTGCGTCCGTAGCCAGGTTTTTGAGAATGTCACGATCTGCCGCGAGGTTCACCAATATGGTAATGGCATGCGTGGCGATTTTCTCCAGGGTCCTCGTCAGAAGCCAGCTTTGCTGCCGTCTTGGTCGCGGGCAGCACGTACAGGATGGTCTCGGGTCAGGACTTTGAGATTCTTGACTGGCAGGAACTCGTCTGATTTGAACAAAGACGGTTGCGCAGTCGAATAGGGCACCAGATTCTCCAACGCCACTTGACGTATCTGAGGGTTTCCGTGCCCGATGAAACCCACGAGCTGCGTCTGTCAGCCTGGCTCGCCTAGGAAGCACCGATTTGTGGATCAGCCGGCCGCACCTCTTCAAGTTCTGTAGGCATCTTGCATGGAGAATGGCGTCATGTATCAAAGTCTCCCTTGCGACCGTCTTGCAACCTGGTGCAAGACGCCCCTCAGTTGCGTCGAGATATCTCCTCTCTGGGATATGGCAACGTTGGGAGGCTCACGTGGCGTCGGCGATAAAGCTCTTATCGCAGAAAAAAGGGTTCCCTTAGGGGTGCGATTATCCGTAAAAAGATTCGAAGTTCACGTCCCCCACCCCTCCATAGCGCAAAAAAATATCCCCCCCCCTCCCCACCAAACCTTGAATTTGTGATATGCGACACTGAAGAGATCCCATAAAACCCAAGGTCTGCCCTGGCTGTCCTTGATGCTTTGAATTGAGGGAGCGATCAACAACATACGAAAT
>Ga0247777_1000333_pt1 | contig 12833 bp, 8 predicted proteins | sample UWRJL154409C5_FD_179937 | JGI IMG/M metagenome (GOLD analysis project Ga0247777, IMG submission 179937) | Plant litter microbial communities from Arlington Agricultural Research Station in Wisconsin, United States - UWRJ-L154-409C-5 | ecosystem: Environmental > Terrestrial > Plant litter >...
CCGCCAGCTCGGCGCGGGCGTCTACCTGCTCGAGATCCGCGAACGCGACATCGACCTGCGCGCCAGCGTCGACACGGGCGGCGAACGCGTGGAACTCGCCGACGTCATTCCGCGCCACGGCGTGCTACGCCGTGTAGTTAGGCTGGCGGCACCGGCGCGCCTGCACCTGGTACTGGACAGCAGCGACGTGCGCGGCTGGAAGGGTGCGGCCGCGGTACGCATCCTGCGCTGGCCCCAGACAGTCGACGGGCCGGACCAGCGCCTTCTCGGCTTCGAGGTCGAGGGCGTGGGCAACGAGATGATCGCGCGCGGCACCCCGGTCGGCTGGCGCGCCGCCCTCGAGCCACTGCGCGAAGCCGCGCGCCGCTTCCAGGCGGTACACGACCTGCAGTCCCTGGCCGAGGCCGAGTACCAGCGCGGCCAGCTCGAGCTCGGGATGCTGTTCGATTTCGACGACGGCCGTCGCAGCGCGGAGCTGGCGCAGTCGCACTTCCGCTCGGCCGGCGACCCGCTCGGCGCGCGCCGCGCCACGGTGCTGCTGGCGGAACACGAACTGGCGCTGGCCGCGGCCATCGGCCCGAGCGCGCCACGCGGCGAACAACGCGCATTGCTGGACTCGGCCACCGGCCGGCTCACCGACGCGCAGGCTTTCTTCGAGTCGCACGGCCTGCAGAGCGATGCGCTGCACGCGCTCGATCGCGCCCAGGTGCGCGCCCGCATGCTGGGACGCGGCGAGACCAGCGCACTCGCCTATGAATCCATGCGGCGCCGCGCCCGCACCCGCGGCGACCGGCTGTTCGAAGTCGTCGCCACGCAGCAGCTGGCCGCCATCGCGCAACGCAAGGGCGACGTGGTACGCGCGGCGGCGCTGTACGAAAGCGTCATGCCCATGGTGGAACGCGATCGCAACCCGGACTTGTACGCCGCGTTGCGCGGCGATCTCGGCGATGCGCTCATCGCGCTGGGCGAGTTCGACCGCGCGCTGGTGCTGCACTCCGAAGCGCTGGAGTTGTACGCGGCGCGCGGCGATGACAGCCGCATGGCGCGCGAGCTCTCGGCGCTCGCGGCCATCCAGTTCCGCAGCGGCAACCTGGAGCGTGCGCTCGACACCATCGAAAGCGCGCTGCCGCTCTACACGCGCTCGCGCGACCAGGCCGACCACGCGTCGGCGCTGCGACTCGCGGGCAACGCCGCGGCCGAGCTCGGCCGCCACGATCTGGCGCTCGACTACCTGCACGGCGCGGAGCGGCTCGACTGGAACGGTGTGAACATCGAACGCACGCGCGTGTTGATCGCCGGCGAGCTGCGCACGCTGGGCAACTTCGCCGGCGCCGGCAAGCTGCTCGACCAGGTGCTGCTCACGCAGGACGAATCGACGCGCGCCGATGCGCTGTCGGAGCGGGCGCGACTGCGCCAGGCCCAGAATCGACCGCTGGAGGCACTCGTCGACCTGCGCGAAGCCGACGCCATCTACGCGCGCCTCAAGCTCGACTTCAATCGCATCGACTCGAGTTCGGCGCTGGCGCTGGCGCTGCTGGACGCCGGTCGCGTCGACGAGGCCGGCATGGCCGCCGATACCGCCGTGGCCATGGAGCGTCGCATCCGCGTCAAGTCCGGCAATCCGGAGATGCGCGCACGCTTCCTGGCCGCGAGTTACGCGCCCTACGAAGCGCGCATCGAGGTGGACCTGGCCGCGACGCCTTCGGATCGCATGGCCAGCTGGCGCGCATTCCGCACCGCGGAGACGATTCGCGCTCGCTCGCTGACCGACCGGCTCGCGCACGAGGGGCCGGTGGACACCGCCAGCCTCGACGCCGAGATCCTGCAGATGCGCGATGTGCTCACGTCGCTGCAGGGCGAACTCGAGCGTCGCACGCGCCGCGTGGACCTGAGCTCCGATGGGCTGTTCGACCTGCGCCGCCGCATCGACGAAGTGCAGGCGCGGCTCGAAGCGCGGATGCTGACGCAGCAGCGCGTCGAGGCCTCCGACGGCTTCGCCATATCCGTATCGCGTTCGGTGGTGCAGTCGGCCTTGCCGCCGGACACCGCGGTGCTGGCGTACTTCGTCGGCGACCGGCGTTCGCACGCCTGGCTCATGACGCAGACGGAGCTGCGCCACGGCGTGCTGCCGGGCCGGCGCGTGCTGCAGAGTTTCGTCACCAGCTTCATCGCGCAGGAGCGCTCCGGCACCTTGCCGGCCGGCGGCACGAGCTTCCCGGCCTTGTTAGGCGACCTGCTCGCCGGCGTGAACGCGAAGCGGCTTTTGATCCTGCCGGACGGCCCGCTCAACGGGCTGCCGTTCGCCGCGTTGTCCATGCCACGCGGCCAAGCCGGCGAACTGCTGGTCGATCGCTTCGAGATCAGCGCAGCGCCGTCGCTGGCACTGGCGATGCGGCCGCCGCCGCGTCGCCACGAGACCGTGACCCGCGTCGCCGTGATCTCCGACCCGGTGTACACGCCGGACGACCGGCGCCTGACCGCTTCCGCCAGCCGCTCCTCGCAGTTCCGCGGTTCGGACGCGGGTTCGGACCGGCTGGCGAGATTGCCGTATTCGGCCATCGAGGCGCGTGCCGTCGCGCGAGCCTTCGAGGGCGCAGACATCATCGAGCTCGCGGGCTTCAACGCCACGGTGCCGCGCGTGATCCAACTACCGTCGGACGATCTCGACGTGCTGCACTTCGCCACGCATGCCGAGGCGCGCCGCGACGCGCCCGAACAATCGGCCCTGTTCCTCAGTGAATACGCGGCCGACGGATCGACGCTGCCGATAGACCGGCTGACCGCCGAAGAGGTCCGCCGGCACGGACTGCGCGCCGACGTGGTGGTGCTGTCGGGCTGCGCCACGGGCGACGGGCGCGAATTGCGCGGCGAAGGCGTGCTGGGCCTGACGTACGGTTTCCTGTCGAACGGCTCGAACACCGTGGTCGCGTCGCTGTGGCCGGTCGAGGACGCACTGACCGCGCGTTTCATGCAGGAGTTCTACGCGGCCTACCGCGCCACCGGGCGCGCCGCCCAGGCATTGCGCGCCGCGCAACTGCGCACGCGCGGCATCGCGGGCCCATCGGTCTGGGCCAGCTTCGTGGTTCGCTCCGGCAGCCTGCAGTAACGCGCCCCGCGCGTTTCCCTTCCTAACTACTCTGTGGCGCGCGCCGGGCCGGCGTGGCGCGGTTGACGCTCGTATGCAGCCCGAGGGGCCGCGATCCCGCGACCCATTAGTACTAAGTGTCACGACTTCGCGATTTCTCCCACCTGGAGAGACATTCATCGCGATTTATTTTTCACGGCTGCTTACTACAAACCCTGCCTACTAATTAGTTCTGGCGTTGCGCACAATGGCCGCCGCTATCAACTATTCCCGACCGCGTGGGGGTCGTGGCATGTCCGTGCGCGTCCGCATCGTCACTCATATAGAAAGAAGCATGCGAACGCGCGTCCTGGCCTCGTCTTGTATCGCCGCGTTGCTGGCGATCGGCGGCTGCACTTCTTCGCGCGACGATCCACGCATCGAGTTCACCACCGATCTCGCCATCGAGGGCGAAACATCGATCACGCATGCGCTGCAACCCGGTGCGTACCTGGTCGAGGTCCGTGAACGCGACGTCGACGTGCAACTCGCGGTCGATGCGCCCGGCGCACATTCCGAATCCACCGATGAAGTGCCGCGCCACGGCGTGCTCCATGAACTGGTTAGCCTGCGGACGCCAGCGGAACTGCGCATCACGGTGAAGAGCGTGGATCACAGCAGCCGGCGCGGCGGCGTACAGCTGCGCATCGCGCGCTGGCGGCGCGACCTCGGCGCGGCGCCGGGGGATTTCGAGCTCGGCTACGGCGCGCTGGCCGCCGCGGGCGAACTCACCGCGCAGAGGACTCCGGCGGCCGGCGAGAAGGCGGCCGACAAGTTGTACGAGGCCGTCACGCACTTCGAGAGCGCGGGCGCCACGGGCGAACGCGCGCAGGCTCAGTACACGCTCGCCAACCTGCTGTACCGCGTGCGCGACGACTACCCGGGAACGATCCGTGCCGCCGACGCAGCCGCCGACGGCTACGACGATGTCGACGACGAAGTCGGCGTGCAGAACAGTTCGACGATTCGCGCCGCCGCGGAGATCGAGCTCGCCTCCGGCATGGACGCGAGCAAGCAGCGCGCCGAGCAGAATGCGACGTACGAGGACGCTGACAAACGGCTGGACAAGGCCACCGAATTCTTCATCGCGCATTCGCTGCCGATCCGCGCCGCCTACGCGGTCAACATGCGCGGCCTGCGCGCCATGTATCTCGGCGACAACGCCACCGCGGCCAAGCTATTCGGCCAGGCCGTCGAGATGACGCGCGCCAACCGGGACCTGCGCGAACAGGCCATCTCGCTGGCCAACCTCGCGTGGATCCACAATCGACAGGGGTTCATCGCGCAGTCCGCGGCGGAATACGAAGCGCTGCTGCCCATGATCGAGAAGCAGAAGGAGCCCTACCAGTATGCGGTCGCGCTCGGCAACTACGGCTTCTGCCTGATCGCGCTCGGTGATTTCGATCGCGCGCTGGCGCTGCACAACGAGGCGTTGGCGCTGTACACCGCGCAGGGCAAGGAGACCGAACGCGCCATCGAACTGGCGGCGCTCGGTGGCCTGCACTTCCGCATCGGCGACACGGCGCGCGCGCTGGACATCCTGCGTGCCGCGATTGCCGCCCAGGAGAAGGTCGGCGACGGCATCGGCCAGGCGAGCTCCCTGCGTGTCGCCGGCAACGCGGCCTCGACGCTCGGCCAACACGAGGACGCACTCGGCTACCTGCGCAAGTCGGCGCAGATCGACTCCAACCAGACCAGCGCCGCGCGCACGCGCGTGCTGATCGCCGGCGAGTTGCGCGCGCTCGGCGACCTGCAGGGTGCCGGGGCGGAACTCACGAAGGCCCTGGATTCCGGCAACGCGCTGGTGCACGCCAATGCGCTCGAAGAGCGTGCGCGGCTGCGAGCCGCGCAGCAGGATCCGGTCGCCGCGATCGCCGACCTGCGCGCCGCCGACGCCGAGTACCTGAAGCTGGGTCTCGAGTTCAATCGCATCGACACCAGGACCGCGCTGTCACGCACGCTGCTGGCCTCGGGTGACCTGGCCGGCGCCGCCGCGGCGGCGGACGAGGCGGTCGGGATTACAGCGCGCATCCGCGTGAAGTCCGCCAACCCCGAGTGGCGCGCGCGATTCCTGTCGGCGCGTTACTCGCCCTACGAAGCGCGCATCGCCGCGGAGCTGGCCGCCGGCGGCGCCGACGCCTCCTGGCATGGCTTCCGCACCGCCGAAGAAGTGCGCGCCCGTTCGCTCGCGGACCAGCTCGCGCTGGGTCCGAACCGCAGCAACTCCGACAACGATGCCGATGGCCTGCGCGCCAAGCTCACGTCGTTGCAGTTGCGCCTCGAGAGTCGTTCGCAGAAACAGGGCGCCGACGATCCGGGCACGATCGAGCTGCGCCGGACCATCGAGGAGACGCGCGCGCAGCTCGATGCCACCCGCTCCGCGGTGGCGGTACGCGACAGCGCGTTGCCGGAATCGCTGGCCCGCGTGCAGCAGTCGCTGCCGCCGGCGAGCGCGGTGCTGGCTTATTTCGTCGGCGACTACGACTCGCATGCCTGGCTGCTGACGCGCGACACGCTGCGCCACCGCAAGCTGCCCGGGCTGGCGGTATTGCAGAAACAGATCATCGAGACCATGGGCGCGCAGGGGCGCGGTGCGCAGTCGCAGGAATCGTTGCGCGCGCTGTCGGCCACCTTGTTGGGCAACCTGCTCGAAGGCGTCGATGCCTCGCGCATGCTGGTGATTCCCGACGGCCCGCTCAACGGCGTGCCGTTCGCCGCGTTGCCCGCGGGAGCCGGACCCAACGACCTGATGGTGGACCGATTCGTGCTCGGGTATGCGCCATCGCTCAGCCTGGCGCTCGGCGCGCCGCGCGGCACGCCGCAACAGCATGCGCGCGTGGCCGTGGTGTCCGACCCGGTGTACGCACCCGATGACCGGCGCTTGCGGCTCGCGCTGGGCAGCAACGGCGGCACGCTGCGGGGACCGCGCGAGTCTTCATCCAACAACCTCACGCGCCTGCCCTATTCCGCGCTGGAAGCGCGCGCCGTGCTCAAGGCGCTGGGCAGCACCAACGCGATCACGCTCGACGGCTTCGAGGCCACGCCTCCCCGGGTGCTGGGCCTGCCGTCGCAGGAGCTCGCGGTGTTGCACTTCGCCACGCACGCGATGGCGCGCCGCGATTCGCCGGAGCAGTCGGCGCTCTACCTCAGCGAATACGCGGCCGACGGCAGCTTCCTGCCCAACAGCCGCATCACCGTCGGCGAGATCGCGCGCAGCGGCCTGCGCGCCGACGTGGTGGTGCTCTCGGGATGCGCCACCGGTGACGGTGGCGAGTTGCGCGGTGAAGGCGTGCTGGGCCTCACCTATGGATTCCTGGCGAATGGATCGCGCGCCGTGGTCGCTTCGCTGTGGCCCATCGAAGACGCGTCGACCGCGCGCTTCATGAGCGAGTTCTACGGCGCGTACCGCGCCAAGGCGCATCCCGCCGAGGCGCTGCGCCGCGCGCAATTGCGCACTCGCGACATCGCCGCCACCGCCGTCTGGTCGAGTTTCGTAGTCCGGGCAAACGGTTTTCCGTGACCCCGGGGGGTTGTTCGCGGGTTTTCAGTTCCAAGGAGTTTCGCTCATGTTCAGGCAATTAGTTTCTGGCGCCAGAAGGCGCGGTGTCGCGGTGGGAGCCGCGCTGTTGATTGGCGCCGCCACGCTGGTGGGCGCGGCGGACGGCGTGGATGACGCGCTGGCTGGCTGGCTCGGCCGGGAAATCACCATCGAGTCCTCGTCGATCGACGACCAGATCCCGGTTGGCGGCAAGCTGACCTTCATCTATGACTCGACCGACGAGGTGGTGCGCGTGTGCACGCGGCAGGTGGCCGCGCAGCGCAAGCCGTGGCGCAGCGATTTCGCGTCGCCCTGCAACGTCACGCTGACGTTCACGCGCGGCACGCGTTATTGCACGCTCGAGGACGTCAAGGCGGGCAACGGTGAAGTGCTGTCGCAGTGCCATCGCATGCGCAGCCGCGAGGTGGCCTTGACCGCGGCCACCGCCAAGGGGCTGGAGCTGCACGACGTCATCGTGTTCCTGCACGAGGCTCCCAACAACAAGCATGTCATCTCGATCCTGGTGGACACGCCGGCCCGGGTGACGGGCAGCGGGCTCGGCGTCGGCCGGGACTGAGGCCATTGCTTGCGCCATCTCAATCGGCGTTTGGCGCGGCTGCCGCTACTGGCGGTAGCCGCGCTTTTTGCCGTGGCCACCATCGCCGCGGCGCCGCTGCCGATTTGCACTCCGGACGGATGGGGCGCCAGCGGGCGAGCGCCGGTCATCGTCGACGAGTACCTGCGGAACCTCGACGGTGACTCGTTCGACCTGCGAACGGCCTGCGCGCGGTGGGCGGGCACGTTTTCGCGCAGGCACCAGCGGCTGGCCGAAAGCCGGCCGCAGGGACCCCAGGTCGCGCCGCGCTTCATCCTGTTCCCGGGCGGCGATCTCGACGTGCGCCGACTGGCGGTGTGGCTGTCGCGCATACCGCACGTGCGCGCGGTGGAGCGCGCGCAGCGTTTCGTGGTCGCCGAGCTGGATCGCCGCGTTTCCACGCAGGCGCTGATCGAACTACTCGACGCCCCGCAGATCGCGTACTTCGAGCCGGACTGCGACGGCCCGGATTTCCTGACGACGTCGAACGAATACCCGGCGTCGGTCGCCACGGTCAACGACTGCTGGCTGCGCAGCGCGCGACTGTCGTTTCCGAACGATCCCTGCCTGGATGAGCTCTGGGGTCACGCCAAGATCGGCTGGGACTCGCTGGTGGCCGCACGCTCGGTGCCGCGCATCGTCGCCGTGCTCGACTCCGGCATCGATGCCAGTCACGCCGACCTGGCGCTGAACGTCGTGCAGCAGTTCGGGCTCAACGAACCGCCGCATTCCCAGGGCAGCTTCCTCAATTCGCGCTGCGCGACCAGCGGGCGCTGCTATCCGCATGGCACCGAGATGGCCGGCACCATAGGCGGCCGCATGAACAATGGAATCGGTGTCGTGGGCGTCGCACCGCACAGCCGGCTGGTGCCCATCGTCATCAGCCAGGTGGACCGGGGCCTGCTGGCGCGCCTCTCGACCATCGCCGAGGGCATCGACGCGGCCGTGCAGGCCAACGCCGACGTCATCAACATCAGCGCCAAGTGGCCGGTCGACAGTCGCGCGATCGCCACGTCCATCGAGCACGCCATCAGCGGCGAGGCCCTGGGCAAGCGCCTCGTGGTCACGGGTTATGCCACCAGCCTGGACAGCGACGATTCGGTGCGCGAGTACTTCCCCTCGAAGTACCGCTGCCTGCCCGGGATCCTGGCGGCGGTCCCCACCGACATGCGGGGCCACGATCTGTTCAACCCTAAGGGGCACCCAGATGCGACGGACGGCAGAATTCAGGCACCCGGCGTGGACATCGTGGTGACAACCACAGAGAATTCCGCGCAAAGCTACACCTTGTCCGAAGCGGCCGGTCCGTCCAGCGCGGCGGCATACGTCTCCGGGGCGGTAGCTCTCGTCTGGGGCAGCCCACCGCTCGACCAGTGCGGTGCCCAGGAAATAAAACAGCTGCTGTTCTGCAGGAGCAAGAGCAGCGAGTCCTCGCGGTACCCATGGATCAATGTCGACTTCCTTCGTGAACTGGGCAAACTCGACGCAGGCGCGAACTGTCAAAGCGCGATGGACGCACTCGGCTGCAACTAACTACCCGCGCGTCGCGGGACGCGCATGAGCGGCGTTTCGGTCGACGAGATCGAACGCATCGTGGCCGCGGCGCTCGGCGGCGACCGCACGGCCGAATCCCGCATGTTGATCGCGCTGCGCCCCGGCGTGCTCGCGGTGCTGCGTTTCGGCGCATTCCACCGCTGGATCGACCCCGAGGACCTCACTCAGGAAACCCTGCACATCGTGGTGGAGCGCGTGCGCGCGCGCACCATCGACGATCCACGCAAGGTGTTCGCGTTCGCGGCCGCCACGGCGCGCAACCTGGCATTGAACCAGGCTCGCAAGATGCTGCGCCAGCAGACCGTGGTGGACTCGGAGCTGATCGACGAGCTCGCCCAGAACCTCGAGATGGAGCAGAGCGAACTGTCGGACGCGGACGATCGTCACCTCGCGCAGTCGGTCATGACGCTGCTCGACGAACTGCCGACCCAGCGCGATCGCCAGCTGCTGATCCGTTTCTATCTAGAGGGCGGCGACAAGCAGCAGTTGTGCCGTGAGCTCGGTCTTTCCCCTAAGCATTTCGACCGGGTGCTGATGCGTGCCCGCAGCCGGTTGCGCACCATCATCGAACGGCGGGCGCCCCACCTGGCCCTTTTCCCTCGGATCACCTCATTTTTGTTGCCCTTCCTGCTCTCTTTCACGTTTTGGGTGAGACATTTTGGCTCCTGGTGACACAAGTCACTCATGAAGTCTCTGGATCGCCATTCATTGGATGAACAGACCCGGCTGGTGTCGCGTTATGTCGCGGGGGACCTCTCGCGATCGGAACGCGCCGAATTCGAAGCCTGGTTGGTGGCCTCACCCGAACTCGCCGCTGAAGTGGAGATGGAGCGCCGGCTGAGGCGCGGCATCGCCAGCGCTGCCCGTCGTGGCTGGCTCAAGCGCGGAGCGCCGGTCGCAGCCCAGGGCGATCGCCGCTGGCGCATGGCCGTTGCCGCGAGCCTGGTGCTGGCTCTCACGACGCTCGGACTCAGCCTGGTCCTGCCGGATCGCGAAAGCCCCTCGGGCACGGGCCTGTCGGCCGGAATCGCGATGCCCCACTACTCCCTGCCGCGCACCGTGCGGCTGGGATCGGTCCGCGGCCTCGGCACATCGCCGGACGTGGCCGTGGCGCGCAACGACGCGCCGCGCGAGCTGACCATCGAACCCGATGTGGTCGTGCTGACCTGCGAAGATGGCGCCATCGAGCTGGAATGTGCCGGCGGCGCCGCGCCGCAGACTCCGCAGTACGACGAATATGAACTCGAACTCGTGAATCGCGGCAGCTCGGCCGTGGCCTGGCGTTCACCGCGGCAGGTCCCGCCCTCGGGTGCCTCGCTGTCGTTCGTGATCCCGGATCCCGCCGCTTTCGGCATCGGCGACTACGACATGATCGTGCGCGGACATGATCCGGATCACGAGGAAGTCGTCGCGCGGTTCTGGCTGCGCGTCAGCGAGAAATAAGCGTCGAGTCGACGCCCGCGAGGGCCGTCCCCTTCAGCTCAGGTAGCGCTTGATCCGGGCGTGCAGCGGGGAGTGGCGCGGAAAGTGCGCGCGCAGGTATTCCATCTGGTCGGCTAGCACGCGCCGGCCCTTCAAGAAAATGTATTCCGCGTAAGTCGGCGTGAACGGCACGGCGATGAGCTGCATCTTCGCCTGCTCGGGAGTACGCGAGGCCTTGAGGTTGTTGCAGCGGCGGCAGGCCGCAACGACATTCGTCCAGACGTCGCGCCCGCCCTGGGAAAACGGGCGAATGTGATCGCGTGACAACTCTTTCACGGGGAAGCGCTGCGCGCAGTACAGGCAGAAGTGCGCGTCGCGGCGGAACAGCGTCTGGTTGTTCAGCGGCGGCACGTAGTCGTGGCGCGTGTTGCCGGGATTGCCGGTGTGGCCGACGGTGGCCACGATGGAATTCACCTCGAGCACGGTGCGAAAGCCGCTCAGCGCGCTGACGCCGCCATACAGCTTGAACAGCGGGCTGCCGCAGGTATACGCGACCTGTTCCTGGTGATAAAGCCGCGCCGCTTCCTTGTAGTCGATCCACTCGAGCGGCATGCCGGATACGTCGGTCCGGAGCACGAGTTGGGAGAGCGCGCGACTTACGTTGCCCGCAATCAGCAGCAGATCGTTGGTTACGCCGTGATCCGCTCGTTCCAGATCGATGCCCAACATTGCGCGTGTAAGATAAGCCAGTCCTGTGCGAGAATTCAACGCCGCAAGACATTCATTTAACACGGGAAAAGAAGGCCTTTTGGCGAAACAGCCACGGCCTTGCCCAATAGCGAATCGGGGGAGTCAAGCCAAATGCCCATCACGATCGGCGCGCTGCGTGAAAGCGCGCCCGGTGAAACTCGCGTCAGTCTCGTTCCCGAGGTCGTGGACAAGTTCACGGCGGCGGGCGCGCGCGTCGTGCTGGAGTCGGGGGCTGGCGCACGCGCCCAATTCCCCGATGCGCTGTACAAGAAGGGCGAATGGTCCAGTAGTTCGACCATCCTCGCGCAGGCGGACGTGGTGCTCACGGTCGCCCCGCTCAGCCTGGAGCAGATCGCCCAGCTCAAGCCGGGCACCGTGGTGATCGGCTTCCTGCAGGCCCATTCGCGCCCCGCCGAGGTCAAGGCCCTGCGTGACCGCAAGATCACCAGCTTCGCGGTCGAGCTGATCCCGCGCATTTCCCGCGCCCAGTCCATGGACGGACTGTCCTCGCAGGCTTCGCTGGCGGGCTACAAGGCGGTATTGATCGCCGCCAACAATCTCGAAAAGTTCATGCCCATGCTGACCACCGCGGCGGGCACCATCCGGCCGTCGCAGGCGCTGATCATCGGCGCGGGCGTGGCCGGGTTGCAGGCCATCGCCACAGCCCGGCGCCTGGGCGCGGTGGTCGAGGCGTATGACGTCCGTAGCGCGACCCGCGAACAGGTGAAGTCACTGGGCGCCAAGTTCGTCGAAACCGGGGTCAGCGCGGATGGCGTCGGCGGATATGCCCGCGAGCTGACTCCCGAGGAGAAGGCCAAGCAGCAGGAGGCGCTGGATTCACGCATCGCCGCCGCCGACGCGGTCATCGCCACCGCCGCCGTGCCGGGCCGCAAGGCGCCGGTGATCATCTCCAAGGCCGCCGTGGAGCGCATGCGCACGGGATCGGTCATCGTGGACATCGCCGCCGAGCAGGGTGGCAACTGCGAGCTCACCAGGGCCGGTGAAACCGTGATCTCCGCCAATGGCGTCAAGGTGATCGGACCGGTGAACCTGGCGGGCACGCTGGCCTACAACGCCAGCGAGATGTACGCCCGCAACCTCTTCAACTTCCTCAAGCCGGCCATCGACAAGTCCGGCGAGCTGAAGATCGACTGGGCCGACGAGGTATTCGCCGGCGCCGTGCTCACGCACGACGGCGCCATCAAGCACGAGGCCACCCGCAAAGCGGTGGAGGGTTAGGACATGACAGGCATTGTTGCTCTCTACATCTTCATGCTGGCCGCGTTCACCGGCTACGAAATCATCGCCAAGGTGCCGGTGATCCTGCACACCCCGCTGATGTCGGGATCGAACTTCGTGCACGGCATCGTGCTGGTGGGCGCCATGGTGGCGTTGGGCGGCGCGGTCACGCCGCTCGAGAAGATCATCGGCTTCATCGGCGTGCTGCTGGCCGCCGGCAACGCGGTCGGCGGCTACGTGGTCACCGAACGCATGCTCGAGATGTTCAAGTCTTCCGGCGCCAAGAAGACCGGAGGCGGGCACTAATGGAAGAGGTCATGCAAGCGCCTGGAGTCGCCTCGCGATTCCTGGTCATCGACATCAGCTACTTCCTCACCGCAGCGCTCTTCATCCTGGGCCTGAAGCGCATGAGCTCGCCCGTGACCGCGCGCAGCGGCATCCTCTGGGCCGGCGCCGGCATGGCCGTCGCCACGCTCGTGTCCTTCCTCTATCCGGGGATGAGCAATTTCGAGCTGATCATCGCCGCCATCGTCGTGGGATCCCTCATCGCATGGTGGAGCGGCAAGAAGGTCGCCATGACCGACATGCCGCAGATGATCGCGCTGTACAAC
>Ga0247777_1000334_pt1 | contig 12825 bp, 9 predicted proteins | sample UWRJL154409C5_FD_179937 | JGI IMG/M metagenome (GOLD analysis project Ga0247777, IMG submission 179937) | Plant litter microbial communities from Arlington Agricultural Research Station in Wisconsin, United States - UWRJ-L154-409C-5 | ecosystem: Environmental > Terrestrial > Plant litter >...
GATGCGTGGTTTTAAAGATACAGACCGCCCTTCGCCCCACCGCAATAGGCCATTTGCTGGTCGCGCAGGTGCCACATGAGCCTTCCCTTTTGTGGGCCGCAGGCGTAGATATGCCACCAATTCGCCGCATGGAGGGGGCCGGCGATCAAGCAACCAGGAAGGGTCATTGCATGAAAAAGCCTATTGGTTACCTGCCGCTCCTGTTGGCCGCCTCGGCGGCCCAGGCGCAGACAACACCCCCAGACGATCAACAGATGCAGGAAGTCGTGATCACCGGCTCCCGCATCATCCAGACCAGCGCCAACGCCCAACAGCCAATCTCGATCATCGACCGCAACGCGATCGAACGGACCGGGCTGGCGAGCATCGGTGACCTGCTCCAGCAGGTGACCGCGGGCGGCAAGGCGTTGAACTCCAAGTTCAACTCCTCCGGCAACTTCGGCTATCCACCGGATGGCGGCGGCATCGGCGCGGGCTCCGCGCAAGTGGACCTGCGCAATCTCGGCTCGAAGCGCGTGCTGGTGCTGGTGGACGGCATCCGCTGGGTGAACGAGTCGTCGGCCTCGGGTGTGTCCGGCGCGGCGGATCTCAACACCATCCCGATGAGCATCATCGACCGCGTCGAGGTACTCGAAGACGGCGCCTCGGCCATCTACGGTTCCGACGCCATCGCCGGCGTGGTGAACATCATCACGCGCAAGAACTTCGAAGGCGTCGAGCTCAATGGTTACCGCGGCGAGTACGACCTGGGCGGCGCCACCACCGATGCCAGCATCACGCTGGGCGGCGGTAGCGAGACCTTCCACGGCCTGTTCGTCGCCAGCTATTACAAGCAGGACGAGATCGGATCGGACGAATGGGATCAGTCGTCGTTTCCCGAGCCGCTGGCCGGACTCGCGGCCGGTAGTTCGGGTACGCCGCAGGGACGTTTCCGGTTCTGCGATCACTCGCGGCCCACCGGGCAGACCGGCTCCTGCGACGCGGCCGCGACTTTCTACAATCTCACGCTCAACGACGGCACCACGACGCCGGTGTGGAATCCCGCGAATCCCGCGGCGGGCACCTACCACGGCTTCGGCGACAACGACCGCTTCAACTACGCGCCTTACAACCTGCTGCTGACTCCCTCGGAGCGCAAGTCGATGTTCGCGCGCGTGTCCTTCGACGTGAGCGACAGCGTGTCGGTGTACGCCAAGGGCCTGTTCAACAACCGCACGTCCAACAACCGTGCCGCGCCCGAGCCGATCTTCGTCGGCCCCGGTGCCGGCACCGGCGGCCTGGCCGACAACATCTCGATTTCCGCGCTGAATCCCTACAACCCGTTCGGCATCGACCTGGTCGCCGGCGACAACCTGCTGGTGTTCACGCGCCGGCCGGTGGAAGTGGGGCCGCGCACCTTCGACCAGGACGTCGACACCTGGTACGCCAACCTCGGCGTCGAAGGGCAGTTCGGATCCACCAGCCGCTATCACTGGGACGTGAACGCGGTGTACTCGGAGAACAGCGCGCAGCAGGTGTTCCGCAACGGCTACAACGTCGCGAAGATGGGCATCGCACTGGGTGATCCGGCGGTTTGCGCGCAGGTGCCGGGTTGCGTGCCGCTCGACATCTTCGGCGGCCAGGGCCGGCAGTTCACGCAGGACATGATCGATTACATCCGTACCACGCAGGTGGACCAGAGCACGCAGAAACTGACGCTGTTCTCCGCCAACATCACCGGCGACCTGTTTGAGATTGGTTCACGCGCCGCCGGCTTCGCGGTGGGCGCCGAGCATCGCAAGTACGAGGGCGATTTCCTGCCCGATCCGCTGCGCCAGAACGGCGAATCGCAGGATTCGTTCGCCGCGCCGGTCTCGGCGACTTACGACGTCAGCGAGGTGTACGCCGAGTTCAGCTTCCCGTTGCTGGACACGCTGGACCTGAGCGCCGCGCTGCGCTGGTCCGACTACTCGACGTTCGGCAGCGAGGTCACGGGCAAGGCGGGCGTGCGTTGGCAACCCATCCAGGCGCTGGCTTTCCGCGGCACCTACTCGAAGGGTTTCCGCGCGCCGAACCTGGGTGAGCTCTACGGCCTCACGCAGTTCGCCGCGACGCTGGTCGATCCCTGCGGTCCGACCGGCGGCACGGTGGTGAACGACGCGGATGGCCTCAACACCACGCCACTGGAAACCGCCTGTCGCGCGCAGGGCGTGCCCAGCGGCTTCGAGCAGGCCAACACGCAGATCACCACCTTCACTGGTGGCAACCCGGATCTGCAGCCCGAAGACTCGGACAGCTACACGGTGGGCATCGTGCATGACGCCACCTGGGCCGAGAGCTTCGCGCAGCGCCTGACCTTCGAGCTGACGTACTACAACCACGAGATCGACGGCGCCATCCAGGCGCTCGACATCCAGGCGCTGTTGAACACCTGTCTCGCGGCGGGTGGCACGGATGCCGAGCTGTGCGCGCCGTTCTCGCGCATCGGCAGTGGTGACCTGCGTCCGCCGGAGAACTTCCTCGAGAACCTCGGTTCGATCAAGACCGACGGCGTCGACTTCAAGGTCGACTGGCGCAGCAATGAATGGTCGTGGGGCACACTGTCGGCGGGCCTGCAGGCCACGGAGGTGCTGGAGTACAGCGCCGTGGACACGCTGGGCATCGTCTCGCAGCGCGCCGAGGGCATCGAGGTCAGCGACAGCGCGATCCCGAAGCTGCAGGCCAACCTGGTGCTCGGCTGGTCGCGCGGCGCCTGGGACGTGAACTTCACCACGCGTTACATCGACAAGGTGAAGGAGTACTGCGGCAACGCGCTGGTGGCGGACGTGCCGGGTTGCGATGGCGGCGAGACCTTCCACCAGCTGGGGTCGACTATCTACAACGACGTGCAGGTGGCCTGGACCAAGGCGTTCAACGTGGAGAACTTCAAGCTCTCGCTGGGCGTCAACAACCTGTTCGATGAAGATCCGCCGATTTGCTACACCTGCTCGCTGAATGGCTACGACGCCGGCACTTACGACCTGCCGGGCATGTTCTGGGCCGTGACGGCGAAGTACGGATTCTGATCCGGGGTTGGGCGAGGGGGACGGGGAGAGGGGACACACCCCGAGAGGGGAAAAGGTAGATCCCCGACGAAAGCGCCGCCCGTGCGGAACGGGCGGCGCCTTTCTTCACCCCGGCTGACAGGAATTCCGCGCCGCCGGTACTGTTGAGCGGATGACCGTTCCACATGCCGGAGTTATGTCCGAACCGCTCGCGATAGAGAGTCTCGAACGCATCCTGCGCGAGTACGCGCCGATGTGTCACCGGCTCGCGGCCAGCCACGAGGCGCATCCCGAACGTGCGCGCGATCTCGCGCAGGACATCCTGGTCGCGGTGTGGCGCGCATGGCCGGCGTTTCGCGGCCAGTGTTCCGAGCGCACCTACATCGCGCGCATCGCGCAGTACCGCATCGCCACGCATGTCGACCGCGCGGTGCGTGAGCCCGCGCTGGCGCCGTTGTCCGAGGACCTGGTGGCCGCGGAACGCACGCCCGAGGACCAGGTCATCCAGCACGACGAGCGGGCGCGCCTCACGGCGTTGGTGCGCGAGTTGCCGATCTCGTTGCGCGAGGTCGCCGTGCTGCTGCTGGAAGGATTCACGCCCGGCGAGATCGCCGACACGCTGGGCATCACGCAGAACGCCGTGTCGCTGCGCGGTACCCGCGCGCGCGAGATGCTGCGCACTCTGTTTGGAGAACGCCGATGAGCCAGCCCGCCGACTGGATGGAGCTCACGCGACTGTGGCAGGCCGAAGGCGCGGCCGTGTCGCTCGACGAACTCGAAGCGCACAGGCAGCGCGAGCGTGCGGCGATGCGCTCACTGGCGGCCGTCGAGATGGCGGGTCTCGGCCTGGGCATCGCGGTGGGCTTCTGGCTTTCCATCACGTCTTACTACTTCTGGCTGGCGAGCGTCTTCATTGCGTTCTGCCTGGTCATGGGTTGGGTGGCGCTGCGCCGTGGCCATGCCGAGCCGCTGGGCGGTGACGATCTGCTGACCAGCCTGCGCATCAGCATGGCGCGCGAGGACTGGGTGGCATCGGAGCTGCGCTTCGGGCGCGCGCTGAGCTTCGTGGTGCTGTTCGTCATCGTGTTCCTGGCGTCCCACATGATGCGCAATTACGCCACCACCGGCACCGGTTCGCTGCTGGCGCTGGCCGCCGCCGCCGCCTGGGTCTGCGGCGTACTGGCGTGGAATGTCGTGCTGGTGCGCCGCTGCGCGCGGCGCCGCCAGCGCCTGGAAAGTTACGCCACCCGCCTCGAGGCGAACCGTGAAAGATACTGATCGCTTCCACGCTTTCGATGCGCTGCGCGCTTCTGCGCTGCTGCTCGGCATCGTGCTGCATGCCTCCATGTCCTTCCTGGTCGGCTTCCGCGAGCTGCGCTTTCCGATCGCCGACGTCTCGCAGAGCCTCACGCTCGAAGTGTTCTTCTTCGTCGTGCACATGTTCCGCATGATGCTGTTCTTCCTGGTGGCCGGATTCTTCGCACGCTTGCTGATGCAGCGCCTCGGCACCGGCGGGTTCGTCAAGAACCGCCTGCGACGCGTCGGCCTGCCGCTGCTGATCTTCTATCCACTGCTGCTGCCGCTGGTGGTGTTGCCCATCATCTGGGCGGCGAAACAGCAGGGCATGCCGCCCGGGCAGGGCGGACCAGCCGGCCTTCCGCAGGGCATCCCCTGGTTCCATCTCTGGTTCCTCTATCTACTAGTGGTGATGTACGCGCTGTTGCTGGTATTGCGTGCCCTGGGCACGCGACTCGACGCGCACGGCAGGGTGCGGGGACTGGCGGATGCCGCGCTGCGCGCGGCGCTGTCCTGGCGCGTGGCGCCGCTGGTGCTCGGGCTGCCCATCGCCGTGGTGTTGTACCTGACCCCGTCGTGGATCCAGATGGGCGGAATCCCCGCGCCGATCGCGGGGTTCATACCCAACGCGCCGGGATTGCTGGCCTACGGCAGCGCATTCCTCGTCGGCTGGTGGATTCACCGCCAGCCATCGCTGTTTGCGCTGCTGAGTCGCGACTGGAAGCTGTACCTGTCCATTGCCGTGGTCGCGACCGTCATCGCCATGACACTCACGGACGTGCGCTCGCATTTCACGCCACTGGTCATGTCCATGGAAAAGCGCGCGCTGTATGCCTTCGTGTACCTGCTGGGCGTGTGGTGTTGGGTGCTGGGCCTGACTGGCGCCGCGCTCACCGGGTGCACGGCGCCGAGCGCGCGCTGGCGCTATCTATCCGACGCTTCGTACTGGATGTACCTGGTGCACGTGCCGATCGTCTGGGCACTGCAGGCCTGGATGATGCGCTGGCCGTTGCACTGGACGGTCAAGTTCGCGCTGATCCTGGGCGTGGCCGGCGCGCTGCTGCTGGCGAGTTACCACTACCTGGTGCGCTCCACGTTCCTCGGCAAGCTGCTCAATGGCCGCAAGTATCCGCGTAGCCTCCCGCTGACTCCCGCGACGACCTGAGGCTGGTATAACCCCGCCACGGAGGGCGGGAACCATGGGACGAATCGTCGCGGGTCTGGCGATCGCGCTGCTCTCGCTGCCGGCACTGGCGGGCGTTACGGATGCGCAGGTCCGGAGCTTCATCCAGTCCAACGAATACTGGGACGAAGGGCCCTACTTTCGCGAGATGAGCGTGCTGTACCGCGCGGTGCGCGATGCACCGGAGGGCGCCAGGGTTTCCGGCGCCGCCGACTCGCTGGCCGCGAAGTGGAAGATCCCGAAAGCCGCGGCCACCGAGCTCATCGAGGGCGTGATCGGCCGGAATGAATTCGTGACGGTCATGCCACTCGCGGAACGCAACCGGAGGTACGTCGAAAGTTTCCGGCGCGCCACGGCGGCGGCGCCAGATTCTCCCGAGGTGTGGGCCGTCGGGCTGAATCCCATGGCGGTCGACCTGTTCTGCGACGACACGCAGGTGCGCGACGCCTACCTCGCGCGGAAATTCTCCGAGACTCACTACCTCGAACTTCAGACCTGCTCGCAGTGGCTGCCCACCTTCGTGCGCCTGCACCCCAACAATCTCGCCGGGCGCTTCGAGCTGGCGCGTTATCTAGCCTGGCGTGAGCCCGACTCCGGCCTGGCCGCGGCGCGCTGGATGCTGGACGGAATTCCGGATGGCGGCGCCGCGCCGAGCGGGCTCGATCTGTTCGCCACCCGTTACTACTGGAGCCTGCTGGGTGATGAAGGGCTGACGGAATTCCTGCTGGACGACGCTGGCCGGATCGGCGCGGTACGACGCGAGTCCGTGCTGCGAGGGCCGGCGGCCGTACAAGTGGTATCGGGTCACCGGTTGATGACCGGGCCCGAGGCCGAGGATTTGCGCGCCAAGGCGCTGCTGCAGTGGGAAGCGGCGCTGGTGGCCGAGGGCCGCGTTGCCGAGGCGCGCGCGGAATTCGCGCGGGACCAGCAACCCCCCATCTTCCTGCAGGACGCTGCAGCCGGGCACAGCGATGCCGATCTGTACGAGCGCTACATCGGCAACGAGAACTCCACCGCGCTGCTGTGGAATCTCACGATGAACGGCAGGGCAGTCCAGGGCGTGGTGGCGAAATTCCTGGCGGCCAATCGCATGGAAACCGCGGCTCGCGTGCTGGAGGATGGCATCTGCGGACCTGTCTACCGTGACAAAGGCTTGCGCCATGAGCTCGAAGCGTTGCCGCCGCCCTTCGGGGCGTACTGGAAGCAATTCTCCGATCTCCAGGCGCAGTCGCGCCGCCTCGCGGGTTGCGGCCCGGCCGAGGATCGAACCCCGGTGGCGACGGGCTCGCGACTGCCGCACTTCGATGAAGTGGCGATGAGCAGCGCCCAGAAGGCGGCGGCGCCACTGCCGGCATACCCGGGAGAAGTGCCGTTGCCGCAGAGCTTCAAACTACTGCGCGCGGAGCGCTCCGGTGACGAGATCCGCGCCGTGTGCCAGTCGCCGGCGGTGGATCCCGGCGGCGAAGTGGGTCGCGGCGGCTACTGGCTGCTGCGTTCGCGCGATGGGGGCGCCAGCTGGCTGGCGCCTGCCTATCTCGGTTTCCAGTACCAGCAACCCTACGTGGTCGCCGAGACGGCACGGATGTCGATGTTCGCGCAGGACGTGGTGCGCCTCGAGGTCAAGATCGCCGAGCTCGACCCGGCTTCCATCAGCCATCCGCCGACCGCGTTGCGATTGCGTCGCGAAGTGCCGGACCTGTACGTCGACCTGCCGCTCGCCGACATCGAGCGTGACAGCGACGCCGATGGATTCACGGACCTGCTCGAGGCCCGACTCGCCACCGATCCCCGCAATCCCGACACGGACGGCGATGGACTCAAGGACAGCCTCGATGATTTTCCGCAGGCTTCGGCGCGCGCCGAACCTGGCGTACTCGCGCCCATCCTCGCCGACATGCTGGGCAAGCTCACCGGTTACGAACGTGCTGCCGTCATCGAGCCCACGCGGAGCGCCGACGGCACCGAGGTCATGAGCGCACGCACGCGCGGAACCGCCGGTTCCGTGCTGTTCAAGTTCATCGAGGGCGACGCGCGCCAGTTCGCCGGACTGCGCGTGGATGGGCAGGTGATCGTGCTCAGCGCGCAGCAGATCAACGATCTGCGGGCCCGGTACGGAACGTTCTACCCCCTCTCGTACACCGCCGTCATCGATGCGCAGCACACGCGCGCCCAGGTGCGCTGGGGCGCCGGCTGGACCGGCGGCACCCTCAATTACAAATTGAAGGACGGCAAATGGGTGGGCGAAGAGATGGGCCGGTGGATGACCCGCGCGCCTACTTCAAGGCCGCGTATTTCTCCGGGCTGAATCCCACCAGCAGCGTCTTGCCGCGCTCGAGCACCGGGCGCTTGATCATCGAAGGCTGCTCGAGCATGAGCTTCACGGCCTTGGCCTCGGTGAGATTGGCCTTGGCTCCATCCGGCAGCTTCTTGAATGTGGTGCCGGCGCGATTCAGCAGCACTTCCCAGCCGACGGCGCTTATCCACCTTTCGAGCCTGGCGCGCTCGACACCCGACTTCTTGTAGTCGTGGAATTCATAGTCGACGCGCTGGGATTCGAGCCAGGTGCGCGCCTTCTTCATGGTGTCGCAGTTGGGGATACCGTACAGCAGGGTTTTCATTGGCTGACATTTGCCCGAACGCGATGAAAGTTTCAATATCTGCGGCCTCCGGGGAGGGCAGTGGCGTGAACTCAGATCAACGGGCGTATCGCCTGAGCTCCATCGACATGCTGCGTGGGCTGGTCATCGTCATCATGGCGATCGACCACACGCGCGATTTCTTCCATGCGGGCGCGGCCATCGATCCCATGGGCGATCCGAACGTGCCGCTGGTGCTGGCGCTGACGCGCTGGATCACGCACTTCTGCGCGCCGGTGTTCGTGTTCCTGTCGGGCACCAGCGCAGGCCTCATGGCCGCGCGCAAATCACCGCGCGAGCTCGCCTGGTTCCTGCTCACTCGCGGCGCGTGGCTGATCGTCATCGAGGTCTTCGTGATCTCCACGGCGACCACGTTCGCGCCTGGCGGCATCGCCCAACTCAATGGGCACACGCTGGGCTTCATGCAGGTGATCTGGGCCATCGGCGCCAGCATGGTGCTGCTGGCCGGCGCGCAGTTCCTGGGGCGCAAGGTGTGCCTGCTGCTCGGCGCCGTCATCGTGCTCGGCCACAACCTCCTCGACGGGCACTGGCCGGAGTCGAAGGGTTTGTTGGACACCAGCCTGCCGCTCTGGGCCGCGCTGCACTCGGTGATCTCGAAGACCGCCGGGCCGTTCCACTTCCTGTTCCTGTATCCGCTGGCGCCGTGGTTCGGGGTGATGTTGCTCGGCTTCGGCGCGTCGGTGTTGTTCGAACGCGATGCGGTCTCGCGCAACCGCGCGTTGATCGGCTGGGGCCTGGGCATCACCGCGCTGTTCATCGTGTTGCGGCTGCTCGACGTGTACGGCGAGCCCAACCACTGGCAGGCCCAAGCTACCGCGTCGGGAACGCTGATCGATTTCCTGAATGTCACCAAGTACCCGCCCAGCCTGCTGTTCCTGGCGATGACGCTCGGGCCCGCGGCCATCTTCTGCGCGTACGCGGAACGCATGCACGGGTTCTTCAAGGAGATGTTCGTGACCTTCGGCCGCGTGCCGTTCGCGTTCTACGTGGCGCATTTCTATTTGCTGCATGCGCTCTGCATCCTGCTGGGTGTAATGCAGGGATTCCAGGCCACCCAGCTCATGACATTCCCGCCGTTCTTTCCGCAGGGATACGGCGTATCCCTGGGGGCGGTGTACCTGGTGTGGGCATGCGTCATTGCCGCGCTGTATCCGTTCTGCCGCTGGGTGGCGGGAGTGAAGGCGCGCAACCGCGCCTGGTGGTTGAGCTACGTTTAGTCCGCCGTAGATAGCCGAGCGTCCGCCATTGGTAGCAGGGCGGAACTGGCGCCGCGCCGCGCGCGACAGACCCTGACCAATGGGTGTGTTTGCGCGAGGTGAGGTGTGTCGGCTTCCTCCGAACTGCTGGATTTACGGACCGATGTCCTCCGTGAGGGCCAGCGCGCCTATCGTCTGACCTCGATCGACGCCCTGAGGGGCCTCGTGATCGTCATCATGGTGCTCGATCACGTGCGGGACTTCTTCCTGGCCGGGCTCACGACGGATTTCATGAACGATCCGAACGTGAGCCCGGCGCTGTTCTTCACGCGCTGGATCACGCACTTCTGCGCGCCGGTGTTCGTGTTCCTGGCGGGCACCAGTGCCGGGCTCATGGTGACGCGCCGCGCCCCTGCCGCGCTCGGCAAACTACTTCTCACGCGCGGCATCTGGCTGATCCTGGTCGAATGGTTCGTGATCGCCACCGGATTCAGCTTCGCGCCCTGGGGCAGCGCCGACCTCGGCGGCAAGACCTTCGTGCTGCTGCAGGTGATCTGGGCGATTGGGGTCAGCATGATGGTGCTCGCCGCGTGCCAGTTCCTGGGCCGCAGGATCTGCCTGCTGATCGGCGTGGCGATCCTGCTGGGTCACAACGCGCTCGACTTCGTCTGGCCGGCGCCGGAATCCTTCGCGTCCGGCACGGCGCCGTTGTGGCTCTCGTTGCACGCCAGGATGAAAGGCGCCGTGGGGCCGTTCTTCGTGGTGTTCTCCTACCCGGTGATTCCGTGGATCGGCGTGATGCTCACGGGGTTCGGCGCTTCGCCGCTGTTCGAGAGGCGCGATCGCGCCGATCGGCTGCGCGTGTGGAGCGTCGCGATGATCGCCGCCTTCCTGCTGCTGCGGGGCTTCGACGTCTACGGCGATCCCAACCACTGGGGCTGGCAGGCGAACCCGCTGCGCACGTTGATGGATTTCCTGAACACCACCAAGTATCCGCCCAGCCTGGACTATCTACTCATGACGCTGGGACCGGCGGCCGCCGTGTGCGCGGCGGCGGAGCGCTGGGGCGGCCGCCTCAAGCACGCGCTCGCGGCGTTCGGACGGGTGCCGTTCGCGTTCTACGTGGTGCACTTCTTCGTCATCCACGCGTTGTCGGTGTTGTGCGGCTGGCTGCAGGGGTTTCCCGTCAGGAGCTTCTTCACCGTGTATTACTTCTTTCCGAAGGGATATGGGCTGCAGTTGTGGGGCGTGTACGTCGTCTGGGCAGCCGTGCTGCTGATGCTGTGGCCGTGGGTGCAGTACATGGATGCGCTCAAATCACGCAGCCGCGCGTGGTGGCTCAGCTACGTTTAATGTCCCCATTAATCAGCGAAGGTGCGCGAGCGGCGCAGCACCATGGTCAGGATCGCGCCGAGGAACAGGATGCCCGCCAGCAGGTATAACGCGCTCGCGAAGTTTCCGGTTGCATCCTTGAGATAACCCACCGCATAGGGGCCGATGAATCCGCCCACCGCGCCCATGGCGTTGATCAACGCGATGCCGGCGGCGGCGGCGCTGCCGGTCAGGAACTTGCCGGGTAACGCCCAGAACGGGCCGCGCGTGGAATAGTCGCCGACTGCCGCCACCGACAAGGCGATCATCGCGGCCATGGGCGCGGTGATCATGCCGGTGGCGATGAATCCCAGTGCGCCGATGACCGAAGGAATGGCGACGTGCAGGAAACGCTCGCCGCTGCGATCGGAACTGCGCCCGATGAGAATCATGCCGGCGGCCGCGGCGAGATACGGAATCGCGGAGAACAGGCCGACTTCGAAATCCGTGTACCCCGACAGGCCTTTGACGATGGTGGGCACCCACAGCGTCAGTCCATAACTACCGGTCTGGCAGCAGAACATGATGAGGGCGAGCAGCCATACGGTGGGATGCTCGAGCGCCGCCCTGAAGCTGAGACGCGTGCGCCCCTCGGCCTCGGTGTGCTCCGAGTAGATGCGCGCGCTGAGCCACTCGCGTTGCTCGGCGGTCAGCCAGTGCGCATCCGCGGGCTTTTCGGTGAGGAAGCCGAGCACCACGAAGCCGAGCACTACCGCGGGCAGTCCTTCGACCAGGTACATCCATTGCCAGCCGTGCAATCCCAGGTACTCGTCGAATCGATCCATGACCCAGCCCGACAGCGGTCCGCCAAACACGATGGACAGCGGAATGCCGATCATGAACCACGACACGGCGCGCGCCCGGTGCAGGCGCGGAAACCACTGGCTGAGGTAGTACACGATGCCGGGCAGGAACCCGGCCTCGGCCGCGCCGAGCAGGAGGCGCATGACGTAGAAGCTGGTCTCGCCCTGCACGAACATCATGCCCGCGGAGATCAGGCCCCAGGTGATCATGATGCGCGCGATCCACAGCCGCGCACCGAAACGTACCAGCAGGAAGTTGCTGGGGATCTCGCAGACGGCATACGCGATGAAGAAGATGCCGGCGCCGAGCCCGTACGCGGTCTCGCTCAGTCCGAGATCGGAGTTCATCTGCAACTTCGCGAAGCCGACGTTGACGCGATCCAGCCACGAGATGATGTACAGCAGCAGCAGGAAGGGCAGCAGGCGCTTGGTGACGCGGGCCATCGTCACGCGTTCGATTTCAGTTGCCGTCATCGCGCCAAGTGTAGGGCAAGGCATATGATTGCGCCCCATGAACACACCCGTGGAATGGATAGACATCGGCGCCGCGGATGACTTCAAGCGCACTGCGTTGCGCGAAGCGAAGCTCGGAGACCGGCTGGTCGCCGTCTCGTTCAAGGACGGCAGGTTCGGCGTGATCTCGAACGTCTGCAATCACGTCGGCGGGCCGCTGGGCAAGGGCATCCTCGAAGGCGAGATGGTGGTGTGTCCCTGGCACCAGTACCGCTTCCATCGCTGCACGGGCGAGGGCGAGCCGGGTTACGAGGCCGACAAGGTGCCGGGTTACGGCGTCAAGGAAGAAAACGGGCGCCTGCTGGTGTCGGCGAAGCCGACATCCAAGCGCGGCCACTTGCCGCACGAGCCGCATCCGCTGACGCGTACCACCGATCGCGCGCCCGGGCCGCTGCGCGTCGGCGGCATTTCGACCACGGCCATGGACGAGAAGTACCCGCGCTTCTCGACCTCCGAGCACTTGTTAGGGGTGGCATTGGAACATGCGCGCACCTCGCTGGGCGCCGAGGCGAAGATGATCCGCCTCAACGACCTGAAATTCCGCCACTGCGAGGGTTTCTATTCCAAGCACGCCAAGGCCTGCACCTGGCCCTGTTCCATCACCTCGATGGACCAGACCGACCAGCTCGACCAGGTGTACGAGATGGCGGTGCACTGGGCCGACATCCTGCTGATCGCCACGCCCATCCGCTGGGGCGCCGCGAGCTCGATGTACTACAAGATGGTCGAGCGCATGAACTGCATCCAGAACCAGATCACGCTGAACAACAAGGTGCTGATCCG
>Ga0247777_1000336_pt1 | contig 12809 bp, 8 predicted proteins | sample UWRJL154409C5_FD_179937 | JGI IMG/M metagenome (GOLD analysis project Ga0247777, IMG submission 179937) | Plant litter microbial communities from Arlington Agricultural Research Station in Wisconsin, United States - UWRJ-L154-409C-5 | ecosystem: Environmental > Terrestrial > Plant litter >...
GCCACTCCTGCGGTAATCCCCGGGGGGTTTGTGGGACATGCCTGTACTGACACGGACGATGCAGATATCTCCAGAAGGGCAAGGCCAAGAAGCAATGATCGGTCGACGCGCAGTCGTGAGGGGTGGTAAATGGGGTACTGGTGGTTTCGACAGGTTGTCCTACGGTTCTGGCCCGGTTCGGGCATCTCCTCTCCTCGGCGCCCTTGTCCATAATAAACAAACCTCATTACATGCAATCCGGTGGTCATCATTTGGATAGGCCCCGAGACGTCTTTTGTGCACAAATAATAACTGACATCCGCCACAAGTGGTGGTCCAACGCTGCTGTTAACAAATGCAACAGCGCATCCATCCTGATCGAACGCCCCGAGCGCCCGTAGCGCATATCCTCGCTTTCTTCCATCGAAACCCTGTCTCGAGGGCAACACGGGTAATTGCCGTGGCCGTCAAGGATACGCGGAAGATACCTTGATCCTTTCCCTCCCGCTGAACGCCTAGGATATCCACAACATAAATGGCACCCGAGGCTTACGCTGCCCCCCTGCCCGTCCAATCCAGCCGCGCCTCGACAGTGTTCGGCGCCAGACGTCCGCTGGCCCCCGGTCGAATCCACCTCGATCCCGCCCGCGATGGTCGGCCCGCGCTCGCGAGAAAATCCTATCAAACCTGCAAGCGCCAAAACGTAGTCACATAGTAGCGTAGCCATAGTCGTCGGCCGCCGCGGTTGCGCCTAGTTCCCCTGGCGGTTGTGGGCCTCGCGCAGCCTCTTGACCCAGTGCTTGCGCAGCGGGACGGGCATCTTGACGAACATGGCGGCCTTGTTGGCGTCGGTCAGCATCTTCTCGGCGATCTTGACCTGCAGGTCCATGTCCTCGTCGCTGAAGTCGCGGAAGAAGATCTCCATGGCCTGCTCGGGCCAGCGCGGCGCGGCGGCGGCTGTGGTCGTCTTGGAGAGCGCGTCGGCCAGCACCGCGAGGCCGTCGGCCCGCAGGCCCGCCGGCGCCGACGCGAGGGCGTGGGCCTGCGCCTGCGCCGGGTGCGTGAGGTCAATATAGCTGTTGTTACGCTGGTTGCCGCCGGCGCGCCGTCGCTTGTCCGCCGCCACGTACGCCGCGGCGTTGTTATCGGCGACGGGCAGGAGCCGCTTGCGCGTGTGCGGGCCCGTTTCGTCGGGGGGCGTGAGCGCGGAGGTCGAGGCGATCGAAGTGCGCGGCGGGATAGCCGTCTGGGTTGGTCGCTGCTGTTGCTGCAGCTGCTGCGCCGGGCCCGGTGCGCTGGTGGGGACCGGCGCGACGACCGGTGTCGGCACGACTGTGTTGGGGGGGGCCTGGGACTGTAGATTGGGGGGGAAGCCGTCGTTGAGGAGGTGGAGGATGGCGGTGCCGGGCGTCTCTTGATCGGCATCGGATCCTGGGAGCACGTCGGGGCCTTTCCGTCTAGGTTTGGTGACGCGCTTCGGTGCTCCGCCAGAACCGATCACGTCGGGAAAGAGAATCTCGTAGTACTCTTCGTGTTCGAAGGGCCGGCCCTTCAAAGATCTCGACAGCGGTTCTCTCTGGTACATTCGTTAGCCTTCCCTTGCCCTAGGTTTGCCCTCAAGGCGAAGCTGCCCAAAAGGACGGCGAGCAGAGGCCACTATCGTTGCTGAGCGGGAGCCGGCTCACCTCGACGTGTACCCGCCACGCCTCGTCGGACGCGGCAACCGACTTCGTGGCCGGGTTGTAGAGGAACTCGGGGTCTTCGCGCAGGCCGCGCCAGAGACGAAACTTCTTACGCGCATTGTCGCTCTTGTTGATCAGGTGGCCCTTGTTGGGGTAGGCACCGTGCCGGTCTTGCAGGGCCTGCATAGCGCGGTCCCATGCCTCCTGCTTGAAGCTGTGGTTGTCCTTGAGGCCGAGCTGGACCGACTCGCAGAGCGAACGGAAGAACGTGGCCTCGTAGGCGGGAGTCCAACTGAAGCGGGGGCCCTTGCGGTGGTAAGAAGGACCCGAGCCATCGCCGGAGCGGTTGGGGCCGGCGGCCGAGTACTCGTCGTCGGACATTGGCGCCGTGGTGCGCCGGCGGCGGGGGTGCGGATGGAGAGGGCCGTTTGCTGATGAAGACGTCCGAGGCGGAGCCGGGGAGGGCGAGAAAGCGGCCGGCGCGCAGGGTCCAGAACGCAGGACGTCGGGCGCGTCGGCGGGCCAAGGTACGGCAGGACTCCGCAACGCCGCCCGAGATGCCGGGGTCGGCCACGAATTGATTTATGCTGTGTTGGTCGACGGGCAATGCGATGGACCGGCGACCGTTTCGCCCGACGGGGGAAATGCGATGGGAGACTTTGCGAGGCGGCGTGGCAGGCTGAGACGGTGGGCGGGGCAGTTTTCTGGGAAACGGTGCCGATTGCTGCCTGAGGCTAAACACCCGAACAACCCGAAAAGGTCTCGGAAGTGGCTGGGGACGGCTTTTGGCGACTCCTGCCGACCTGCGACTTCCAACCCTCACGAGCCCTTCCTCTACCTGGGGGGGCCCTCGCGATGAAATACTGAATACCGACGGCGTCACCTCCTTCCAATGCTCCGGTAACCCAAAGAGACCTCTCTTTCCATGCGCGCTTATCCTTTTGTCTCTTCTAGATCCTCCGGCGCTATATGTTTTTGTTGATCGCGGAGCCTTTTCGAGAGGATGGCGAACAACGGGCGCCGACTGAAAGCCATATCAGCATACAGTTCCAAGAGGCGCCTCGGAAGACCCTCATCTCACACTTTTTGAACAATCGGCAAGCCAACGGCGCCGCCGGGCTTCCACTAGTAACCACAGTTTGCCTTTGAGGGCCTGTTTTGTCGCAGTCGCGGCATACTGGCCCTCTGGTTCCCGAGTTGGGGAGAGAGACGTCCAACCAGTTGCTTCAATCTGCTTGGTCACTTTCGCATCTTTCTGGATCCCTGGCCATCTCTTTCAAGTTGAAACCGGAGCCCATCCTCCTCCAACTGACTGACTGACTGGCTGACTGACTGGCTGACTGACTGACTGACTGACTGACTGACTGACTGACTGACTGACCGCCTTAAGCCTCATCTGCGCTTCCACGTAGTATGCATCATATCTCAGGTTGGTAGGTACATCAGGGTTGCAGAATTGAGCCTGTTCTTTGAGCTGCCGTTAGCCCATGGGGTAGCAACCGGTCCTACTCGACCTTCGCACGGGCCGACCCGTCAGGTTACGGCAGGACTACCCCGTTCTGGCGAAGCCTCTCGCAAACTTACCCGGCCTCGAGGCCTACGAAGTAAGACGGGAAGACAGAGCTTGACCCTTGTCACGGTCTCGACCCCAAGGGGCCCGAGAAGAGAGGACGAGCGGGTGCCCCAACATATCTCCGGCCTGCCATTGATGGTCTCTGCGGTGACTTGCGAGCACTGTGGGATGCCTTGAGCGGTTCGCAGCGCAAGAACGATCCCATGGGCCGAGAAAAGAAGCGCAAGGTCCACCGTCGACATGGCCTCACTAATGGGGATGGGACCGACACAAGACCGGCACCTCCCTCGTGGCGCCGGCTCTGGCTGCGATCACAGACAGTACCACTCTAAGCTATGTAAACCGGGAGGCGGGGATATATAGGCCCGACGGGCGATCCGTGGTCGCCCCGGATTCAAGTCCTTCGACGCTTGCAAGGGATCGCTGTCGTTGCGGCTCATGCGCATCGTCGGCGTTGGAGCTCCCGTCCCTTCCTCGCGCCTGGCCACCGACCTTGCTTCGGATGGCAGCGAAAGCACCCGCCCGGTACGAAGTCGTATGCGCCGTCGGCCCACTGTGTCGGCATGACCGGGGATGGCGGCGCACCGCGGCTTTACCAACTCACGTCGCGGAAGGTCAAGAGGCGCAAGTCCATGCATGCACCTAGGGATATCTTACGATCAGCAGGGGATGTTCTCCCTGCACCACGCCTGTCCCGTCCCGCTTTCGACCTTCTATCCTGTAGTCCATACAGACTCGTCAAATCTCTCAAGTGCTACTCCGTAGACGGGCAAGACGGACTAGGTTGCCGAGGTGAGGACATCGGTGTTGGTGGACGTCGGGGGTTTGGCAGACGCTGCCCCGCTCCCCATTGATTGGCCAGCAAGCGGCGGACGGCTCGTTTCAGAGAGACCGACCCCTCTTCATTCCAGACATCGGCGGCAATCCACTAACGGCGGGGCGCACCCTATCAGCCCATCTGCCTCTCTGCCCATCTCGAGCCCTGGCAGTTTTCAAACGGCCCTTCTCATCTGGTCGATGGCATCTGTCTGGCTTGGATGGCTGTCCCTGGCGAGGATCAGAATCTCGGCAGCTTGGCAACATGAGTTGGGCAAGCTCCCGATGTCCTGACGAGCTTTGGGGGGGCTTGGGGGCCTTGATCCATTCGGGACCCGCAGCACAACTCATTGACGGGCTTTCAACCCGCAAACTGCAACGGGCTATGGTTGAGCTACAGTAGCCATGCATCTTCTTGCCTGCTGGCGGTCTTTGGGACAAGCTGGAAGGCCCGCCACAGCGACAGAATATGCTTATCAGCGCATCGCGGACTCGGCCGCCAGGTACACTCGGATACACAGTTTCGGGGACATACGAATTCTCCGCCGTGCCGCACCCTGGCTCGCCGGGGAGCTCGGTCAGGATCGCCGTCCCTGCTGCGCGACATGGTGGGAGATCGACGGTGGCGCGGTTGGCGTGCCGTAGCCGAGCAGTCGGGCCACAACACGCGCACTACGGCTTACCCTCCGAGCCTCCAATCCTCCCTCCCCGTAGCTCAGAGATTCGTGGCGACGGCACGGGTTTTCGAAAAGCCCACGAAGGAGAGCTGTGCCATCGGCGCCGCCGGAGAGGACACCGACAACAGCGCTGGAGCGGACATTGTATGCTGGCGGCAACAGCGACATCGGATTGTTACAATCTCGACCGCTGGCGGCCAACCAGTTGCTGAAACAGTGCCCCACAGCGACGGAATCCCGCCAGCACACGAGACGTCGAATCCCCGGACGTCTTTCCAGTGGGCCAGGGGAGGCTCTTCGTCAAGAGGCGCGTCTGGGAGAGGCGCTAATGCAGCACCTGCCGCCGCGGACCCCCCCTGTCGGAGCCTCTCGATCCCTGGCGACCGGGAGACGTTCTTTTCCCGGGGCCAACAGCCCCTGGCCGTCCTGACCCCTTTTGGCTTGCTCCCATCCTCCCTGGAGCTCCCCCAGCCCGCGTTGGCAGCCAGACATCGCGCCCTCGCTCGCAGTCGTCAAACCGCCCACGCCCGCTCTTTGGGTCCGCCGCGGACACGGCACGCCGTCTGGCCTACTGCGAGCTCGAGGCGGGACACCCCAGGAGCGATCTGCCGCTCATGCGGGGCGAGCTGAGCTGGGGGCCCATCGGGACAGCCGCCCCCTGAGGCTCGCCCTTTGTCTCTCACAACGAAATGGGACATTCCCCCGGTATGTTGTCTGGATTGTCCGCTCTCTTTATGTTGGCCTCGCCCACGTTATTGTGTGCGAGTCCTTCTTCCTTTCCCCCACCTCCGCCGGTCCCCGTCCTCTCCCTTCACCCAGTGTTCCATTCTTTTCCTTCCTCGTGGTGTCTACCAAGCTGAGCTTGGGCGTCTACATCGTCGTTATTCCACGCAAACACCTTCATTTTCTTCGCTCCGTGTTTCTCGTCGCCACCCGGCGTGGCCATCGCAGAAAGAACGAGATCGTCCGGACGACAGCATGCATTCATTACTGAGAGTTATCTTACTGGTCGGCGTTCTGTCGAGCCTTCAGTTCGTGGCGGCGGCGCCGTCGAGGATTCAAAAACGATCATTCAAGGTGGAGCGCGTCCGAAATCCGTCCTTCCAGGGCCATGATGGGCCGAGACAGTTGCTCAAGTCGCTCCGGAAGTTCAGGATGGGTCTTCCGCCGGGACTTCTCGAGTTCTTGAACTCGGAGGAGCTTGAGGATCTCATCCAGGAGGTCGTCACTGCGGCTCTGGAAGGGAAGGGGAAAGGGAGGAAGGGCGGCGCCGGCGGCAGCGGCGCAAGAAACGGCACCGCCAACGGCAACACGGGAGGGAGGAACAGCACCGGTACCGGTATCGGCAAGGTGACAGCCACGCCCGAGAGGGGTGACGTCGAATACCTTTCGCCCGTCCGGATCGGCGGCCAGAGCATGCTCGTCAACTTCGATTCCGGGTCGTCGGATCTCTGGGTGTTCAGCACGGCGCTGCCGGCCGCCGCCCAGCAGGGCCACACCCCTTTCGACCCCGACAAGTCGAACACGTTCCGACTCCTCAACGACTCGACCTTCTTCATCTCCTACGGCGACGGGTCCAAGGCCGGCGGCATCGTCGGCACCGACACGGTCGAGGTCGGCGGGGCCACGGTCACGAGGCAGGCGGTGGAGCTGGCCACGGGCGTTTCCAGGTCCTTCGTCGAGGACACGCAGAACAACGGCCTGCTCGGGCTCGCCTTCAGCGAGCTGAACACAGTCAAGCCGCGCAAGCAAAAGACCTTTTTCGACAACGTCATGCCCGACCTGGCCGAGCCGGTGTGGACGGCCGACCTGCGCAAGAACGCCGTCGGCGCCTACGAGTTCGGCCGCATCGACACGAGCAAGTTCGTCGGCGACCTGGCCTGGGTGCCCGTCAACTCGAGCCAGGGCTTCTGGGAGTTCCCCAGCACGTCCTTCGCCGTCGGCGACGCGGCGCCGCGCCAGACGGACCTGCGGGCCACGGCCATCGTCGACACGGGCACCACGCTGATCCTGGCCAGCTCGGCCATCGTCAACGGCTACTTCTCGCTGGTCGAAGGCGCGGTCAACAACCAAACGGTCGGCGGCGTCACCGTCCCCTGCGCGGCGCAGCTCCCGGATCTCAAGCTCGACGTCGGTGGCACCCTGGCGACGGTCAAGGGCAGCGATATCAATTTTGCGCCCATTGACGGAGTCAGTGAGTAGAGCCCCCCCCACTTTCTGCCCTATTGACAGCCTGATCCCATGCTAACCTGTGGCTTGCAGACTGCTTTGCCGGCGTCCAGGCCGTCCCCGATGGCATCGACATTATGATCTTCGGCGACATTTTCTTCAAGTCCAACTTTGTGGCGTTCCACGGCGGAAACCAATCTGTGGGGATCGCGAAGCATATCTAGACGTTTTGGATTCTGCATGGGGGTTTGGATAGAACGGTTTCTGTCGAGAGATGGGCAAGGCGAGCTGATGATATCACTGCATTGAGCGGAGTCGATCGTTTCTCGTGGGTTGCGTATAGGTTACAGGTGCACAGTAGGACGTACGTCGTCCATGGTCACCATCTGGGTACTAGCGGGTTCCTTCTTATGAGACGGATCATCGATAAGATGCATTGTAGCCCTACGGGGGCATCCGAAAAGCTTATACGATCCGATTTATGCGTGTCTACTTTGATCACGGACGACCGTCGATGTCTTGTCCGCATCTGGCCAAGTCGACAGCCATCACTCTACGATCGTGTGCCCCGTGCTCCTACAACATCGTTTGTTGGTCAGCGACTCCTCGAGCTTCTCCCTACGTACCTACTGTACCTAGGCATCTCGGCCCAACGTACAATTGCCCCTGAAAGCCGGGGGTCTACTCCGCCACATGTCTGCGCCTCAGGGGTCACCGCCACACAACAGACCGCCAAACCGTACACAGTTTCCCAACGTCACCCTCGCCGTGCCTGGCCTCTCTGGCCTTGCAGGGGTCGATTTCTTCCCAGGCTCAACCCACATCCCGAGTCAATCTCAAAAACTTTACAGGTAGCTAACCCCTCCGAGCTCTGAGGCTGTAAGAGCGATACCGGTGAGGAGATCAACGAGCCAGCGGCAAAAATGAACCTGAGCACGATCCTTTGTTGTGCCAAGTCACGAAAGTCCTCAAGGTCTAGGAGAGGGAATCCAGCGCATCGCTCATCCGGGCAAGATGGGCTTGGTACGCATGAGGGCGGCAGGCCGCCCAACAGTGTCGAGGCAGTCGCACCCGGACCGATCACCAGAAAACCCACCACCGGCTTGAGAAAGCCGGGCGACAGTGCTGGCCCAAACCTTGACGACTGCCACCCGAGCGAGGGCTTCGACTCGAAGGAGGCCCAACCTAACGACTATCTCTACTTTGGCCAACCCGGCGAGGCATCCCAAGATGGCGCCGCCATACAGACGTCCGGGGCCACAGGGAAGCACACGGGTCCCGGAGGGCAGCCCCATCGGCCGGTCAACAGTGCCTATGGTTCCGGAAGGGACGACAGCGGCTTTCTCAACACCGGGTTGAACAACCAGCAGATGGGATATGAGAATCTGACCTATGGGGGCTCGCTTCAGTACGACTACGCCGGCACGCACGGGAGGTGACGGATGACATGGCCGGCCAACCTCGCCCACAAGACCACAACACCTGTGTCCTCGCACTGAAGACTACCTACGTATGGCCTGATACGAAGAGTGGGGGTTGACCTCTTTTCCCGTTTAGCAGCTGGAGTCGGGATGGTGCATCGGCGGTGGCAGAAGCCGACAGCTCCACCGGACTCGAAGCCATATAGGCAAGCGGGAACCTGTGTGTAAACCCTGGGAGCTGCAGCTATCCAAGGTTGGGCCCCCAAACAAGCTTTGGCAGGCGAATCTCGGCGTCGACGGTTCGTCCTATTTTTGGGCGGACATCCCGGGGGTCTGGACGCGGCGGCGTAGGTTCCTGGCGCCCCAGCACCGCGTCAGGCGGGCAGCATTACCCGTATAGCGAGCTGCTATTACCCGTATATCAGGGGACGCTTTAACCAAACCTCTAGACGTCTCAAACTCCCTCGGGCGGCGGCCCATGCCGGCGGTCTAGGCGACCGGCAATCTCCCCATTTATCCGCGGCGCTGCTCCCCCCGTCGTCCATGCCCGACTCATCACGCTGGGCGCACGCCATCGGGTTGCGCGACCCGTTATCCCCTCCGCCTCTGCCATGTCGGGGCCCACCGACGTCTGATAGTTCGGCCCTGCAGTCCCAGCGACCGGAGCGGTGCTCCCCTTGGCCATCTCTTGGCCTACGACGGATGCCCCGCCCAAGGGTTGTCCACCGGGCTCCAAGGCATTCTGAGGATCGGCTTCACACTGCCCGCCATGGACGGCTGCTAGAGCCGACTGGGTCATACATGCCTCGCAGGGACACGGCCGAGCCTGCGCCGCACCTTAGGAGGCTCAGTAACCTCACCGGGGCGGCACGGCGTCGCACGATACACGCTGGCCCTTAGCAGGGTGGTGCCAGCCCTCAGATATTGGCCTGCGAGCTGTCAGGCACGGGATGTGGGATGAAGTCACTGTGCCCAGCACAACACCGCTGGACAAACACGGTCCAGTCCTGCCCCGGTTCCGATAGTGGTCCGACCCCGCCCTGGATTTGACGCATTCTGGAAGCTCCTGGCAGTCGGGATCATCTCAAGGGAAGCTCCCCAATCTGGGTCCAATATCCTCGAAACCCCACCGCTTCCCTCGGAAGCCCGACTATTTTTATGTCCGCCCCCCTCCTGCCTTGGACGGTCTCCCCCCCTCGGTCCAGATAGCTCGGAATCTGCTCGCCTATCTATCCACAGAGCTCTAGTCTGGGAAATCCGAGCTTCGATCTCTCGGGTGTTTGATCCGGGTGTTGTGGCCTGTACGGATTACGACGTAGTGGTGGGCGGTCGCGCCGTACCCACCCCCCAGCCCCCGGCTCGCGACCTATATAAGCCGCAAGACTTGGCGCTCGCTCGCGGGGGGCCAGGCCTCCTTGGCATTCGCTATACATACGGGCTTGTCTTGCTGGGCAGAGTTCGCTTGGCCGTAAGGCTGTGTCACAACACCAGAATCGCCAAAACTCCAGCTGAGTGGAAGCCATGGCGACGACGGAAGTCCGCGAGACGCGACGGGTGCTGCTCCTCTGCAACGCGGAGCGCGGCCAGGCCAATGTCTTCCTCGCGACCACGCACTCCCTGCTCGAGCTGGGCGCCGAGGTGCACTTTGCCTCCTTCGCGTCGCTCCAGAAGGAGGTTGAGGAGACGCACCCCACGGCCAAGTTCCACCTCGTCAAGGGCCCCGACATGAAGGAGTGCTGGGGTACGGCCGGCGTCGAAGAGATCGCCAAGGGCGCTGACTGGAGACCGCCCAACGTCTGGAACATGAGCAAATACATCAAGCTGTGTCTCCTGTCGCTGTTTCCCTGGTCCGGGCCGCAGTTCATGGAGATATTCCGCTCCGTGAACGACATCATCGACGAGCTCAAGCCCGACATGGCCGTCATTGACCCGTCCTTCTCACCGGCGCTGACGGCCTGCAAAGCCCGCCGGCAGCGCTTCATCGTGCTGGCGCCGAACACCATCAAGGAGTTCGCCATGTTCGCGCAGTCGTGGTCCGACATCTTCTTCCGCTATCCCTGGTACGTCTCGAAACTCCTTCGCGAAGAGGAAGGGGGATTGGTGTTGGGGGGGAAGTCCCCGAGTGGCTGGACGAGCACCCGCTAACAACCAGACAAGTCTCCCCTCGGGTCTCCCCTTTCCCATCCCCTGGTACCAGGCGCCCCTGAACGCCTGGTACGTCCTCGTATCTATCTTCCTGGCCATTTTCGACATGCACCGGCTCCGGACGGAGCAACACGTGCGCGAACAGACGGGGTCCCGGGCGCACAACTTCGTCGTCGGCCTGCACAACCTGGGCGCCTCACCACCGCCAGGCGTCAAGCTCCTCGTGGCCAACCGGCGCGAGCTCGAGTACCCGCTGAAGAAGATCCCGTCGCACATCATCGCCTGCGGGCCCATGATCTCGCCGGCGCCGTCGGTAGAGGAGTCCGACCCAGAGCTGGCGAGGTGGCTGGCGCGCGCGCCGACGCTCTACATCAACATGGGCACGCACTTCCAGACCAGCCTCCCGGGCATCAAGGCCATCATGGGCGGGCTGCGCATCGCCATCGACAACATCGCGGCGCAGCGCGACGCGGGCGGGCCCGTCACCCGGCTGCAGGTACTGTGGAAGCTCAAGGGCCTCGACTTCACGCCGGCGGAGCAGGCCGAGGTCAACGCGCTGCTGGGCGACGAGCTGGCCAAGGACACGGTGCGGGTGGTGGAGTGGCTGAAGCCGGCGCCGCTGTCGGTGCTGGCGCACCCCAACGTGGTCGGCTTCGTCAACCACGGCGGGGCCAACTCGTTCCTCGAGGGCGTGGCCGCCGGCCGGCCGCAAGTCGTCATCCCCGCCTGGATGGACTGCTTCGACTTTGCCTGCCGCGTCGAGCTGCTCGGCCTCGGCGTCTGGGGCAACAAGCGCACCACGGGCTACATGCTGCCCTGGGACCTGGGCGCCGCCCTGACCGAGATCCTGATCGGGCCCCGCGCCCAGGCCATCCGCGACCGCACCGCCGAGCTCGCCCGCCTCTGCAACCGCGTGCCCGGCCGCGTCATCGCCGCCAAGACCATCCTCGCCGAGACCCAGGTGCGCATGGCTGCCGAGCAGGCCGAGTTATGACGCGGGCAGCGGCCCGGCGAGGGGGGACGGGGGGCGACACGCGTGGCGGGACACGAAGACTAGGAGGTTCGAATAGGTCCGACTGTCTTGGGCAAAGGTACGGATCGTGCAAAGACCTGTACTACTACGACTACTAGTTGCGCCGCTGTTTCTAGCTTGAAGACAGTGCATTGATACCATTGATTGATACTGGGAGTCTGCAGTGCCTGTCTTGGCCCTACAGTACCTACCTCTTTTGCGACTCAGTCAAAGTTCTGTGATGGGGTAGAGGAGTGGTTGGTGGTACACACAACCTTCTCAGGTACATCGCCACTCGCAATTCCCTACGCCTCGACTGTCTTTCTGGACGACGTTGTTGATGTCAGCACCAATACTGAAGGCCGTCCTACCGTCGACGAGGACGAGGATATGGAGGACGACGTTAACACTACGGGCAAGGCTGTCATCGCTGGAGACAGCGACGAGGAGGACAACTGAGGGGGTTCACGGGGCTGGCATACTGGCGGCACGGTCCCTCCTGTAACTAAGAAGCCCCGCTCGCTGCGCCCGCTCCACTTCCAAAATGATCAGGCTCCCGTTACGGAGTACAAAAGTGGAAATTCGAGCCGATTAGGAAGGCATTCGTCACGTGACCGCTGTCGCAAGAGATCAACCGATCGAGCCTTATCAGCCACGTGACATACCTGGAGCCTCGTGCTTGGATCGAAAGCTGCCTCGCTCTCGATCCATTCCACTCTCCAGACAAGGGACGGCCCGGTATTTAATAGCGGGTCGATGATGAGTCACATTGCCCCTATCATAACGTGCCGATACCAGTCACGTCATAACTTCCGATAATTGCCTTGGAATGACAACTTGAGCAACTTGTCAATTCTTGTCCTTCTTTCCGAACGGTCAAAGGCAAGCCTGGAAAACCCCCTACACTCGTCTCTAGAGATTCTGGGTCGTCTTGGTCGTCTGGAATGTTGCTGCATAGAGCGCCGAGGCAGTACGCGTCCCTGCCAGCACTTGTAGACTACTTAGCCGCCCCGCCTGCCGGTGGATCAGTTGCCATATACAGATTATACGCCACATGGCTTTCAAGTCCTTAGGGCATGTGGTGTAATGGTGCATACCGGTTGCCCAATATCTTAAAATATCTTATCTGGAGCCCGGGGTAGTTGGTTCGGTTCCAACCTTGTCTGCTTTTTTGTTTTCTTCTTTTGCTAGGCTTTTTCCTCAGCCTCGTGCAAACTTGAGGTTTGTTGATTTTAAACCATGAATCTTCGAGTCGTTTCTCGGATATTCTTTTCGTAGAATCATTTCAGACATTCTTTTTTTATCAGTTCCAACCCCCCCTCAGCCGTCCCCAAG
>Ga0247777_1000337_pt1 | contig 12793 bp, 13 predicted proteins | sample UWRJL154409C5_FD_179937 | JGI IMG/M metagenome (GOLD analysis project Ga0247777, IMG submission 179937) | Plant litter microbial communities from Arlington Agricultural Research Station in Wisconsin, United States - UWRJ-L154-409C-5 | ecosystem: Environmental > Terrestrial > Plant litter >...
TCGTTCGACGTCCACCGACAAAGCATTCGTTTGGCTTTGGCGCGCCGAAACGATGGCTGGCGGTCAAGAAAGAACCCCGCCACCGCTCTTTGCCGTTGGTCCTTTCCCCCCCGGGACCCGTCGAAGATGCGACGTCAAACGAGACTCGATAGAGAGAGCCGAGGCCTCGTCGCGCTTGCGGAATGGCAGACAGAGGCGAGACGACTCCGAGGGCGGGACAAGGTGAGGCTCCGGCCGTTAACCCTCTCGGCCTCGGAAGCCCGGCTCGGATCGCGTGGCTGACCAAGCCCGGTAGGTTGTCTCGTGTGTCGCTCCCGAAAGGTATCCAGTCCTGCTCCTGTTACCAAGTCCCCTGCATCGTGCTCTCGGCCTACCGAGTCTCGTCTCGCAACCTCCGCAGACCGCTGCTGACCGGACCTCAAAGGTCAAATGCGACAAGTCTTCGCCCGGTTGTCTCAACTGCGAGCGCCTCGGGGTGCAATGTCCCGGCTATGGTAGACCGTCGGGTCCGTTGTCGCGGGCCGCAGTCGTCTCCTCGGTAGAAGGCATCTACCGCGCTTCCGGCGTCGAGAAGCGAAGGGTCGGATCCTGCGACCAATGCCGAAGATCCAAGAGCAGGTGCTCGAGAACACGGCCCATCTGTCGACGCTGTTCCCAAAAGTCGCTGGACTGCACCTATCCCGTCCGCTTCGAGGCCCCGCCAGACGGCGATGGATCAAACCCCTCGGCGTCGGTCCGGTCCGAGGGGGACACGAGCCGCGAAGACGCCACTGCCAGTCCCGAGGCAGGACTGAGTCCTGCATCTACATCGTCTCACTGGTATGCCTCTCTGCTTGCCGAAGTTTCGACGGCTCAGGAGCGCGTTAACCCTCCCCAGGCTGCTCAGCAAGACGCCCCCGCAGGACCCGAGTCGTCTTCGGCTGCTATTCGATGTCTACTTTGAGCGCATCCACCCCCTTAGGTGCCTCGGCTTCATCCACAAGCCTCTGTTTCTTCAGGCTCTCGACCGCGGGACCCTGCTCGAGGAATACGGGGAGTCGCTTGTCTGGATCGTGGCCGCCTGCGGTGCGAGGCAAGCACGGGACTGCGCTCCTTGCCGTGACGCGCCGCTGATGCCCCTTGCAGAGCTTACTGTCAGGACGACGCGGAGGACGACGCTTTCCCAGCCGGGTCCTCCCCGCCCGGCGAGTCTTGGGCTGAGCAGGCGCGGGAATCCGCGCTGGCAGAGCTCGACAGTCCGTCCCTGATGACCCTGGCGGTACTGCCCCCTGCGTCCCCCTTAACCCCGTCTGCGGCTGATCCCGTCTCAGTCTCTGATCTTGGTCACCGAATATGCGCTGTATACGGATCAATTCTCCTTGGCCTTCACGTTGGTCGGTATCTGCTACCGCCTGACTCGGCTTCTCGGCCTCGAGGCGAAGGACGCGCCCGGTCGGCACGGCGGTCCGCCGCCGGCCACGCAGGTCGAGGCGGGGCGGCGCCTGCTATGGGCCTGCTACATCCTGGACGGCCTCGTCGGCCTGGGCGTCGACGGCAACCTGTGTTGGAAGGACAGCTTGCCTCGGGCCCCCTTGCCGAGCCCCGAAGGCGACTTCATCGCCCAGACGTCGGCGCTGGCGCTGAATGCCTCGGCTGTCGACGTATTCCAAACGCCGTCGGCGCTCGTGCACCTCGACTACAGGGCGCACATCATATACCTCACGTACCTGCGGACGCGGGCCCTGAGGTGAGTTGGGCACCGGCGTCAGGGAGGTCCGGCAGCCCTTGCTGATGATAACCGAATCCAGACTCATCAGGAGCAAAGACCAGCCGTACGACCTCTGGCAGCCGCGGTCCCCCTTTTTGCAGACGATCCAGCAGTTGGAAACGTGGTACAGCAGTCTCCCCGACCTGCTCCTGATTCATGACCTCAACGCCTACGTCCACAAGGAGCTCAATATCCTCGGCGCGGTCTATATGCTCCACTTCTACTTTCACACCGTCGTCACGGATCTAACTCGGATCTCGCTGCCGGGATACGCCTTTCCCCTGGCCTCCGCGTTCCGCGCCGCGCCGCTGCCCTTCATTCGGCAGTGCCAAAACCGCTGCCGATATCACGCCGACGTGATCTCCAAGCTGGTGAGAAGCGGGCTGGTGCACGGCCGTCTGGCGTTCGACGACATGCACTGCGCCACGGCGGCGTTCGAGGCCGCGAAGATCCAGATCGTCCACACGGCCACGACGGGAAACGGCCCGGAAGAACGATCAAGAGCGTCGGACAACATCCGAGCCTGCATCAGACTGCTGGACTTGGCTCGCGTGGGACGCAACAAACCAAGCCACTTTGTGGGTTGCCGTTACTCCGCCCCGTCGGGCCTGTATACCTAACATAGATTTTCAAAGCGCCGCGCCCTTTTGCCCCTTCTTGCCCGGTTCGGGTTCCACGATATCGTGTCGGAATGGAGAGATGTCGGGACTGCGCAGTACGTTTCGTCGGCCGTCCAACCTACTCTCTAGGCGAAAGCCGTCTAACTAAACCAGATATCGGGACGGCGACGGCGTCGAAGTCGTGGGTCCAGTCGAGGAGGACTATCTGAACCAAACAACGCCGTTTCGTCTGGCGACCGCCGAGATCCAAGCTCGCCGAGGGAGGGGATATGGCCACCCTTTGTCTCTGGCAGCCGGCGGTGGGCCGTCGACCTATCGACCGCCCGTCATTTCGCCAACGCCGGCTATTGTTTCCGATGCGGAAGGTTCCGTGTCTGGGACGGAACCGCCGATGCCTTCTACGGCAACCACTTCCGGTAACTATCGAGACATGGTGGCCGCACACCAAAGCCCGGCACCGTCCGGGTTCCCGGATCGACCGGCCGAGGACTTCGAACAGATCGCCGGGGAGATGTCTGGCTACCTCTCCTGGGATGTATCCGAGACGCAAGGGTGGACGGGCTTTGGCCCCCCGCCAACGTCGTCAGGATATGACAACCAGTTCTAAGCCTCGATTGACGCGGTATCTTTGGGGTCGTATGTCTTCCCCCAAACTTCGCTCGGGGAAACCTTGGCCAAGATCACACAAGAACCCTCCGCCCTCGTCCCCGCCATTCAACAATGCATATCTCCTGTCACCTGAACTACGACGGTAGGGCACACTTCATCCCTGGGTTCACAGGGCACAATTTCACCGGAGAGCGGCGTCTCGCATGTGATAGTCGGATGTGCAAGGAGAGACACGCGGCGAGAGAGATGGACCCGCCGATCTGGGTACATGGCGCGCTACCTGCTAGTCGACTAGAAATCACCAAAGAGTCGCTTCTCTTCGGCGCCCAGTCGCTCCGAGTGCGTGACAATATCGTGCCTGGTCCAGACGCCAAATTCGGTCACGTAGGTATCCACCAACGAGTGCGGAACCCACTCGAAAAAGACGTTGGACACGCCGACCTCGACTCCGTCGAACCCCCCGGATGCTGAATCCCCGAGGGCCCGCGCGAGGCTGGCCGCGGCGACTCGGACTCTGGCGTTGTTGAACTCGCCCTTCCACGCGCTCTCCAACTGCGCCGGGTCGTTCTCCTCCACGACATGCTCCTCCTCCGCGCCGGGCGGCGCAATCTTCTCCGACTCGCTGAGCACCACCGTCTTGACGTCGGGCGAGGCGTGTCTGGCGCTGAGCACGGCCGGCAGGGAACCCGTCTTGTTGCTGACGGACCCTGAGGCCGATATCCTGTCGGCGCCGACGAGAACAACGTCGATGCCCGCTGCTGCCAGCGCCGCTGCGGCGTCCGTGTAGATAACCAGCTTGACCCGTGCGGGGGGAGAATCTTGTCCTCTGTGCGGCAACCCACCGAGTGGCGCCTTTTCCGAAAGTACGCTCTCGGCTAGGGCGGCGGCTAGAGACACGCCTTCGAAGAGCGGCCGCGACTCCAGCACGCGGAGGTCGAGGACGAAGTCGGTTTCCAAGACGAGCTTTCGAAGGCACGTCGAAATCGTGGAGCTCTCCGATAGCGTAAGGATCGACAGTGTGGCGCCTCGTTCTCTCGTCCCGAATTCCTCACGGAGGAACTTCACAAAGGCCTCGGAGATGGGGTTCGCCTCCGCGGCCGCCCTGAGGGCGAGTCTTCCTTCCAGACTCTCGACTGCGGCGTCACGCCGCTGTTTCGAGTTCTCCGGCCCCGGCCGGCCGTGATGCGACCGCAGGGTGTCCTCGACGTGCTTGAGCGCCTCCAGGAGCACGCTCAAGATGGCGGCACCCATGCTCTCCCGACCGTTCTTCCAGATGTGCCACGCCGCGCCGCGCACTTTGGCCCACCACGTCTCGTAGGTGTCGCCCCCGTCGACGGCCGCGACGACGTCCCGGAGAAGGCTGAGAGCTTTCCCTGCCAGCTGCCGCGCGCCGGACTGGTGGTCTGTCCGCAAGTCCTCCAGCCCGGCAGTGAGGACCTCGCCCGCATCTTGTCCCAGATCGCGCTCGAACCAGACGCGGCGCAGCGACTCGGCCAGCCGCGGGACGCCGAGGAACGAGGGATCGTCCGACACCTGCAGCGGATCGTACCACGACCAGGACTCGTGCTCCCAGTCCGTCTTGATGCGTGCCTCACCTCCGGGCCGGAGGCGGAAGGCAAAGGGGTAGACGGTCCACTCGCGCCCGACGGACGGGTCGGAGAAGGTGTAAGGCTTCCCCTGCCGGAGCAGCTCGAGAGACGCCGGTGTTAGGGTCGTCTCCTCGCGCAGCTCGCGCCAGGCGGCCGCCAGCGGCGACCTGTCGCCGGTCTCGATGGAGCCTGATATGGGGGCCAAGCGTTGCCTGTATCTTGTGAGCATTGCGCAGTACCACCGCCGGTAAATAAGACCGGGGCGAAATGCCTTGGGCCGGAGGTTTGTTGCCCAGTCCTGCTCAGGTTCCGGCGCCGATCAGTACGAGCGCTTACTTGTACGTATTGACCTTGACGCTCCGTTTAAAAAGAGCCACTTGCGGCGAGTCGTTGGCTTGGGCCGGCCTGGGGTTCTTGACGATGAAGGATGATACGACGGACCGCTTCGTCAGCGGGCCGGACGCCGACCGCTGTGATACCCCTGCCGAGGCCATTTGCGCGCTGTTTTGGGAAGCTCGGGGAATCTGGCTCTGCCACAGAGACCGCGGAACTGTCACGAGGTCTTGTGTGAGTCTCGGTCCGTCCAACGCGAGTGTCGGTATACCAAAATCTATATGTGGCTGGTGATACGCTGTGATGCTCGCATGATATCATCCCACGCCGGTTGAGTTTCGGGCTGATTATTACAGACAGAGCTTTGCGCTGAAGCCCAGGACCGCCATTCAGGGGTTGAGGAGCCCCACCACCTGAACCCCTGAGCCCCTGAACCCAAGGCTGGTGCTCCGAGGTCACCGACTTTCCAGTACAAACGGTATCCGAGTCGGAGAGGGGGCTTGCGATTTACTTTCGCTTGAAAAAGCCAGTATATGCATCGTGCCTAATTTCATGCCTGACCGATTGACCTGCCAAGAGGCGCAGCGTCGCACCTCTACTACTTGCACGGGACGAAATCTGGCTGCCTTGGGCCGAATCTCCCAAGGCGGAGGGCGAGTCGAATCCACCATCCGAGGACTGGTTACAGCTATATAGGCCGTGGTGATCCGCCAATTTCCCGTTGCTAATCGTCGAGGCCATATTTCATCCAACATCGCGGAGAGATGGCTGACCTTTCCGCAACGGCGGGTGAGCTCCAGCGACGTCTGGTCGCCGGTGATGCCACCAGCGAAGACCTAGTCAAGGCCTTCCTGGCGCAGATCGACAAGCACAACAGCAACGGCGCGAAGCTGAACGCCGTGATATCGACTTGTCCCGATCACATTGCTCGGGACACGGCCGTTAGGCTCGACCGCGAGCGCCAACAAGGCCGGGTCCGTAGCCTATTGCACGGCATCCCCATAATCCTGAAAGACGCCATCGTCACTAGCCCTGAGCTGGGCATGCGGACCACGGCCGGCTCCGCCTTGTTCGCCGGCATGAGGGCTGTCGGGAACGCGCCGGCGGCACAGAAACTTGTGGATGCCGGCATGATCGTCCTGGCCAAGGGCAACATGACCGAGTTCTGCGGCCTCAAGTCGGACGACACCCCGATCGGATGGTCCGCCTGCGGGGGCCAGACGCGTTCTCCCTACCACCGTGCGGATCTCCGCGAAGAGGACCAGCCCGTTCCCGGGGGCTCTTCGTCCGGGCCGGCGGTGGGCGTGGCGGCGGGTTTCGCGCCCGTCGGCATCGGCACCGAGACGGCCGGCTCCAACGTGTATCCCGCGAGCGTCAACGGGCTGTACGCCCTCACGCTGACGAGGGGCGCCGTCTCGACGCAGGGCGTGTTCAAGCTGAGCGGGAGCTTTGATTCCCTCGGGATCCAGGCGCGGAGCCCGGCTGATGTCGCCGCCGTCGCCGAGGTCCTCCTCGGGAGGGGCGACCTCCGTACGACGCCGGAAGACGCCTGGGAAACGCTGTCCGTCGGGGTTCTCGAATGCACATGGGGTACCCAAGGCGTTCACGAGGGTGTCGGGGTCGGAAAGTGGGCACAACCGGACATGGTGGGTTGAGTACCTCTGCGGCAAACGCGGTCGATTGCTGAGCTTTCCAGAGGGCCATCTACGGCGAGGCCGTCGAGACAATGAGAGCCCAAGCCGCACGCCTCGTGTATCCGATAGAGCTGCCCGATGCCTCTACATTGGGACACGACGGCGAGACGCTTACGTCCATCGCTTGTCTGTTGAAAAGCTCTGGCTCTCGTTACTCCGGCTGACAAGACCTTGCAGACTACGAGTTCCCTGCTCTCGTCGAGGACTTTATCGCCAACTTTGAGAGCGAGGACGGGATCAATACCTTGCGGGACGTCATCTCATGGAACGAGAAGCATGCGGAACAGGCCTTGCCAGAGCGTGCGTACTCATATTCCGGCGTCCATCCTCACCGCTCACCAAGCAGCACACACCACCCAAACCGAGCTTTATGCGAGTCTCGCCAGCAAGCTGACGCCGGAGAGGCATTCCGCCGCCCTGAAAGCGCTTCACGCCCTTGCCAACGGCTCCCTCGAGTCGGTCATGGAAGCTCACGGGCTGGACGTTATTGTCTCGGCCTCCGAGTCGACACTTGTCGCCTACGCCGCCCTGGCAGGATGGCCCGTGGCCACGGTGCCTCTGGGGAACCTGAAGACGAACGCGCAACCGTTCGGTTTCTTTGTGCTTGCGCGGGCGGGCAGGGATGACATCCTCATCCGATTCATGACGGCGTATTATGGGGCGTTCGGCTCCGTGAAGCCGCCGTCTCATCTCTTCGAGTAAAGGGGCAACTGGCGAGTCTCGGCCGAAGGTCGAAACCAGAGGGGTCGCATGCCGTCTGATCGCGTGCACGTCAATGAACCAGCGAATCACTCGACGCCCGAACCGTCACATCAACCCCGTGAGCGCGCGTAGGAAGGTCCATCGTTGTCCATATGTCTGTCTCCTCCCGCTACGAGGCCAGCCCTCGAGCTCAGGAACACGCATGCTCTGCATGTGCCGCGTCGCCACAACCAATCCAGATCCTTGGAAACCGGCCCGACGCCCGAGTCTGTCGCTTTTCCTGACACCAGTAACCCCCCGCGTACGTCGTGTTCACACAAAAGGTAATGCAGCAGGACAGCCGCTTGTCCGGAATCCACACGTAGCTCACTGCACCCAGCGGGTCGGTCGTGGCGTTGGTTGTGAGGTCGAAAAATCCCTCCTCGGTCATGACTTGGGTCACGTTTCCGGTATAATTATACCCCGACCAGGCCTGGAATAAGAAGCCGCGCGCGCTGGGGACCGTCTGGTTGTTGAGGAAGGTCGGGAGCGGGGTCGGGAGAGCCGTTTCGGTGCTGCTGGTCGACGTCGTCGGCGTCGGGTTGGAATTGGCCCCGGAACCGGAACTAGAAGTTGCCGTCAACAAAAGAATCCAACCTGTCGCTAGGACGGGAAACAGCTCTCGTACGATTCCCGGGCTTTCGCCGCCGCTATGCCGCCACCTACGCCTCCGCCTACGCTCGCGACGATGATGACCAGGACCGCGGCCAGGAGCAGCCAGAAGAGGTTCCGCCTGAGCCCGCAGATTGCGCGATCGCGCCCCTTTTCGTCCGTCACAACCCCCCTGTCCCCGGCGGAAAGGCTGCCGTCGGCGGGTCGCGATTCCCAAGGAACTTCGTATTCTGGGCTGACGACGTCCTCGTGTGAGAACGCCGTCCCGGGTTTGGGATCGATCGTTGAGAACTTTGGCGAGTCTTCCACGTATACGGGATATTTGGCGTGTTGATCGCGGAACTGTCCCTGGCGGAGGTAGGACTCCTGGGGAGACAGGGCCTGCGGCGACTGGTCGGGAGCCACCTCCGGGAGATTCTCATCCGGTGGATGACCCATTGTTGTGAAGATGCGGCCTCGGGAACCCTGGGCGGGGGACTGCGATGCTCATGAAGGGCGGGCTTCTCGACCTCGAGCCCGGATGGGAAGTGGGAGAGGGGCTTGGTGGCGACATTGCGAGGCGACTCGCCGGGGAAAATGCGACAGGCACACCGTTACATGCGAGGGCGGGAGTCCCGGAGAAGCTGTGTGTGGTGCGTCTCCGCGACTCGTCCATATTAAGGCTGGTATATTTAGCATGTTGTGTGCCGACCTCTCAAACAAGGCGCTCCGTATCGCTCGCGTTGCTCCGGCTGCCAGCGTCACCCCGCCTCGCGACACCACGTCGGCTGCCGTTGCCCGTACGGCAAACGGTAGCCAAGGAGCCGCGATAAGTAAGACGGCTCAATATCCGGGCGCGAGTGTTCACCAGTCTCGGTCTCGACGCGCCCGGCGAGGTTGCGCGAGCTGGAGATCGCCGGGCGGCTGGCGGATCACCGAAGATCGGTTTCGACCTCGGGCCGTTTCACCGATCGCCTGCTGCGGTTATTATTGGCCGGACGCCTCGATTTTCGAGACGGCGTCCAACGGTTGTGCAGTGTGTGTGCCCGGGTGATTGGCTCCGGCTCGCTCGTGTTCGATTTCAGGGCAGGCGGCGCCGTCTCCTTCGGCGGCGGCCACGGGGCCAAGCTCCAAACCGCAGGGCCCGGCGGCGTCCCTGCATGAACAGACGGACGGAGCCGCGAGTCGAGGAATGCTCTGAACGCGACGGGTCGGGTTTATCGGGGTGAGCGCATGATGCGAATTCCCTGTGATGGCGACACCGTCCTCGCGGTACCGCTCATCGGAGCCGACAACCGACCATAGCCCCTGGCCCTGTTCGGCATCCGATGCCCCGGCTCGCCCGCTTCCGAAGCCCGAGAGACAGCGGAGCCTGCCACGAGGTTGCAATGTGGGGGCCCCGGCTGCGAGGTTGATGCGCGGTTTTCCCGGATCAGCGCTGGAGCGGTGTCGGCAGCGAGCGAGCAGCCTCCCGAGGGATGCGTTCCCGGATGGCGTTGGGGCCAGAAGCACCTGTCTCCTGCCGGGGATTTCTGGCTCTGTCGAGAGCAAAGTACGGAACGGCCGAGAGATGGCGTGAGGGCCGTCGGCATGGGGCCGGGTTCCGACGGCGGTCGAGACCTGCCCTTGCGCGCTTCCGAGGGGCGTGTCGTCGCCTGGCCACGGACCGCCGGGGATGGCGGTACTGACTAGGCCTGCGTTGCGTCCGAAGTCGGTTGTCTGAGGTGGAAACCGGGTTCGTCGGACTGCCCCTTAGGGGAAAACTGGGCCACGACCAGGCCCGCGGACGGGAAGCACCCGTCGACAGACTGCCAGGTCCGTTTCCGCCTCTAATGCCAAGGCCGGGGGGTGTATGACTTGATCTTATCAGATCATCAGTAGCCAATTGGGGACGGGCCACCCGCGTCGACGAGGTCCATCCCAGGCCTCACACATTCTCCGGCTTGCAAGCGACGCTAGGGACGAGCTGAATACCGTTTCGGTTGGTCGAGGCGCCGTCTTCTGCGGTTCTGCAGGTTGTGGCTCCGTCTCGAGAACCAGGTATCAGGTCTACTTGTTGGACCAGCAGGGCCGTGGATGCCAGCTGCTGGGGCTCGCCAGAGGCCGCGGGGCCCAAGGGTGCCGCGGCGGGAGTGACGTGGTCCTCGAGGAAACGCTAGGTACCGCCTAGCCCGGGTCCCGGGGGACGGCATGTCCAGGCCGGCGGCAGTTCGTGCTTTGGAGGTGGATGCGTCCGACGCCAGCGAGGCCGGGACTCGCGCGGCGGAGGGCCAGGGCGGTTCGTCCAGGCCGGACCTCTCGCCGTCGAAGGCGCAACGTCTGCCCCAGCTCCCAAGGCGTCGCCGCATCCGTCTTCGGCGACAGGGAAATGAAAAGGTAGCGAGATTTGCAGGGGCCCGCGCGGCGCATGGTGTGAAGTTGCAGGAGGACCCACTTTTTGATCTTATCAGATCCGAAGATAATGCCGACTTCGCCCGGGGGTTTCGTGCATCTGCGGCCAAGGCGGCGGCTTGACGCTGAAAAATGTCGGCATCGTCCCATCCAGGTCGTGTTCGCCACAGATCTTCAGCGCTGCGAGGCTCTCCTTTCGGAGCCACGACCAAAACCCCCTGGGACGGTCCAGTGCTCCCGGCCCAGCCGTCCGTATTCCCTCACCGGCATGCCTCGCGTCCTCGAACCCCGGGCCTCCAGATCGCCAGACCATAGCGTGATTCACGCCCGGCCCACCATCAGGATGTCGTTCTCCGAGGCGGTCTTAGCTGGCCATCCACCCCCACCGCGCCTTCGTAATGGCTACGGCGGCAGAACCCCCTCCAGTCGATGCCGCTACGCTCCGCCCGCTACGGCCTCGGGAAAGCGCCCCGAGAGTCGTTGTCGCTCCGGAGTAGAGGGTTCTTCAGCAGTACATATTACGCCTCTCTCTCCCACTTGTCTGTCCTCCCTCATTACTAAGACCATTTCCCTGCTGTTTCGTCATCGCGCCTCGTCCCGGCTTTCGTCCCCGACTTACACACGAATGCATGACGAGCACGTCTCCTCGCCCGAGCTGCCCCTGAATTTCCACGGAAACCGCTCAGCTTTCCCCGTCTCCCGGCTTCGGCACGGTTTAGTTTGACAGCTCCGCTCTCCTCGTTTTTTCCCCCCTGCGCCCGTCCACGTCGATACTCTGCCCAGGTTGTTTCGCTGCTGTCCTTACCGAGACGGGCCGGCCAGCAATATGCCGTCTTTGACATTTGCTGCCGGCGTCGGGCCTGGTGACGACGCGCAGCTCAACGGCGCCGCACACGCCAACGGCGCTGGAGTCCTCAACGGAGCTGCACACGCGAACGGCGGCGGAGCCCTCAACGGCGGTGGAGTCATCAACGGCGGCGGAGTCCCCAACGGCGCCGCCGGGCAGGGCCGAAAAGCTTCGCGGCTCCGCGCGAGCCACGCGGACGACCTTCACGATCTGGTCTGCGTCGGTTTCGGGCCCGCCAGCCTGGCCATCGCCGTAGCTCTCCACGACGCCCTGGAGGCCGGCACGCTGCAGCAGGCGCCCAAGGTCCTCTTTCTCGAAAAGCAGGCTGGGTTTGCGTGGCACGCCGGGATGCTACTCCCGGGCGCCAAGATGCAAATCTCGTTCGTCAAGGACCTCGCGACGCTGCGGGATCCCAGGTCCAACTTCACTTTCCTCAACTACCTTCACGACCAGGGGCGGCTGGTCGAGTTCACCAACTTGAGCACCTTCCTCCCGGCCCGGGCCGAGTATGAGGACTACCTGCGCTGGAGTGCCGGCCACTTTGACGACGTCGTCCGGTACGGCACGGAAGTCCTGAGCGTGGGGAGGGACCACGCGGCGGCCGAGGGCGGCGTCACGGACACGTTCCGCGTCGCCTCGAGGAGCGTGAAATCCGGGGACACGCGTACCTACCGGGCCAAAAACGTCCTTCTGGCCGTCGGGGGTCAGCCTTCGATTCCTCGCTCGCTCCCGTCGCACAACCCCCGGGTCGTGCACTCTTCCCAGTATACCCATCTCGTCCCCAAAATCCTTCACGACGTCGGCGCCCCTTACCGGGTGGCCGTGGTCGGGGCGGGCCAGAGCGCGGCGGAAATCTTCAACAACATCCAGACGTTGTACCCCAACTCACGGACGTGGCTGGTGATGCGATCTGAGTTCCTTAAGCCGAGCGACGATTCCCCTTTGTAAGTCCCCGAGCCCGTAGCCCTTGGGTACCTGCTTCTTACACGAACAGCGTAAACTCCATCTTCAACCCCGAATACGTTGATGCGCTTTACCCAAAGTCGGCCAAGCACCGTCGCAACCTGCTCTCCGACGCGAGAAGTACGAACTACGGCGTAGTGCGGCTGGAGCTCATTGAGGCCCTCTACGAGAGAATGTACGACCAAAGACGAGAGCTGGGACAGGACGAGGCGGCTTGGCCGCACCGCATCATGGGTGGCTATCACGTAGTGGCTGCGGAGGAGAAGGGTGACGGTTTCCGGCTGGTCGTGCAGCGAGGAGAGCTCGGAGAGGCTCGCCCGGGCGCTGCCGGCGAGGATTCGCTCTCGGGTGCCGAGCTGGAAACACTGGACGTCGACCTCATCGTCTCTGCAACCGGCTATCGGCGGACCGGGCACTTGGAGATGCTGCGGGACGTCTGGCCGCTCCTCCCGGCGGCGCGAGAACGTGACGGCGAGGGCGAGGATGGGGCGGACAGGTGGGAGCTTCTCCCGCAGTCCAAGGACGCCAACGGGGCGTCGGGTACGCTCGCGCGGGAACTGAAGGTCTCGAGGGACTACCGCGTGCAATTCGCCCCAGGGGCTGTTGCCCCCGGCTCGGGCGTCTGGTTGCAAGGGTGCTGCGAGGCCACCCACGGCGTAAGTGACCCC
>Ga0247777_1000338_pt1 | contig 12779 bp, 23 predicted proteins | sample UWRJL154409C5_FD_179937 | JGI IMG/M metagenome (GOLD analysis project Ga0247777, IMG submission 179937) | Plant litter microbial communities from Arlington Agricultural Research Station in Wisconsin, United States - UWRJ-L154-409C-5 | ecosystem: Environmental > Terrestrial > Plant litter >...
CGCTGCGCTCCAGAAGGACGACCCCGACCCCGCCCCGCCGGCGGCTTGCCTGTCGGCCTCGGCCGAGATGCCGCCGCCGCCAGTCCCGGTCCGCGCAGCCAAGCCCGACGACGCCGCCGCCGCCCGGCCCCGCTCGCCGGCCAAGCCCGCCGGCTCGTCGCGGCTACCCCTCCCGCGCGGCGTGCCGGCGCCGCCACCGCAGAGCCCGCTGTCGACGGCCGCCATCGCGGCCAAGCTAGCCGCGTCGGAGCGCGACGCCGACGCCGCGCGCGTGCGCGCCAAGCTCAAGGCGGCGCGTCTGGGCCGCAAGGGGGCCGGCCCGGTCGCCGCCGCCGCCGCCGGCAACAGCAGTGCGGTGGCGCCTACGGTCCGCGCCGTGTCGGATGCCGTCGCCGCCGCCGAGGACGTCGACCCCGTCAAGCGGCCGCTGCCGGCGCCCACGGTCGACGAGGAGGACGAGCTGGCCGCCAGCGGCGGGTCGGGCGCTGCGCCGCCGGCGAGGGCGGCCATGGGGCCTGGCGTGGCGCCGCCCCGGAAGCGGGAGAAGCGCGTGAGCCGGGTGGCGTCGCGGCGGCGGAGTACGCTGAACCCGTGGGAGCTGGAGACGCTCATCTCGGGCGGCGTGGAGGTGGCGCCGTCGCCGGGCCGTGTGCTTGTCTGATACCCCGGGGAGGATGGGACGTCCGCTTCGTTTCGCTTACTTTTCTGCCGAGGTTGGGGAAGACGTACTTTGGACTTGGTTAATGGTGTTTTTGCTGTCTGCTCTTGGATGTCGTGTGGTCCCGCCACCTGCATCATCATGTTAAGAGGTCACGACTGACGTGTTTACGATTCGACGCGACACACGAGGTTGTTTGAACGCATGGCTTGTAGACGGAGACGGTGGCCAATGGAGCAGGGCACCCCAATCTTCGTAATGGATAGGTATAATATACCTCTGGACTTGGGCGGCCTCGAGCCTCTGTCTACCACCACCACCGACCACTCAGACCCTCTCTAAAGCCGAGGCCTTGAACATGTCCATCTCGGACACGCGCGTCTTTCTCCTGTGACACAATAATGGATACATCATGATTCGATTCATGCCCTTCCTCGTCATCCGCCAATCCCAAAACTGCTGCAGCTACTAGCAGTCAAGAACAGAAGCTCCGGAGGTCAAGCCTGTCGTCGTTGACCATGTCTCGTTGAGGCTCTTGCTGATAACGCTAGTGAGTTGAATGTTTCTAGAAAAGGAAGCTGCTGCTGCCGGAGCTGAGCTGCAGCAGATGTTTATTCTTCGGCTGGCCAGGGGAAAATAGGTGGACGGTAGGGGTTGACCGTGTGGTGGACGACAACCCCCCGCTGCTTCGCCTCCTTGAGGACCTTATCCCTCAGGATTCCTCTGAGGCAGTTCTGGAAGATGGTCTTGACTCCTTTCATCCGCACTAGACTCAGTACTGCCTCTCCCGCCGTGTCGAAAGGCTCGGGGTAGCAGGAAACCGTCTCGGGCGTGACGGGGAACTTGGCCACCCAGTCCAAGAAGGGTCGACCTGTGTGCGACGAGTGATACGACAGATCATCCGTCCACATCCAGCCATGCATCCCGACGGCTCGGATGGTGCCCGGCAGGGCCACGGGATCAAAGCGTTCGACTGGGTGCGCGGACCTTCGGCGGATGTGGTTGACGTGGCGATCTCCCAGCTCTAGTACCTGCAGCTTTGTCGCCTGGTCTACGATGGGACCAATCTGGCAGGGGTCGACGTTGGCGAGGATGCGCAGGTGTTCCAACTCCTCTAGTCGAACCGCATGCTGGGGGGCTTGTAGGTTTGTGTCGCCCGGGAAGACCGGGGAGGGCGGCGGTTTGATGGACGGAAACTGGCGCAAAACCGCGAGGACAAGATCGGCCTTTGGGGAGAGGATGTCGAGCATTTTCAGTCCCGCTGGCAGAAACGGCAGCTGCCTAGGCAGATCAGGGGTCTCTGGTTCTATATCAATATCCCTGCCGAGGACGAGCGCCTCCAGCTCCGTAAACCCGAGACCCAAGTCGAAGGGCTCTGCAGTGGTACCAACGGTTATAGTGCCCGGGCAAAATAGTGTCATCCTATCAAGGTAGAGTTGCTTGATGTGCGGGGCTTTACACGCCAGCCACGCCTGTTGATCGGGTCAGCTACGTCACCTGCCCTTTGGGGAGATGATGGAGGAAGGACGAACCAAGTCGAACGTGGTATCCGTCGTCGTACCGACAAGCTTGACACTCGTCAAGCACCACTGCGGCGCCCGAAGCGGTGGCAGCCCGTTCGGGATGCCTCGTATCGAAAGGGTGACTAGCGATAGCGCAGCGCACTCCATGAGAGACACGAGCACACTGGGATGTCGATACACCACCCAGTCGAGAATGAGCGTCTGGCAGCAAGGTAGTTCGTAGGATCCAAAGTCGAGGCTGTTGAGGAGGCTGGGCCGGGGGGACCGAATTTCGAGATGTTCCGCCATTCTCGATATTTCCATGAGTATGGACGCCCTCCGCTGGGTGACATGGAAGGCGTCGAAATCTTTGATGATGATTTTCCTCGGACATTGGTCGGCGAGCGTATACAACGTTTCCAGTGCTGCGTTGCTAGGTCGCATTCCTTCCTCGATGACGATGTCTCGCCACAAGAGATCATTGTGCCGAACGATACTGCGCCACCATTTCGATACTCCCCCGCACGCCCTGCCACCGACTTAGTAACCATCTTCACCGCCAGTTGGGAGGTTGCTAGGGAAGGGCAGAGAGGGTTAGGGTGCGGAGGACTGACAACCGGTCCCTCAGATGGAGATGCAGCAGAATCATCTCCTGGAGCTCACTCGGAAGATATAGGATCACGTCCTTTCGGGCGTGGTACTCGAGTTGGCGTTTGATGATCTGGAGTGCTTGGTCAGCCTTGTCGTTCATGGGAATGAGGAGCCACGGTACCTTGATCGCTGGACCGTTGGCAGGAACAGTTGGGTCGACATTGGCGTCGGCATGCCGATATATGAAACAGCCCAAGGGCATCTGCGGGAACAGGGTGAGGACAATCCTGGCCAAGCGGAAATATCCCTGGAGAGAACGTTAGGACAAGTCGCCATGAGTCTAAGACGTTCGGTGGTCTGCGAACCGCTGGTCCCGTGGGGTCGAGCAACATCATTTCCGAAGCGACAGTTTTGGCCGTGTCGTAGTCGCCCTGTGCCATGAAGACACTCGCGACGTGATCGAGCGCCACTTGGTGGAGGTACTGCGAACAGTGCTTCCAATGACGCCTGCAACGGCACCCTCCGCGTATGTACTGACGGAAACCTCGAATGTCAAGCCATAGGGAGGTTCTTCCCGGTGGTCTCTGCCCGTTCCCCGGCCACCGCGGCTCATCCGGAGAGAGAGAATGCACCTTTGTCAATACGTCGTTGCACAAGCAGCGGGTTCCTATCGGAGGGATCTTGGTAGCGAGCTGAATGGACACCAAGCCCCTCGAGTGAAGACAAGGGCAAAGCTCGACGGCCTAGGATATCCATATCCGGTCAGCTCGGAGGACGATGCTACCGGGTTCTGAGGCCTACATGCCATCTCGAACAGCTTCAAGGCCCTAGCCAAGTTTTTCTGCCGAAGAGCTTCGTTGCCGGTATGGAGGAGGTCGGTGATTTCTTTCTTCCTGGGTTCGACTTTCTCGTTGCCGAGCCGTCGTTTGGCAGCTGGGTCGTCCGACGTCGCGGAATCGGCAGCACGCTTGCCCCGTGGATGGGCCATGATGACCGGCCGCTTGCTCGGCTGCGTTGCAAGCTATCGCGGTTGACGAGTGTTCATAGATAGATACGGGTATTAACTGATTACTACCGCGGGTCTTGAGTTCTCGTCGGGAGGGATTACTCCTTTCGACGCGCTTGCTTGGGCGGGTCACGGAGCGCGTCGAACACCCCGCCACTCAGCAGCTGAAGTGCCGCCACGGCTATACCTCGGCTTTTCTCGTTCCGGCCCCTGGTGTTTCCTTCCCCACGCGAACTCCCGTGACCACACCAGCTCCTACCCATACTGTGTAGATGTGGCCCGTGTCGGATTCTCTCCCATATCCCATCCATCCATCCATCCATCCATGGACGCCGGGACGGCAATAACCTTCGAATGTCATAGGAAGGCTGCAGCCTCGCGAAACTAAGTATCGCCGCAAAGTAGGCAGTGACTTTGCACTTTGCACCTTACTGAATCGTCGTCATCGAGAAACTTCCCAAGCTCGCCACACCCTGACAGCGACGGTTCCCTCGCTGCCCTTGTCCCCTGCGCCCTTCAGCGTATGCTCGTTGCCTCCCGTTGGACCCAAAGTCCTCACCCGACAAAGCCGACTGCTCACCAGGACGCTGCTTCCCAGCCTCGCCAATCACCCGCGACATCCGAGAGGCCGGAGTCCTTCCTGGGATGTCTTTAGCGACCCGAGCACACCACCGCGCTACCCCGCCGCCGCCGCGCCTGCCAGAAATACCAGGTCAACCTCGGCGCCGTCAACCCCGGGCGTCGATACATCCTGCCTGCCCGGCGCAACGTAGTCTCTGCGCCCAAGCCCTGCCCGCAAGGCCGCTTTCCCGGCCGACCTGGGGGCCGCCCCAAGGCAGATTCCTGTATTGCCAGAGACTTGCCGGAGGATGCCATCGCCAAAGAGTAATACCGCAAGCGCAGCCCGGCCCGGCAGGCATCGTCCCCTACAGTACCGAATCCTACCACCCGCGGTCGGCTGTCTTCCAATGCCGCTGACTTGCTCTTACCCGCCGGGTTTGTCACCACGACGCGACAGGCGCGAACGCGCTTATTCGACGTAGCAGCCCTGTCGTTGCCACCGGATTCGAGGCGTTGGGGTCTAAATTTGTGTCCCACGCCTCGGAAAAAGGCGAGAAAGGGTGCGAGGGGTGCGAGGGGTGCGAGGGGGGTGGACGGTGCGCCCCAACGCCCAGGTCCCGGTAGGCGATCTTCCCATCCCCTGTCACGCCTCCGACGGAGCCGACGGGCGTTCCTTGCATGGGTGTCGCGGCCTATTTTTAGGCCAGCCGGCTGTACCCCTCCTCACCCTCCCACGTTGTTGCCGAACCCATCCGGTCACCACTCGAGTCCTCTCATTCGTCCTTCTCCGTCCCACCTCGAAATATCGGCAAGGCTGGGACGAACGGCCTCGCTGCGCCGAACGCCGTGGAAGCTGGCCCGGGCGTGGCCGCCCAATCGCGCGCCGATGAAACCTCTTCGCCGAGAGGATGGATTCCCTCCCAAGACATGGTCTTCCCGGCGGGGGGTGGGCAGAGAAGAAAGACACCCACGCAGCACCCATCGCATACCTCCGCTCACGCTAGGAACAACCCGAGTGAACCACGACCATAGTCCTACTCGTAGCCAGGGTTCGGGGGCCAAATTTAGCAGGTAAGGCGGTCGCGCCGGCTTTTCCTAGCGCACCCGGCCCTTAGGTCCTGCGGAGACATGAACGACGCTTGCTTATCATTCGTCTCCCCTCGCCGAGGGCACGCCAGGAACGCGGTGTGGGGAGACGATTCTGGGTAGGCACGCGTCAAGGTTGACGTCAGCACCCGTACCGTATCTGGAGGCCCAGTCGCCCAACCGCGCTACCTAGACGACAAGCCTTGCCGTTGTGTGAGATGGTGATCCGAGAACACGCCCAACGCCTGTCCAAACTTGAGAAGTATGTCTCTCACAGTCTCCAAGCTACAGTAGTTTCCTTGACTGTTCGGTACCGGTACTACAGTACCTCCGCGCGAAGGATTAGGGGCCTGGCAGCCTGTCCCGATATCGCAAACCGCTGCCAAGCCTCAGCAAGCCAAGCTACAGTACGTCAGATACTGTATGGACCAACACAACCCGGGCGATGTCTACGCTGCACGCCTTCCATCGCACCAGGACGCCCGGACAAACTTCTGATTACCTTGATCGTTTATTACATCTCACGCTTCCATCCTTCAGAGTTCGAAATTGGCAGGCGTTAATGAGCTACTCTACTTGCGTCCACTTCGCAAGCTACAGTAGCATACCCCCCTGCCGATAGCCTTCCCGTCCAGGGTGGCCGGCCCTCCTCCTTCCAAGTCCCGCCCAAAAGGATCACCCAAGGACCACCCCAGCACGGGTACAACCGGTTGCTCCTCCCAAAACATACTGTAGTAGCCCCGCAGCAGCGGTGAGGAGACGACCCGCGGAGCGATGTGGGGAGGAAGCCTGTCGTCCTTGATCGCCCGTTCCAGCGCCTTTCCCCTGCTGCGGCCCTTGGACCCGCCCTGGCGTGATTCTACTGCTACCAGAGCAAGAACCAGGCCGTCGTCGATAGACAGATATCAAGCCAGAAAAGAGAAGGCGGAGCGGCGAGGAAAGCGGCCCGGGGGTGGGGGGGCATATGATAGAACAGGAACAGGACAACGCTGCTGAAAGAAGAGAAACCCCGTAGTCCTGATATGCTCCGTAGACCCATGCTTCCGTCGACTCCTGAGAAACACATCCTTTCGCACCGAGTGGTGGATATATTAGAACCCAATACCGTCGTTTTCCATCCCTTCGTGTCCCGAACGCCTGGTATAGTCCGCCGTGCCTCATGCAGTTCTCCCAACCGAGATGTTAAACCCACGAAACTCAAGGTGAAAAAAAGGCATAGAAAATGGGGCCCTTGGTTGTGCCGTCCCTTCGAGGTAGGTCTTGGGCAGAATCAAAGTAGTCGAAGAGAAGTGTGATCGCCATTCGCTCGGAGATGGCGGCGCTGTGCGCCGACGCCATGCCGGTGCGCCGTACCCGCGCCCTGCTCCCTGATGGTGGAATAGGGAAAATGCGAAACCCCTGAGGAAGTTGCGGCGTGATGAAAAAACATGTCGGCGCCTGAAAGGAAGTTGAAACGCGCGCCTCCAAGGTGCCAATGGGCTCGGCCAGAATCGCCCGAGGATGCCGCCTCGAGGGTCGACCCTGCGGCCCTGCCGCGGGTCGGCGGGCGGCGAAGGGCGGCGCCGGCAAGGCTTGGTAGAATCTTCCTCTGTCTTCGGTGATGGACATCTGCTGGATGGATGAGAGGCTGGCGTTCGTAAGCGAGGGAAAGCCCCGGTCGAATCATTGTCGCGCGTGACGGTTTGGGTCATGGCGGAGCGGAGCTCGACACCAGCCTGTCGTGACCGACAAACAGGAGAGAGAGCTGAGACGGGGAATGCCCAAGGCTTGAAGACCTCGTCCGAAAAGAGTAGAGATAGGTGACCCATTTGCCACAGTCGAATGGTCCCAGCGCCGGTGAATGCCACGAGCAGCAGCCCATCCTCGAAGACAGCACGTTTCACCGGTAGTGCCGTTCTGACGAGCTCTTGTGGGACTGGCCGCTATGGTAGCCCGAATCCGAGTAGTTGTGTTGAGACGCTGACGAGTAGTTGCCTCTTGCCGGCGCATGGTCGATGCAGGCGTATCCCACCAAGATGACCCGGCGTGTCGTCTTGTGACCGCTTTGCCCGTAGTGGGGACATCTGTCAACAGCGTGTGTGTAGTACACGCATCGGCATGCCGAGAACCGTTCGATCAACTGGTAGCACATCGTGCCTGTTGGGATCCCGTCCAGGGAGCTTGGACAGGGAATTGTCGGGTGAGTGATGATGCTATGGAGACCGTGAGGCGCTGGGCTCGTCTGGTAACGGCTGGGGTGTGTTGGGGTTCGAGAATGCCGATCCTTGTATGGGTTGCTTGCGCACGCCCTCCAAGAGACAAGGTCATGAAGATGGGAGCCAGGTTGACGGATGTCGACGCCTGGGGCAGAGCGGGGGAAGAACAGGAGACGACCGAAGAAACAAGGTTGGAAGATGGAAGAGGAAGACGGACAGGCAAGAGAGAGAGTCTTGAGCTATGACTCTACTGTACACGACAGAAAGGGAAAGAAGGCATGGGACTCATGACCAACGGCTAGGGGGGAAGGCATCGCAGCCTTGATATAATGGGGGTGGGGGAGCCTGGTAAGACATCTCTGTCCGGTAACCAGAGCAGGCAGAGATGCCAATAAGCTGCCCGGTGGACGAGAAATTGACTAAGGCGCCCTCTTGCAGCATGGAGCTAATGCGTCCGTCAAATGCAGGTTCACGAAGGCGCAGGGCGCCCTGCCTTGGGGTGTGGGAAGACACCTCAGGTACACCGAACACACCCTCGGATGAGTGGAATGCGCAGTCGTGGTCGAGTCGGTGTCTGGGGATGAAGTGAGGAAACCCGCGGAAACTAATCGCACGGGGCGCATGGGGGCGTGCGATGCAGGACGAGCCGGGGAGGAGGGGGGGAGGGGAGAGGAGAGGGAGGGGGTGACGCTAGCAGGCTGACCGTCCTGTTGAAATGTCGCCGGAGTGCTGTGCCCACCTGGAAAGCGCCCAGTGAGCGACAGACATCCTCGTGCGGCAGCGCTTCGAGGGCTGTCAGTTTCGACACACGCGCGGATGCCCTGCGAGTTTGACCTGTGCTTTCATCCGCCGGCTCCGACGCCTCTCCCACCATCCGTGCTGTCCCTTCCGCACGGAATGACTCTTGCTCATCATGGTGCCGGATCCTCGGCAAAACCCAGGCTGACTTCTGGCACCCTCGGCGCCTATCTTTGTCAGGCCAGGTGTATTGTCTGCGTATTTTGCCAGTACCGGGAGCCCGTTGAGTGGGCGTACTGGAAGCCTGCCAGGGTTCAGGCATTCCCTGCAGTGATGCTGACGGAATAGCTGTCGCAAGCACACTGCATTGCCGAGGACGCCACTGCGGTGAGGGTGAGATGCGCTGAGGGCGTTCTGGAGGGAGCTTGAAACGAAACCAACCCCCCCCCCCTCAAAAAGCCGCGGCTCGAAGTCGTAGTTCTGAGCTTCACGTGTCAGGGCCGAAGATAGGGGGTAAAGTCCGGGTGGGCTGCAGTCCCAAGGATGCCTTTTGGCCGCGAGCGCCAGGCATCCAATGTGGCTGGCGATGATGGGCCCGACCGACGCCTGTCGTGGCTGCTTCCGTGACTCGATGGCTGCCGTCAGTCACTCTGAGGACCTACGAGAGGCTCTATGGATAGCAAGGCGACGGTGCCTGAGACGGGAGCGCTGGCGGTCGAGTCCGGAGCACGAGCGATGGACCGGAGCAGCGTGAGCGGCGTGAAGCAACGCCCGCAGCATCCGGTCGACGCCACAAAGGAAGAGACATGACGAGGCTGGGATGCGTCTCTGGCATCCCGCACGCGCGAGCGAGAGCACGTTCCAGTCTGTGTCCCGTTCACCCCGGGTGCAACTGCCCGGCTCGCTAGGGAGGCCGTGCAAAGGAGGATTCCCTTGCACCCCGGTCAAGCCTCGACGTTTGCCGGCGGAGTGGCTCGCGAGTGGGAGCCACCACCAGACGGCGCCAAGAATGAGGCTTGAGGGTGTGTCAGGAGGCGTGATCCGCGGCAGTGTGCTTCATTGTGACGGACGACTGCTGGCGGCTGACGTTGTATTCCATGTTTGGCGCCTGGCGGCCGGGGTGACACTGAATGCCGGACAGGGGTTTCGTAGCGTGACGTGACGTCTTGGTCGAGCGAGGGCCGGGCAGAAGGATGACAGACGCTCAGACGGTGTTGGGGAGAAGGAAGCAGCCAAGAGATTCCCAAGGAGTACGGCCCGTCAGATCGAATGGGATATCGATGTCGTTTCCGGGACGGTTGATGTCCGAAGACGCGAACGGAGTAGGCGAGGGTGGAGTTGCGGGAAAGACAGGGGGAAGGCCCTGCCTGACACCGAATTTAGGTGCAGGCGGACGCCACACTTGCCCAAAGCGGCGGGTGAGGCCTCTGCTGACCACTTAGGCGCCATAACGGAAGGAAGGGACAGGCGGCTGCGCCCGCTAAAACCGCTGGGCGGGCTCTGTAGAACGGAAAGCCGTGACGGGCGTCGCGGGGGCCATTGGCTGCTTTGCGACGACACCACCCGTTTCCCCTTCCTGTCCCCTTCTCAACCTAGCGGGCCCGGCTTGACTCTACCCAATCTGTACCCACGAGGTAGCACCCACCCTGCCGAGGCTGGAGACGTCAGTCATCGGGGTCCCTTGGTCGAATCACCTCATCGTCTTATCGCGCCTCATCGGCTCCGTCTCTCGTCGCGTGCATCGCGCCTCGGCTTCGTTGACTCTTCGGCCGAGACGGCAGCTCGATCGGCCCAGCCACCCATCGCAATCGCGTCTCTTTACTGGCCTGGCGATGGAATCTGGAGACGGCTCCTGCCAGCCGCGCGCGGCCGGCTGCCTCCCGCGCTCCTGCCTAGGTGCCGCCGAGTAGGGGCGGGCACCTGTGGTGGATGGTGGATGGTGGATGGTGGATGGCAGCTCTGGGCGCCATCGCAGCCTGGACGAAGGGCCCAAGGTCGTCCAGAGACGTCGACATCTCTGGCGCCAAGTTGGCGATGTCACCGATGGGCCTCTCCCCGACGGACGCCGTTGGGTTTAGCAGACAAAAAGCCGTAAATCGCCCGTCGACAACCAATGGGTGCGCGTGTGTCTCAGTGGACTGCGAGCCCGAGCCAGATCGCTGGTGGCGCCCTCCCTTCCGAATCGTCGGAACGCGATGGGGTCCCAGCCCGGCGGAGGCAGAGGATGCCCCTCCTTTTGCTGTGCTCACGCCCCCCCTACATGACCCGCCTGGCCACCCCTCCCCAACTGCAACCTCAACTCCCCGTCCGCATTGGGCACTTTTCATTCAAGGACAATATCTTGGCCGACTGCAGGGTCTCCTAAAGAGAGCTCGGTCCACGGTAAACGCAGGGCCAAAGATGTGAGCCGTCTAGGACTCGATGTGTCGTGTTCGTCCCGGCCCGTCATAAAGACAGGGCAGACCGACTAACACGGGACGTGGACGGGACGACCCCCCAAAGGTTGCATCTCCACCGGCGGCGCAGGCCGGCCCGTTTTGATGGTGGGAAGACAATATCAGCTTCCGGGTCCTGCAACCCTCGAAATCTCAGCTGACCGGAGGTGCGGCATCACGAGGCTCCAGCGAACAACAACCCGGGCAACGGTGATGTTGCAGTGCCCGTGGCCCGGCCGGGCGACAGGATAGCACCTCAACAACGACCAAGCCGAGGGATATGCCGAGTACCTGCCTTCGCGGCCTTTTGGTGACCATTTGTGTGCCTGATCCTATCTTGCGTTGCACTTGCAACACCTTGCGACCCCTTGGAGGCGCACGTCACCGAGGTGCCTTGCAGCCTCTGTTGCCTGAGTAGGACCGTTATCGTCCCTAGGTGTCTGAGGGCCCTTCATCACTAGCAGCAGGTCCGGCCGGCTTGCTCGGAGCTGGCCAACTCTCCTGCAGTGCCTTCCAATGCTGGACCGCTGCAGATAGTGAAACCAGCTGGAACTGCGTTGCCGTTCTTTCGAACCGAGCCAAGACCCTTCCGGAGGCCTTCTCATGACGACCAAGGCCGACGATGAGTCGGCTCGGTGTAGTGACGGATCACATGTTACCGACCCGTCGAGCTGGGGCGACAGGGCTGAGGGAGTGAGGTCGCAGTCGAGGGGGGGATTGGACGATGGGAGGGTAGGGGGCTTGAGCAACGTGCTCTGTCGAGGTCCGTCCTACCGGTGATGACCTCGCTGCCCGCCCTTCAACTTCTCAGCCTCGTGGAAGCGATGTCCCCCGAGGCGGACGCCCCTGCCCTTGCAGGAGAGACTAGTGCCAAACAACCTTTCGGCTCGGCGGCGATCTGCGACAATGTCTCGGAGCATATCCAATCGCTTCGCCTCCCTATACCCCTGCCCCTCGGTCCCCTGTCCGCCCACCTCTGGGAAAGGGTGTGGGCATTGGCCGCGGACCGCCTGCGCCTCATTCGTGGCTGACAGCGACCGTGACAGCCGACCACTCGCAGCTTACCCGAGGCTCAACCTGAGGGCCTGGGAGGGACGTCTCCCGGCCGCGACGCCGGAATGGCCGGACGGGGAGCGTCCTTGCCGGGCGGCTTCGCTGGGACCCCCTCAACCGTCTCAACCTCTCTTCGGCCTCGTCGGCCTCGTCGGCCTCGTCGTCCATCATCAGCATCATCAGCAAACGCGCGGTTTTTAGGCAGAAGCTTTCGGACCTGCAGATATCGATGCGGACCCGTCTCTTTTTGTCACTCTCCCTCTCACAAGCCGCTCCCGATTCTCCGACTCCAGCCTCGTGTCCTGCCCTGCCTCCACCGAGTTGGAACCATGTGCCTCGTTTTTCGGCCCCCGGCCCCCACCCGACTTTTTGTCCTTCCGCCGAGCACTTCCAGCGCCTCGGCCGGACGCACTCCAGCCACAACGCCTGAAGGTTTTTGTAACCCCGTGCGGCTGGGTAATCCATACGTGATTCCTAAGCCACAAGGCAGAGAGACAACGTTCCCCCCCCTTCCCCCTCCCTCATGTTGCGTGTTGCGTCGCCGTGCCACGGAGGATTGCCTTCTGATCTCAAGAAGGCCATCTCCCCGCTGCCAGGCCTCCCTCATCGTCATCATCATCGTCGTATCTTTCTTTAGGTGTCTTAACAGGCACGTCGATATTACCACCTCCCCTGACGCCCTCCCCCGGCTCCTCCGCCCGCTGGCGCCCTTGGAGGAGCTAAATCCGGGGACGGCCGTCCCCCGGCGGGAAGCCGTCGTCACCATCTGGACAAGCGTCGATAGAGGACTACTGCTATACCCCCCCGATGGGCATCCTTCCCCAGGTTGCCTAGGATGCAACATGTACGGCTCGCCGGGGGGGGGGGGGGGGGGTTACGGGCCCCCCCCCCCCCCCCCCCCGTTCCGGGGGCCCCCCTCCCCCCCCCCCCCCCGGGGGCCCCCAAACCCTTGGA
>Ga0247777_1000339_pt1 | contig 12733 bp, 16 predicted proteins | sample UWRJL154409C5_FD_179937 | JGI IMG/M metagenome (GOLD analysis project Ga0247777, IMG submission 179937) | Plant litter microbial communities from Arlington Agricultural Research Station in Wisconsin, United States - UWRJ-L154-409C-5 | ecosystem: Environmental > Terrestrial > Plant litter >...
CACCTGGCGCGATGTCGCATCCCTCAAGCGCTTCGTCTACCAGAGCGCGCACACGCCCATCATGAAGCGCCGGCGCGAATGGTTCACGCGCATGGCCGATGCCTACATGGTGATGTGGTGGGTGAAAGCCGGGCACCAGCCGACGGCCGCGGAGGCGGTGGCGAAGCTCGAATACCTGCGCCAGCACGGTCCGTCGCCCGAGGCGTTCACGTTCGGCGACGCTTTCGCCGCGCCGGATGCCGCGCAGCCGGGCGAGCGGTTCTCGTTCAAGGACGCGTGCCCCGCGTAATGACGCAGACACCGCGTGAAATGCGAATCGACACGCGCGTGCGCGGTGTCGTCATCACCGCGCTGATCGCCGGCTACGGCTTCCTGTTCAGACAGCCCCAGGGCTCGTTCGCGGAGGCCCTGTTGATCGCCGCCGCGTTGCAGGTGGCCGTGATCCTGCTGCGTCGCTGGGTCCCGCCGGAAGGCCAGCCGGCGGCGATGTACGCCTTCGAGATGGTCGCCGACGGCATCACCGTGCTGATGTTCGCGCTCGGCGTGTTCGGCAGCATCAACCACATTGCCGCGGAAGCCTGAGGTCAGCCATGCGCACCGCCATCATCCTTGCCATCGGTTTCGCCGCGCTGGCCGTCTGCCTGGGACTGGGCTGGATGTCCGGGGGCGCACCGCGCCTCAGGACCGCGGCCTGGGTGTTCGTCGCGCTGTGGTTCGTGGCCACGGCGGTGAACATGTACATCGGTGTGGCGCGGGCCGGTTACTCCTTCATGGAGGAGCTGCCGATTTTCCTGTTGTTGTTCGGCGTGCCGGCGATCGTGGCGCTATTACTGCGTACGCGGTTTTGATGCTTCCTTTGGTGCCGGCGCTGGAGCCGGTGCCGGGGCGGGCGCTGGTGCTGCCTTCTTGCCCGATTCGATCTGCATCTCCGGCACGCCGAATTTTCCCTCGAGCTCATGCAGTTGTTCGAGGTCGATGCTGCCGACGATGTTCACCACCGCGAACTCGCGCGGCTCGCTGGAGATGATGGCGAGACCCCGGGCCTTGCCGCCGTCCACCAGCATGTAGACGTCGACGTTGGTCTGTTCCTTCTTGCTGCGTGCGCCGACGATCTGGCTCCAGCCGGGCGTGGACAGCTGCCGGCGAATGCCGTCGATATCGGCCTTTGGATAGGCATAGTCCGAGTCGAAAGTGAATTTGCGCACGTAGATCCCGGACAACGAAGACACGATTTTCTTCGCGGCTGCCTCGTCCGGGTCTTCGGGATTGAGGAACCGGCTGGCAAAACCGAGCAGCTGGGAATCGAGCGTCACACTCACGGATTCGCTGGCCTTGTCGGCGAGGCCGGCCATTTCCGGCAGCAACAGCTGTCCCTTCGGCAACGCCGCCAGCGACGCCTTGGTCTGCGCCAGCGATGGGCCGGCCGACAACAGGGCGACGAGCACCCATGTGATTCGCGCATTCATGAGCGGTTCTCCTCTTCGGCGGCCGGCTGCGGCGCGGGATGCTGCACGGCTTCAAAGGCAAGGTCGAGTTTCTGGCTGGTCACGCGCAACGCCTGCATGAGCTCGCGGCTCGCGGCGAGACCGGCCTGTTCCTCGCGCTCGGCTTGCCGCGTGGCGACGTGCTGACCCGCGAACACCGCGATCAACAGCGAGGCGGCGAGGGCCGCGGGGGCCGAGAAGCGGCGCCAGGCGCTGACCGGCGCAGGCCGCGCGATTCGCAATGGCACCACGTTCGCGGGCGCGGCGCGCTCGGGCAGCCCGCGCAGCACGCGTTCGGCAAAACCTTCCGGCGGATTCACGGGGCGCATGGCGCGCCGCAGGCGGTTTTCGAATTCCTCGTTCATGGCAATTCCTCGGCGGTGACCAGTTGCGCACCGATCATTTTTCCGCGCATCGCGGTCAGCGACCGCTTGATGTGGCTCTTGACGGTATTCACCGGCATGTCGAGCGTCGCCGCGATCTCCGCGACGTCGCGATCTTCCTGGTAACGCAGCACCATGACGGCGCGTGCCGCGGGGGCGAGCTCGCCTAACAACCGCAGGAGCTCGCGATCCATCAACGGATCCTCGTCCGGCTGGGGCGCCGCGATCTCGACGCCTTCCTCGAGCGGCGCGCCGCGGGTCCAGGCCGCGCGCCGCAGCCAGTCGATGGCGAGGTTCGAGGCGACGCGCCGCAGCCAGAACCCCATGTGTTCGACCGACTCGATGTCGTCGAGCTTGCGATAGAGCTGCAGGAACACGTCCTGCGCCAGGTCCTCGGCGGCGTCGCGGCGATTGAGCATGCGGTAGCCGATGCTGAAGACCGAGGCCTGGTGCATGCGGATCAGCGCCGCGAACGCCGCCTGGTCGCCGCGCCGCGCGCGAGCCAGCAGTGACGGCGTGTCCGCCTGGGCGCTGTCCAATTTCACAGCTCGGCCAATTTCACGGCTCGGAATGGGTGACCCTCGGGATGCCGAATTGTCCTTCGATCCTCGCGAGCTTGTCGATGTCGATGTTCCCGACGACGTTCACGATGGTGAACGAGCGCGGTTCGCTGGCGATCACCGCCAGGCCCAGGATCTTGTCCCCGGACATGTTGAGAAAAACGTCGACGTGTTCCTGCGGCTCGCGCCGATGCACCTGCGCGAGCGGGCTCCAGCCCGGACCCGTGAGCTGCCGGCGCACCGACTCCACGTCGTCCTTCGAGTAGGCGTCTTCGGAGTCGAATTCGAAGTTGCGCACGCGCACGGACTTGATGTCGCGCAGGATGGCCAGCTCGTCGCCGTTTTCACCATCGGCGGCGGCGAATTTCTGCGCGATCCGCAGCAGGAAGCCGTCCAGCGTGATGTCGACCGAATCTCGGGCGCGGGAGGCCAGGTGGCTGAAATTGGGGATGCTCAGCTCGGGCCCGGCCGCAGAACCGGTCAGGGGCAGGCCCAGGGCAACGGTGGCCGCCAGGGCGGCTAGGGAAGTCGACATTTTCACGGGCGGGTTCCTGTTTTTGCGGGTCCTGCCATTCATACGGACGGGACCGCCAGGAGGGTGCAGTGGGGGCGCGGCCCGTGCCTACCTGACCGTGAATGGGATCATGTTGGACACCAGGTCCCCGTCGACCAGGGGGTCACCGCCGAACTCGTCGGCGACGATGGCGCCGCGCGCCCGGTAGTTGCCGGCCGGGAGCTGGGTGCCATCGCCCAGCACGCCGTTCCAGGTGACGCTGTAGGCCTTGGTGGAATAGGGCGCGAAGGTGAGCTGGGTGGGCGCCTGGTCGAAGGACATGCCCTGCGACCAGCGCCAGCGTATCTGCGAGCCGGCGGCGTCCAGTACGTAGAAGTCGTAAACCTGCGCGTCGGGGAAACGCAGGGTGGCGCTCAGGTTGCTGCGACTCTGGATCTCGAGGTCGAAGCGGATGGGTTCGCCCATCACGAAATTCGTGGTGGCCGAGCCGCTGGAATCCCGCAGCAGCAGGCTGGTTGAAAAGTCGTTGCCGAAACCCGATCCACTGCTGCCCGCGATGCCGCCACCGTCACCGCTGACGAACACGCATTTCGAATAACCGAAGGTCACCAGCGAGGCGCTTATGACCAGCAGCAGACGTGCCATCATCCGTCCGGCAAACATGAACCCTCCCGAAAAACCGCCCGGTTCGATGACCCCGGCCGAGATCGATGCGCTCTACGGTCTCGAACCCGCCATCGATTCTCCCTCAAATGACAGTTCTCCCTCGGCGGAGTTCGCCGCGGTCAATTGTCCATACTGCGGTGAAGCATTCGAGACGCAGGCGGATGCCAGCGCGGGTTCGTGTACTTATGTCGAGGACTGCCAGGTGTGCTGCCAGCCCATCGAGATGGAGCTGCACGTGGATGAAGACGGCAAGCTGGGCGAGCTGATCGCCCGGCGCGGAGATAGTTAGTGCTGGAAAAGAAGGTGGCGATCGTGACGGGCGCGGGCAGCGGCATCGGCAAGGCGACCGCGCTGGCGTTCCTGGCGGATGGATTCCGCGTGACGCTGGCGGGACGGCACCGCGAGGCGCTCGAGGAAGTGGCACGCAGCGCCGGCGACGCGCAGACGCTGGTCCACGAGATGGACGTGACCGATCCCGCGCAGGTGCGCGGGCTGTTCGACGCCACGCGCGAGAAGTTCGGCCGGCTCGACGTGTTGTTCAACAACGCCGGCGTGGGCACGCCCTTCGGCGTGAACCTCGAAGACCTGACCTTCGAGCAGTGGCGCGCGGTCATCGACACCAATCTCAGCGGCGTGTTCCTGTGCACGCAGCAGGCGTTCCGGCTCATGAAGGATCAGGATCCGCGCGGCGGGCGCATCATCAACAATGGATCGATCTCCGCGCACGTGCCGCGCGCGAACTCCGCGCCCTACACGGCCGCGAAACACGGCGTGACGGGATTGACCAAGTCCGCGTCGCTGGACGGGCGCAAGTACGACATCGCCGTCGGCCAGATCGACATCGGGAATGCGCTGACCGAGCTCGCCTCGAAGCTGCCGCAGCCGGAGCCGATGATGGATGTCAAACACGTGGCCGAAGCCGTGCTTCACATGGCCAAACTACCGCTGAGCGCGAACATCCAGTTCATGACCATCCTGCCCCCGAAGATGCCTTTCATAGGTCGGGGATGACATGGTGCCGGGTGAGGAAAGTGGGGAAACACTTTCCCCACTTTCCTCACCCGGCACCTACAACCAGCCGCGCTGGCGAGCTAGTCGATATGCGTCGATGCGGTTGTTTGCGCCCAGCTTGCCGATCGCCTCGGAAAGGTAGTTGCGCACGGTTCCCGCGGACAATCCCAGCTGTTCGGCGATCTGTGGCGCGGACAGGCCCTCTCCGGACAGGCGCAGCGTCTGGCGCTCGCGGTCGTTCAATGGGTCCGATTCGTTCCAGGCTTCCACGGCCAGCGCGGGGTCGATGGCGCGGCCACCGCGGTTCACGTTGCGCAGTGCCTGCGCGAGCTGTTCGGCGGGCGAATCCTTGAGCAGATAACCCTTCACGCCGGCGTCCAGCGCGCGGCGCAAGTAGCCTTGCCGCGCGAACGTGGTGACGATCACCACCTTGCAGGGCATGGCATCGGCCTGGATCTTCTGGGCGAGCTCGATGCCGGTCATGCCTGGCATCTCGATGTCGGTGACGACGATGTCCGGCCGCAGGCGGCGGCACTCGGACAGCGCCTGCAGGCCGTCGGCCGCGGTGCCCACGACTTCCAGGTCGCGTTCGAGCCTGAGCAGCGCGCCCAGCGCGCCGCGCACCATGGCCTGGTCTTCGGCCAGCAGGATCCGGATCATGCGGTCCTGCTCATGCCGCGATGGGCACCCAGGCGCGCAGCAGCGTGCCGCCATTCTGGTTGGCTTCGAGCGACAGTGAGCCGCCGACGGTGTCCAGCCGTTCGCGCATGCCGTTCAGGCCATTCCCCGGCACGATGCGTCCGCCGCGGCCGTCATCCGCGACCTCGACCACCACCGCGGTGTTTTCCTTGCGCACGCGAATGGTGACGCCCTTGGCGCTGGCGTGGCGCCGGATATTCGTCGCCGCTTCGCGCAGCGACAACGCCAGCGCGGTCTCGCGGTCATGCGGCAGCTTCACGTTCTCGGTCTCGCACTTCACCACCAGCCCCTGCGCCTCGAGCAGCGCGGTGGCGGCGACGATCTCCGCGGGCAGGGCGGTGCTGCGGATGCCCGAGATGGCATTGCGCACCTGCGACAGCGCATCGCGCGCCACGCGTTCCACCTCGCTGATTTCGCTCCGCGCGGTATCCAGGTCGCGATCGATGAGCTTGCGCGCCAGCTCCGACTTGAGCGCGATCACCGACAGCGTGTGGCCCAGCAGGTCGTGCAGATCGCGCCCGATGCGCTCGCGCTCCGCCAGCGTCGCGAGCCGCATGATCTCCTCGTTGCTGCGGCGAAGCGCCATCTGCTGCTGGCCCGTGTAGGCCGTGTACAGCGCGGTGATGGCGAGCAGGATGGCCGGCGTCATCACGCTGGCCATGGTCTGCCAGTTGTGGCCCAGCAGCCAGGTCTCGATCATGAAAATGGTGACGCTGCCGAAGATCACGTAGCGCGCCATGCGCAGCGGCATCGAGAACGCGGTCACGAAGAACGCGAAGATCAGGAAGCCCAGCGCGGAGAGATTCAGCGGCGCGAGCAGGAAGCCAATCAGGTATTCGCCCGCGATGTAGCGCAGGCGGTGCTCGCCCGGCCCGCCGTAGAAATACGTGCACAAGTGCAGGTAGATGAAGACCAGCGTGGCGATCAGCGTCGGCAGCAGCACCGTGAGGAAGGGCTGATTCGCGATCAGCGGCCACAACCAGATCCAGGCCAGGTTGATCAGGATCACGAAGGGCATGTTGCGCATGAAGCGCCCTTCGAAGCGCGTCATGTACCCCACGATCGAGGTCGGGGGCGGTTCGCGGATGCTCTGGATCAGCTGTGAGGGACGCATGCGGGTCGATCCTAACTCTGCGTCATTCCAGGCGCACGTCGTCGATCTGGAAGCGGAAGGCGCCGGGCGCCATGGTGCCGAAACTGATGAGCTTGACGCGCTGCAGGTCGACGCTGGCCATGTCCTTGAGGGGAATCTGCACCCGTTGCCAATCCGCGCCGGCAACGAAGTTGTGCATGGCCGGCATGGTGTCGAGCGTCGGGCCCAGCATCATGACCATGTATTCGTGGCCATCGCCCCGGGCGCGGAAGCTCAGCGTCTGCTTGTGCGAATAGTCCATGAAGCCCTGCTTGGCCCAGTCGACATTGGCCGTGCCATTGGGCAGGAAGGAGGTGCCCGCGAACGGGTACTGGATGGCCGTGCCCACTTCGCCCGAGACCTCGAGCGCGCCCTCGGTCACCTTCTGCGCGGCGGTCGAATTGCCCCCGCGCATCTTGTCGTCGGAGGCCGAGAAGCCGAGGCCATAACTGGCCTTGGTATTGCCATCGTCGAAGTTCGCGATCATCGGCTTGTCGGGCGCGGCCACGCCGACCGGCGCGGAGGAACCGGAAGCATCAGGGGCCGATCCCCCCGAGTCAGTCGACGTGGACGCGGTTTTGGTGGCGGCATGCGGCGCGTTGCCGCCCATGACGCCCGCGATCACCAGGCCCACGGCAGCCGCGAGCACACCCATGTTGAGCGCGCGGCGCACCGGAATGCCGCCGGCGGCACGGCCGCTGCCGAACAGGCGGATGCCGCGACCGCTGAGGCGGCGCACCGCCAGCACGAAGAACAGGATGGTCACGCCGATGAGCGCGAGCACATGGGTCACGGGCTCGCCCATGGACGACGCGCCGACGGAATTGAGCGAGAGCTGCACCAGGTGATGGGCCGGCCACAGCGGCGCCATCGCCTGCACGGCCTTGGGCAGCACCTGCATCGGGATCCACAGTCCCGAGAGGAACGACATCGGGATGTAGATCAGGTTGACGATGGCGGGCGCCGCCTGGCCCGACACCAGCGATCCCACGAACAGGCCGATGGCGCAGAAGGGCAAGACGCCGAACACGTTCACGAAGAACGCGGCCACGCACTGGCCGGCGGTCAGCGGCACGTGCGCCAGGGTCAACGCCATCGTGGTCATCAACAGCGACACGATGCCGACGAAGATCATGGCCATGACCATGCGCGCCAGTAGATAGGAGCCGGACGGCATCGGGATGGCCTGGCGGAACAGCAGCAGCCCCTGCTCGCGTTCGAAGGCCAGCGACACGCCGAAGCCGAACAGTCCGGGCGCGATGGTGCCGAACACCCCGTAGGCCGAGAACGCGAACTGCGACATCGCCGCGTTGCCGCGCGCGCTGCCCATCAGCACGCCGAACAGCAGGAAGAAGATCAGCGGGAACAGCAGCGTCGGGATCGCGAACGCCGGCGTGCGGATCATCTTCGTCAGCTCGAAACGGATGTCGCCTGCGTAGGCGGCGATCACGCGCGAGCGGCTCATGTTCCCTGCGTTCACTGCACGCTCCCCGGCTGGTTGGCGTTGGTTATCTCGGCGAAGGCCTCGGCGAGACCCGCGCGGCGCACCTCGATGTCGCGCACCTGCGCGTCGGCCGCGAGCAGCAGGCGCAGCACGGTCTCGGCATCACGCGTCACGAGGTGGCGACGACCGGATTCCTCGGTGACCTGCAGCACCTCGGGCCAGGCGCGCATGGTCGCGATGGGCAGATCACTGCGACACAACACGCTCTTGCGCGACACGTGCGCGCGGATCTCGTCGACGGTGCCACCGGCCACCATCTTGCCGTGCGTGACCACCGCGACCCGGTCGGCCAGGGCTTCGGCCTCTTCGAGGTAGTGCGTGGTCAGGACGATCGAGCAACCCTCGTGGATCAGGTCGCGCAGCACCTGCCAGAGCGCCTCGCGCGCCTGCACGTCGAGGCCCACGGTGGGCTCGTCGAGGAACAGCAGCTCGGGCCGGCCGCAGATGGCCATGGCGAACTGCGCCTGGCGTTTCTGGCCGCCGGAAAGCTTGCCGTAGGGGCGATCGGCGATCTTCTCGATGCCGAGGCGCTTGATCACGGCCGGCGTGTCGTAGGGGCTGGGGTAGTAGCTCGCGGTCTGCGCGATGAGCTCGCGCGGACGCATCACGGGCGAGAGGTTGATTTCCTGCATCATCACGCCGATGCGGCGGCGCGCATCGATCGAGTGCGGGTCCTCGCCAAACAACTCGGCCGCGCCACGGTCGGGACGCTGCAGGCCGAGCAGCAAAGAGATGGCCGTGGACTTGCCGGCGCCGTTGGGTCCGAGCAGGGCCAGCAACTCGCCGCGATTGACCGCGAGGTTCAAGCCATCGAGCGCGGCTATCTTTCCGAATTGCTTGTGCGCGTTCTCGAGGCGGGCGAGTGGTATCGACGACATTGGACCTCCCATGTCGCCATCATCGCGCCGCGGCTCTTCGGGACTGAAGTCCTGCTTGTCAGCAGGCCTCCCTGACAGTTGTCACATCCGGGTCAGGGCGTGCGGCGCGGCCGGAATATCGGCGTTTCCAGCCGCATGGACGTGGCGAGCTCGGCCTTGCCCGCGTCCTCCGCGAAATCGATCAGCACGCGCAGGTCGTCTGGCGAATCGAGGGTCAGCGTGGGCGCCTGTTCGCGCAGGCGTTCGAACACGGACAGCGCCACCTCGGGCCGGCCCGCGCGCAGCAGGTGGCGAATGAGCGTGCTGCCGATGGTGTTCAGGCCCGCCGGCAACTGCCACGCGATGGCCTGCGAGGCGATGAATGGCGCGTCGCGCGCCACGGTCTCCCCGTCGAGCGCGCTCAACCAGCTTGCCAGCGGCCGCGTGGCCTCGACGAACTTGCCGATACGCGCCTGCTGGAATACCTCGTCGAGCATGCGAGCGCGCAGCTTGACGCGCTCGGCTTCTTCACGGGCCGCTGTGCGCTCCGGGCTGCGGCTGGGCTCGATGCCGAGCTGGTGGCGGCGAATGTACAGGCAGCCACCGATGAGTCCGAAGAAGGAGATCTCGCAGGTGATGCTCACGGCATGCCACACGACTCTCCAGACATCGAGACCGCGCAGCAGCAGCAGGATGCCGATATAGAGAGGTATCGATACCAGGATGAGCAGGTAGTACGGCCCGAGTCCGCGCGCCAGCCGGTACAGCATCACCGGGTTCACCGCCTGGTAGAACGGTTCGCCCACGCCGAGCACGGCGATGGACGCGGGCAGCAGGGCGAGGAACACGCAGCCGAGCAGCACGCCGGCGTTGCCTCCGATCTTCACGCACAGCACCGCGCCCGAGATGACGATGCCGATCTGCACCCAGGGACGGATCTCGAAGGGGCTGACCGTGTCGGTGGACATGACCGGCGGTTCCTTCGCTCCGTCGGCGATATGTTCGACCAGCGTGTAGCAATACTTCACGATCCAGATCTGCGTGATGATGCTGGCGAAGATCCCGTAGAAGCCGCCGATGTCGAAGATGCTGAACAGGACGGCGAACACCCCGATCAGGATCAGGCTGGTTACGTGAAACGGAACCAGAATTACTCGGAGTAGGTCCATAATCGGCGCTGATCTTACGGGGGTGTCAGTAAAGCATGGAACAGAATTCCTTTGACGCGATAGTCGTCGGATCGGGAATGAGCGGTGGCTGGGCAGCCAAGGAGCTCACGGAAAAAGGGCTGAAGACCCTGGTGCTCGACCGCGGACACATGGTCCGTCACCCCGAGTACCCCACGGCGCTGAAGGATCCCTGGGATCTCCCGTTCGGAAATCGCATCACGCAGGAAACCCGCAAGCGCAAGTACGTCTGGTCGCGCACCGGGTACCCGACGCCGGCCAACGAACTGTGGTTCACCGACGATCTCGACAATCCCTACGTCGAGGAAGAGCCCTTCGACTGGCTGCGCGCCTACCACGTGGGCGGGCGTTCCATGCACTGGGCGCGGCAGAGTTACCGCTTCAGCCCGATGGACTTCGAGGGCAATGCGCGCGAAGGCGTGGGCATTCCCTGGCCGATCAGTTACGACGAGATCGCGCCCTGGTACGACAAGGCCGAGACTTTCGCAGGCATCAGCGGCAGCGTCGAAGGCCTGCCGCAATTGCCAGACGGAAAATTCCTGCCGCCGCACGATCTCAACTGCGTCGAGGTGGACTTCAGGAAAACCATCGCCGACAAGCTGGGCCGCAAGCTCATCATCGGGCGCTGCGCCAACCTGACTGCACCGCTCACGCACAACGAGAGCCCGCAACGCGGCACCTGCCAGGCGCGCAACATGTGCATCCGCGGTTGTCCTTACGGCGCGTACTTCAGCAGCGTGTCGGCCACGCTGCCCTCGGCCGAACGCACCGGCAACATGACGCTGGTCGCGGACAAGATCGCCTACGAAGTCATCTACGACAACGAGAAGGGCAAGGCCACCGGCGTGCGCGTGCTGGACGCGAAGAGCGGCGCGCAGACCGACTACTTCGCCAAGGTCATCTTCCTGTGCGCCTCGTCGCTGGGCACGGCGTACCTGATGCTGAACTCCACCTCGAGCCGCTTCCCGAACGGCTTCGGCAACGACTCGGGCGAACTGGGCCACAACATCATGGATCACAACAAGCCGGGTGGTTCGAGCGCCTCGGTGGACGGTTATCTCGACGTGGCCTACACCGGCCGCCGTCCGAATGGCTTCTACATTCCGCGCTATCGCAACGTCGGCAAGGACAAGCGCAACTATCTGCGCGGCTTCGGCTACCAGGGACGCGCCGCGCGCGCGGGTTACGGCCGCTTCAACGACAGCGCGCTGATCGGTGCGGAGCTCAAGCAGGCGTTCCAGGAGCCGGGTCCCTGGAACATCAGCATGACGGCCTTCGGCGAGATCCTGCCGTACCACGAGAATCACATGCGTATCGACCGCGACAGGAAGGACAAGCACGGCTTGCCGCTGCTGGTGGTCAACGCAGTGGTGCGCGACAACGAGCTCAAGATGCAGGAGGACATGCGCAACGACGCCGCGGAGATGCTCGAAGCCGCCGGCTACAAGGACATCAAGGTCAACAGCGACGATTTCCACGTGGGTAACAGCATCCACGAGATGGGCACGGCGCGCATGGGCCACGATCCGAAGAAATCGGTGCTGAACAAGTACAACCAGGTGCACGCCTGCAAGAACGTGTACGTGACCGACGGGTCTTTCATGGTGTCCTCCGGTTGCCAGAATCCATCGCTGACTTACATGGCCTTCACGGCGCGCGCCGCCCACCACGCGGTCGAGGAACTCAAGAAGGGCAACCTATGAGCGAGCTGAACGACGCACCCGGGATGCAGGCGCGGCGCGAGATCCTCAAGCGCGCGGCCTGGTTGTTAGGTGGCGCGATCTCGGCGCCCGCGGCGCTGGCGGTACTGCAGGGCTGCCACCAGAAGACCGAGCCGGGAGTCGCGGCGGCGGCGCCGAAGTTCCTCACGGCCGCGGAACTCGCGCTGGTGGCGGAGATCGCGGAGATCATGATTCCCAAGACCAACACCAGCGGGGCCCGCGATGCCGGCGTACCGGCCTTCATCGACCTGGCGCTGGACGGCCTGTATCCCGCCGAGGACCAGGCGCGATACCGGGCGGGTCTCGTGGAGTTCGAGACGGCCGCGCGCGCCTCGGGCAAACCGTTCCTCGAACAGGATGAGCAGGCGCGCGCCGATTTCCTCCACAACGCGCTCGCAGTCGCGGTGAACAGCGATCGCAAACCCAGGCCGTTCATCCTCATGACCCGCGAGCTCACGCTGCTCGGATACTTCTCGTCGCAGGTGGGCATCACGGAAAATATGGAGTACGTTGCGGTCCCGACCGCGTACCACGGCTGCGTACCGCTGTCGCAAATGAAGAAACACGTCTACTGGGAGTGAACCCATGACCGTCGACCGCCGCATGATCGAGCTCTACAACGAGTACGTGCATACGGCGCTGCCGCGGCGCGAGTTCATCGCCAAGCTCACGCGCATGGCGGGCGGCGCGGCCGCGGCCATGACGGCGCTGGCGGTGCTCGAACCCAACTACGTGCAGGCGCGGCAGATCGAGCCCGACGACAAGCGGCTCAAGTGCGAAAGGATCGAGTTCAACGGCCCCAACGGGCCGGTCAAGGCCTACGTCGCGAAACCGAAAAAGATCGGCCGGCACGACAAACTGCCGGGCGTCCTCGTGATCCATGAGAATCGCGGCCTCAACGAACACATCGAAGACGTCACGCGCCGCACGGCGCTGGCGGGATACGTCGCAATCGCGCCCGATGGACTGTCGGCGGCCGGTGGCGCGCCCGCCGACCAGGAGGCCGCGCGTGATC
>Ga0247777_1000340_pt1 | contig 12732 bp, 5 predicted proteins | sample UWRJL154409C5_FD_179937 | JGI IMG/M metagenome (GOLD analysis project Ga0247777, IMG submission 179937) | Plant litter microbial communities from Arlington Agricultural Research Station in Wisconsin, United States - UWRJ-L154-409C-5 | ecosystem: Environmental > Terrestrial > Plant litter >...
GGGAGAGGAAGGGGGGGGGGGGACTGGACCTCAAAGTCCGACTGACATTTCTTGGGTTTCTTTTGGCCCTCCACTATCAAGACCCCAGGAGTTCGCCGGTCTTGCGCCACGCCAGGCTCGAAGTCGTCGACCACGTACAGCAGCTGCAAGGGGCGATCCTGGCCCCAGCCGATGCAATACTTTTTGGCCAGTTTGTGTTGCCGGACAGGGACGTCCCCTTCCTAAGGGGTGTCGCTTGTCATTGTGGATGTGAGTAGCACCGGCGACTCGCTGAATTACAACAAACCGTGGAGAGGTCCTGGCCGTCGATGATGGTGTAGTGGCCGTAGACGTCGAGGGGAGGCAAGGGCGAGGAGGTGGCAGGGAAGATTCTCCGCTGTTGGTAGAGACGGTTCGGCGAGAAGCCGAACAAAAGCGCGAGGAATCAGGGCCGTAGGAGTTGGTCGGACTTGGGCGAAGGTGACATGAGTCTCAGAGACCTCCCTCGTGACATTGAAGGTATATCTTGCGAAGGGTTCGCCCTTCCGCTCCAAAAGTCCCAGTTGGGAATACCAACTGGAAGGTGGCGGCGGGTGGGGGGAGGGGGCAAGGGATGGAATATCAGAGGGGAAAAATAAGGAGCTGGCCCCCGATTGCGACTGGGTGAATGCACAAGATATCAGATGAAGGAACGGAAGTTGGTAGGATAGTGGGGTGACAAGCGGTATGAGGATAGTTGCTGGGAGGAGGGAGGGTAAGGTACTGGGACGGGAGTTTGGCACAAATTCTGTCAGAACAAGTCATCCGGTAGGACTCGGGTTGTTGATAGGTTTGGAGTGGAAATACCAAGACTGCGAAGCCAGGTGATTTAAATTACTCTCGGACGTGAAAGTTGCCTGGATGCGGGTGAGAGGTAGGAGAAAGGAGGGAGAGGAGGGGGGTGGGGGCGGTGGTTGGGTTCAGATTTGAATGGCGAACTTGGAGTTTCTGGAGAGCAAGTAGGTACGTACGGTGGGAAAACAGCTGTACTTACCGTACCTACATCTCCACGGCTCCGACTGCAAGACAGCCAGGTGCTTGGGACGATAGGCAGGGATAGGTGACTCGGTTGGTAGCTTAGAAGGCCACTTGCTTGCCCAAGACGAGCGGGTAGAGAGCAAGAGTCCGTCAGTGGTTATCCAACAGATTCAGCCCAGTCACTTAAAGGTAGTTCGTCGTCCAGGGATCCCTTTGCTCAACTCTTCAACATCCTCCCACATGTTCCCTGAATGCTGAGCCGAAGGGGACATTGGCGCCCCCAGGGGGAGGCGGGGGGAGGCACATATCACCTCAAGCACCCGTCACTCATGAGAATCAGCGCGAAAAATGAACAATACAGCGTGAATACAGCGTGCTTAGCCATCGTGTGGTTTATCTGTGAACAGCAATTCCTGGTTCCGTAGCCCGGGCCAAGTTCCATGACCCGACTCTCCCGGTACAGCTGCTGTTTCGCTGCTGGTGCTACGACGTGACTGCCTGAACGCCCCGTTCCCATGACTCGCCTTGTCGTCCCCGTCTTTCTAGATGAAGTCCCATCCATTACGCCTCATTGTGGCGCTGTTCCGCGAAGAGAGCATCGATATTGCTCGCGCCTCGGTTGCCGTCTAGTTTTCGTCGTCGGTGGAGGAAAAAAAACAAACCGGACTGGCTGCTGACTTGATGCGCATAACCCTCCCGAACCCCCCCCCCACCCCCCCAAAAAGGTGCAAACCCTGGCGAAGACTACCAGGTTTCGGCAATGTATTGTCCCACATCTTTCTTGAGCTGCCAAAAGTTCTTGGCCTCGTCTCGCTCGAGCTTGCCTTTGTCCATGGCGATGTCGACGAGGGCCTCCTCGACGCCCTCACCCATGCCCCTGGTAGAGCCACAGACGAAGACGCGACCGTCGACCGAGTTGATGATGTACCAGACCAGGTCGGCCTGGCTCTTGACCTCCTCCTGGACGTATCGGCCCTCGCCGCGCCGGCTCTGAACCACGCGCTTGACCTCGTCCTCGTGGACGCCCCATTCGCCGCTGTACAGCTCGTCCACCAGCGCGTCGCGGATGCCTTGGAGGACCCAGACCTTGTTGGCGCAGTTGGCCGTCTTGAGCCGCCGCTGGACGAAGCCCCGGAAGGGGGCGATGCCGACGCCGGCGCCGATGAGCAGCATGGGTCCGTCCGTGACAAACTCCTTGGCCAGCGGGTTCGCCATCAGGCCCTTGAACATGGGGATGTAAACTTGAGGCTCCTTCTCGCCCTTGGCCCGCGCCTCGAGGAAGCGCAGGGCCTGGCGCTGGAAGAAGCCCGATCCCAGCCCGGTCCGCACCCCGGTACGCCAGTCAGCAGTCTCATGAACCGTGACGGCGATCTCGATGATGCGGTGCTGCTTGCCGTCCAGCACGCCGCAGGAATCGTGCGGGTCGTTGGACAGCGAGTAGAATCTCGGCATCAGGGGTTGAAGGACGGAGAGTAGGAGGTCCAAGGGCGGCCGAGCCGAGGGAAACGCGTGCAGGAGTTGCACCAGCGAGGTGTGCGGGCCGGTACGGAAGTCGCAGAAGACGCCCTGTCCCTCTCCCGAGCACAGAAACAGGAGGACCTTCCTCTCGTTGTCGTCGGTCGCATGCTCGGCCAGGACGCGTAGGAGCTGCTTCGTAGGCGGGTACGACTGAACGTCGGAACACCAGGCCAGGAGGTCGCGACGCGTTGTGACGAGCTTGCGGGCCTGCTCGGCCCCCCAGACCGTGGGCCATCGTCCGCTGCTGGTCCGGAGGACGACAGGTTTGTCGCGCAGGAAGCGCGGAACGCCCAGCAGGTCGAGGATCTCGTCCACCACGGGTGCTTCGTTGGGTGCCGAGACGCCAATGGCGCCGCCCACCTTGAACTCGACGTCCTCGGTGTCGGGGTAATTGGTGACGTCAAGGTCGAAGTGGAACGTCCGCTTCTCGGCGCCCGGTCGCGTCAATTCGCGCGTGTTATGGATACGGGCCGGGAAGACGTGATACGGCGGGTGCGGCTGGACGAAGGAAGGGGGCTGGATCGCGGTATCAAGGTCCTCCAGCTGCAGCGACCGAGATTGAGGGGTCTGAGTGGCGTCGTCGGCGACGAGAGGAAGATCGGCGACAGCATCTGGTAGGAGCGCAATGGCCGAATCGGTGGGGGACGGCGGGGGGGACCGGCTCGACGTCGGCTCGAAGAAGACGGTCTGCTCGGGGAGGTCGACAAGGTTGGAAATGGTGGTGGGTATGTTGTCAAGCTTGAGGAGGAGGGCTTGGAAGGCATTGTTGGTGGGCAGCTGGATAGGCTCATACTCGACGTCTTCTTTCCTTGGCCCCAGCTTCAAGCAGCAGCCGCCGCCACAGCATCGGTTGATAAGCTGGGCACTTGACTCGCCCGTGATCCGACGAATGTCATCGGCGCTTTGGGCGATCAGTCTGGTCGAGGCGCGTCGGCGGCGTGGCACCTCGCCGTGGGGCTCGTCGACCTCCTCATCCGCCGATTCGGCGGAAAAGGTGAGGGACGGGGCAATAGATGGCGTCAATGGCTCTTCCAACACACTGTCCAGTCTGGGCTCCACAAGGAGCCCGTCGGCGTGGTGGCGCATGGCTGCGCGGATTTGGTGTTGGGGAAATGCGTGTGTCCGCAGAGTAGGTACCTAGGTAGGTAAATAGGTTTGGTGGCGAACAATCAGTCGTGAGGAGGCATAGCTGTCGCGTCGCAGTGAGGTGCAGCAGCCTTGTTAAATGGACTGGGGGTTCAGGACAGAGAGGTAATAGAGGGGGTACATCCTGTCAGAATTAGGGAAGCCTGACAAAAAGGAAGGCACAGGAAGAAGAGGAGGGAAGGGCGTGCAGCTGGTCGGGGGCTGCTGAGTCGTAGATGAGCAACTATGGGTTGGAGGGCTCTGGGGCCTTTGATTTAGTGTCCTCTTCGCCGGTCCCCGCCGACACAGGCTCACAGGCCGACGACATGCAAGCCGAGCCGGCTGATGGCGGGTGCAGAGCCCCGGCCCTCGAATGGTGCTCCCCCTGCAATTGCCCGAAATCATGACCGCTTTTTGCTTCAGCTGGCACACATCTCCCTACCCTAGTCATCCCAGCCCGCCGCCCTGAGGCGCGGTATCTCACTTCGGGTTTTCAAGCTGACATTACACAGTAGATCATGCCCCCTACCGTCTTTGGGGTACCTATACCTCTCTGGAAAAAAAAAACTCAGCAGGCAAGATAGGGGCTCAGCGACAGATCTCCTGGGGCCTCTTTGGCTGGTCTGGCTGGGCAGGTGGGCTGGGCGCGGCGGCGGCGCGTGGAACCAGAATCTCGCCACACGGAGTCTGCCCCAACCCCAAGTGGGCCGGCCAGACAATGGCTCCCCTCAAGGTCCCCAAGCACCATGGCGCTTTGGCGTGTCCTCCTCCGTAAACCTCTCCTCTCCTCACCGCTGTCCCCCATGACGAAATCCCCTTTCCCTACCCATGGTTTCATTCCGAGTCGGTTGAATGATGAGCCAGGCCGCTCGCCCGGTCCCTAGGGTCGTCTCCATCGCCTCCGACGTCGGCAGTCCTTCCTGACCAGCCACTGAACGTAATCTTATCTGATCTAAATAATCCCTGCCCGCACGGTGCCTGTCAGCGATTTCCGCGCCACTGGGACGGGGGCATCGGATCTGATAAGAGCCCAACAAACGCCTTTCTCCACCCATGCCGAGGAGGCACAACGGAGGAACAGGGAACGCGCGACGGGAAAACTGATGAGAGGGATTTTTCCCATTTCCCATCACCAAAGAACACACATTTCCAGGGACCCAATGGGAACGTCACCTGGAGGGCCCAAACAGGAATACGGAGCCCTCCGTAAGGTACAGTACTCCGTGATCCGTATGCCGGAGAGGCCAACAAGGAAAGCTGTAATCGCCGACGCGCCCTTGCCCGCCCCCTTGCGCAGTCACACTGACTTGGTGCGCATCGCGAGACATTGTTTCCTCCAAGCCCGGCCGATTAGGAGCGAGAATCTAGACGATCTATCGCCCAAACGGATTGGCCTCGGGCGAGCCGTCCAACAGCACGCAGGTGAAAGCAGTCGTGACATATGTGCGCTCTTGACGACATCGACGTGGCGCCAGACAAAGGCTCCTGTGGGCTCGTCGTGGAAGCACAGCCGGCTTTTCGTTTGTCATCATTTCATCACGTCGGTGCCGCTCCGGCAGTGCTACCCGTCAACCACACCTCAAGCCTCGCCGACAGATCCCACTAGCTCAGCCGCAGCAACCCGAACTCGCTGGGTCCGTTGCCTGGCTCCCTGGATAGAGAGAAGGATACGTTGGTTCATCGTAGCTGAGGGATTGAGGGCAACAATGTCCCTTACAGTTCGGAGACAGCAATCCTGTCCATATAGGGCCAGTCAAGACAACCTGGGAATTCGTAAATTAGCGCGCGGACACCGAGACTCGGAGGGAGAAGACAAGGGCAGTTCAGCCGTGGGAAGGCCCGCCGACGCCGCACCTGCGGAGCAGGGCGGACGTTCATGCAACGGTGCGGCGCGGCTTCTCCGTCGCGCTGGGCCACTCGAGTGCCGGTACGGGCGGTGTCGTTTTCAAGCCCGGACCTTGCAGGCCAACAGTCCAATACGTCGCAGTGCCGCCCATGAAGGGCTGGGTTCCTTCAAGCGCGTCGTCCAGGGAGAAGTCACCTTCCAGGGGGTGGGAAGAGGGTGAAGCTGTGGCCGAACTCCCCGGCTAAGAGCGAGCGTCATGTAGAGGGCGCTGGGAAAGGGTGCCCCCATGTGAGAGGGACGGCCACTTTCCTCGTGTTTGTGTAAGAGTGAGATGGTTGCCCAGTCGTGAAACGCAGTTGGCACCGGGTGAGAGGATGGGGTGCCACATCGTGCCAGTAAAGACGAGCCCAAGGAGAACGGCTGAAGCAGGAGCCCTAGCGGCCGCGAGGCACTGCTGGAGGAAATGCCGTGATCCAGAGTATCAAGAGACGCTGCGAGCTTGGCCACTGCGATTCTACGCAATGGCTAACAAGGCAACCGTCGTCGACGTGATGCACCCGTTTCCTCGTCGGAGGAGGTGTCTCTGAAGCCACTTTTGTCGGGAACCATGATGACTCCGAAAGCTCTCGTACTTGACCACATCCTGGCACTCCCAACCAGCTACACCGAGTGGGTAGGTACCCATTCGGAAGCCAGGATTCTCTGTCAAATCTCACCCACCGGGTCCAGCCAACCGCCTGGAGCCCCTGAATGCCACAACGCTGGCTCGCCGGGCCCTTGCCCAGCTGCTTTGCCTGAACCCCGGGTTGCGGAGCACAAATGTGGTCTTGACCGGCCGTTGGCAAGCGGACGGGGCAGGGGGACCTCCGGCTCATAGGGGCATTTTCGAGATGGGCTGCGTGGGCTCGCAACGCGATATATCGGTTTCAACTCACAGTCGTACCGCGGGATGTGCCGGGATGATGCGTAGTTATACTACACAGAACATGCCATAACCCTCGTACAGTGATCGCTAGCACTGTGTCCTGTGACAGCCCCCACCCATGAAGCTCACTGGCAAGACGAGCGAGTTGGACGTGTCGGCCTGTATGCCAACGCCGTGGTTTCATAACCGCCGCTCATAGGGCTCCCCAAGACGGTATATACCATCATTGAGCAGCGTCCCGGTCGGAAGCAAGAGTGGGAACCATTGTCCAAGGTCATAGACGGCAGTGGACTGTTAAAAGTATTGAGCAGTCTCGAACCTGAGGAGGGTAGTGACCATCGACTCCCCATCCGTAAAAACAACCAGCAACGCCCTTAATCAGGGCCGAGGCCGCGTGACGCCGAATGCACCGCTCAATCTCCCGCCACAACGCTCACTCTTCGACCGGCGCCTGGACCCTTCCAGCATCGACGATGATCTGGTGGTCAATTTTCTTGTCCGTCTCGCCATACTCGACGCGCTTCCACGTCGTAATCCGGGCCTCGTTCATGTCAAAGTCGAAGACGCGGATCTTGCGAAGAAAGCCGCCGTAGCCGCCGTAGCCGCCGAACCCGGCGCCACCGGCGTAGCACATCCAGAGCGCCGGGCTCTGCTTCTCCTTGAGAGAGAGCGCGCAGTACTCATTAGCATGGTCGCTGTCGTTCGTGTGAGTCATGCATCTTTGTTCAGCATCGACGCTTCCGGGTAAAAACTTACTGTCCGGCGCTCACCATGAGAACGCCCTGCTCAACCAAGGCATCGCGGAATCTGGAGTTGAAGATGGGGGCGGTGGGGGGCTCCCTCCACTCGCCCTTTACGTACAGATCCGGGTCTCTGTATTCGGGAAGTGGGATGTGGATAAAGGCCACGTCCATGTGGATCAGCGTATACTCCTTGTGCTTCTTCTTCAGGCCCTGCGCCGTTTGCTTGAACCAGTCGATCTGGTTCTTTTTTATCCAGTCGTAGCCATCGAACTTGCGCTTGTCGGGGGAGTACGAGTGCGTGTCGAGGAGGTAGATCGTCAGAGCAGAGTGCGAGGATCCGCCTCGGGCCAGTACTTCGATGAAGTAGTTGCCTACGCCGGCAATGTCCTCCGGGCCGGCCTTGGATAGGGAATAGGGGAGGGTCTCGATGAGCGCCATCTGGCTGGCCCTTGGCAGCGAGCCCTCGTCGTCGTGGTTTCCGAATATGGAAACGTACGGAATCTTCCGGTCTATCAACAGGCGGGCGTACTTGAAGATGGCCTTCCCAGCGTGTCAGCCTTGTTGGGAGGGAGAAGGAAAGGCCGTTGGCCCGGAACTCACGGATTGGGCGTCAGGGGCGGTTTCGCCATTAACTTGGTCGCCGCTGAGGACGACGAGGTCCGGACGCTCGTCGTCCAGCACCTTGGAGACGAAGTCCAACGTCCGCGGATCCGCCACGCACTTGCCCCCGTTGTACTCATTGGGGACTGGCTCGCGGCATTTCCCCACTCCCGTGCTCAGGTGTAGATCGGCCAGCTGCACAATCTTGAACTTCCCGGTGTCCTTGATCCTCGGCTGCGGTCGCACCGGCTCCTGGTGGCTGCCCCGTCGCACAGTTAGGTGCGCCGACGGAATCGACGAGCTCGCGTCCAGCATGAGCGGCGTGCCCGTCAACCTCCAGCCGTCGCGCACCTCCTCGGCATCGTCGCCGAACAGGACGTCAACAGCGGTCACCGCCTCTTTCGAGTCGCTGGCGTGCTTCCTCGCCGTTCTCTTAATCCAGAGACCTGCGGTCCTCGCTTCCCACCGCTCGTCGGCTTCCCCCTTGACGCTGGCCCCAGGGTCCAGGGGCCCGACCGAAACGTCTATCACCACCTTGTCATCCGCCGTCAGCTCCTCTTCCTTTTTCCTTTGTACGTGCAAATAGGCACTCGTCGTGAGGCTCTTGCCCAGATAAAGGTTTTTCTCGACCCGGTGCCAAGTGGCGGGATCCAGAAGACAGGAGGAGAAAGGATTCAGCGTGGTGCATTTCGCTATTCGTATGTCTGTTATGACAAGGCCGACATGATGCTGGGGCATATACTCGTGTATAGCGTTTGGCAATAGTCTGAAGTTCCGATCGAGAAAGAATATGACGAGGAAGGTGAAGAAGGCGGCGGCGACCACCTGGATGACAGTGCGGACCTGCGCGGCAGCTGTCAGCTTCCTGCTCCGCCCAGAACGAGCGAGAGAGCCGGGTAGGGGGCGCTCACGATGCGTCGCGTCATGGCTGCGGCCTTTCCGACTGTTCAAGGTCGGCAGCCGTGGTGAGAGCTCCCCCGTGGTGGCGATGGACTACCTCCAGAGGCCGTCGTCGACGCGTTGGGAGCGAGCACAGCAAGACAACAAGACCTCGGAGCGGCCTACTAGCAGCATTTTAAACCCAAGTGCCGGAAAACTCGACAGGGGCGCGGCTGTGGGCGAATGTCGAATGCCTCGGGTCGATGCGAGGTTGAGAGGTTCGACACCTTTCCCGTGCCTTCGTGCCGCAGATCCTGGAATCTGGAAATCTGGGGTCAACCGCTGCCTGCCGGACTCCGCTGCAGTGGACCGAGCGCGCTTAGCCGCTTTCGCGCAGGGCACCACGACAGACGACGGGAGGCTGCGGCTCTTGCGTTTCTTTTGGTACGAGGAAAGAAATCCCTTTCCATGAAGTCGACAAGGCCCGATCCATCTTCACTTGCAGCGTGTTGGCCGCAAGGATAGCCATCGGCTCGCGACTATGCCTCCCCGTTCCACGCCAACCAGGCGAACAAACAATGCCAGGTCACCGACACGGACCCAAACGCGAAGCCCTGTCAGCCAACAGGTCTAAATAGATACCTCCGGGAATCAACCAGATGGAGAGTCTCTTTCTCGTTCATAAGTGTTATTCGCGGTCTAACACTTGCTCCTGCTATCTGCTGAGTAGGGAGACCTCGAAGTGCTGCTCACCGACCTTCCATGAGCACAAAACAGCTGTCTATCAGGAGTCATCCAGCACCAGAAGCTCCCGGGCTCAGCACAGGACCGGTAATGAGAGCCGTGAGCCTGAGCCATTGTGCGGATGGCGCCGTGCGTGCCCCTTCCCCCCCCCCGGGGCTCCTCCCCGTCCTCGTCCCCTTTTCGTCTCAGATAGGGTATATCGTTGGAACATGATGGCCGTGGGGGAGACACAAGACCTCGCAACGTCCCGGCTGCTTCCAGCTGCCCAAGTCATATGAGGAGCGGCTATGCGATGCATCGGACGGTTTCCGTGAACAGACCTGCCGCTCAGCTGACCCCCGACAAGAACCATGGCCCGGTTCCAGGGGCGGAGCGGCCAGGCTTTCACGACGGCGGACACGCAGCGGGGCCGACACGGGCTGTAGAAGCCCGGGACCGAGTAAACCAAAAGTCCTAGGAACTCCCCTTACCAACCGAGACCACGCGATGGCCTGGGAAGTTCCAGGAGAGACTACCTCGAGGACGGCCGCACTGGCCAGATAGAATCCGGGCTATTCTCCAAGAAATTGTTGGCCAGCAGCGATTGCCGACGAAACCTCTCCAACCCAGCTGAGGTGTTCTCGGAAGTTAAGATACACCTGGGAAGACGGCAAGACGGGTCGAAGGTCCTGAAAGTCGCATCTCGCCAAAAGCCATCCTCCAAACCAGCCCATCAGCCCCAATATCGGGGGTGTGATGGTGATGGCGACAGTGAGTGGCCCACGCCAACGTTGCCGGCAGCACCACAGAACGGAACCCCCCGATCACGAGACAGAGGGAAAAATCAGGGCGCCTCTCATAGGCGGGAAGCGGCACGGGTCGCTCCCATGGCGGAACCAACAGCCGCTCTGCCTTGGGGTCCGTTGGCTCACATGGCGGGTGCCGCTGTCAGGCCTGGGGCGGCGAGTGGTGACCCCAACACGGCAAGCCGAAGTCGGGCGAGAAAGATCCGGGTGGCCGGGCCCAGCCTTGAGCTCGTCAGCTCCCACGTTGTGCGCCGACCCTGATTCACAAGGTGATGGGCGGGATTGGGCCAGGACTCTGGGCTCTCGTCAGCAGATGTGGCGACGAGGTGGTTTGACGGGGTGATTCGCCCGTCCAAAATTGCGCCTGCGAGTAGAACGCCACGACCCGTTTGGCCAGTCGGCCGAAACGGGCTTTTTGGCTGTGGCCCAAATGGCATCGCCATGGCCCATGGCCAGGACCGAGGGGCTTGACGAAGCCAGCTGGGTTAAGCCCTATAGCTGAGACATGGCGTTGCCTGATGATAACCAAATCCGAAGACGGTCTTCCTGGACGCCCGTGAAGGGAGTGTCAGGGGGAGTGTCGGCGGGAGTGTGAGAGGAGTGCCCTTCCCACGCATCATCTCGCCCGGTACGACTGAGCCGATGCGGCGCGGCGCGACCTGAATACAAGATACAAGATTCGATGTTCCCGTTGGAACATCCCGTCCCTCTAAGGATGCCCCAGGTGCAGGTATTCCGTGAAGAGTGGGGAGATTTTACGCCGTACAAGGTATCTAAAGCAAAAGAAAGGAGCACGGAGTATGCCTTGGCGGGGCGGCCTGGCCTTGGGCGATCTGAGGCGCTAACCCCCGCTTGGGCGCAAGTACCAACCGCTCCCTGTACTGAGATGGCGCAAAAGGGCTGTGGGAGAGCAACGAGTGACGATACGGAGTGCTGTGGTGATCGATCCTCCAGGACGCTGGCAGGCTGGGTAAATGCGAGTTATCGGGCAAGTTTAAGCCATTTTGAAAGGGAAAGGGGCCACTCGATTCAGGATACCCATCCCGCCGAGCCCGCGAGAAAGTCGACCGACGAGGAGGGTCGCACAGGGGGAGAGGGGAGTCGGAGATGATGGCGGCTCTCCAATAAGAGCCGCAAAAGCCCTTGCTCGGCCGAGCGAACCCCTGCTGCGGCGTGTCTGGCGGCCGCGATTGGGAAACCAAGGGGGTGTGCCCGGGGAGGGTGGGTCCCTGTGAACCGTCCATTTCGGGTTGTTGGCGCAGTTGACTCGACCTCCGCGAGCTTTCTTCTGCCGCCTGTACGCGCAGTCGGAGAATGATCGAAGCCCATACTCGAGACGTGTTTACACAGTACACCCCGTCGCTGGCCTGATGATATTTTGGGAATCCAGTTGCTGCCGCACGCGTCCGGAGGCCTGCGAGATCCACGCCATGCAGAAACCGCCTGCCGGTACCTGCAGAAGCCGCTCACGAGCCACCGCCCCACCGCCCGACTGCCACGTCACCAGCCTCGTCTTGCTGCGATTCGATGGGGTTACGATTCCGGGGTGTGGCGAGTGGCGGGCTGTTCCCGCAGCTCTCCGCCACAATTGCGTCCCAGATCGTTGGCAAGTCCGCATGAGAGCGGGGCGACGGCGCCGACTTCTGGACTCGCGCGCCTCCGCGCCTCGCTCAGGGCCCTCGTTTTTGGCCTTTCCAGAACCGGGGCGGTTGATCCTACACACAGGCTCGCATGGTCGGGTTTGACGCGGCCAAGCGCATGATCCTCTCTCGCCACGCCTCGCATGCACCTTTCAGCTGCACATGCTTTGGAGTGCCCCGACTCAGGCACGAGACCACAAGGGGCCGTTGCGTGGACGGCTCACGACGACCAGTTGGCGGGGAGCAAAATGTTGAGTGGGAACGGGTGCAGGATCCCGTCGTCTCACCCGTCGCAGAAGCTGTGGCCGACCCCGAAGGCCAGCGCCCTATTTTTTGCCATACACAGTATCCGGGCCTTTGCTCCACATCCTGCGAAGTGGGTCCTACTTGCTTGTACAGTATGTAACCCTAATCAAGTATCGAGTACCTCTCTTTAGCCTCTGTACCAAACGTAGGCCGAGGTACCAGTTCTTGCGCGGCCCTAACCCGCAGATTCTGACCGTCACGCCATGACGAATGAGAATCCTCCAAGATTCTCGAGGTACTGTACTTGGTGCCGAGTTCTTGGGTCGGTTGGCCAAGATTCCTATTCCCGCGCCTTCGAAACGCGACAGCCGCTCAGTCAGTGAGTCCGATTTGGTGTATGGACTCCTGATATCAAATATCATATGGAGAAGAGACATGGTGCGAGGGTGCCCACCACACCCTCCCGGCATCGAGGTCGCGCTACCGAGTACCCATCGTGCCGGCTTGGGCCCGGTGAGCAGATGGTTCAATTTGCAGTAGGCCCTAGCGATGTTTTCGAGAACCGGGAGCAACGGGGCTTCCACGCATAGTGTACTGTAAGGCAGGCCCCCACCCCGAGGCTTCTGGACGGACTCGGAAAAACGAACAGAGAAGGAGAGCGGCGAGTACAGCAAGACGGCGATGG
>Ga0247777_1000341_pt1 | contig 12721 bp, 9 predicted proteins | sample UWRJL154409C5_FD_179937 | JGI IMG/M metagenome (GOLD analysis project Ga0247777, IMG submission 179937) | Plant litter microbial communities from Arlington Agricultural Research Station in Wisconsin, United States - UWRJ-L154-409C-5 | ecosystem: Environmental > Terrestrial > Plant litter >...
GTGGTCCTTCCTGGGCTGGGCCGGGGGCGGCCTCGACCTCGGGCTTTGGGACGAGCTGTACGCCAACCGAGGCCGCCGTGGTTCGACCAAGCAATCCTTCGCCTCGGACCACCACCTGTCCTCCTGTGTCCAGTTCTTCAAGACAGACAGCCGTACCGGGGCCCGGATGTCCGTCCAGAGTGTCTACCGCGCGAACACGCTCCTGAAACCCGGAGGCGATGCCCCCAAAGCCGCGGCCATGACTGCATTCTCCCGTCACTGTCTATACGTTCCTGTCCCCCCGAAACCTCTGCCGCCTACTCTCGGCCATTGGCTGCCCGTTCTGGGACTAGAAACCCAGCGATACCACGTCCGCCTCGGCGAAGTCATCCCCAAGGCCGCATGGGATAGCGTCGACTTCTGCGCGGATGTGTCCCTCGAAGACGACAAGGGCCGAATCGTCGGCGGCCTCCGCCTCAACTCGACGCGCAGGGAAGACGACGCCCGTCCCGGACACTTGGCCGAGCTTGTCGTCATATCTCGGTGCGTCACGACCCAGCCGCGACTGTGCCGGATGACTCCCGAGCTGCGGGTCTTCCACGCGGACTGCCCACAACCGTGCCTCGTGGCCGAGCTCTGTCAGGCGGACGCCCGTGTGGTGCCGTACGAGTTCTACAACGTCTTGTGGATTGGCTGGGAAGGCGAAACCGCTTTCCGGAAGGCGGCCGGCCGAGTACTGGCGAGCTACTGGGACGAACAAAAGCCACAGAATGCCCATATCATGTTGGGTTAGTATTTAGGTCTGCGAATGAGCCGGGGCCACGGGAGATCGAGAATCCCAGAACCTCCCTGGTGATTGAAGACCGAGTCCTCTCCAAGGCCGTGAGAGACACGGCACAGATTGTATTACGACTCCGTCAACAGAGTGCCCCATATTTGGTGTTGGTACAGTAATTACGTACAAGATGTAGGGCCGGTGTGGGTCTCATGTGGCAAGCACCGGAGCAGTTCCCCAGCAACAATTGTCCCTCCCTCTGCCCTGCCCTGAAACAACGACGACCCGAGGGACAACAACGGTAGCGTCCCACTTACTACTACTGCCATTCCTTCTCTAGCACCTCCATCCGCGCCTCGATGCGTGCCAGAGCAGAATCCACCCGGTCCAGCCTCTGGAGCGTCTCGTCGGTGCGGTTGATGTGGGCACCAGCCTGCTCCATATTGGTGATTGCCCGCTCGACGTCGACGAGCCGCCGCACTTCAACATGAGGAGTCAGTCAGTGGCTCTCTGATACGGAAAGAGTTGGAGAAAGGTAGGGTGAGCGAATCTGAGAGGAGACACTCGCTACGCTCACTCCGCGGCCATCCCAAAGGGGCAAGACAAAAATCGGGGAAGCTACATACTGGCGACCTCAATGCGCTCAAGCGCGCCGGCAATGTAGGTGCCGACGCGCTGGCGTTCAGCCTCTTGCGCCTCCTCGACGCCGGCCATAAACTCGGCGGCCAGGGGGTCCTCGTCGGCGCGCAGCTGGCCGGCGGCCGTCAGGCCGGTGCGGACGGGGGCGGGGCCGAAGGGGGCGGGGGGCAGTTCGGGCTCGCGGTCGCGGCCGACGGCGCCGGCCTGGTTGCGGGGGTGGGGGGCGCCGGCGGCGCGGGGCGGGTGGTTGTGGGAGCCGTTGGTGACGATGAACTTCCACTGGGAGCCCATGGAGCGCATGCAGACGGCGCGGGCGGCCCAGGGGCAGTTGGTCTTGCGCGAGTGCGAGGCGCGCTGCGTGGCCACGCTCTTGTACTCGTTGCCGCCGTGGTCGCAGGCCAGGTCGAAGCGGCCGGCCTTGCCGTCGCGGTAGGCCGACGACCGCCGCTTGGTGACGCGGTAGCCGTGCGTCTCGGCGATGGTGCTGACGTGGTGGTAGAGCACCTCCCACGACGAGAAGACGGCCACGAACTCGCCCACCGGGTTCAGCTCCTGCTGCCGCAGCACGAAGTGCGGCTGCTGCGGCGAGCGCGCCCGGGGCGGCGGCGCCGCTGCTGGCGGTGCCGACGGAGGCGGCTGGGAGTATGGCGGGGTCTGTTGCGGCCCCACTTGCCACAGGACGGGTCCCGGCGATCCATTCAGGGGCGTTCCGCTGGAGGGCGGAGGCCGGGCGGGGCCAGCTTGGGCCGGACCGGAAGGAAGGTCCCCTATTACCGGGACGGGAGGCGGGTTTATACTCGTGGAAGGGGCGGGACGCGGAGCCGGCTCTGAAGACGCAGCGGAGACAGGCGCCGGGGCAGAGGCCGGCGACGCGGTGGGTGAGGAAACCGCCGGTCGCGAGGGCGGCGCGACGGGATGCCGTGGCGTGTAAGCTGGTACCGCGGTCGACGCCGCAGGTGCGAGAGGCACCCCGACGGCCGCGGGACGCGCCTTTCCGACCGCGGAAGCCCGACCCCTTGGCATGTTGGATGTTGTAGCTTGACACACGGAACGCGATGTTCGTGAGTTGAGGGGTGCGGATTTGCCGCAGTGCGATTCGGCTGGCGTCAATTTATCACGTGACGGATCAGTGGATCTTCTGGACGGTTCGTGCGAGCCCCTATTTTGTCGTGCCGCACTTGTCTCTCTCGTCCGTCAAACACCATCGCTCGTTGCTGTCCTTTGATATCCTGACACAAACGCACGTCTATCTACGGAGTATTCCTAAATCGACACCCGCGCGCGGACACGCCTATGCCCACCCCTTCTTCTCCTTCAGCCATTTCACCGTCTCCATGCCCATCTGCGCTCGTTGCTTGATCCCTCCCTCATTCACACACTCCGAATCCCACTTAGAGACGGTCTCCAAGTGCCCAAGACACTCCTGGGTCTTTTTGCGGCGGTACTGGTCTCCACTGGCCGCGTCGGGGTGCGACAGGCAGCCTTCGTTCCAGCAAATGACGGCCGCCTCGTAGTGTGCGGCGGGAAGAATGTACTCGTCGTGGTCCTCGGATGTCATAAGAACGGACCTGTATCGCGGTCAGTTGCTGTGGACGTCCACTCACTCGAGCCGCGGAGGCCAAGCCGCGGGTTACGCACCTATCATGTTTGAAGACCTCCTCTTGCAACGCCCACCTTGCTTCCCCGAAGCGGCCGAGACTGCGCAGAAGCGCGGCCTTGCAAAGCCCCCGCCGCGCGCCCTCTAAAGGGTCGGCCTTGATTTGAACCACTTCCTCCGTACCTGCGGTGCACCTGTCCCAGCTGAGATCACCAAGGGAGCGCTCTTCCCCGTTCTGCATCTTGCCCGTGCCGTACCACAGGAAGATCTGCTCCTGAGCGGGGCTGACACCGATAGCGTCGACCAGATCGATGCCCAGATCCGCAGCCTTCCTGGTCCATCTGTGGATGTTCTGTCTGCACATGAAGTTCCTGTGGCCCGTCAGGGCTTGGTGGAAGTGCTCGGCTGCAGCCTTCTTGCAGAGCGCCGCCTCGTGCTCCGCTGCCGTCCTGTCACTCTGTCGGCTCTCGTCCAGCGACAACGCCTTCGCGCGGTGGAAGCAGTCGCGGTAGAGCTCGACTTCTGCACACGCTGCGAAGTAGTGGTACTCGGGGCTATCTTTGTAGTTGAACGGCGCACAGCGGAGGAAGGTGTCCCGCATCAGCACCCAGTTCATCTGGAACATGGCGTGCATGGCCTTCTCGTGCCGGTTGAAGAAGGTGATCCACGGCGTCTGGCTTTCCACGTCGAGCACGGAGATGGATTCGGTCAGTTTTCTGTCGTAGGCGAGCAGGCGGCCGGCTTCTACCGAAACAAGGCCGCTCTTGGGGAAACGCCCGGCTAGGATGGCGACAAGACTCTGGCACCGAGCCTTGGGAAACCCAATCAGCTCACCCGGTGCTGCGAGTGTTTGGATGTCGGTCTCCGAAGGTAGAATGTCGGCGGACGTCATGGTTTCGTTGTAGTAAGTCAGGATTAGCAGTCCCGCGATCGCTCCGTTGGTGCTGACGTCGGCGAACTTGCTGGCCTGCCATAGCATGCGCATCCCTCGGTCTTGGTCGTCCTGGAAGCCAAGTACGCTCAAGAGGCGCGAGAAAGAGGGAGGGACGGCCGCTCGGGCGAGGAGAAGCATCCCGTAGCACAGGTTCGCGCTAGTGTGAATGAAGATATCGATGGGGTTGAGTAGCAGAGAAGGGTCCAGCTCGGGCTCGATTTTCCGGCCGGCTGGGGCGGCTGGGGCGGCCTTGACGTCCTGATGGTTGATTTCCAGCTTGGCGATGATGTTTTCGATAGCGTCTTCGGTGGGGAGAGCGGCGTCTCCCTCGTCGACCTCTGTCCAGTCGTCTTCCAAGGCCTCCTCGAGTGCCGCGGCCGTGACGTCCTCCTCGGCCTCGTCAGCGGCGTCAATGACTTCGAACTCGTCGTCGTCCGACAGAGACAGCTTGCCTGCCAAGAGCTCCCGTTGCCGTTTCATCGCCCTTCCCTCGGCGTCCGCGATGCGATCCAGGGTTTTGACAAACTTCCGAAGCTTATAGAGCGCCACAACCGAATCCTTGATACTCTTCGGGTTCTGCAGGATGGTAGCGACCGTGCCCAGGAGCTGCGCCTGGAGGTGGACCATGACGAACTCGGTCCCTGGAGAGTAGATGGACGCGGACCCTCCGTCCTGGCGACGCCTCAGCGTCCGTTGGAGCCACCTGTCCCGCCGTGCCGACTTCTGAGCCTTCTTCGCCTCCACCAGGGCTCTTGCTTCGCAGCGTTGAAAGACGTCCACCGCTTCCACCAGGACGTCCTTGGAGGCACCCAGGAGATACTGGACCAACAGTGCCGCCCCGAGGGCGAGTTGGTGGAAGGTAGACCTGTCCTTGGCCGCCCGCAAGCGGGTCTCACAGCCGCGAATGTCATCGTTCATGACCATGTCGGCCGCCTCCATAGCATCCTGAATGTCGGCGATCTTGCCGTCCACGGAGGAGATCTCGGACGGGCTCGAGGGCCCTGGGTGTGGCGGTTCACCCCCGAGGGAGCTCCGGAGCCAGGATCGCACCGCGGACATGGTGATTGCTGCCCTGCCACGGGTGGAGAGATTGCAGAGACGTGGCAAGAGAAAAACACCAAGCTCGACGAAGGCAGGATTTGTGGGCAGGTCTGATAAACACCGCACAAGGTCACATAGGTCTACGGTCAACTTTAGGTTGCAGCCTGACAGTCACTCGGCGTGTGTGGGGCCGCGCCAAGCTTGTCGCCGTGGAGCCAATTGGGAGGATGCACGCCAAAAGGTATCAGCTCAGCCCCTGAGCCCAGGGGCCAGTCAGCCCCCAGGCTCCAACGACGTATGCTAGGCTTCCCCCAGCTTGCACAAGGCAACTCCATGCGCAGACGAGCTCCGACAGGGATGATAATCAAACTAATGGCAACAACCTGTTGCTGCGTCCTTGGGCTTAGTTCTGTACTAGGTGCTCTCTCGGCTGCAGCCTGTTCGGAGCGCTCCAGGGCGGTAGTCAATGCTGTGGTTTATGCGTATCTCCCCACGCAGTCGCCGAGCCTCGTTTAGATTCCAGCTGCCTAGGTATCTACCTACCTACGCAGCATCTGTCCGCCTTTGAATCTTCGGTCATAGGACATGGCCGTTCGAACCGAGAGATTACGTCAATTGTGAGCTTTACTGACACGGCGACGTCCGCGGACCCACTTTCACTCCCGGACCGGACCGGAACCCGGCGCGGAACCGGGGAGCCGGGCCGGAATCTACCGGGGGATTCCCTACAAGGGACTGGACGAGGCGGGCGGGGCCCGGCCGTGTCTTGACGGCCTCGGACTTGGGGACCCGGGCGAGGGGCAAGGTCGCCGTACCCGGTGCAACCGTGGACGACATCCCAAATTCGCGAGCCTGAATCGCAGGCTTCGATATGGATACAAAATTAGCGACGATGAACAAGACCCCCCTTTCGGGCCGCCTCCGCCGTGCCCGGTTTCCGGTCACCCTTTCCGACCATGCTCGTTCCCTGGGTATCTTGCCGATAAGGACAGTCTCACGCCGGCCCTTCTCCGGGCCGTACCGATGCTGTCCGATCCGGCTACCCCCTTCGTAGATGCGAACGCCAGTAAGAGAAGAAAAAAAAAGTTAATCCCGCAGGCGCTTCGCGGCACCATTTTCCCCAGAACCATACGGCACCCCCGCGGCCGGGCAGGCCCCCCCTTACGAGCTGAACCAACTCCGCTTGGGGTTCTTGGAGCCGCCCTCGACGGCCGACGTGTGCGTCTGCGCCAGCGGATCGACCTGGCGCATGACGAAGGCGTCGTCGTAGTGCGTCTCCTTGGCGCTGAGCTTGCTCGGCTGGGATCGGAGATCGGAGTGCAGCTCGGCCTCGCTGCCGGTGCGGCTGGTGGGGCTGTGGACCGTGTCGAGGTCGTAGCGCTCCTCGTGCACGACGGCGAACTCCTTGGTGACGAAGATCTTGCCCAGCTGCTGGGTCAGGACGGGCCAGAAGACGGGCACGCTGGCGCAGATGCTGGCCGCGTCCACCTCGAGCACCGCGAGCAGCACGCTGATGGGCCCGTACCAGGTCGGATCGTCGACCGGGTAGGTGGCGACGCGGTGCTCCAGCATCGTGGCCAGGCGCCAGACGGCGAAGACGTTGACCCTGTGCGGCGGGGGTGGTTAGCAGGGGGTGGGGGGATCCTCCCGCGCTGGGTGTTTCGGCACATCTGCGGGGCGGGCGGCTTACAAGCAACCCATGAAGAGGAGTACGATCAGACCACGGCGGGCCTTGGTGGGTGTGTCCTTCTCGAAATAGAGCGGGATCGGGATGGCGAGCACGAGGACGTCGAAGACCATGTTGATGCCGGTATGGCTCTCGAAGGCCGCGACCAGGGGACCGGGGGTGCGGGCGCCGAAGGCGTAGCACTTGCTTCCCGACGTCGTCAGGGTATCCCAGTATTCGTTGACCGGGAAGCAGGGGAAGAAGGCCATGAAGGAGGACGTGAAGCCCCATATCGATACGAGCACGATCAGGGCGATGCAGAACCAGCGGATGGCGGAGCCCCTGCCGAAGATGCGCAGGTACTGGAAGAGCAGCGAGAGCTTGATGAAGGTCGTCGAGGCGATGTAGCAGGAATTGGCGATGTAGAAAAGCTATAGGTCGGGTCAGCCTCGGTGGCAGGGGGGGACGCGTCCGGCCGGAGGGCGACCTACGATGAGATACATGCGGACCTCTTGCGGCGACAGCAGGAGAAGGTGCTTGCCCAGTCCGTAGTTTGTGGCTGCCGAAAACTGTTAGACCCGGGGAGTAGCGCTATATTTCCAGGTAGATTGACGTACAGATGCATATAGCAATCGTGCCAACCGTGGTCGTCAACTGAGAAACAGGGTCAGTTCATGTTTTGTCGGCACGCGACACCACCAGAGCGTCCACTCACCAGGTAGAGAGCCACGAGGAGGTCGTCCCAGCCGGGGGAGCGCACGATCCGTACCCGCACGTATACTCTCGCCGTCACGCATATCCAAGACGAAGCCTGCAGAGGACTCGAGTGTCAGTTTGGCGTCCTCGGACGCTGGGTCCCCGCGAAACACACGCACCATCATGGCGATGCAGACGCCGAGAATGGTGGCCTGGCGGTTCGCAACCGGCTCCGGCTCGCCGAAGTTGCTCGTACTGAAGATGAACTGGTCCGACATGGTGAGGACGGGGGTGAGCGGGGGCCGCTCGCAGCGTGGGGTCGGGGGGACGAAGCCGGGCTTCAGGCTTGAAGCTCCGTGGAGAGGTCCCAGGCCCCCGGGGCCGAGTGGGGACCGAAGAGGTTTTAAACGCGTGCGGTCCCGGGAAGCACGCCGGACGGCTCGCCAGCAGACAGATTCCAATGGCTGGTATAAACAGTATGCAGGAGGGGGGCTCGGGTGGGTGGTCTCATGCCACAGACCCCCTTGCCGGAAGGTCTGGAATAGGGAAGCGTAGGGGGATCAGGGCCGGGGCCGTGTTGGCCTGGGCCGCTCCCGCAGAGAAGGGGAGGAGAGAAGGCCCGGAAGGTGTCAGCACGCGGCGATGGAGGGCGGCACAGCGGGCCCGCCTCTGGCCGCATCCCTTCGAACACCGGTTCGTGGCGGCCTGTGCCTCCTGGCGCATCCCTGCGTCAGGGCGGCGTACGTCGAAAGCGGCCATGCGTTCGAGCGAGGGCCTCACAGTTACACAGGAGGGCAAGAAGGGGTGCCGGGCGTCAAGCAGACGGCGTGGCTCGCGTGGATCCCGTAGCAGAAGGGTCGCTGGGCGTCGCTCACAGGCTGGCTAAGTGCCGCATTACTCCACGTGGTGGGAGACTGCGACAGAAAGCGTCTGAGAGTCATAGCGAGGCCAATTATCAGATGCGGGTTGCGGAGATCGGCTCCACTGTCCTCCACTGTCCTGCAAGAAAATCCACGATTCGCCGGCACCAACCGTGACCTGCGCGAAAGCGGGTCCGTGAGGCTCTGTGCGCTGAGCAAACCAACGCAAACAGGAGGGAGACAACCAAGACAGCCTCCCGAGGGCGGGAAACGGGGCGGGGAAAACCCCCTCAAGCCCCTCGCTAGGCCCGCTGCGGCCGCTGGAAATCCCACCCAAGCCCCCCATGCTCCAGCGGGCTCGTCCGGGCCTTCGACGGCCCTTCCCATCTCCACCACTCCACCATCCCCACCATCACTGGCCCATCCAGGCATCGCAGGCTGTGGAAGATGTCGCCATTGGTGGAATGAGGGGGGGAAGGAGGGTGAGATTGAACCACAGATCTTGCAGGTTGCCATCGGTTGTTTTACTCGACACTTCTCAGAGAGGGCTCGAGGCGAGGCCCCAAGCACACGGCATCAAGAAGCATTGACCAACGCGAAGGCGCGCGAAGGCCATTCGGGGAGAGAGGAGAGGCAAGAGGACAGAGGGTCCGAAGAGCCAGAGGTCGGACACGAGCCGGCTGCCGTTCCCCGCCTCGGGCCCGCCAGCCACACGACGCCCGATAAGGCGAGAAGAGCAAGGAGGAAAGGAACCATAAAGCTCGGACGCACTTGATGCTACCCTCGCTTTCGCGTGTGTAGTGGCGCCCACCGGCCCCGAGATCTCTCGGGGGACTTCCCAGCCAGCCACTTCGTTGGACTGGGGGCCACCGTTTCTTGCTACCCCGGCTTGCCTGGCTCGGAATATAAAAAATGCAACGGACATCACGTCAGACACCCAGGCAAGCCAGGTTCGCCAGGTTCCGTCGTCGGTCAATTAATCTCCACGAGCAGTGCGTTCTTGGCGCGCCCGGGGCCATCGAGGCCATATATGGACACAGATTGCCGACTGCGGCTGCTGGCCCTGCGGATATTGTCAATATCCCCCTCCTTGGGCGGGCGGGTATCAACGTCAACGACGCCTCGCTCGAAAAGGGGAATGCCAAGTGAGGACCTCGTAGGGCTGCGAGGATCGCCGTCAAGGACAAAGGCCTCGGGGCAGGCAAGACGAAAGGGTCCCGCCGGCGTCGTCGTCCGAGCGCCGCATGACCAACGCGACTTGTCGGCGCGAAGCGGTGACGCCACGACGGGGGGGAGGGCGCCCTGCTCGCCTGCATTGCTGCGTTTCAACGCCGCCCTGCCCTGTCAGCACTGCTATGGGAGCGTGTGGGCCGGCTGGATGGACGACTCGCCGGGCTTCCGGCACGCTCTGACGCGACACCCATGACAAATGGATGCGGCGGACAGACCGCTGTGGCTGGAGCAGATCCATGTGGTCACTGGAAGGCCGAGCTGCTCATCACGGACGCCACCCGGACGGACAACGAGTACCCGAACTGCGAGACATTTCACTTTCAAATGCCCTGTTCCAACCCGCCAACCCAAGCACCCATCGCGCACAGAACCGTTGGCAGGTTTAAAATAACGGGGTCGCAAACATCCCGCTTCGCGGGACCGGAGGCGGCTGCCATTCATTGATGCCCTTTGACAGTGGCGTTGCTGCGCGATCTCATGTGCGACACCTCGCGTCGCTCGCCGGACCAGTTGGGCGGGAACGTCGTCGACTTTTAGCCTGAACTTGGGATGGTTCGTCGAGCCTGTCCACCACGGTCGGATCTCCTTGCTCGTGGATCCCGGCTCCGTCCTCTCCTGGCTCGAGCCTGGATGCTGCGTTTGCTGGTTGGCGTTCGAAACAGGGTGCCGTTAAATCTCCGGGCACGCCTTCTTCGCCAGGAACTGGAATCTTCGCATGAGCCTGATCGCCCTGCAGCCGCTTCAGCCTCCAAGGTTGCGACGAGCGCATCAGTTTTCGGCATCTGGGGTCGGCAGTCTCGCTATCCCACCGCCGTGACTGACCAGTGGACAGCGACGGTGCAGAGAGGTGATGATTCTGGAACGGCGCACTCCTTCGTCCTTCGGAAGGGCTCCTTCGAAACCCTGGGTCAGTCGAGTTGCCCAGCATTCCGAATGTATTTTTCCCCCTCTAAATAACTGCCGGGGTCTCAATTGGTACCCTGTCAATCATGCTCCCGACCGCGAGAGAGATGCGGAGGCCGAACCCCCGAGGACATTTCTGTACAACTACCGGACCTCAAACGTCTAGACCGGCGGTCCAGGGTGCCCGCCGCCCCCCTCAGGCCCTCCGAATTCACGGCGCCCGGATCCTCGGCGTGCCACTGCCGTGGTGAGAGCCGAGCCGGAGCCCGGGTCCGGCTGGCGGTACCGCAGGGGCACGGACCGTCTGGGAAGTGGACCGCAAGAACCCATCCTACATATGTACTCCGTACGGTACCAACGGAGCAACGGGACGCAAACTCGGCTGCCGGTTGCAGGTCCTTCTCCGCCAGAGACTCAATCGGCCGAGTCGCCGCCACCTGCAGCGTCGAAAGCGCGACCCTTCGCTGCATCGTCGGCCGAGCCAGCCCGCTTGTCCCTTTCCGGCCTCAACGGCGCAGCGTGTCAAGTGGCGTGCTCTGCGACATCGGTCCCTCCCACCACCGGCTCACGGTGCTGCACCTGGCCTCTTAGGATGCACACTCCTAGCCCTGGGCCGAACCCACGGGCGTCTCCTCTAGGGATCCGGAGACCTGGGAAATGATGTCACTGGAGAGAGCACTCTGGCAAAGGCAAGCCTCGGCGGGCGGCAGGTTTGACTGAGCAGACTCGCTGCTGGGGAGGAGCCTCTCCATATTACGTGACCATCTTCCAACGGTCGGCGAGTGGACGCCCTGCTTCTTCCAGTCCCAAGGCAGCGAGCGCCCATCCATCTCGAGGCCCTAATGGCTCTCGCGTCGTTTGTGTTACCCCCGTCCCATATCCGATCCTCCCTACGGGACCGGCCTCCGATCCGCTCCCGCAAAGTGGAGATCCGACATCCATACCGGCGCGGATGGCGGCGGTTTTACGACGGGGTCTTTCCTTTGGTTTGTTATGTGGATAGATTAGTTTTCATCGAGAACTAGAAGTCTAGCATTCCCCTTTCATCGTCCACGACCTGGCCACAAGGTTCAACGCCCTCCTTCCAGGTTTCTCCCATCCCGGCCCCATCGCGGAGAGCAGTTCGTGCTCTCTATGTCGTCCCCAAACAGCCCCACAGGTTCGTTGTCGGATCCGGAAAAGAGAGAGCCCCCAAAGCCGTGGCAGAAGACCGTCTTGGAGACGCCAGAAACCAACACATCTCGGCAAGAGGAAACTCTTGGCGATGTAGAGAAGGGAACAACGATCATCGAGTCTGGCCTGAACACCCCTAGCGCTACTCACGCGGACGAGCAGTTGTCGGTAGTATCGACAGAAGACCCAGACGTACCCCCGGATGGCGGATGGGGGGCCTGGTCCATGTGTGCGTCCAGCCCGCGGCCACGCCGCCGTCACCACCGAACCGCGGCCCTCGGCTGACCACTGGGAGTAATGTAGGCATCGCGACGCACATCGTCCTCGCCAACACGTGGGGCTTCGTCAACGCATTCGGCATCTTCCAGGCGTACTACACCGACTTCCTGTCGCTCCCGCCCTCGCAGATCTCGTGGATCGGCAGCGTGCAGGTCTTCCTGGCCTTCTTTCTCAGCACGCTGTCGGGCCGCGTGTCCGACGCCGGCTACTTCCGCGCCGTCTTCCTGACGGGGACCGCCTTCCAGGTCGCGGCCGTGCTCGCCTCGTCCTTCTGCACGCGCTACTGGCAGCTGATGCTCTCCCAGGGCGTCGGCGTCGGCATCGCCTCGGGCCTGCTCTGCTGCCCCACCATGTCCGTCGCCGGCACCTACTTCCGCCGTCGCCGCTCCCTGGCCTTTGGCATCATGACGTGCGGCAACGTCACCGGCGGCCTGGTCTTCCCCGCCATGGCGCGCCAGCTGCTGCCGACCGTGGGCTTCGCCTGGGCCATGCGCGCCATCGGCTTCATCCAGGCCGCCATGCTGCTGGGCTGCAGCGTCGTGGTCAAGACGCGTGTGCGGCCCGACCCGTCCGGCCCCCTGGTGGATCTGAAGGCGTTCCGAGAGCTGGAGTACACCTTCTACGGGGCGGGCATGTTCTTTGTGCGTCGTTCTCCTCCCTCCCCTTCCTTTCTTCTCTTTTCTCCTCCGCACCTCCCTGCCCTCCCATTTCGAGCGGACCGGACCCCAGCAGACCTTAACAGTCCAGCAGAACCTCTCGGGCACCTTCATCGCATGGTACTACACCGCCGCCTACGGACGCACCGGCATCTCGCCCGCCCTCTCGTACCCCGACTCCCTGAACCTGATGCTAGTCATGAACGGCATCGGCGCGGCCGGCCGCCTGGGCGCCGCGGCGCTGGCCGACCGCGTCGGCCCGCTCAACGTGCTGCTGCCGTGCGCGCTCG
>Ga0247777_1000342_pt1 | contig 12665 bp, 13 predicted proteins | sample UWRJL154409C5_FD_179937 | JGI IMG/M metagenome (GOLD analysis project Ga0247777, IMG submission 179937) | Plant litter microbial communities from Arlington Agricultural Research Station in Wisconsin, United States - UWRJ-L154-409C-5 | ecosystem: Environmental > Terrestrial > Plant litter >...
AATCAGAGGTGCTCGGCAGTCTTTTGGAGTACCGCCAGCCAGTATGGCAGCAGCTCCGAGGGTCGTGGTTTCCCAACTGCAACCTATTCGGCTGCCCAAGGGCGCCTTTCTTGTTAATAGGGGAACGATCCACCAAGAGTGGTCTTTGCCACGTCGACAGGGCCTTGCAAGCGGATGGAGGACGAGAGATTCGGCTTTCGGCTGGCTACCTACGCTTACCCCATGGCCTCGTTACTCACGAGGCGGCGTGAGACATGATCGCGAGGCAAATGTCCGTTTCCATTCACACGCCTCGTGCTCGTACGTACTCCGCCTGCATGGTTGCTCCCTGGACGCCGGCGCGGGCACGGCATCCCACCCCAGCAAACCCCGATGCCATCCTTTGCTAATCGTGATCCTCGTCGACCAAGCGTTTGCCTTGGTATCTCATCTCCAGCACCCACCCGTCATCAAAATCTATCCCACGCCGGAACTTGGCTCCGGCCTTCTTCCAGACGGCGGCTCCTAGACCCATGTCGGCAACATAAAACCGCCAGTCGGCGGGAGTGTCGTCCGAGGCTGCAGCATCGCCTGCAAGGCCGTCACCAACGCCGTCGCCCCCCGACGCCGCAAGCAACAGGCCCGTTTTCGGTGCGCCCACGGCAACGACATAGCGTGGGCGAACGTACAGCCGACTCCCGTCAACGACGCTCGCCGCGCCCGACGACGGATCGAGGCCCGTGGGTACATCGACAGCGACGACGAAAGCGTCGTTCCGGTTCGCCCACTCGACCAGCTCGTAAACCGTCGTCTGGTCTCCGGTACGCAGTTCGTCGAAGGAGATGGCGAGACCGAGCAGCGCATCAACAATGAGCGTCACGGCCGGCGGCTTGGCCGTGGCGGCGTGTCGAGGTGTGTCTACGGTAAGCGTCGGGAGTATGCTGGCCTTGCGTAGGTGCTCGAAAAGCTCACTTTTGCTGTACACGTGGCCGCCGAACGCCCTGAACAGACGGACTTGTTGGCGCACCTCCTCGAGAAGCTCCCGCTCCCCCCTCTCCAAGCCAGTGACGCAGACCAAGACCGTAGTTCTCCGATTTCGCAGGTGGCGGGCTGCGGCAACGGCGCGGCTGCCTGACTTGTTGTTCCCGGCGAGGACGACCACGGTCGGGATCGGGCTAGGACTTGCTACAGCAGGTGGCGGTCTGCCGGGCTGTGCCGCCTGCCGAAGCTTGACAGCTGGGTCGGCCAGCGCGGCCAGCACGACCTCGGCGATGCCCCGGCCGGCGTTTTCCGTCATCATGTCCTCCGTGAGCCTGAGATCGTCACGCGCGATATTCTCGAGGTTGAGCATTTGCAACGCCGACACCGCCTCAACCCTGCGGCCAGATGCCGACAAATAGAACCCTGGGACCGGCCGTTTCTCGTCGGCACGGTTGGGTCCAAGTCGCCCGCGTGATGGCGCCTGGTGCGAATGGGTGCTGATACCACCTGAGTTGACGCGAACAGGGCCTTGGGTAGCCGATATGGCGCTGGCCTTGCGTGACTGCGACCTTCTGCCCACCGGAACCCGCGCCCCGCCCTTTCGCGAGCTCTGGCGGCTACCGCGCTCCCGGGCGGCCGTTCCCGGCCCGTCGTCCGCATCGCTATTCCAAAAGTCGTCCCCAACACTTGGAGGGTTTCGAATGGCGGGTTGCGGGTCCAGAACGTTCTCCCAAAACTGAAGATTGGCAGACTTCGGTGCTGACCGTCGATTGTGCGACACGAGGCGGTCGGCCTCGTCAACTTTGTCCTCCCTTCGCATTTGGTCAAATAGACCTCGCTTGTCAAATTTGGAGAGAGCTTCCTCGAAATCGAAGTCCCCCATTTCCTGCACATCGGTGACGTCTTCGGAGGCCCAACCGTTCTCCTGCCCCAGCCCGCCCTTCTTCAGGGAGGCGAAGGGCTGGAAGGATGACGTGCTCTGTAGGATGGGTGTCTGCCTCCAGCCCTGCCCACCCCGCCCCGAGCTTACTACCCTGACTGGCGAGCCATCCGGCTGCCCCGTGTCTGGCGTAGCTCGTGTCCCACGTGATGGTCGGCGGCGTCTTCTTCTTTTCTGTGCAATGTCTTGCGGCTGGCTCGACGGCGGGCCAAGATCCTGCGAGATGCCCCCGCCAAGGTTGTCCAAAGAGACTTCCACCAGGCGCTCTCGCGATGTAGATGTTGGCGATGTGGTTGTGCGGGACGTTCTGTGGATCGACGAGTTCTTTTCGCGTGGTGACTTTGATGCTTTCTTGTCGTCTGGTTTCGACGAAGAAGGAAGCGGCTGGTGCTCCCCCGTGGGTCGGGACTTGAAGGCAAGTATGGCAGGATCCGTGAAGGCCGCAGCTGACTTTGGTGGTGCTGCTGGCGACGACATCTTTGGCCGGGGCTGCGAGGCGAAGGCAGCAGCGCCAGGAACCTTAGCGGCGTCCACAATGTCTGCTATATTCGCGGGATCAAGGACGGCTTGTTCTTGCCATTGTCTGGTGTCTAGAGACCACACTGCGTCCGTGTAGGTGTCTGGTCAGCCCCGTGAAGACCGACCGAGAGAGAGAGCGAGAGACGAGATAGCCGTGCTCACCATTGCGGAGGGTCAGGCTCTGTCCTGCCACAACACCACAAACCGAGCCACACAGGCGTTCGCTGGGGTCACGTAAGGTGATGACCATCTGCAGGCCTAGGAAATCCGTGGCCATGGCTGCGGTTGGTGCGTCGTGCGACCTGTCTAGCGAGCGGCGTGGTCGGCCAGACCCCGTCACGCTACGGATACGTCGTTGCCAATGCACTTTGCGCCTAGGTGGGCTAGCTGGGAAACGTATGTAGTATGGAGGGCTTCACAAGTATGGAACCGACCGTCATCCAACTGGACGTCCTGAAGTGACTCCGAGGGGAGAGCTGGTCCTCCGCAAATAGGTAGTTTGCACTAGAGTGACGGAAGGAGCTGCCGGTGGCCGAGGTGAGGAAAGTGACCTCCACTAGGTCCTCCCGAGCCTCCCTAAGTACATAAGTACAGTACCTAAATTTCAGGCGGGGAGTTTGCCGGGTGAGCCAGGCCCACCGGGGCACTGTACTGTGTAGCACGGGCGGGTACCTAAATTTACTTTGAATACGGAGCAGTTGGGGCTGGAGTAATTTAGCTCCAGTACCTTACACAGTACCTAAACTGAATACTACCTACAGAGTAGGTACTGTATGTATGTAAGGTGCCCAGCTTCGCTCTAATTTTGCGCCAAAATCCACGCGGACTAACTCCGTACGGAGTACTCGAACGAGACACTCCCGTACTCCGCATCCCCGTGCTTCGTACATAAATAATGAAAGGGACAGCCCAGGAATACCAGGCGCTTGTCGATACACGTTTTCGTTATCGATATGCCTTGCTTCATCAAGCAACTCAGGTCTCTTGTGACTGCGCGAACCTCCCAAGAAGAACACGGCGTCACAACTCGCAACGACTGATTGTTGAGTAAGATACAGTCCGAGGCCAGTTCGCCCAGGCCTGTAGGCTCGTAGGGTAGGAAGGAGGACCGTTACCATATATACTCGTAGTACCGACGGCCATGATCTCCTTCTCTGGTGTCTACGGATCTTGACGTGACCAAAAAATCCCTTGCCCTGCAGGTGGCCTGCTGGAGACTGTGACGTCGACCTTCCCTCATCGCGCGAAGGCTGATCTGACGCCGTGTTTTTCGTCAGCGGGGGCGAGCGCTGACCCGAGCGGTGTCGAGGCCTTCTTGTGGTTCACAGCCGCCTCGGCGCTGTAAAGCTTGGCGTAGAACTGGACCACGCGGGGGTGCGCCATTACCTTGGCCTTCTCGAAGCGTAGAACCTGGAGGCCCCCTTGCGACGTCGCTCGGCTTAGGGCCACGTACGCCTGCCCCTTCTCGAAGACTCTGCCGAGGTCGACCTTGACGCGCTCGAGCGTTTGGCCCTGCGCCTTGTGTATGGAGAGCGCCCACGCCAGGATGAGGGGCAGCTGCTTCCGGCACGCCTGCACGTCCCCATTGGGAAGCTCGACCTTCCACTCCTCCGGGACGCAGAGCAGAGACCGCTGCGACCCGTCAACAGCGTGGAAGCGCACCAGCGGGTACTCCTTGGTTTCGGTGCTCTCCAACTGGCGGCCGAGCGCCTGCACCCGCTTCTTGAAGCCAATATCCACGCCGTCGCCAGGATCGTCAACCTCCCCAGTCCCCATCACCTCGAAGGTGCTCTCGCTCATGAAGCCCACCACGGTCCCCAGGGAGCCGTTGACGAGAGACTCGTCCATGTTCTTGATGAGCATGACCTGGGCCCCTGTCTTGAGCTCCAGCGACTTGGGGGCCATCATATTCTGGAGGAGCCGATCACGGACGGCCGTGTCACCCGTGTCGATGGCCAGGTAGCGGCGGGCCATGCCTGTCAGCGCCTTGAGCCGCCTCTCGTTGGACGACTCGACTTCGTTTCGCGTTGGGAATCTACGCCTCCCGTCAGCTCAGCCAAGACGGTTTCCGCGCGGCCCTCGACCTACAATTCGGTAGCCTCGAGGCCGTCCTGGAACCGTAGGTCCCTTGACAAGGCTTTGAACGACCGCAGGGTTTGATCGCTAATCTTTCCAAGGCGCATCTCGTTGAGCATTCGAGCGAAATCTGCCATCGGGCGTCAGCCACCCCTCCCTCCCCCACCGGGAAGCTGGGCAACGTACCGGGGTCCTTCTGACGGAAGACCTCTGTCAGCCCAATAGTGTGATCAATGGACGTGTTCCACATGGCTGCCTCAAAGGCGAACGTGGCCTCGCGCTTCTTTTCACCGTCCGGAACGGGGGGGAGCTGAAAGAAGTCGCCTGTGATGACTAGCTGGATCCCCCCCCAGGGCCTGCCATTGTTGCGAAGTATACGACCGATTTGCGAGAGCTTGTCGAACAGCTCGCCGTCAACCATGGAGATCTCGTCGATGATGAGTGTCTTGGTTCGCAACCAACGATTCTTGGCTTTGGGGTTTCGGCGGATCTTCTTCACCAACGTCTGGGCGTCTTCCTTGCCGAGGCCGATGCCCGCGAAGCTGTGAAGGGTCATGCCTCCAATATTGCATGCCGCCAACCCGGTAGAAGCTGTGATCGCAAGCCGCTCTGGGTCTCTGCCCAACTTCTGTTTCAGTTCTTGAATAATGGCCCTCATTAGCACCGATTTGCCCGTTCCCGCGGGGCCTGTAAAGAAAACGCTGGCGCTCCTCGTGCAGACGAGATTCTTGACGTGGCGCTGTTCGTCGCTCAGGGATATCGATGCATGAGCGGCGGAATTTGCCTGCTCTGCCGCGGCCTCCGGGAACAGCTCTGCCCAATTTTCCACCGGAGCCGCCTTCCTCGTCTGGCTTTTCAGCTGTTTTTTTTTAGACTCGACAGTGTTGACCGTCGCATTCCAAGGCAACGGTTCCTTGGGCACGGGCATTGTTGTCGGAATAGCTTCGGTCTTCGGTCTCTGCCAGTGTTTTGGGATGACGCGCTTCTTCGCGGCGGGGAGAGCGGCCGGTTCGTCATCTTGTGGTGACAGGCGCTTCGAGATCGTAGTCGTTGTCGCTGCTGACACTTGGAGGGGTCGGGGTATCCGGTAGTGGGCTGGCGGAGACTGGGACCATGGAAAGCAGCTAGTACTGCTCCGGGGAGGAAGTTGGTCTCGTTCTCCCAGCGGGGCGGGTTGTTTTGCTGGCTGCGGAAGGCTCTGCGGCTGATCCAGGTCCAGATCGTCTAGCCCGAGGTGTTCATCGTCGGTGAAGTCGTCGACGTCAAAATAGACTGCGGCCTCTCCGGGGGGCTTGGGACGTCCAGGTGCCGGAGACGCAGGGTCTGAGACGTCGGCGAACGAGTCCCGGCCGCCGTACAGTGATGCAAAGGCCGGTGCAGCGTCCCGGCGAACCACGGCGACGCCTTGGTCCGGCCTCTGCGGAACGTGAGCGTTTGCAGATTGTGCGACGACGGAAAGGTGGGCGGGGCCGGACAGCTTGGGCGGGGCGGCGATGTGATCGGCGGGAGGGCGGTGAAAACTGCTGGTACTTGGCTTCTGGAGGTGGAGGGAGATGTCCCCATCACGGGCGGCAGCGGGACTGCTTGAAGGGAATAGCTGCTTTCGGAGGGTGGTGCTGGCCTCTGCCCTTGGGCCGCAACCCGGTTGCTTCTGCAACGCGCTCTGCAACATCGGATTTGACGGGGACGACCTGGCGTCGGGGACCAGGCCGTGGGAAACAAGGGAAAGGCGGTGCGTGGCTGGCGACGACGTCCGAAGCCCGAAGGACATGAGGCTGCGCACCCCGGTCCGTTGCATCAATCGGGCGCTGACCGGTAAGCCCGGGGGCCTGCTTGGAATCGCACGAGTTAATCGATGGCTGTGGAAGAAGGTCTGGCGTTTGCTGTTGAGGATCTGGTACGGTGCCGAGTTCGGGTGGACTGGTTTGACGAACTAGGTAGTAACGTTATTGGGCGACACGCAGTGTCGCGTTGGTGGAGCTGCCTCGGACGCGTTGCCCCACCGAAAATCTTTGAGCCTCCCTCGCGTCCCCACAAGCAAGGACAAGTCAAGCAACTGTACTGTAGGTACCCTCTTATATTTGACGCCTTTGAAACTTCACCTGCCTACCTCCATAACAGGTAGGAATACATCCATAGATACCCACAGCCGTACTAGATACTTATTTATTGTTGACGTACGGAGCACTGAGCTTCACCCACGTCCGGTAGTACTTGTCTACCCCCTAGCTACACCCTACGGAGTAGACGAAGTACTGTGGCTTTCTAAAGCTCGACATACTGTAAGCTTCCATGGTTGGATCCATAGATGACATGAAAGTAAAGAAAACCCTTGCTTAGCCAGCTGATCCTGTACGGAATATGGAGTACGGAGTACACCTGCGTTCGATACTCCGTATGTTCTCCCTACCGCGGCTGCGTACTTGGGTTTAGACACTATCCACCCTACGATACAATTGATGTAACTCCTCTCGTCAGTCGTCCTCGGTCAAGCTCCTTGTGGCCGCCGACACCATTCTGGCGGCGCGGCTGTCCGCACCAAGTCCCGCTTTGAACTGAAAACTGCCTTGCTTCCAGTTAGAGCTGCTTACTGGCACCATTCGACCACCTACTGTGGTGGCTCAAGGAAGGGGCTAGTGACTTGAAGGACTTCAAAGGTCTTGCATGCTGCTGGAGTGGCTAGCCTACCACATACGAAGCACTCCGTACTCCGTATGCGGAGTGAATTTAGTCCATACAAAGTACCTACTGTACACAGTGTATGGAACACTTATCTTAAGCTTATCTGCCCCCCTTGCCGCAATGTCTCGCTGCAAGCATTTGCCGCGAGGACCTTCCTTTGCCATGGTCTGCCAAGACGGGCATGGGGCAGGAAAAAGGCCCCCCCCCAAGACACTAGTCTGCGGCTGGTGTCTGGGCGAGAACAGCTCGTTTCCGCAGCTCCTGCGGTGGGTTCGCAACCGAGGCAACGTTCGAAATGTGTTGGCTCCTCCGGGGTCCTGCGTGGGGTGTTGAGCTTGCCCAGTGGCAGATCGACCCACTGGGCGGGCCTCCGGGCCACCGCCCACTTGCATGCACCATCTATCCAACTTTCTGCACGTGCCTCCCTGATTCTCGCTTTCTTTCCTGGCGCTTGACAACGACGTCGTCCAGAGGCGGCCAACAGTTCCAGCGGGTTGTCCACGAGCCGCGCCCGGCTTCCATACCGGGCTAGCTAGGAGGCCAAGGGAATACCTATCTCGGGCTGTACTAATACGCACAGTACCGGCCCCAGTCCTCTGCCCGCGCATCCCTCGCTTCTGTCCACAGCATTCTCTCTGCCACACATTCAATTCTCGCCTCGAACCGTCACGCTCCTCCGCCCTCGTCGCCCTGGGGTCAGCTAGTTTCTTGTATGCCGCGTAAGAATCGCGGGCAGTACCAAGCCACTTACATAGCCACGAGGCCCGGCGTGTTCGACGCCCCCTGCGTCTAGGTGTTTGGAAGAACGAACACACCCATCTCGGACGGGTTTGGGCGGCGGCCGAGGCATTGCCGCCCGCTGTTGGCAGTCTCGATACCCCCGTCCCCCACCGGTAGGTCTCGTGGGCCTCTCTACGGCATACCTGTTGCTCCGACCGCTTGCACCTCCCTAAGTAGGTGGCAATCCCAAGCAACGTCCAAACAACGCATCTTGCTGACGTTCCCCCAAGATTGGACGCAAGGGTCGCTCGCGTCACTGCTTTACCCCTGAGCCGGCCGGCGGGCAGTCGTTTCCGACATGGCGTGGGAGCATTTGTCCATCACCAAGCCGCACCTGGTGTACATCATCCTCGGGGCCTTTACCTCCCTCTTCATGCTGTGCTCGTCCATCATCAAGGAGCGCATGTACATTGGCGAGGCAACCGTCGCCACGCTCTGCGGTCTCATCTTCGGTCCCCATGCGGCCAACCTCATCGACCCCCAATCGTGGGGCAGCGTTGACATCGTCACGATTGAGTTCTCGCGCATAGTACTCGTGGTGCAGTGCTTCGCCGTCGGCGTCGAGCTGCCCAAGTTCTACATGGAACGCCACTGGAAGTCGGTCGTCTTCCTCCTTGTGCCTGTCATGACATTCGGCTGGCTCATCACCAGTCTCTTCATCTGGTGGCTAATTACGCCCTTGAGTTGGCTGGATAGCCTGGTCATCGCCGCCTGTGTCACGGCCACCGACCCTGTCCTCGCCTCCTCCGTCGTCGGCAAGGGCAAGTTTGCCAAGCGGGTGCCGAAGCACCTCCGCGACCTACTCTCGGCCGAATCAGGCTGCAACGACGGCATGGCCTTCCCCTTCGTTTACCTGTCGTTGTATCTCATCCAGGACCATCAAAGCGTTAAGGAAGTGACGTATCACTGGATAGTGTACACGATTCTATACGAGTGCGTCTTTGGCGCCGTGTACGGCTTCATGATCGGCTACATTGCCCGCCACGGCATCAAGTTCGCCGAAAAGCACGACCTGATCGATCGCGAGAGCTTCCTCGTCTTCTACTTCGTCCTGGCCCTGTTCTGCGCCGGCTCGGGCAGCATCCTGGGCGTCGACGATCTGCTCGTTGGCTTCTCAGCCGGGGTGGGGTTCTCCAACGACGGCTGGTTTGGCCACAAGACCGACGAGTCGCACGTCTCCAACGTCATCGACCTACTTCTGAATTTGGCCTACTTTGTCTACCTCGGCACCATTATTCCCTGGGAGATGTTCAACGATGCCGAGATTGGCCTGTCTGCCTGGCGTCTGACTGTCATCGCCATCTTTGTCATTCTCTTCCGCCGCATCCCCATCATGATGGCGCTGAAACCCCTGATTCCGGACATCAAGACTTGGCGCGAGGCCCTGTTCGCTGGACACTTCGGTCCTATCGGTGTCGGCGCCATCTTCGTCGCTATCCTCGCCCGTGCCGAGTTGGAATCCGACAAACCTGTGCCCCTGGCCGAGCTACCACCCCCGGACGCGGAACACTATACGCTGATAACACTTGTTTGGCCCGTTGTCACTTTCCTGGTGGTCGCGTCCATCCTTGTCCACGGATCCTCTATCGCCGTCTTCACGCTGGGAAAACATATCAACACCCTGACCCTCACCATGTCGTACACGACAGCCGCCGAAGACGGCCCGTCTTGGATGACCCGCCTGCCAAGGATCTCCTCGCAATCCAGATCGCAGGCAAGGACCATGTCAGACACCGACGTCGACGAGCTGAAACTCCCCGAGTTCCCGCCCGGGTCGCTGCCCCCCGTCGGCATCCCTGGACAGTTTCTGCGCCGCCAGCGCGACGAGGACAACTCCAGCAGGCAGGGCAGTCGTGCCTCGTCACTGGGTGCCCGGCGGCGGCGGAAGAAGTGGGACGACGGCATCGGTCCCGGTGGGCCGGTTACGCAGTCGGCGATCTTTCCTCAGCGACAAAGCAAGAGCAAGCACGCGTCGACCACAATCCATGGCGAATCCCCCGGTTATCCGGCTCCGGACCGGCAGGACACGAACGCCAGCCACCTGAGCGTTCCGTCGACGACTGATGTCGAGAAGACGGACCCACAGGACGATAGTACCGAAGAGGTTTCGGCGCCAGCACATCCGCAGGCACTAGAAATCTACGATGAAGGCGGCCACATCGTAGTAGAGACCGAACAAGGCGACGTAATAGCCGTTGAGCCTGCCCCATCGGCCAACCGCTCCGATGGCGCTGTCGAGGCGATGAAGGCCAAGCTGAAACCCGAGGCGACCTCTTCGGGCTGGACCTATGATTCGATCAGGAAGAAGATTGAAAACTGGAAAGAAGAGGAGATACAGAAACGCCGAGAGAAGCAAAGAGAATCGCGCAGCCACGAACCGGCGAGGGCTTACCAGTTCGGCAATACGGTGAGGGACCTGCGCCCCGCATCCCCCATCCCCATGCCCAGCCCGTTTCATCCCTCCTCCCCTGTTCGACAAGACCGGCGGTCCACCAGCTGACCACCACCTGTTCTGTGAACTAGATCATTGTTGAGGATGAAGACGGCGAGGTGGTGAAGAAGTATGAGCTCCCCCAACAAAGGCCCGATCGAGATGGCGGTGACCTTGTGAGCCAGAGCCTCAAATACATGGGGATGGGCAGCTTGGTGAAGTCGGGCGAGGAGGTCGCCGAGGGACCACCCAACCGTAGGGACGAAGACGATACCACGATCACCAAGGTGACCAGTAAGGCTGGTATGCCCAGTTGGATGGCTTTCGGCAGGGGTGGTCTGGGCGAACCCTCCCAGAGGCAGCGGAAGAAGAGCGTGGCCGAGGAACAGGAAGAGGAAGACGACCGCCACATTCGCTTCACGATTGGTGGTGTCGGCCAGCGCATGACCAAGGAAGACTTTATCCACGAGATGAAGAAGCTCGACAAGGGTACGCGGCGAGAGGTAGTGGACCACTCCAGCGCCTCCCACGTAGTGAAGACGCTGGCCAAGGAAGACGCCCCGCCCCCCGAATCGACACCAAGACCACAGGCGGGTCTTGGGAAGTTGCCCGTCTCACGAACGGTGGCCACAGCAAAAATTCACGAGACCGGTACTTCTGCAGAGAGCTACGAGCGCGCTAGCACGACATCATCATCTGAACCACGCGAGGAGCCCGTGGGGCGTGGACGGCCTTCGGGAGCAAGGCTGAGTCGTGACACTCCCGAAACGGCCGTGGAACGACGACGACGGCTGGCTGTCCTCAGCGGGGTCGGAGACGAGGAGGACGAAGGCCAAGAGACGCCAGCCGAGAGGCGACGGCGAGAAGCCGCGCTTGGTATGACAAGCCCGACGGCGGATGACGACAGCGAGGACGACGATACGCCGCGGGTTCCCCCGGCGCGACGCGGAATACGGTTCGCAGACATCCCCGGTCGAAAGGACAGCTAGAGTGCCTGGGGTCGGGAGCCTCTGGGAGCCTCTGGGTGAGGTACCAATACTGTCCCTTGCCAATACTCGAGGCAGCAGAGGCAGGCGTCGGCTTGTAGCCGCGCCAGCCGTAGAAATTTCCGTTCGTGGTTCATAGAAGCAGGAGATACAGACCAGTACAAGGGACGACGAGCACAGAACTATAGAATAATACTCCGTACATCTCTGCAGCATCATAGCTGGGTACCTACGTAGGTACCCTGTAGGTAAACTAGGGGAGCCCGGAGCCTTAGATACCTAGGCAGGTAGGTAGTCCGTGGTCTTCATCTATTCGCCTTTTGATCTCGGCGGGCAGTAGGGTGCCCACTTCAGAGTGCCTATATGCATAGGCACCGGTAAATACTTATCGATAAATGTCTTGGACGCTCGCACGGGTCCCCTCGCGCGTCCGCAACGTGCACTTGACTAGGAAATTTTGAAGTCAGCACCGCAACCTCCATCGCCTTGGTCATTGCAAACCATCCACTCACATTTTGACTCACCTTTCCTCCCATCATACAGACGTGCCTCTTTTACATCGCCAATACCTCTAGCCCCCCAGAAGAGCTCGTCCGGGACATCTCTGCTACTTGGAGGGTGCCACGCCTTTGTCGACGCTGGGCGAAAGCCCGACCGCATCACCAGTCTTGGAAGCAAACTTCGTGCGGCCATCCAAGCACAGAACTGCAAATAGGGCCATTTATTGCCGGCACACTTGCCCAAGATGGTCCAGCTTATTGAGGTTGAAGACGAGCACTTCCAGCAGAGTCAACCGGGTCCTGGAGACGATGATGCCGATTATACCGACACAGGTACATGTGTCAACTCCCCTGAGGCCGAGGGCTACCTTGCTGACCTCGTATGCCTTGTGCCTTCCAGAATCGGAAATCTCCACGGACTCCGACTTTGATCCGTCGTCCGAGACGCTCGCCGACCGTTTCTACGCCCTTCGGGATATCGTGCCGCCAACAACGCGCGGATGGCTCCACGGGCGGTACCAATTGGGCAGCCGTCTGGTGCGCACCGGCTTCACCTTCCTTGGACGCTCCGCCTGGGCCATCTCAGTGAGCGCTCTTCTAGTCGGCATTCCCTTCGCCCTCTGTTGGGCCGAGGAGCAGAACATGATCGCAATGGAACAGGAGCAGCGGATGCGCGAGATGGGTGGTGAGCTCCTCACGGCAGGTGGCGACAAGGGCGAGGGGGCCACTGCGTCTCAGGTCTCCGCAGCCTTGGCTGGCGCGACTGCGAAGCCAGCCCTGTGATCCGAGTG
>Ga0247777_1000343_pt1 | contig 12658 bp, 11 predicted proteins | sample UWRJL154409C5_FD_179937 | JGI IMG/M metagenome (GOLD analysis project Ga0247777, IMG submission 179937) | Plant litter microbial communities from Arlington Agricultural Research Station in Wisconsin, United States - UWRJ-L154-409C-5 | ecosystem: Environmental > Terrestrial > Plant litter >...
CGGAGGACCCGGGAGTCGTCGTGGGGTAAATCGAGCTCGTGGGGGGCGTTTCAGTGGACGACGGCGGCGTCACAGTTGTTGAGCCAGGATATGTGGTCGACGAGGTCGGCGGCGTCTCACCGGTCGAGCTGGGATACGTCGCAGTCGACGAGGTAGGGCTAGTGGAATGCACCGATGTGCTCGTAGTCTCCGCAGGGGGGCGTAAAGGGGGCGTAGAGGAAGAAGTTGATCCGGTCGTGAGGGACGTGTACGGGGTTGTGGTGTCCGAGGGCTGGTACGGCTCCGCAGAAGACGTGGAGGTATCCGGGGTGCCGCTGGTGCTGGGCGGGGGGTTGACGGGCGTCGAGCAGGGCGGGTACGTCGGGCAAGTGTAGCCGGGGGTGACGTAGACAGTCGAGGGGGCGTAGCTGGCTGTCACAGTGATCGTCGTGGTGTAGACGGGATACCCATAGCCGTCGCGCTTGGCGTCGTGGTTCGGGAGCGCGAGAGCGAGCGTGGAGCTGGAGCCCATTAGCTTCTCTTCCTCGAGAAGGGCGGGAACGTGAGACGTACCCAAGGCTCACGAGAGCCAGGCGAGTAATGCGGCCCATGTTGGCAGCGGTTGGCGTTGGTTGCAAACGAATGTCTGGGCCTCGGAGGGCAAAGCGAGCGCCGATGTAGAGTTCACCCCCTTGCCTGCGCCATTCTCGACGAGGCCTACCGCCCTTATATCCCCAAGACTCGTGTCCATCATCCAAACTTGGCGCAGCACGCAAGGGAGATATCCGGTCAGCCGTACCTGCCGTGCCTGCCGTGCCCGCCGTCGTGTTCCATAGACGACGGAGTCCACTCGCCGTCCTCTCCCGTGCGGGCCCGTCGGCTTGCTACCGCGCGAGCTGCAGGATTCCACGGGTCCGGCCTGATTTCCCCGACGATCTGGATGCGGTGTGCCGACGGGCTCAGAGGGAATCGGGCCATAGGGGCCTCAGGTTGAGTAGTGGCTTTGCCGTGCGTGGTCGCCACCTTTGCGCCGTTGTTGCCGCTCGGGAAGCCGTTAAGGCTCATTCGCGTACTCGGCGTGATTCAGGGGCTTCTCGGCGAGGCCGGCCGCTCGGGGGACGAATGGGTTGGTCTGCCTGTCCCTTGTCGACAGCGCCATCCTTCCCTTCCGTAATATCTCGAGGCTGGCGAGCGTGTCGCACAGGACAAGCTTGCCAAGCCGACGCCCGGGGAGAAGCAAGCTTCTCCCGCCACGTTCAGGCCATGCACTTGACTGTGGGGCCCAGGGGTCACAGCTCGAGTGAGATAGGGTTCGGGAGGATACCTACACGGGGCGGTCGGCAGTAAAGCACCTCGGGCGGGCCACCTGGAGAAATACGGGAAGTCGTCATGTCAACCGAATATGTCGTATCACCACGGCGCCCACTTTCCAGGGCGTCTAAAATGGATAACCTTGAGGGGAGTTTGGGAAGACCAGGTACCGAGCCAGTCTTGTCGTGGGTAGGGAAACACCGGACGAGAAACAAGGCGCGGTGTTCATGACGAGAATGAGAACGAGAACTCCGGATTCCAACCGCGTGTCACGACATCAGAGAGTCAGCCTCTTGGGGACCGCGTGGGCCGGACCAGCAGAGGCTCTCCGTCAAACGCAGCGCGCTGAGGCACACAACCGTGCCTCCCCGGTTCCTCCTCTGGCCGTCCTCTGTTCCTGCAGAGAGCTGACATGCAAACGGCCGTCGGACACGAGTACAGCCTGCCTCGCCTGCTTCGTAATGGCGACGTACCAGGCAGGTCTCCCACTCGGGTTGGGCCAAGGAATAATCCGTGTACCGCTGCCGTTTGCCGTTTGCTGCTTGCCGTTTGCCGTGCAAGGGCTAGGCCGAGAGCGGGCGCTGATGGCGGCCCCTGCCCATTGCCCGGGCGATCTGGCAAGGCGTGACGGTCGCCTCGGGCGGTCGTTGACATCCGCATCTGCAGTGTGATATTGCCTCGGTGACTCTTCCGCTGAGGGCCAGGGGGCGAGCGTGCGCCACATCGGCAAAGCCAATCGGTGCGCACCTAGGTCACCAACGGTTCAATACCCCCCCGTCTGCCCCGTAGCCCGCCCCGTAGCTCACGGAGAGTTTTTGTTGAACACGGCCCGTTGGGTGGGAGGTTTTACGAGAAATCCCCGGCCACGGACTGTGACGGAGAGGTTGATTTGGCAATTGCTTGCCACGCAACGGCGCTGGAGCCCGGACACCAAACCTTCGTGACCCTGGTTGTGTGTATGGACGACGGGGTGGGACGGGGTGGGACGGCCTCCAGCCGAGACCCCCGTGTTGGGATGAGCAGCGTAACACAGAGGAGGGGCGAATCAGGGCGAAGATGCGTGGTGGCGAGTTCAAGAGGCTCACCGGAAACAGCGTCTGTGAAACGTTCGAGGGGAGGGGAGGGTCGATGGGTGCGCCAGTGGAGGAGCGCAGGCCGCGTCGTGTTGACGAGACAGGTCTTGGTTTGCGTATCGCGATGACGATTCAACGGCAAGCAGAGAATAGACGGCCGGAATGAAAGAAGATCACTTGGGGTACCTCGTGAAGTCGAGGAAGCTGGACACGCCGAGGCTGCGGGCTGGTCGGGCCGTCTGCGGATACATACATGGTCATCAAAACGCCACGAGAACCTGCTCGCGGGTAGAGTGCAATCGCTCTTCGGCTGTCTTCCAGTTGATGACTTTCCAGATATTCTCGACGTAGGCGGCCTTGCCGTTTTGATACTATATCGTGGTCAGCGGCTGATCGTCCGAGGGCTTGCCAAGAGTGGTGGCGGAACCTGGAGATAATAGGCGTGCTCCCACATGTCGACGCCGAATAGGGGAAGCATCCCGGCAATGGGAGGATCCTGGTCCTTGGTGGTGATGATGCGGAGGCCGGCATCGGCTCGGCCGTCCTCTTTCACCAGCCAGCCCCAGCCGCTGCCCTTGATGTTAAGCAGTGCGGCGGTGAAGGCCTTCTGGAACTGGGGAAAGCCGCCCCAGGAGGCGGCGATTTCGCGCATCAGCTTTGGTGCCGCGTCGGGCTTTGCCTCGGGGCTCGTGGCGGGGGCCAGGTTCTTCCAGAACAACGAGTGATTGATGTGACCTCCGGCATTGAACTTGAGGGCCTCCTGCAGGGCGGCATGGCCGGCGAAGTCCCGGGCTTCCAGGGCGGCCGCAAGCTGTGCGTTGGCCGCGTTCAGATTGTCTACGTAGGATTGGTGGTGCTTCGTATGATGGAGCCTCATGATCTCCGCCGAGATGCTCGGCTCCAGGGCCTGCGCTCCGGCGTTAGCGAGTCCCACCGCTCCGAAGAGGCGCGTCGCAATAAGGGAGGATCTCACGTCGTAGGCATACGGCAGCGGCGGGAGGGAGTAGTTTTGGACGCCCATCGTAAACTGTGCGAATTCGGCCGTCGCCGGGGATGCTCCCGCGAGAAGTAGGCATCCCGCGCCGGCCGAGAGGAGGAACCGAGTTGCCATCCTGCGCTACTCTTCGTACCCTGACGGGCACGACGTTGAAGCAGATGCCGAGGCACTGTGCCCGCGGCTGAGGAGGCAGCGATATGGAACACCTAGGAGGTACCTTACCTAGGTACTAGGTAGAGCGGAAGCTTGGGGCGCGTGTCTTGAGTGACGGACGTCTTGTCGAGGTTCAGGTTCGGAAGTTGCGTGTTTCGGGCTGGGTGCGGCGCGGCAGCAGCAACCCAGCTCCGCCTCAGCTGCTGCAAGCCGCCAAAGGCCGCTGTCAGCCTCGCTGCAATGACGGGATCGTCCTGTCCGCCCCTACAACTTTCAACCTCCACTTCGCAACTCTGGCTGTCTGCTCCTTGCCTCCCTCGACTTCCAGCGCGGCGCCCCGTCATCCACTGCTACGTGCCCGTAGTAGAATATCCGTTTGGCCCCTTTCAGGGTACGCTCCACGTCAACAGCTCCCTTTTCCGGCGCCACAAGACCGGACGGGACAGGCAATCAATGCGCGGGCGTGGCTCCAGATGTCTTTTTGCCGGACTGCCCCGGTAGAGCGCCCGTGGCCGCCGGAACGGATAACTCGGATCGAGGCTGGATAGATTAACCCCGGCCTGTGCCGACTGTCCGGATCCCCAGCCGCCGTGCCTACCAGGTCGCCCAGGACCGCGGCGTCTTAAAACCCCGGAGTATGGCCTGGCGTGCCCCATCTATCGGGGATGACGGACCCCCAAGGTGTGCGTCTTGTCCGGACAACGACACCGACGCTGTATATAGGTAGGCAGCTATGGCAGTATCTGCGTCGTCTTGGATGTGTGAGGCGTTCTGTCGCGTCCGCTACCCCGAACCGCTTGTGGAATGATGAGACTGTCACGCCCCCTTCTACCTGTCCTGCTCGCAAGCGCAGCGGCGGGCAAGCCGGTCTGGCCCGGCCTTGCCAGACGCGACAATTCCACGTGCAAGTGTCTCCCCAGCGAGAGCTGCTGGCCCGAGGAGTCGCGGTGGACCGGGCTGCGCCAGGCCGTTCAGGGGCGCCTCTCCCCCGTCGTCCCGGCCGGCGCCGTGTGCTTCCCGAGCTTCAACAACGTATCGACGGCAGACGCGTCCCAGTGTGCCGCGGCCAAGGCGAACTGGACCAACCCCAACTGGATGTGGGTAGACCGTAGACGTGCCGCCCTAGCACATCTTGAGAGACGCTCCGAGAACAGGGAAGAGCTAACCGGGGGATCGGGGGAACAAGAGTCGAGCAGCAAGTACAAGGCTTCTCCGGCTTCTGGGCCAACAACTCGTGTGAGGCCGACGACAAGTGCAAGACGGGCTGCACCGCCGGCCTGGCACCCTCCATGGTGGTCATGGCCAAGAACCAGTTCGACGTACAGGTCAGCGTCAACTTCGCACGCATCAACAACGTGCGCCTCGTTATCCGCAACACAGGGCACGACTATCTCGGCCGATCTACGGGCTACGGCGCGCTCGCCCTCAACACCCATGGCCTGCAAACCATCCAGTTCATGAAGACCTACTCAGGGCCCGGCAACTGGAGCGGCTCCGCCGTCAAAGTCGGCGCCGGCGTCATGTTCCGCGATCTGTACCCCCAGGCACAAGCCCAGGGGGTGCATGTCGTAGGAGGAGAGTCTCCTGTATGTCTTTCTGCGCGGCAAGATGGTTCCTGGTTCCTTAAGGAGTGTACTAACGGCATGTCTTCAGACGGTAGGCATCGCCGGAGGGTACATACAAGGGGGAGGTCACAGCCCTTTGAGTGGGATCCACGGTCTGGGTACGTGTCGGCGCCACCTTCCCTCGTTCCCCGTGACTGATGTTGACGCCTCGATAGCATCGGATAATGCCCTCGAGTTCGCCGTCATTTTGGCCAGTGGCCTGCAAGTGACAGCCAACGCCGAAAACAACCCGGATCTCTTTTGGGCACTGAAGGGCGGTGGCGGCTCGACCTTTGCTGCCGTCTACTCGGTGACGCTTAAGACGTACCCCGTCGTCCCGGTCACCGGTGCGGCGTTCAACATGTTGATCTCGCAGCCCAACTTCTGGAAAGGCGTTCAAGCTTTCCACGAGAGTTCCAACGCCTTCGTCGACGCCGGATGGTACGTTTCGTACGTCATCAGCCCGACAAAAGGGCTGAGCGTGCCAGCGTTTGTCGCGCCCAACAAGACGGTCGACGAGTTCAACAAGGTGGTGCAGCCCTTCATCGACCGTCTCAAGACGCTGAATCTTACCTTCTCCTTGGACACCCCCAAGGCGTACGCGTCCTTTTACGACCTCCACGGAGCTCTCTTCGCCCGGGCCGACGACGCCAGCGGCGGTAATAGCCTGCTGGGCGGCCGCCTGTTCTCCAAAGACGACGTAGCCAAGAACGACGGCGCCATCGTGGAGGCCATGCGAGCCATCGTCGAGGCCGGCCACCCGTACGGCGGCCACATGGTAAATCCCGGTAGGGCGGTCGCGGATCCGACGGGCAGCATCAGCGCCGTGCACCCCGTGTGGCGGAAGAGCGCCGACAGCAGTCGCTGGGTCTTCGCGGCCGAGACGTGTCAGCCGCAGGGCGGACGGGAGAAAATATACAATGCCGTGACCCACGGCCTCGCCGATGCCCTGCGGAAGGCCTCGCCGACCAGTGGCGTCTATGTGAACGAGGTAGGTCGTCGGCGCGCCGTTCGAGCATGATGACCCCGGGGGCAATGCACGCTGACGACGATGCCAAACCAGGGCGATGTCAACGAACCGGACTGGCAAGACGCCTTCTGGGGGAGCAACTACAAAAAGCTGTTTGACATTAAAGAGAAGTACGACCCCGGCGGCGTCTTCTGGGCCAAATCAACCCCTGGGTCAGAGAAGTGGGCGCTTGAGGGTGAGAAGCGTCTGTGCCGAGTTGCATAGGGCGGCTCGACAAGGTCGGGAGTTTGGGGTCTGTAGTTCTTGGATGTAGGAGTAATAGGTAAGGTAATCAAGGTATAACGTCTTGATAAAATGAATCCTCGAATATTGCGATTCCTTGGTCTTTGGTGTTGAGCGGCGGGGTTGGCGCAACCCCCTTTTTGCCAACGCAGGGGAAGGGATCGACGGCTCTTATTCGTCGTCACACGCCGCGTGCGGTCCGCTTTCCGCACCTTCCTCCATCTCTCGATCCCCCGCGTCAACAATTCAACTAAGCGTGCCCCTTCGGAGTATAGTGCACTTTGGTCTGGACAGACGGAACCCTAGCGCGAGAGATTTCTCCCCATGTCGGCCGTCGTCTCCCAGTTTCGCCCGGACCTGGCGCCGTACGAAGACCTCTACCGCCGCCTCCATGCCGACCCGGAGCTCTCCCGCTACGAGGCGGCCACGGCCGCGACGGTTGCCGACCAGCTCCGGGCCCTCGCCGGGGTCCAAGTCAAGACCGGCATCGGCGGGCACGGCGTGGTCGGCGTGTTCGCCAACGGCGACGGCCCCGTCGTGATGCTCCGGGCCGAGCTTGACGCCCTCCCCGTGCTCGAGCAGACGGGCCTGCCCTTCGCCAGCACCAAGCGCATGGCCGGCGCCGCCGCGGCCCCCGAGGCGCCCGTCATGCACGCCTGCGGCCACGACCTGCATATGACGGGGCTGCTGGCGGCGGCGGCGCTGCTGCACGCCGCGCGCGACGTCTGGCGCGGCACCGCCGTCTTCCTCTTCCAGGGCGACGAGGAGAACGGGCGCGGGTGCCGCGACATGGTGGCCGACGGGCTGTACGACGCGCAACGGCACGCGGTGCCGCGGCCGGCCGTGGTGCTGGGCGGCCACGTCATGCCGCTGCGGGCCGGCGCCGTGTCCATCCGGCGCGGCACCTTCAACACGGCGTCGGAGTCGTTCCGCGTCACGCTGTACGGGCTGGGCAGCCACGGCGGCAAGCCGCACAAGGCCGTCGACCCCGTCGTGCTGGCGTGCAGCACCGTGCTGAAGCTGCAGACCATTGTCAGCCGCGAGCTCGACCCGCAGGACACGGCCGTCGTCACCGTCGGCTCCGTGGCCGCCGGCGCCGCGCCCAACGTCATCCCCGACGAGGCCACCCTGCTCATCAACATCCGCGCCTTCTCCGAGACTACTCTGACGAGAGTGCGCGAGTCGATGCGCCGCATCGTCAACGCCGAGTGCCTGTCGTTCCGGACGCCCCGCCCGCCCCTGATCGAGGCTATCACCTACTTCCCCGTCCTGTACAACGACCCTCCCGCCACGGCGAGGCTGGAGGCCGTCTTTCAAGGCCATTTCGGGGATAAGTTCTCCACGGACATCCCCGTCTCCACGGGGAGCGAGGACATTGGCAACCTCGCCACGCCCGTCTCCGCGGCCGTTTGCTTCTGGAACTACGGGGGAACCGACCCGCAGATGTGGGAAGAGGCCGTCGAAAAGGGCGTCGTGGAGCAAATCCCAGGCATGTTTCGCCTGGCACCCATCTCTTGCGGACCGTGCTGACGCCGTGCGAAGCAAACCACAGCCCCTTCTTCGCGCCCGTCCTCCAGCCCACACTCACCGTGGCCACCGACGCCTATGCTCTGGCGGCTCTGGAATTTTTGGCTCCTGTTGGGGTAGAAGAGTAGGAAAACCCGCCATCGTCTACCGGGCGGGCATCGACTAGGGAGTCATGAGTCGAAATGGGACGTAAAACAACCGAGCGGCAATCAATGGTATCACCGCACAGAGAAGACCTTTCCGGCCTCGGTGACACAAGCTTTGGAGAACTACATACACAAGATTATCCAGATCCGGCAGGAGTATTTGGCGAGAACGCCTTCACAAGCACCAGGCGAGCGCGACATGTCCAGAGGCAGGTCATCCCATAGTGTTATGGGCCATATCGCTCGCTGGCTAGGTACGTACCTGCCGGACAGATCGTCGACGAGGACCTTCTCGAACCCGAGTCCACTGCGTTTAAGGAGTTCGAAGTCTCTCGAGGAAAGATGCGTGACTACCCCGCTAACGGCTTGACACTCGCTCTCTCACTCAGGGGGGTGGGTGGTGGCCAGGATGGTCGGCTTAGTCAGCAGATCCCCGAGCCTCCGTCCTCGGCCTTCAGGGGCAGGAATATTGCCTCAAAGAAGCTCGTCCGCGTCGCTCACTTCACCGCAACGCGTCGTGGGCGTGATGCTTCCAATCTACCCTCCCATGGACGTCTCGGCGCGGACACCCCTCCTCGTGGCCGGCTCGACAGCGCCGGCCCCGGTTGACCGCAGTGCCCCGCAGACAGAACCCGGGGGACCGGAACCAGCACCCGCACCAGCGTCGGGCATGTTCGACCAGGCGAGAAGAGGACTGGGGTTCTTCGACAGCGTGGCCATGGTCCTGGGCACCCAGATTGGCTCGGGCATCTTCATCTCGCCGGGGCTGGTCGTGGGCAACGCGGGCTCCGAGTTGGCCGCGCTCCTGATCTGGTTTCTGGCGGGACTCCTGGCTTGGGCTTGCGGCTTGTGCTATGTGGAGCTGGGCATGCGGATGCCCCTGAACGGCGGCCCCCAGGAGTATCTGGCGTACTGCCTGAGCGACACCGTCGGCTTCCTGGCCTCTCTGGGCATGATTTATGTGGTCATGCCTTGCTCGGCCGCCGTCCTGACCCTCTTCGTCTCCGACTACGCCAGTGATGCCCTTGGCTTCCAGGACGTGTCCAGTCTCCACCGGAAGCTCGGCGCCCTGGCCGTCATCGTCGTGCTCTCGGCCGTCAACTGTGCGGGTAACACGCAGAGCAAGGTGGTCACCAAGACGTTGCTGGCTTGCAAGGTCCTCGGTATTGTGCTGATCCTGGGTCTGGGCCTCTCGTTGCTCGTCCGGCCTGGAGACTGGCCCCCCGTAGCCAGAGAGCCTGCGCGGCCTTTGCATCCCTCCATCAGTGCCTACACCGACGCTGTTTTGCAGGCCCTGTGGGCGTACTCGGGCTGGGAGACGGTCTGTTACTCTCCTTGTTCTATTAACCGTCCGCCGTGTCGAGGCTGACATGGAACAGCTTGCCCTCGTCGCCGGCGAAGTCCAGAATCCACAGCGCACCATTCGCCGGGCCACTGATGCATCTATGCTGGTGGCCATAAGTCTTTTCGTCCTGACCAACGTCGCCTATTTCTCTGCGCTCTCGTTCGAAGACATTATCCGGTCCAGGACGCTTGCTATGGTACGAGGGGTGGATCTTCTCGCCTCTTTCCATGGTGTGGTCTCCTGCTGATGCCCCCCTTCCAAACAGACCTTCAGCGAGCGTTTCCTAGGACGTGCTGGCGGCGTGCTCTATACCGTCGTTATTTGCCTCACTGCGCTGGGAACGTTGAATGTGAAAACGTTCACCTTTGGCCGCATCACGCAGTCTGCTGCCGACCGCCGTTACCTACCACGGCTGTTGAAGACCGTGGAGCGCAAGGCGCCAAACGACAGTCATGCAACAGAGGGAGACAGTCCGCTCGCCTCGACTCGACTCTTTGACTTTCTCCACCATCCATTACAGTACCGGGACGGGTCTATTCCGTTGTAAGCCATCCATGTGCAGCTAGCCATGGGACTACGTACGAGAACGCGACGAGCTGACGAGCCGGTAGATCCGCCATCATCTTCAACGCCCTGATGACGAGCGTCTATCTTCTCTTCGAAGACCTCGGTCTCATGGTGACATTCAATGGTGATTTCCCCTCTCCTACTTGATGCTCTCTGACTATTGCAGGGGAAAGCTGACCTCGGTATCAGGTATTGTGGAGTATTCCATTGTGTTTCTCACGCTCGTCGGCTTGGTTGCCCTGCGACTGCGTCGGAAGATTCCAAACGACGGGTTGGTTCCTCCTCGGTACCGTGTCCCATGGGTCCTCATCGCCGTGGCTTCCCTGATGACCACGTTCATCTTGTGCGTCTCCGTGACCAGACATCCGTTTTCTGGCCTCAGCTATTTGGCTTTCTCCGCGGCAAGTGTGGTGATGTATCGAAACGTCGTCGTCGGATAAGACGCCGTTCGCCCTAGGCGTGGTTTGCACCTACACGCTTGCCATCCGGCACGCAGTCACTGCCCGACAGGACGGAGCGATCGGCTTTAAGGATGAAGGTTGCCCGATGTGGTGAATCGGAGGAAGCGGACATACCGCGTATTCCCTCGAAGACCCGGCGCCGGCGCTGGACCCGGGATCGGGCTAGCGGAGCTCGACATTACCCCGAAAAGATCGAACCCCAGATATCTGTACGGGAGGCTTTGGCGTCTACCCTGTACGGGGCCGGCCAGGGTATAAATACGGGTTGACGACCATAACTCGCGTCACGGAGACCGGGGCCAACACAGTAGTACACTGAGAACGACAAATCTACCACCCGAGATCTACCTGGGACTTGTGCCACGAGCCCGAGAAAAGCCGGCAGCTTCTCCGCCCCAATTGTCGACATGGCTTCGAAAGTTGCGCCCAGATACGCCGAGGATCAGCCGGCGGGCTTTCAGAATCGAGTGTCCAAGGTGGCTCTGGTTGGGGTGAGTACTGGTCGTGAGCTTGGGGTGGGCAGCCATTAACCTGTTCGCTCTCAGGCAGGAGGGCAGTTGGGCACCTACTTTACCACGGCGCTGCTGGCGACGGGGAAGCACACGGTGACAGCCATCACCAGGGCCGACAGCACGAGCGCCCTACCGCCCGGCGTGACCAAGATCGCGGTCGACTACGACTCCCACGAATCCCTCGCGGCCGCCCTGAAGGGCCACGACGCCCTCGTCATCACCCTCGCCGTCTTTGCCCCGGAGGGGACACACGGCAAGCTCGTGCGGGCAGCCGCGGCCGCGGAAATACCCTTCGTGGTGCCCAACGTGTACGGGCCGGACCCCATGAACGAGGCCGTCACCCGCGACCTGCCGTTCTGGCAGCAGGGGCAGGCCCTGATCCGCGAGATCCAGGAGCTGGGCATGCAGAGCGTGGTGCTCTCGTGCGGCTTCTGGCACGAGTTCAGCCTCGGCGGGACCTCGATGCGGTACGGCTTCGACTTCAAGAAGAACGAAGTCGTTTTCGTGGACAGGGGCGTGTCCAAGATCACCGGTAGCACCTTTCCCCAGGTGAGTTGGGCGGCTTCGTTCAGGACCGGGGCCAGCCAAATAGCTGACAAGGTGACGCCAACAAAAGTGCGGGCGCGGCCTGGCGGCGCTGCTGAGCCTGCCCGTCCTCCCGCTCAACGCCGCCGACCAACGGCCGACGCTGTCGCGCTTCGCCAACGGCTGCGCCTACATCGACAGTTTCCACGTCAGCCAGCAGGACATGTTCGAGAGCGTGAAGCGCGTGACAGGAACGGCCGACGCCGACTGGGCCGTCTCGCACGAGACGGCCGCCGACCGCATGGTGGCCGCCCAGGCGCTCATGGCCCGCGGCGACCGGCGCGGCTTCGGCATGGCCAGTATGCAACTTCATGAGACTTTTTGCTTCTTGCCCCTTGGGAATGATGGCTCTGGAGAAAAAAGACGAGCGTCTGATCTCAGATTCGCACCCTGCCCCTCTCCAACTCTCCGTCCATTCATCTTGGGCAGTAACTGACTCGTGGTGTTAAAGTGTACACACGCATCATGGACTCGCGGGGCGACGGCGATGCGTCGGCCAAGTCGGATAACGCGCTGCTGGGCCTGCCGCGCGAGGATCTTGATGAGTGGACTAAGGCTGCTATTGAGATTGGGAAGAGACGGGCTGACTAGGGGTAGATAGAGGTAGAGTAGAGGAGAAGTGGTAAAGCGGGAGAGCAGAGGTGGCGGATGTGGCGGATGTGGCCCAAGCTCCAGAGAGACAGAGAGAGCGTGTGTGTGGTGTGAGAGAGGCTTAGCCCCTGACGTCGTTCACTTCAACACGCTCCTAAAGTAAAGTACCTACCTCTAATCAGGTGCCGTCAGCAAGAGACATTCCTCCGTCGTCTTCAACCTCAGCTGTCGCGATTGCTCGTACGTCCGCACATTTTTGGAAGAGACTAAGCCCCCGCCTTGTTCTGTCAACCAAGTTGCTTGTACTCGGTACTGTACACAACTTCCCCTGTTGCATGTGACGCGCCGCCCGAGCGCGCCACCCTCCGCAATGAGCTCCACCACCAAACCGACCACGGGCCCGCGACCCGCCGATATCCTCGACGGCGCTCGCCGCCGCCTCTACGACGCGCTAGCCTGGATCCTCGGCCCCCGACGCGCCGCCGCCGCGACGACAACCGTGCGGGACTTTGGCCGAGCCCATCCCTTCCTCCAGGTACACACACCCACAAGCCA
>Ga0247777_1000344_pt1 | contig 12641 bp, 13 predicted proteins | sample UWRJL154409C5_FD_179937 | JGI IMG/M metagenome (GOLD analysis project Ga0247777, IMG submission 179937) | Plant litter microbial communities from Arlington Agricultural Research Station in Wisconsin, United States - UWRJ-L154-409C-5 | ecosystem: Environmental > Terrestrial > Plant litter >...
GGTTACCTTGAATGGCAGCGAGGCCGACCCCGCCGGCGGCGGCGTGCACCAGCACGTAGTCGCCGGGCTGGACGCCGGCGCGTTGCACCAGGGCCGTGTAGCTGGTCGGCGCCGTGACCATCAGTCCGGCGGCGTCGGCGAAGGACCAGCCCGGCGGCACGGGCAGCAGCTCGGTGGCCAGGGCGCACACGCGGGTGGCGTAGGCGCCCTGGGCGGCGCCGAAGACGCGCGTGCCGACGGGGTAGGGTGCCGTGGCGGTGCTGTTGCCACCGCCGCCGCTGCTGCTGCTGCTTGAGGGTGCGGCGAGGACGATGCCGGCGAATTCGAAGCCGGCGATCCAGGGGAAGGCTGGGGGGTGTGGGTGTGAGTGGGGTGGTGACTTCGGGAAGAAAGGGAGTGGGAAGAAAAGGGGGGAGAGGGTACGGACGGGGTTGGTGCTGGTATTTCCCTTGCACCTGGAGGATGTCGAAGAAGTTGGTTCCCGCGGCGTGGACCTCGACCAGGTACTGGTCGGGCTCTGGGACCGGATCCGGGAGGGATGAGACTTTGAGGTCTTGCGGCCCCTGGACGGTGTGTTAGCATGTATTTTCTTGGTTGGGGGAGCACGGCGCGTGGTGGGTAGTACCGACCTTTACGTATTGTGTCACCTGGATCCCCCTCATCCTTTCGGTGATGCGGGACGGGGCCCAAGGCGGCCGCGGTGCAAGTGCGAACGGCACGGGTCGTTCAGGGGGCAGAGGTGAGGGACGTTATCTCGAGCCTTGGTTGCACAATCGAGTCTGTTGTAACGACCGAGATGCGCTCTTTGGAGACGGCACGAAGAACAGGAGTTGGATATGCGGCGATTCATGTATAAAATACGGCTCCAGGAAACCAAAATAGATGCGGCTTCCGAGTTGTTCATTCAGATGAGGTCAGAAACTGGGGATTGCGGAGAGCCGAGGTACGTCGAGGCTGGGGCTGAAAGGCGTAAAGGCCGACAGGTCCAGCGCACTCCGTAAATACTCGGGCTGGCACTAGTACGGTATGTACATAGCCTCGCACAGCTTGCCTCAGCGGATGTCACTGGAAATAACACACAGACCGACAACACAGTCCCGCGGACCGTTTGACGGCGTAACTAGTGCTCCGTAGTGCCGGTCTAGAGAAATACTCATATTAAGACTCAACCTGGATGTCAGTGAATCGATCGCAACTACCTAGTAGGCCGGTCCTATTCTGAGCCTGCCGCTCACTTGTACTTGGGTTGTCCAGATGCCACTGGAACTGCCGAGGTCGCCCCGAGGCTGTTCATGTCACTGGCAGGGGTCGAGGCCTCGAGGGACGGGTACATTTCACCGACGATACCGTATGAAATCAGGCGCGTCACTTCCAAGTCTAGGGTGAGGCGAGGTGAACCATGCTACTGGATTCATGCGTCTACCCGATCCGCCGCCGGGTGGTGGGCAAGCATGCACGCGCGCCCCATTGACAGGCAGGCCGATCCGCCCGTCAAGGCTCGTCATCAGCCTCGAAGCAAGCCGCCCCACCGAGCAGGCGAACCTTCCTCCGTTGTCTCCCACTGCCGCCTACCCGTGTTCGCGTCGGTCAACGTCCTCTGTTCCATGTCGTCCGCGTTGCGTCGCGCGGGTCGTCCGACGCCTGCCGAGAGTCCTGTCGCTATGGAAAAGGAAAGTTGCAGACGTAGTAAGGAACTAGGTACGCTCGTCGCCGGAGAAGGCAGGGCCCTCGTGAGCCAAAGAATCCCGTGCGTAAGCAGCCAGGACGCCTCTACCGCGTCCCTGGGAAGACGCGTCCCTGGGAAGAATAGAGTCGAGCCGACGACCAGATCCAGCGCAACCGGCCGTCGTCAATGTTCCAAGACGTCTAGTCGCCGAGGAGATGCTGGATGGCGCCCTGGACGCTGCCGCCGCTACGCCGAAGAGCGGCGATGTTCTGGTCAAAATCGTAGAAGCCCATGTCGTTCAGCTGACGCAGCTGGTCGGCGTATCGTTCCTCAGGCGGCCGGTTGTCGGGCGGGGGGGCGCTGTAGCCTCCGCCTGCACCTCCGCCTATCCCTCCACCGCCGCCCATCGCGAGGGCCTCCATGGCGTGTTGCATCATCTCTGGTGTTATTTGCATGCCTCCGCCGCCACCGGGGGCGCCGAACAGGTTGGCGAACGGGTTGGCAGCAGGTGCATTCGTTCCCGCCTGCCCCTGGACGCCGGCACCAGGTGGCGCGGGCGTGTCTCGCTGGCCGGCTGTCCCTGCAATCCCGGCGTTCGCCGTCGCTCCGGCAGCCGGTGCGCTGCCACCGGCGGGGGCGAGGTTGTTGAGTAAAGCGAGGAAGGGGTTCGCCTCCGCGCCTGCTCCGCCCGCCTCGGTGTTGCGGCGAAGCGCTCCGAGCAGCTCGGGAGGAATACCGAATGGGTTCGGGTCCCGGGCGGTCGCCGCTCCCCCCGCCGTGCCTGCCGATGCCGGGGCGCCTTCGGGCGTCGTGTCGGTCGCGCCGGGCGCCGGGAAGGCACTCGCGCCGCCGCCGCCGCCGCCGCCGCCGCCGCCACCCATCATACCTCGCATCCGCGACGCCATCCGCAGCGAGTCCGGGTTTGTCATCAGGTTGCGGAAGTAGGGCGATTGAATAAACTCGCGCGCGTTGGGCATGTTGCGCAGCATGGGGTTTTGCTGAATCATGAAGTCGACCACGTTGGGGTTGTTAAGGGCCTCGTTCATGCTCTGGGCAACGTTGGGGTCCGAAAGCATGTCGGCGACCTGGTCTTCGGAGGGGAGGTTCATCTGGAGGGCCTCGTCAGCCACGAAGGTTCGGCACGGGAATGGAGGAGGAAGACGGGGAACCTACCCCGCCGTCGGGGCCGAATATGTCCTGATTCGGAAGCGGCGCGTGGCCCGCGAAGCGGGCGCCGGTAAGGCCGGCGAGCAGGTTGTTCGCCGAGGTGCCGGCGGCCATGTTCGTGGGCACAGCTTGCGGGGTCGGCGCACTGGAGCTTGAGGGCCGAGGGGCGGGGTTGCTGGCGGCGCTCTTGACGAGGTGGACCGTGTTGCCCGCCTTGATCTTGTAGGTGCTGAGGGCGTCGTCGTTCTTCATGACGCGGCCCGAGTAGATGAGCCGCTGGCGCTCGACCGGGATGTTCTCGTAGTCCTCTCCGGAAAGCTTCGTCTTGAGGTCGAGCACCGATGCCGACTCGGCCACCGTTACCGTGTGCGTTTTATTGCTGTCGCCGCCCGCCTTCACCTTGAAGGTGATTTGGGGATCACCGGATCCCTCGGCGTTGTCGGCCATGGTGTCGTCAGCGACCGTAGCCTGGAGGCTCTGGTGATCGGCGATGGTCTTCGCGGCCGTTCCGAGAGCCCTTCAATACTGAGAGCTGGTGTAGGAGCGGAATGTCCAAACGGTAGACTACAGCAAGAGGCCTGTAGTTTTCCGTCTTGCGGGTCAAAAGGGGGGAGGGTGGGAGAAATGGGTTCGAAATGTCCCAGGCTGTCCGATGGTCTCGGTTGGAAGGTCGGAAGCCTGCCGAAGGTGGTCGAAGGCGACCAAGGTGACCCGATGTGTGGCTGGTGAATTCGGAATCCCCCACACCTGCCCCACCCGTCCAGAGCCGTCCAAGCCTTCAGTTACCCGGGTACCCACTGTAGGTACCTACGGAGTGTGTGGTTACCTTACATACCTGAATAATATTTGGGGCGATGACCTCAACTCCTGTAATAGCATAATCCAACACAGCACAGCATCCCGGCCAAAGGGCCACCCGCCCCTCAGTGCCGTTGTACTGTAAGAATAGAAGATCTAGCATCCGTGAGGCCAAGGAGAACCTCCCAATCTTTTGGAGTTTCTGCCGCTGTACCCCCCAACTACAGAACAGGCTGGTTCTTCTCTGTACTTCACCAAGAGCTGCTGGTTATGCAATTATCCTGGTCACAACTAGGCCAGAGTGCATACAATGTGGAGGCTGTACGTGCTCTACTCTCAAGAGCTGATGCGACTCCAAGAACATAGCAATCGCATGAGCCGATGCCTCTCTTCACAGTCCAAAGACGGCACAATGAGAAAGGCGCTTTGAGGGTGAGAGCCGCCAGCCTCAGGCACTTGTCTCCAGACAGTCCGCTATTCCCAGATGCTCCCAAAGACGGAAACTCGCAGCACAAATCTAAGCTCCGTTAGAGGATGAATCGGAACCAAGATGATCCAAGGCATCTTCTACGCCCGGTTCTTCCCGGAGGAAGGTAGGTCTTTTGTGACCTCCCCTCTTATAGCCCTCGCCGTTGGACCACACAAGCAGCTGATACGGCGTCTAGGAACTAAGATAGTGGCCCAGAGCCCGCCGGGCTGTATGGTGCCGGTCGAAGGCGTGGCCAAGGAGCCGCTCATCGCCTTTGAGGTCTTGCAGGAGTACATCATCCCCAAGGCGGCCTTCTTCAACCGCTACCTGACGGTGGGCTGTCCGGACTCCAAGTATGCCTTGCTGTCGTTTCCTGTGGCCATCGCCGATCCCAAGTATCACCGTAACGAGTTCATCTTCAACTTTGGCGTCGTGGTCGAGGCCGACGTCGACCAAATCGCCTACGAGCGCGTGGTGCGCCGCCTCGCTGCCACCTTTGCCGAGATGGAGAAGCAGGCCGGCTACCTGAGCCTGGAGGGGATGCTGAGGGACGACGGCCGCCGCCCCATCGAAAGCCTGCTCGAGATCGTCAAGGAGGACCTGAACAACTATGGCGAGTGCATGATCCCCGTCGGTGAGTCTCCCCGCGTCCCTTCCAACCCCTCCCCCCAGAACGGAGCATGACCGTCCCCCCGTCCCCCAACCCATCTGACCCTCCTCGGGCCCCCAGACGACGCCAACACCATCAACATGAAGCTCTTCCCGCACCACCCCACGCCGCCCGACGTGAAGGGCTGGCACGTGCCCGTGGCCAAGATGAAGCTCGCCGACGCCGTCGACGCCACCTGGGACCTGACGCTGCAGAAGATCGTCGCCCACATCGACGGCGTCTCCGACGTGCGCCGCATCGCCTTCCTCGCCGACGTCTCCCTCGGCCTCGCCCGCGCCGCCCTGCGCCACCTCCTCTACTACGACACCATCCTGCTCCTCGACCTCTTCTTCTTCTCCGCCTGCTACGCCCCCCGCGCCCCGCGCATCCACGACTTCCTCTGCAACGCCGGCGGCATCATGGACGAGTGCCTCGCCTACGTGTGCGTGCAGGGCGGCGGCGGCGGCGGCAGCAGCGCCGCCCCACCCCCGCCCCCGCCACCCGTCGCCTCCGCCTCCTCCCGCGGCGACACCACCGGCGCTCCCGGCGCCGCGGCCACCGCCTCGGCGACCACACCCGCGGCGGCGGCGGCGGCGGCGGCGGCGCCCTCGCCCGCGCCTCGCCCGGCCGTGGGCCACTACGAGCTGGCGCGGCTCATGTCGACCTTCTGCGTAGGCCGCAGCGTGGTCGAGTGGCTGCACCTGCACCGCGGGGCGGGGCTGGACGTGCTGCGGCACGTCGACGTGCGGCGCCTGGTGCAGTTCGGCGTCATCAAGGGCTGTCTGTACCGCGTGCACAAGCGCGTCGTCAGCAAGCAGTACCTGGCGGCGCTGGCCACGGGCCAGGCCGCCCCGCGCGCCGGCGGCGATCCGCTGCAGCGCTACACCGACGGCTGCCACACCTTCGACCAGGTCATCACCGAGCAGGACCTGACCGACGGCGAGATCATGGAGCGGCTCAAGACGTTTCCCGCGCCGGCGGGGGATCTTACTGTGTTTTACAAGTGAGCGCTCCGGGCGGGGACCGTCGGGGGCGGGCTCGAGCGGAATGGAGAGGGAAAGGGCCAGGCGAGATGCGATGTGGGTATCCTATTTCCGCCCGCCTGCCCGCCCCCTGAGCGCGGAGGGGACGAGGGCCACTCTACGACCTTGTACAGTAGTCTACAGGATATGTACAACATAAACAGCATATTCGTACATGACCGACATTCGTATCCCACCCGTCTAGTCCCCAACGACTTTTGTCATCATGCTACTGCCGCCTGATACCAGTCGTTCTGGTCTCCCCCTCCCCGCCTCCTCCCTACGGCTTCGGCTTTCCGTCTACCCGCCGCTGGGACCCTCGCCGCATCCAATGCTGGGGTGGGTTTCGTGGCTTGGAAGAGCCGGCACCTTGCTTCCTCGCCCGACCCGGACTCGCCCCGATGACCTTCTCCGCGCGCGACTGGAGATCCTTGAGCTGCGCCCTGGCCTTCTTGAGGTACCGCGACTCCCCGGTCGGGAAGTGGAGCCTTCCTTCCTCAAGGGGCTCCCCGTCGTCTTCCGGGCTCACCTTATCATCTGCTGGTGTCCGATCCTGATCCGTCGGCATCAGATCCTCGTCCGTCGGCGACAGATCCTCGTCCGCCGCGTTGGCCGCTGCCGCGTCATCGGCGAGCTCGGACCGCAGGGCCGCCATCTCCTGCAGCAGGCCGCGGACCTTGCCCTTGCCGGGCTCGCCGGGGTAGGTGAGACCCGAGGCGGCCCACTCGTCGTCGCTGACGAGCTCGACGACGCGCAGGTTGTGCTTGCCGCGGCGCAAGATGAGGTACTTGCCGTCGATGATGAAGTTCTTTGTGTCGTGCGGGAACCAGGTGGTGACGGGCAAAAAGTCGAGCTGGTGCAGCGGCATGCCCTTGTTGCTGTGCGCCTTCTGGCCCGGCGACGCCCCGATGTAGACGCCCTTCTGCACCGCCAGGCGGTTGGCCGCCGACACGCTCTCGGCCAGGTGTGCCGCGTAGAGGATGCGCGCGATCTTGCCGCCCTGGACGAGCGACATGGGAAGCTTCATGTCTACGCGCGGCGCGTTGTTCAAGGTCGTGGGGTGGCCTTGCTCGGCTACGTACTCCGACGCCGCTCCCTCGGAGCCGTCCTCCCGAGCCGCGTCCACCGTCGACCGCGATCCCTTGTCGTACATGGCCCGGTGAGCTTCTCGGGTCTGATTGGCGGCATTTTCGCCGTGGACCAGACAGAGAACCTCGTAGGCGAGGGCGTGGTGGGCTGCTCGCCCGGGAGGGTTGGCCGAGTGCTCCTCCATGACTTTGTGGATGTCTGCCGTCGGCATAAAGGTGAAGAGTTTGAGCAGGCTCTCGATCTTGTCGTCGGGTTGCCGCATAAAGTAGCCGTAGAGATCGAACTGCGTGGTCAAGAAGCTGTCCAGCCAGATGGCATTGCCGGCGCTCTTGCCAAACTTGGCGCCGGACGAGTCGGTCAAGAGCGGTACCGTGAATCCGACCGGGTCCGAGAGCGGCCCGCCCGGCAACTTGAAGGCCGGGTTGGGTTCCGTCTCGCGGATCGTTTTCACGGCGTCGACACCCATGACGATGTTGCCGTACTGATCCGATCCTCCGATCTGCATCCGGACGCCCTCGCTTTGGTACAGTTTCCAGAAGTCCCAGGCCTGCATGATGGGATAGGAAAACTCGGCATACGACATACCGTCGCCCTCGGTCATCTTTCGCTTAACCCTTCCGGCTTGTCAGCATCGAGGTTCCAGCCCACGTGTCGTGGGAGACACTTACGTCTCGCGAGACATCATGGGTCCCAGTCGCAAGCTCGTGCCTAGCCTCCTCAGGACCTCGAGCATAGGAGTGTTGGTCCACCAGTGCCCGTTGGTAGGTGTGCCCCGTTTCCAAGCCCACGTCCACTCGTATCCATAGTGTCGGCCGCGCGCATCGACGTTGGCCCACAGCCGTTTCAGTTGGAAGTGGATCTTGGCCAGGTTCATGACCAGCGCCTCGCGGTGAACGTCCTCTCTGCTGGTGAGCCGGCCGGTAGGGTCACCAATCTTGGCCGTGGCACCCCCTAACAAGCTAAAGGCCCGGTACCCGTTGAGGTACATCCAGTACAGGGGCATCAGGGGCAGTAGGTGGCCGAGGTGTAGGGACGACGCCGTGGGATCGATGCCGACGTAGGCGCCGATGCGCTTCTCGAGCATGAGACTTCGGATGTTTTCTCGCGTCCTAGGGACTGTCGTCAAACACGGCACGGGACACAGAGCGGCGATGGAGGGCATACCCAGCAACGTCCTTGACGTATCCACGCTCCTCGAACATGTCCCATAGATGCGGTAGTTTTCCCTCTTCTATTAGTTGCTTTCTTTCTTTCCATTGCCTTTCCGCCTCGTCGATCTTTTCCTGGTACTTCGGGCCGTGATGCGTCTTGAGATGGCGCCGCGGAGGCAATGCTCTGCAGACGGGGATCCGCCTGAGAGCACCAGGAGCTCGAGGTGCCACTGGCCGGAGAGCTCCCGGAAAGGCCATGGTGATTGCGCAGGCAGGACAACACCTGGACGCTGAGACGGTGCTGCTACCAGGGAAAACAAGGTGCTATTAACTCCGAAACTTGTTGGAACCACATAATGTCAAGGGATCTGCTCCATCCACGGAGCAGAGGAAAAAAAAGTTGAGGTTCTGGGAGCGTCAGGAGAGCCGACGTGCTGAGGCTCCTCAAAATTTTAGTGGAGCTGGCTGTGACAGCCACTGATTGGCCTGTGGAAGCTGTGCAGACTTCCCCACAGTGTCTGAGCATGGCAGCCAATCACAGCTCTGCTGACTCGGTCCTCGGCAAGACAACCCATTGCCATCGCAGCATCATCGTTCGTTTCCCTAAACCTCGGCGAGCACACCCGCGGTGGACAGGACTGCATCTCTCAACATGGCGTCAATTGCTCGGTCGTCTCTGCTGCGGCAGACAACCATGATCACATCTCCGGCTGCTCGACATCCCGCGCGATTGAGCCCGTTGGCGGCATGCCTCTCGCGACACTCCACTGCTCCGCAACGGCTTGTCCAGAGCAGCAGCCCAAGGGTGGCCGCTTTCCACGCCAGCAGCAGAAGGGACATACTGCCTCCGGGCCCTCGTACGTAACCCTATTTCCCCTGAAATTCCACACAGTTGCTCTGGTGACAAAACGTACTAACGACTGCCATCAGAGGTGATTCAAGGAACCGGTACGCTCCAAACCCCTTTCCCGGCAGCCCCCAACGGCCGTCATCTAACCCTCAGCACGCAGTCAACGATCCGGCCCCGGTGCCCGAGACGTCGCCCGCGCACGGCTCGTACCACTGGACCTTTGAGCGACTGATCGCGGTCGGGCTGGTGCCGCTGACGGTGGCGCCGTTCGCGGCGGGGTCGATGAACCCGACGCTGGACGCGGTGCTGTGCGCGACGCTGCTCATCCACTCGCACATGGGATTCCAGGGCATCATTATCGACTACATCCCCAAGAAGCGCTTCCCCTTTGCCCGCCGCTTCTCCCTCTGGACCCTCAACGCCGCTACACTGCTCGTAGGCGTCGGCCTGTACGAGTTCGAGACCAACGATGTCGGCCTGACCGAGGCTGTCAAGCGGATCTGGACGGCGTGATTCGGCAGTCCGGTCTAAACGTGCGGGGGCAGATGGGAAATCGGGAAGACAGAAAGAGGAACCCAGAGAGGGCTGGCTTTGGCCGCCTCCGGTGGTGGAGGATACCGGTGTTCGAATAGAGGCGCACACTCGGCAATGCACATGATTTACCAAATGGAACGACTTCCGGGTGACTGATCTCTGATTCTGCGTCACTAAATTGTTGCTACTTGCTCTAGGACTGCTCGCCTGCGTCGACGTGCCGAGAACCCTGAACCTGGGATTTCGGGCTCTGGGGCGAATGGACGCCAGTGTACGGCGGCGGCGGCAGTACTAATCTCGGGGGAGGCATGTTCTCGAGAATTACCACGTCCACGCCACCGAACCCTGGTGATTCTAGACTCGCGCGGTGGCGTCTGTACCACCGGAGAAGGAGAACCGTAAAGAGGAGAGGCAGTCCGAAGACGAGGAGAACCACGATGATCACGGCTACCGTGCTGTCGCGCCAAGGTGTCGAGTCGTCGTCACCGTCGTCGGGGTACTCGGCCACCCTCTTGAGAGGATTCATTACACAGTATGTTTCCGAGGGTGCTGAGACACCAGTCCTTTCAGACCAGGGCAGACTTTCGTTGCTTCTGCTACCGGGTCTCGCAGTTCGATTACGAGAAAAGAAGTTCGGTTTTCCCGCTTAGCAGAGCGTTCAATAGTAGTTAGCCCCGTCTTCAGAGACGCCATTCACTAACGCGGAGACACGGTAGTAACGAGTAATACTAACGGGCGAGGCTCCGCGGTTATGACTGCCGTTCCTTGACGAGCCCGGCAAACCCCGTGTCGAGTCAGGGGATGCTGGGTCGATGACAGACCCGCGGAGCATCCCCTCCGGCTTGGGCTACATCATAACAGTGCCGTCATGTTCAGCGTCGTTCTCATGCTTGTCAGGAGCTCGACGCGGTCAGGCCGAGGGCCGAGGACCGAGGTGACGGGTTTTCACCGATGTCGAAAAGGGGCGCTGGGGCCTGGAACGCCATCGTCCGACTCGACATGCGGGGCACGAAATGTGGCCCTGGCCGTCATTACTTGGGAGATAGGGGTGCGCCCTCATCAGGCTCGTCAGGGTTGGCATCTCATGGTCTGAGCGAGGGGGGTTTCGAGGGGGAGACGGTCGGACCATCTCAACGGCCCGATCGCCCATTGATGTTCAGCGGGAACCGCTGGCCCGCAGGAGGGTCCTGTGCAACCAGGGAACCCGAGAGCCGGGTCCAGCGCATTCCTATTTTCGTTCTGCTGACCCCCCTTGTCTTTGGGTGCGACAGGCCGCCACCAAAACATGTCATTTCTCGTCACAGCAGGGCTACTGTGTGTAGAACGAAACGGCCAGGCTCGTCCTCTGTCCGCGCTCTGTCCACGGCACGGGGCTGCCAACGCGGCCCAGCAGCTCCCAACATCGGCCCAGCCTTGGTCTTCGTCAAGAAGCCGTCATGGTCAACGGGGAGACGGGATTCGCCGCTGCACACTGCCTCGGCAGCCCAGGAGCCTCGTTCTTGGGCCGGCGAGGCACGGGCCCGGGGTCGCCACAGCAGGGGTCCTCCCCTCGAGGTGGGAACCCCCCTGCGGCCAGGAATAGCGGGGGTCTAGGCCCGCTAACTTGAACTTGACTGGATTCTCTGTGGCGGAATGCCAACTGCTGGCGCCGACCGGTGGCAGGAGGTCCCGGGCGGGGGCTTAGAGTTACAGTAACTTTGTTAAAGGCTGCCCTCCCGACTCCTCTGCCCCCGTTCGGCCGTCAGCCCCGCATGCGGTGATCGGAGCATGACCTCGCGTCGTCGCGCCGAGTCTCCGTCGCACCAGCCCCGCCCGCCCCCCTCACGGCTTTGCGTCCCTCTGCGAGCGAGCGGCGACGGTCGCGGGCACAGCATCCCGTCCGCACCGGGCCATGTCTGGTCCCGGCCGCGCGGGGCCGACGGCCGGACCCGCCGGAGCGGTTCAGGCGGATGCGGATGCGGAGGCGGCGGCGGCGGCGGGAAGCGGCAGCAGTGCCAGCAGCTGCGGGCCGCCCGCCACCGAGAACGGGACGGACGAGTTCGACGTCGTCGACGACTGGAACGACCTCGAACAGCCGCCCGGCGACGGCTGGGAGCACGTCTACCACAACGGCCGCCGCTACCACCGCTACCTCCAGGGCCGCTACTACCTTCCCAACGACCCGCAGGAGCAGAACCGTGAGGACTTGAAACACCTCCTGATGATGGCCCTCACCGTGTGTTTGGCCCCGTGGCTCGTCTATTCCGAGAATCAAGGGGCTGACTTTATTTTTTGGCGAGAATGGACGCTTGTCGTATGCGCCTCTCCGCGACGATGTCAAGAAGATTATAGACATCGGGACGGGCACTGGTATGCGGCACCCAACCGGCCTCCTCCTCGTCCACATAACTGACAGCCGCTTCCCAGGAGTATGGGCTGTTCAAAGTTTGTCACCCGCTAGCCCGGCGTGGGAATCGGTGCCGCGTCCGCAGTGCTAACAAGAAGCCAACCTTGAAGTGAGCGACGAATTCCCAAATGCCCAGGTCCTCGGCACCGACCTGTCGCCCATCCAGCCCGTCGAGGTACCGGAAAATGTCGGCTTCCTAATCGACGATTGCGAGGCCGACTGGGCGAACGGTTCCGATTGGGATCTGGTGCACCTCCGGAACATGTGCTCGGCGCTGAAAGACGTTGAGAGACTGATCAAGCAAGCCTACGAGTGAGTCAAGCCACGCTTCGCCGTCCCTCGACCGCACCCTGCCCCCCCCCCCTCCTGCAAGCAGCGGTGGCTGACCCGACCCTGCAGACACATGAAGCCTGGCGGCTGGATCGAGTTCCAGGAGCTGCACTTCTACCCGCGCTGCGACGACGGGAGTATGGGCGACGACGACATCCTTGAGGCCTTCATCCGGCTGCTGAGCGAGGCGCTCCAGGCCAGCGGTTTCGACATGGACCGGTGCCGGGCACTGCGGGGGCCGCTCACGCGCGCCGGCTTCGTCAACATCCAACTGGTCAAGATGAAGTCGCCCATCGGCGAGTGGCACGAGGATCCGATGCTGCAGTACGTGGGCGGGTGTCAGCGGGATGCGTTCCTGGGCGTCGTGCCCGCCATCTGCGCCCAGCCCTTCGAGATGTTGGGCATCGGGCGCATCGAACGCGAGGCCTGGGCCGGCAAGGCGCGCAAGGCCATCGAGGACGAGAACGTGCACCGGTATTTTACGTGGTACTTCTGGATCGCGCAGAAGCCGGAAGAGGTGTCATGACGTT
>Ga0247777_1000345_pt1 | contig 12633 bp, 9 predicted proteins | sample UWRJL154409C5_FD_179937 | JGI IMG/M metagenome (GOLD analysis project Ga0247777, IMG submission 179937) | Plant litter microbial communities from Arlington Agricultural Research Station in Wisconsin, United States - UWRJ-L154-409C-5 | ecosystem: Environmental > Terrestrial > Plant litter >...
ATCGCACTCGCGGACGCATGACTTGCCCGGTGGTGATACGCATGCCGCACGGTGGCGGCATTCATGCGCCGGAACATCATTCGGAGTCCGTCGAATCCATGCTCGCGCACGTTCCCGGCCTGCGCGTCGTTTGCCCTTCTTCGCCCGGACGCGCTTATGGCCTGTTGCTCGCGGCCATCCGCGATCCCGATCCGGTGATTTTTCTCGAGCCGGCCCGCATTTATCGGCTGGTGAAGCAGGAAGTCAGCGACGACGGCGTCGCCCTGCCTCTCGATGTCTGCTACACGCTGCGTGAAGGCGACGACGTCACCGTCGTGACCTGGGGCTCGATGACGGCGGACGTGCTCAAAGCCGCCGAGCAACTTGCCGTCGATGGCATCGGTGTCGAAGTGATCGACCTCGCCAGCATCAGCCCCATCGATGCCGAAACCATTCTCGAATCCGTCGCCAGGACCGGTCGGCTGGTCATCGTGCACGAAGCCGCGCGCAACTGTGGCGTCGGCGCGGAGATCGCGGCAATCGTCGCCGAGCACGGCCTGTTCGATCTGGTTGCGCCCATCCAGCGCGTCACCGGCTTCGATACCGTCATGCCGTTGTACCGTCTCGAGAACGAATACATCCCGAGCATTCCGCGCATTGTCGACGCGGTGAAAGCGACAATGGAGCATCCGTGACCACGTTCAATCTTCCCGACCTGGGCGAAGGACTACCCGAAGCCGACATCGTCGCGTGGCATGTGGCCGAAGGCGACCAGGTCGTCATCGACCAGCCCATGCTGTCGGTCGAAACAGCGAAAGCCATCGTCGAAGTGCCCAGCCCTTACACGGGCAGGATCGTGCGCCTGCATGCGAAGACGGGCGACACGGTGCAGACGGGTCGGCCATTGGTGGAGTTCGAACTGCCGGCGGGAACGGCAGCGACCGCTTCAAAGCAACCAACAGCCGCGGCACCCGCAGGCCAAGGCATGGTCGTCGGCCATATGGCGTCGAGCGATGAAGAGTTCATCGATCGCGCCGTCGCAGGTGGCTCGCGTCGCCGATCGGGTCAACGACTGCGAGCGGCTCCCGCCGTGCGCATGCTGGCAAAGCGTCTGAACGTACAGCTCAACACCTGCCGGGCTACCGGCCGCCACGGATTGATCACTGTCGACGATGTACTCGCGCAGTCGAATGTCGGCAATGCGCGAGCACGCACATCGATGCCTGCAATACCCGGCATCACCGATGCTGATCGCCTGCGCGGCGCACGCAAGGCAATGGCAGGCAGCATGTCGCTGTCACGCGATGAAATTGCCATGTGCACGGTGTTCGACGATGCGGATATCGAAGCGTGGATCGACCGCAAGGACATCACAGTCCGCTTGATACGCGCCATCGCTGTGGGCGTGAAAGCGCAGCCTGGCTTGAATGCGCTGTTCGATCCCGCCGGGCCTTCGCACAAACTCATGCCGGTGCTCGACCTGGCGATTGCGGTGGACACAGCCGAAGGCTTGATCGTCCCGGTGATTCGTGACGCCGGCGCGCAATCCATCGAACAGCTGCGTGCCTCGCTCGACAGCATCAAGGAGCGCACGCGTGCCCGCACCGTGACGCCCGAAGAAATGCGTGACTACACCTTCACGCTGTCCAACTTCGGCACCATGGCCGGGCGTTACGCCACGCCCCTGGTCGTGCCACCCACTGTCGCCATCCTCGCTTCCGGCAGGCTGCAGCGCGACGTCGTTGCAGGAGCAACCATGCCTGAGATCCATACGCGTATTCCTTTGTCGCTGACCTTCGACCATCGCTGCATCACCGGCGGCGAAGCGTGCAGGTTCCTCGGTGCCGTCATCGCCGATCTCGCCCTACCCCGCTGATTCAAATTTGCAGCGGCCCAGACGCCGCTGCCTCACGCAAGAACTACTACACGAACTGCCGGCAACGAAGCCGGCTCGAACCTCAGGGGACCGTCCACCATGCTCCCAACCATTCCAGCAGCGCGCCAGAAAATCATCGAACGTATCGCGGCGGCGGCGACCAAGCACGCCAACCGCAGCGATCGAACTGTCGCCGAAGCGTTCACGCGGCAGTACTACCGGGGCGTCGATGAAGAAGACCTGGGCGAATACAGCGTCGAACAGCTCGCTCTCGCCGCGCTGGGCCATTTGCAATTTGCAAAGACGCGCAAGCCGTCACGACCGGCCGTGCGCATCTTCAATCCGGATCCCGATAGCGACGGCTGGGCCTGCACCCACACCATCGTCGAAGTCACGGTCGAGGACATGCCGTTCCTGGTCGACTCGCTGAACATGGTGCTGAGTCGCGCCGGCTTGCGAATTCACCTGATGGCGCATCCGGTGATCGCCGTGCGTCGCGACCGTGCCGGCAGGATTAGCGCCGTCGGCGCCGACGATGCGAAGGACGGCTTCGTGAAAGAATCCTGGCAACACATCGAAACCGATCGCATCGTCGATCCGGCCGCGATGCGCGCCATCGAAGCAAAGATTCTCTCGATGCTGGATGACGTACAGCTGGCTGTGCAGGACTGGCCTAAGATGCGCGAACTGGCGGCAGGTCTCGCTGCCAGCTTCCTGACTCAGCCGGCACCCGCGCCTGCCGGTGAAACCGGTGAAATCCGTGCATTGCTCGAATGGCTCGCACAGGATCATTTCACATTCATAGGCTATCGCCAGTACCGGCTGCAGCGGGGTCGCAGCGAAGACATTCTCGAACCGTTGCCCGAGACCGGCCTCGGCATTCTGCGTCCTCGTCGCGGACGAGCGGAGTCGTCCAAGTCAACTAAGACATTACGCGGCGAACTGCGGGACCAGGCACGCGATACGCATCCGCTGACGATCACGAAGGCGAACTCCGTCTCCACCGTGCATCGCGCCACTTATCTCGATTACCTGAGCGTGAAGACGTTCGACCGCACCGGTCGCGTGACTGGCGAGCATCGCTTCCTCGGCCTGTTCACCACTGGCGTGTACCATCTCAGCCCGCGCGAGATCCCACTGCTGAGGCACAAGATCGACCGCGTCGTCGCCAGCTTCGGTTTGGATCCGGCCAGTCACGACGGCAAGGCCGTCATGCACGTGCTCGAAACCTATCCGCGCGACGAACTCTTCCAGGCCAGCGTCGCCGACCTGATCCGCATCGTCCGCGCCGTAGTCAATCTTTATGAGCGACAGCGCGTGCGCGTGCTCATGCGGCGCGACGGTTTCGGCCGCTTCTATTCCATCCTGATCTACGTGCCTCGCGATCGCTACAACACGCAGGTACGCCATAAAATCGAAGCCGTCGTTCGCCAGCAATTGGCGGCCACCGACGTCGACTCGCAGATCCAACTGTCCGATTCCGTGCTGGCGCGCGTGCATATGATCGTGCGCGTGCCCGAAACCAACGCTGGACGAGTGGACGCAAACCAGCTCGAAGAGAAGATCGCCGACGCTGTGCTGACCTGGGACGACCGGCTGCGCCAGCAATTGGTCGAATCGCAAGGTGAGACTGCGGGCGTGCCGACAGCGGAGCGTTTCAGCGGCGCATTCCCCGCGGCTTATCAGGACGATGTATCGGCGGCCATGGCCGTCGACGACATCGCCCAACTCGAAGAGGTCATCGCAGACTACGATCGCATCGTGCTGCGACTGGTCGCCGGTCGCGACAGCATCGTACATCTGCGGTTGTTCCGTTCGGCTGCGCCCATCGTCTTGTCGCAGGCGCTGCCCATCCTGGAAAACATGGGCTTCGTGGTGCTGAGCGAACGGCCTTATCGAATCACGGTGCGCGGCAAGCACGACCTGTGGCTGCAGGACTTCGAGATGCGACGCCGTGACGGCGGCAGCGTCGATCCCGCTCAACTCGGCACTCGTGTTACCGATGCATTTCTCGCCGTCTGGAACGATCGCGCCGAGAACGATGGCTTCAATCGGCTGGTCGTGGCGGCCGGCCTGACCTGGCGCCAGGCCATGGTGCTGCGTGCGTATTGCCGGTTCATTCTTCAAAGCGGCGTGGCGTTCAGCCAGGCTTACATGGAACAGGTGCTGGCGTCGAACATCAGCATCACCGTCGGGTTGTCGGCGTTGTTCGAGGCGCAGTTCGACCCGGCATTGAAACCGGCGAAGCGCACGGCGCTGATCGAGAAACTGCAGACGCAGATCACGGGCTTGCTGGAAGCTGTGACCAGCCTCGATGAAGACCGCATCCTGCGACGCTTCTATAGTTCGATCGGTGCGAGCTTGCGTTCGAACTACTACCAGGAAGATGCTGCCGGTGCCGGCAGCTTCAAACCATATCTGTCGTTCAAGCTGGATTCGCGCAGCATTCCCGATCTGCCGCAGCCTCGCCCGGCGTTCGAGATTTTCGTGTACTCACCACGCGTGGAAGGCGTGCACCTGCGAATGGGCTACGTCGCACGCGGCGGTATTCGCTGGTCCGATCGCCGCGAAGATTTCCGTACCGAAGTGCTGGGATTGATGAAGGCGCAGAACGTGAAGAACACGCTGATCGTGCCCGTCGGCGCGAAAGGCGGTTTCGTTCCCAAGCGCCTTGCAGCGGGCGCGAGCCGCGAAGACGCGCAACGTGAAGGCGTCGAGAGCTATCGTACGTTCATCCGTGCGCTGCTCGACATCACCGACAACATCGTCGATGGAGAAATCGTTCCGCCGCCGCAGGTCGTACGCCGCGACGGCGACGATGCCTATCTGGTCGTCGCTGCCGATAAAGGCACGGCGAGCTTTTCGGATATCGCCAATCGCATTGCCCTCGAATATCAATTCTGGCTTGGCGATGCCTTCGCCTCCGGCGGCTCGGCCGGCTACGATCACAAGAAGATGGCGATCACCGCGCGCGGTGCGTGGGAATGCGTAAAACGACACTTCCGTGAACTGGGCATCGACACACAGACCCAGGATTTCACGGTGGCCGGCATCGGCGACATGTCGGGCGACGTGTTCGGCAACGGCATGCTGCTGTCACGACACATTCAACTGGTCGCGGCGTTCAATCATCAGCACATCCTGATCGACCCGACGCCGGATGCAGCACGCAGCTTCGCGGAGCGGGAACGCCTGTTCAAGCTGCCGCGCTCGACCTGGGAAGATTACAACCAGAAGCTCATTTCCAAGGGCGGCGGCATTTACCCGCGCAGCGCCAAGTCGATCAAACTGTCCACGCAGGCGCAGGCTCTGCTCGACATCAAGAAGGAAAGCGTCACACCGCAGGACCTGATGCGCGCCATCCTCACCATGCGCGTGGACTTGCTGTGGAACGGCGGCATCGGGACATACGTCAAAGCGACGAGCGAGAGTCACGGCGAAGTCGGCGATCGCGCCAACGATGCCGTGCGCGTCAACGGGCAGGAACTGCGTTGCAAAGTCGTCGGCGAAGGCGGCAACCTCGGCTTCTCGCAGCGGGGCCGCGTCGAGTACGCACTCAATGGCGGGCGGCTGAACACGGACTTCATCGACAATTCGGCCGGCGTCGACTGCTCCGACCACGAAGTAAACATCAAGATCCTGCTGAACTCCGCGCCGCGCCGATCGCGCCTGGAAGAAGAGGCGCGCAACGAACTGCTGGTTGCAATGACGGACGACGTCGCGGCTCACGTGCTCAGGGACAACTACCTGCAAAGCCAGGCGTTGTCGATGCTGGAAATTCGCGCCGTTCCCGAATTGATGGAACATGCGCACACCATCCGTTCGCTCGAAGTGTCCGGACAGCTCGATCGCGCACTCGAATTTCTTCCCTCGGTCGAAGAGATCGGTGCGCGCCGCAAGGCGGGACGCGGGCTGACTCGGCCCGAACTCGCGATCCTGCTGGCCTACGCGAAAATGGCGCTGTATTCGCGACTCATCGATTCGGACGTGCCGGAAGATCCGTATCTCGGCCACGAACTCGAACGCTACTTCCCGCCGCTGCTGCAGAAACGCAGCGGCCGCTACCTGGGCCAGCACCGCCTGCGACGCGAGATCATCGCCACTGTGACCACTAACAGCATGGTCAATCGCATGGGCGCGACCTTCGCTCGTCGCGCACAGGAAGACACGGGCAAAGAAGCGGCGGCCGTCGTGCGTGCTTACGCCATCGCGCGTGAAGCATTCGCCATGCGCGACACGTGGGGCGACATCGAAGCGTTGGACACGAAGATCAACGCGCAGACGCAGTACGAAATGATGTTCGATACCACGCGCCTGCTGACCTTCTCTACCTATTGGCTGCTACAGGTCAGCCGCGGCAAGCTCGACATCGACGCACAGGTATCGCGATTGCGCAGCGGTCTCAAGCGTCTCGATGGATTGCTGCCCAAGGTGCTGTCGGGATCCGATCTCGCCATCTTCGAACGCATGCACCAGCAATTCACCGCTGCGGGAGTGCCCGGCCCGCTGAGCCGCCGCATGGCGAGCCTCGCAGCCTTACGCTCGGGGCCGGACCTGGTCGAGATCTCCGAGGAAACGCATCTGGACATCGAGACCTGCGCCATCGTTTATTTCGGCATGGGCACGGCCTTGTCGCTGGATTGGATGCGCGAGCAGATCGAGGGGCTTGCCACTGAAGGCCACTGGCAGACCGTGGCCCGCACGACATTGAGAGACAACATCTACCGGCTGCAGCGGCAACTCACCCTCCTGGCACTCAAGGGAGCCAAGACCCCGGCGCAGGCACTGCAGCCCTGGCTGGAGCGGAACAAGGAAGGCGCCGACCACGTCCGCCAGACGGTCAAGGAAATGCGCGCCCTCCCGGCGACGGACTTCTCAACGCTGTCGGTGGCGTTGCAGTCGGTGCGGCGGTTGGCGGAGTAGACCGTTCCGGCTTCCTCCTCCGCACCGGGGAGGAGCCTAAGAGATTCAGTAGACTATCGACCCGAAACAGGAGACCACCTTGACCCGCACCGTTCTCGACCCGACCCTGATCCATCCCGCGATTCGGGAAACCATCGGCAATCATCACGCCAGCGTAGTCCGCGAAGTGCAGGCCGCCATCGGCAGCAACGCCGTCGTTGTGGTGGGCATGAAGCAAAATCCCTACCCGGCGCGCGCCCGGAAGGCGTTGGACGCAGCGGGTGTGCCTTACAAATACCTGGAATACGGCAGCTACTTCTCCGCCTGGCGGCCGCGCCTGGCGCTGAAGATGTGGTCAGGCTGGCCGACGCTGCCCATGATTTTCGTCAAGGGGACACTGATCGGCGGCGCGACCGATCTGCAGCGACTGATCGAAAGCGGAGAGTTGAAGCGGCTGCTGGCAGCCTGAGATCGCCAGCGTCCGTTCTCAAGTTTGCTACGGTTGTTCTCAAGACGAGAACGGCTCTCTGGTATAAAAGCCGCCTCCCATTCTCCAACTCCTGGACCCGCCTCATGCCCGGTAAACTCGTACTGGTCCGTCACGGACAAAGCGATTGGAACCTCAAGAACCTGTTCACCGGTTGGGTCGATGTCGACCTGACGGAGCAGGGGCGCACTGAGGCGCGCGAGGCGGGACGGTTGCTCAAGGCCGAGGGGTTCGATTTCGACCTGGTGTTCACCTCGGTGTTGAAGCGCGCCATCCGCACCATGTGGATCGTGCTCGATGAGATGGACCTGATGTGGTTGCCGGTGGAGCGCGACTGGCGCTTGAACGAACGGCATTACGGAGCGCTGCAGGGCTTGGACAAGGCGCAGACGGTGGAGAAGCACGGCGCAGAGCAGGTGAAGATCTGGCGCCGCAGTTACGACATTCCACCGCCGCCGCTGTCGCTCGATGACGAGCGTCATCCGCGTTTCGATCGGCGCTATGCGGCGCTCAAGCCGGAAGAACTGCCCGCTACCGAATCGCTGAAGACCACGCTCGAACGCGTGGCGCCGTACTTCAACACGCGGATCGCGCCGGAATTGAAGGCGGGACGCAACGTGCTGGTCGTCGCCCACGGCAACAGCCTGCGCGCCCTGGTGAAAATGCTGGACGGAATGTCGGACGAGGAGATCGTCGAGTTCAACATTCCCACCGGCGTGCCGATTTCCTACGACCTCGACGACAACCTGAAGCCCAAGTCACGTCGCTTCCTCGGCGATGCCGAGGCGATCAAGGCGGCCGCCGAAGCCGTGGCGAAACAGACGGAAAAGAAATAGCCGGCGCTATTCGTCCGGCGCCACTGTCACGCGGATGCCATCCAGCGCCGCGGTGAAGGGCAACTGGCAGGACAGGCGGGACGAGTCGGGATCGTAGGTCGACAACATCGACAGCAGTTCCTGCTCGTCGGACTGCTTGTCCGGAAGGCGTTCGCGCCACGCGGCATCGATATAGACGTGGCACGTGGCGCACGAGCAGAAGCCGCCGCAACTGGCGGCGACGCCGAAATCGTATTCGCGCAGCACTTCCATGAGCTTCTGGCCGGGTTCGGCCTCGATGTCGTGCTCGGTGCCGTAGATGTCGGTGAGATGAATCGTCGTCATGAACCCGCGCCGTCCGTACTTCTGACCTGCGTCCACAGTTGGCGGACGTAATCGAATAATCCACAGGCGCGCTCCAATGCATCCATCGACAATGGTTCCATTGAAGAAGGGCGCCGCCCATACGACGACAGCAACTGCTCTCGTTGCGCCTCGCTGTATCCATGATAAACACAAACCGACGCGAGATCGAACAGCGGCGAGCCGACGCCTGCATATTCCCAATCGATGAGCCGCAGGGCGCCTGCCGCGTCGACGATGTTGAGCGCGTGGACATCGTTGTGGCACAGGCAACGATGAGCGGCGGCATCCAGGAACGTCGCGGTGACCCGGGCTTCGTCGTGCGAATCATTGCGCTCGGCCGCTGAGAGCGACAGCGTTGCGGCGTAATCGTCGATGACGTCGACGAGTTTTACCCGATGCACTCCGGCAGGCGGCTGCAGGGCATGCAGCCGGCGCAGGACGATGCCGAGTCGCGAGATGTTCTCGACCTTCTGCGCGTCCGCGTCCGTCCACGTAGGGCCGAGATAACGCGTCACCAGAACCCGTTGCGAAGGATCGCACAACAGGATCGGCGGACCGATGTCCGCCGCTGCGACGGCGTGCAGGATGGTTGTTTCGCTCTGACGATCGATCTGCAGGCTGGCGTCTGCCGGATTGCTGATGCGTACGACCACTGTCTCGGACCCGAGCGTCACCAGCCAGCTCTCGTTGGTCAGGCCATGCTTGATGCGCTCGACGTTCTTGATGTTTCGCGCATGGCCGTGCAGGGCGAGCGCTGCGAATTCAGACGGCGACATCGACTGCCGCCGGTTGCTTTTCGCGCTCACGACGCCAGACGACATAGCCGTGCACGACGATGCCGAGATAGACGATGAACAGCAGCGTCGTCACGAGCAAGCCCTGGCTGTAGAACAGCCAGGCGCCCACGCCGTCGACGACGATCCAGTACAGCCAGTTCTCGATGACCCGTCGCGCCACCATCCAGGTGGTCACGACGCTACCCCAGGTGACGAAGGAATCGAGATAAGGCGCGGCGGCATCCGTGCCTGAAAGTAGCCAGCCGTTGATGGCAGTGGCGAAGGTGACGGCTGCAACTGCCATGAGGTGTTGAGTCGGCGTCCAGGAGCGGATCAGGACTTCGCCGGTCGCTGTGCTGCCGCGTTTCCAGTCGATGAAGCCGACGACGGCCATGACCAGGTAGAACACTTGCAGGAGGGCCTGCATGTAAATTTTTGCCTGGACGAACAGCACGAGGTAGATGGCGGTGCCGAGGAAGGCGCATAGCCAGCACCAGAGATTGCGGCGAACGGCGAGAAGAAGGTAGACGAGGCCGAGGGCGGCGGCGATGGCTTCCCAGGGAGAAGTGGCGCGCAGTTGCGTGAGGAGGTCAGACATCGCAGCTCATTCGGCTGGTCCACCGAGCACCTTCATCACAAACACTTTCCGTCCCGCCTCCGCAAACGTAACCTCCGTCTCCTTCCCCAAAATCTCGAACACCCGCTGATGCTCACCCGCGATCTGCGTACTCATCGCGTTCGTCGTCACCTGCAGCTCCGGATAAGTATTCAGCCGCTCGATGAACGCCTTGATCGGCGGGATGTAATCGCTGTTCAACGGATACAGGCTGATTTCAACTGCTGTGCGCATGGCGGAACCCTCGAGTGAATTTACTGCAGCGACCATCTTACCGTCACACCGACCTGCCGCGGCTCACCAAGCTGCGTGTAACGCTTGGTCGGGAACAGCGGCGGCTCGTTGCCGAAGTAGAAACCACGGATGACGTAGTCTTCGTCGAAGGCGTTGCGAACCCACAGATACGCGTTCCAGCGCTGCGTCTCGTACCCGGCCTTCAGGTGCACCAATCCATAACCCGGCGCGCGCTGGTCGTTCGGCGGCACATCGAAGTAGAAATCGTCGGTCGCACTCGCGTCGATGCGCGCCATCCAGCCTTGCGGATGCCGCCATGTAGCATTCACGGACAATTGATACTCAGGCGCATGTGGCGCGTCACGCGACGGAACCGCAACGCTGCCGTAGTCGAATCCTTCGAGCGACGTGTGCAGCAAGCCGATCGATCCACCCACCTGCAACGCTCGAACCGGCTGCCATCGCGCACTCGCTTCGACACCGCGACTCGTACCGCGTCGCGCATTGATCGTATAGAACACGTAACTGTTCGGATCTTCCGGCTCTGCCTGGTCTCCGGAGCGCACCTGCGGATTCTCGCGCCACATCTGGAACGCAGTGGCCTCCCAGTAGAACCTGGCATCGGCGCTCTGCGATTTGAATCCGACCTCCAGGCTGGTGAGATTCTCGCGGCCGAAGCCGGGCACCAGCAACGCACCGCTGCCTAGATTGAAACCTCCCGCCTTGTAACCACGGGACAGCGACGTAAACAGATTGCGACGTTCGTCGAGTGCGTAACTCAGGCTGGCCTGTGCACCCCACATGCGATCGCGCTCCGATTCCCTGCTCACGCGCTGACCTTCGTCTTGCATACCCGAATCGCGATAATCGGCATCGCGCTGCTCGAGACGCGCGCCGGCGGACCAGCTCCAGCGCTGCGCGAACACGCCGTCGAGTTGCCCGAAGACCGCGATGTTGGACGCCGAATAGTCACTGTTCAGGAAATCGTCGGTGACGCTTTCATAGCCGGGTTCGGCATATTCGCCGACGCTGATTTCGTCGATGCTCTCGTCGAGGTTCATGCCGTACGCACCGACCAGCCAGCCCAGCGACTGGTCTTCCGCGGTCCGTGCATGGGACGCGAGGCGCACTTCCAGGCTGCGCGTCTCGCGGTCGCGATCGGCACGATAGAAATAATCGTAGGTATAGGGCTGCCAGCTCTGCGCGTTGCCCCAGTCGCCATCGAAACTGTTTTGCCCATCTGAATTCGCACCGCTGGCAATCACCGTCACATCGCCAAGCGCGAAGGCGCTGCTTTCGATGCGCAATGAAGCGCCGTCGGCCTTCATGGAATCCTTGCCGGGACGATCCGACTGCGAGCGTCGCGAGTTATCGATCGACCAGCCGTCATAGCCATTGTCCAGATCGGCGTGCAGCCAGGTGAAATCGACGCTGGTTGCTTCACTCGGCTGCCAGTGCCATTTGGCGCGGGCCGTCAGCTCGTCACGATCGTTGGTGTCGTCGCGCCCCAGATAGTTATCGTCACGGAACCCATCGCTGCGATAGCGCTGCACGCCTATGCGCCATGCCGAATTCAGCGACTCAGCCGGGCCGGTAGCGACAGCGCCGAACGATGAGGTGTCATAGTCCGCAAACGACACTTCGCTCGACAAACCGAACTTGTCGGCAGGAGCCGCGCCGCGCATGACGATGAGCCCAGCCAGCGCATTGGCGCCATATCGCATTCCCTGCGGACCGCGCAGCACTTCGATGCGGTCGACGTCGAACAGGGTCGCCGCCATGCCGATGCCGCTGAAATCGATGTCGTCGATCAGGAATCCCACCGACGGATTCGGCGCGCCTTCGTATTGTTCGCGTTCGCCGATGCCCCGCAATTGAAAGTAGCGCGGCCGCGAGGTGCCGCCTGCCCAATGCAGGTTCGGCACCGACGTCAGTACGTCTTCGAAATGTTGTACACCGCCGTCGCGCAGGGCTTGGGAATCCAGCACGGTGACGCTCGCAGGCGTATCGAGCAGCGTCTGCTCACGCCAGGTCGCGGTAACGACGACTTCTTCCAGTACGTCATCCCCTGTCGCTGCGGACCGGGCAGGCCCGGCCGCGAAAGCGCCGACTAGCAGGCCGAGACTGGAAAAACCGATGGCAAGACGCATGGACGAATCCTCTGGTGCAAGGATCCGGACGCAGCAGCGCGTTAGCAGCTTCGAACCGATGTCGAACTAGTATTCAAACTAGCAAGCGAAGGAAATCGCATTACCTGCTCCCTACGCCGGTACTAACCGGATCAGGTTCAACGAGTTCGCCAGTCGAGCCCCGCATCGCGCGGCATCCGGCATCTCAGGCCCATTCAGGGCCACCCCAAGGCGGGGCGGATTGTTGCACAGTCGCGCAGTGGCAGCCAGCGCGCCAACGGGTTAGCCAGGCCGGTCCGGGACCGGGCCGTTGTCGAGCCAACTGGACAAGCAGCCTCCGCCGCCTTAACTTGCTGTGCCTATCTACGGAGTCATTCCGCCCATGCCGCAACGCCGCTGCCGGCTTTTTCATGTCGATGCCTTCACCCGCCAGCGATTCTGCGGGAATCCGGC
>Ga0247777_1000346_pt1 | contig 12627 bp, 10 predicted proteins | sample UWRJL154409C5_FD_179937 | JGI IMG/M metagenome (GOLD analysis project Ga0247777, IMG submission 179937) | Plant litter microbial communities from Arlington Agricultural Research Station in Wisconsin, United States - UWRJ-L154-409C-5 | ecosystem: Environmental > Terrestrial > Plant litter >...
ATCCCACGGCATCCTGACATGATTGAGTCAACATGAAAGTGGGGTCACGAAAGATTGGCCCGGCAACCACGACCTAATTTCTCGGTTGACCCGTGCTGCACCACGCTGCACCACTCCGTGTTCCTTTTTCACACATCCAGTCAAGGGCTGGCATCCTTCCTGTGCGGGCTGGACGTCCGAGAGTGAGAAGAACACACAGGCCGTTTCGAGGTGCAGAAGCTGATAAAAGACTCCGGAATCAAGGCCTCCTGGCCTATACTTTTACATGGACCTGCCCAGCTCCAGATTTGGCCCACCACCGTCAGCCCAGCAGAGCCGTAACTTGGCTTGCCGTCTACAGCTTTTGCCTGTGGATGTTCGTTCCAGGCTCGGCCTTGCGAATCTTGTACTTAGTCATGAGCGCTTCCGTCTTCTCCCTCTGGCGCGCGATCCTGGCAACGACGGCGTTTCCGCGCTTGTTCTCGTTCCTCCCCATCTGCTGCAGGTGGACTTCGTCGGGGCCGTCAGCCAGCCGCAGCGTGCGGATCCCCGCCCACATGTTCGCCAGCGGCGTGTCCTGGCTGACGCCGGCGCCGCCGAAGGCCTGGACGGCGCGGTCGATGACAGTCAGGGCCATCTGGGGCACCAGCACCTTGGCCTCGGCGATCTCGGCGAGCGCCGCCTTGGGACCCAGCTCGTCCATCTTGACGGCGGCGTTGAGCACCACCAAGCGGGCCGCGTCGATCTCGATGCGCGACTTGGCCACCCATTCCAGGATCACGCCGTGCTCTCGCAGCAGTTTGCCGAACGGCGTCTTCTTGGGGTCATTGATCCGCATCAGCATCCACTCGAGCGCGCGTTCCGCCTGGTGTCCAAGGTCAGCTGTCAGCCATGTGCCAGGTAAGGAGGAGCAGTGGTGTGCCTACCGCGCCGATGGTCCGCATGGCATGGTGGATGCGGCCCGGCCCCAATCGCCCCTGAATGATCTCGAACCCCCGACCCTCCCCGAGCACCATGTTGCTCACCGGAACACGCACGTTCTGGAAGCTGATGTGGCCGTGGCCGTGGGGGGCATCGTCGTAGCCGTATACCGACAGCATCCGATGAATGGTGATGCCCTTGGTTTCGGCGGGCACGAGGACAACTGACTGTTGTCGGTAGGGGTCCTTGTTGCCGGGGTCGCTCTTCCCCATGACGATGTATATCTTGCATCGCGGGTCTCCTGCGCCGCTTGACCACCATTTCTGAGAGGCTGTGTGTTAGCACGGACAACCCGGGCGCCCAGCCGGCAAAGGGGATCTGCGTAGGTACCGAGCCGTTGAGGACGTATTCGTTGCCCTCCTTTCTGATATTCATCTCGATGTTGGTGGCGTCCGACGAGGCCACCTGCGGCTCCGTCATCAGGAAGGCCGAGCGGATCTCGCCCTCCATCAGCGGCTTCAGCCATTGTGCCTTTTGCGCGTCGTTGCCGTACTTGGCCAGGACCTCCATGTTGCCCGTGTCAGGGGCCGCGCAGTTGACGGCTTCCGAGGCGACGCGTGACTTGCCCAGCCATTCGGCCATCAAGCCGTACTCCAGGTTCGTGTAGCCCGGCGACTCCTTGTAGTGGCCCTTGGGCAGGAACATGTTCCATAAGCCGAGGGCCCTGGCCTTTTGCTTGAGCTCATCGATCACTGGCGGGTGGCGCTTCCATCTTTCGTCTCCTTGGCCAATCTGCGTCTCGAAGACTGGGTCGGCGCTGTCCGATTCCACGAGAGGTGGTCAGTAGGCCATCTGGTCCCAGGGTACACACGCAGACGGGGCTCACGGCAGACATTCTTCCTCCACGAACTTGGCGACCAAGTCCAGTGTCTTCTTGGCCCGGTCACTGACACGGTCCCGGCACTGTCAACGTTAGACCCGGCGGCGCGATCGATGGTTACGATGGCCGGCTGCACTGGCTGCGGCACGAGAGAGCTAGCTTACAATGGCTGGGATCTGCGCGGACATGATGGTGATGATTTTACCAGCGAAGCACCGGATGGCACGAGGGGTCACAGACGCTTTCACGCGAACTGGGACATGTTCCAGAGAAGAGCTCGAGGAGGAAGCGGAGGTGAGCTTGGTCGAGACCCGACGGAGCACTAGTGTGGCTCTGTGGGCTGACGGATGCTACCTCTCGCTGCGACAACCGAGGTCCAGGCCGAGGCGCGCCTCGTCGATGGCGGGGTCGGCTCGGGACGGTTCCGCCGGACCTTTCCCACGGCCGCCCACGCGAGGCTGACAGCCCGCCCGCCTCCTGTCACCCCCCGCCATTTGGTCCCTTCGCCCCATGTTTCAGTGAAGCCGAGATTCTGGGTCACCCGCTTGATCGATGGCGGTCGGGGAGTCGGATAGCACCGAAACGTCGAGCGAGCTGCGAGGAAGGGACCCCTGTCCGTCGGCACGACCCCTCCTTCGTCATCCGCAACGTCAGTTTCCACAAAGGCGTCGCGAGATGCTTTGCCACTAATTGAACAGCTGCTTTGGCTGGCTGGAGCGGCTCGGCGACTGAACATTATGTACGAGGCATTAAAGCGGAGCAGCTGAACCGCGCGACGGTACTCTCCTGCCTCCTCGGCCGGATGCTCTAGCCGGGTACAGAGTAGGCAGGTCGGTGGGTCAGCTCGTTACGGAGTAGATGGACTCGAATTCAGCTTCCTGAGTTGATACTGGGGAGACCGCCAAGAGAAGCCACGGTAGGACAGCCAGGTCGAGACGACGCTGCGTGACGCGCAGAGTCCGAACTTCAATTTCGCCCAGAACCACAGGCCTGTGGTCTTGTGATGGTTCAGTTTCTCTTGCGGCGGCGGAACAGCGTCGATCTTGAATGGGGGTCGTCCAATGCGCAAGCAGCGCGGGCTAGCGCCAGCATATTTACTAAATTATACAGCCGCCACCAGGACCCCTCTTGGCCCCCTCCCGCTCGAGGCTCTTGGGCTTGAGGGACGGGACCCCGAGACGGACCACTCCTCGCTGCCGCGTCTTCGCCCCCGCCTCCCCTGGAATGCCCGCTCTTAGTTGCGTACTGTAGGTACAGTACTTATGTAAATTTACTGTAGCTGTGCCCATGCGAGCCCGGCCCCAGCCGCCCGCAGCTTCGGAAAGCTGTGCGACCCGCGCGCAAGGCAGCCTTGAAACATTCGTCGCCCGATATCCAAAATCCAGGAGCCTGCTCTTGCGTCGTCATCGCTCTTTCTCGAGCCAGGCTTCGACTTGCACGCGATCCATGATCCTTCGATCACTGGAGCTAGGTATTCATTACTGTATCTCGTACCGGCGGCCTGAAAACCTTCCCATGCCGTCTGGCCTGGTCGCAGTTGGACCTTTCGACGTATTAGGCGCGCGCCGCCCCTCTCGCCCTGCGTCGTTCAGCCGCTCCTGCAAATAGCCACCTTTCCAGGCCAGCCGCCCCTCGAGCTCACCGACGACAACACTGCGGCCTTTTCGATCCTTCTCTTACCAAGATAGCCCTCGCCCTGGAGCTTCAGGACGGCTCCGGGTCCCTTTCCGCGCCGGGCGCAACAGCGGTCGACGGACCAAACTGTTGGTGGAGCCAAGGCTGTGACAACTGCGGGAATACCCAGGGTGCGACCACCCCTCCCCGACCACCAACACAAACCCAACTCCCCCCTCGCTTCTTGGGGACACGTCGCCGTCGTCTACGAAGACCGGACCCTCGAAATTGGCGCTTCTCCCGGCGGTCAGAGGATGCCACGCCCGTCCTGACCCTGGCCTGTTTCCTCCTGGGAGTCGAGTTCTACCCACAGCCGCGCGTGCGGCCAGAGACACCCAATGGACAAGATGAAAACCTCCCTACCGAGGAAGTTCAAGAGCTTTCGCGACAAAAATGGATCCCACCGGCGCAGCAAGTCGTCGGAGCCCGGCCACAAGGTACGTCTCGTCGGGACCCCCTCGAAGCGGCGCGAGGCTGACGGTGGAGGTACAGATCCGCCCCCTCTCGGCCGAAGCCTTCCTCTCCATCTTCCGAAACGATGCCCAGAAACAGGCCGCCAAAGAGGAGGCTGAGAAGGAAAAGGAGGCAGCCAAGGTGAGGGACCCTCCCCGTGCGCCGCGCGCGCACTTGCGCCGGACTGACCCCGCCGCCCAGGTCGAGGACATTGTAGCCCGTCTCGACGAGCTGAAGATTCGCGACATCTCCCGAGAACACATCCGCTATGCGCTCTCGTCCAAATTCGCAGAAGGTGACATCGAAAAGGCCATTGAGCTCATGCGACTCCAGCAAGACGCGTTTGCGGGCATCATCGCACCCTACAACCCCCACACCAAGATGTTGGGAGCGGAGAACAGGGGCGCCGTCACCTGCTACTTGGACGCCCTCCTCTTTGCCATGTTCGCCAAGATCGAAGCCTTCGAGTGCATGCTCAAGAACGACCTCACGGACGAGCCTCAACGAAAACTCGCCGCTCTGGTGCGTTTGTGGGTCAACATGCTCCGAAGCGGGAAGCTGATCCGCACCGACATGACGGAGCATATACAAGACGCCCTGGCCGCATGCGGTTGGAAGGACGCCCAGCGGCTGGAGCAGCAAGACACGTCGGAAGCTTTTGCCTTCATCACCGAGACGCTGCAGCTGCCCCTCCTTACGCTGCAAGTAGACCTCTTCCACCAGGGCAAAGGCGACGCCGACGACCACAAGGTCGTCTACGAACGCCTCCTGAATCTCGCCGTGCCCCCGGATCCCGAGGGCAAGGGGGTCAAGCTGGAGGACTGCCTCGAGGAGTATTTCAACACCAAAGTGGACGTCCTGCGAGACAGCCTGGAAGAGAAGAAAGCCATCGAAAAGGCCGCCTTCTCGGCCGATCCGACCATTCGGCTGGTGACCGAGGCCGAGGAGCTGGACGAGGCAGATGAAGATCCCGGCCCCATGCAGCGACGGTGGACCATGGTCGAACCGCCCGCGGCGGCCGCTGGGTCTTCGTCCGATCCTCCGCGGCCCACCCCCCGACACCGCTCGACCAGCATCATCCAACGAATCGTGCTGGACGAGCAGGGGAAACCCACCGAGTCGGATACCTCCACTCCCACGCTTCTGGAGAAGGTGAAGCGCCAGGGTTCCACCGTAGTGAAGGCCGTGACGATACCCGCCTGGCAGTTCTTCCGCCTGATACGTAGGTTGGACTCGGTCCGTGTTTCCGTCTTGGACGTTGGCTGACCCTAACACCAGCCTGGCACTCGACCACCAACATCGAACCTAGGAACGATCTCGACGTTGCGCGGCAGTTCAACCAGCGGCCGGTAGTGGGAATCTGCTTGAAAAGATATATGATGACCGAGTCGATGCAGCCTAAGAGACACAACACCTTTATCGATATCCCGGATAGCCTTCGCCTTCCCCACTTCATGATGCTGGACGACATCCGCATCAAAGAATCGAGCGAGCTCAATACGGACTTCAAGCTGGTTCTTCAGTCGGTCGTCTGCCACAGGGGAGACTCCCTGCACAGCGGGCACTACGTCACCTTTGCCCGCGTCAACCCCAAGCTTCTCACCGACAACCGGCGCCAGGACCACGATCCGCCGCCTGACTACGAAGAAGCCCAGTGGGTCAAGTTCGACGACCTGCTCCTCGAAAACCGCGTTTCGCACGTGGACGACATTCGGCAGTCGTTGAGGGACGAGATGCCCTATCTTCTGTTCTACCAGATCCTGCCCATGGTCGACGTGACCCGGGCCTCTACCGACGAAGGCCACGAACCGCCCTCGTACAACGATTCCACCGTGAACGTGACGGGCACGCACACGCCGAACCCGGATCTGGACCACAGCGCCGTGTCGCGCCGGACCAGCGGCTATTTCGACTCGACCACCTTTACCAACTCGACCGGACCCAGCATCCGCTTCTCGGCCGAGCTGGAGCGCCCGCCGCGCATCAGCCTGGACGACGACGCCAATGCCCACCTCAAAGCGAGCACCTCACGCCGCGGCAGTCTCACCTTCTCGGAAGCCGCGGCCGCCGCCACGCCCGCCCTCACCCCCGAAGGGCACTCGCCCGCCGCCACGCCCGGCGACGAGTCCACGGCCGGCCGCCTCACGCGCGCCGCCGCCCGCTTCACCAAAACGGGCAGCCGCAGCCGTCCCGTCAGCCAGCCGGGCGACAACCGCATCAGCGCCACGATGTCTCGGTTGGGCCTGGTGCGCCCGAGCAAGGAGCCGCTCCTCGAGACTGACGACGGAGCCGGGGAGCCGTCCGCCGTCGCCCCCGCCCCCGCCGACGCGGCGCAGGTCGATCAGGGGCTTGTCATCGATGGCACCCACCACCATCCCCACCACCACCACGGGAAGAAGAGCAAGTCCAAGACGCGCGAGAAGGACGCGGACAAGGGCAAAGAAAAGGCCAAGGGTAAGACTGGGGTTCCCGAGCGAGAATGCCTGGTCATGTAGAGCAGCCTCGTCCCTCTGGCGGTGCGGGTGCGCCGCTCCTTCCGATGGAGGCTGTAGGAGGGGGATTGGGGTGAGGGAAGCTGCCTAGCGGCAGGATGCATAACGGATACACTGGAAACCAAAAGGGAACGGGTCAGGACAAGCGGAGCGTGCCGGGGAAGCGCAGGGGTGGACAAGCCGGGCTCGCTGGGACGGGATAATGGGTGGGCGAGAGGCATTGCATAGTGATACCACGGAACGGCCCGGCCACGGCGCCGCGGTTCCATGTATTTGTTGTTTTGACACGAATCGACGTCCTCAGCGGAGCATACCTCAACGGGAATGGAACCATAGAAAACGAGGAGCGCCGGTCTGTCGAGCGCCCGGGGTCACAGAAACGGGAAACCATTTGCGTTCGGAGACGTCATGAGCGGAGTTCTACGTGCCTATGCGAGTAGGACCGAATCGATCCGAGAACAGAGCCAACGACCAGTCCAGTCTAGAGTGCCAGAGATGCGAGTCATGTAAGCCGTGGTGCGAGGACCCCCCCCCCTTCCCTTTTCCATTTCCCCTCCCCCCCTTCCCCCTCTGAACGAGAACATGACAACGAAAAACGAGTGACCGAGCCAATCCGCGCCTTACCACTGGCCATGACGTCTAAAGCCAAACTGCCGCCTTGCTGTCCATCCTCCTAGCCACTGTCCGTCCCCACGTGTGAGGAAACTTGTCCGTCCGGGTGCGGCTCAGTCCTCGTCGGCTACCTTGTCGGCTACCATTTCCTTAGACTTGTTGACCACCTTCTCGGGCGGGCGCTGCAGCGGCTCTTCGTCGGCGAGCTTTATGGCAGAAGTGGCAGACACGAGCTCGGCGGGGCTGCTCATGCCGGGAATGGGCGACAGGGTGCCCGAGTCGGCGGCCGACGACGAGAGCGTGATCGGGGGGATGCGGATATCTTCCGGGGAGCCCCGGGCGGTTGTGCGCCCATCGACGCCGGGGATGTGGATGCGCTTGGCCTCGTTCTGGTACGCGGCCGGGATGATTTCGATGATCTCGTCGCGGGGGAATCGGAGTGTCGGAATCTGCATCGTCGAGCAGTGCATCAGGTAGGCGTACAGCACACGCAGCACTGACTCGTGCGCGATGATGAGCAAGTCGTTCTCCTCGCGTTCTAGCTCGAGGATGATGGGCTCCAGGCGCACGGCCAGGTCGTGGTACGACTGGATCGGGAGACCGTTAGCAGGGTTCCCCCCCCGATGACTGAGCGGTATCTGAAGGAGATGAGGCGGGGGAGGAAAGAGAGACGCGACGGGAACAGGGGTGACAGGCAAGAAAGTGGCTTACCTCGGCGCGCGGGTATCGGTGGTGATACGGATCCAGTTCGTGCTTCTCCACCTCCTCCAGATACAGGTGGCGGATGGCACGCTCAGACATCTTCTCGCAGATTCCAGGGTTGATCTGGCTCATCTCGGGACGCTCTCGAATCTTGTAGCCCATCTCACGCAGCGGCTCGGCCGTTTCACCGGCGCGCAGGCGGGTCGACGTCCACACGGCCAAGGCGCGCAGGGGAATGTCGACGCCCGTCTGATCCACCATGGCCTGGCGCTCCTGCTCGCGGTGCTTGAGCAGCGTCTCCGTCATCTTGACCGCATACGCCTTGCCCTCCTCGCTGAGACGGGCGTCGGTCTTGACGACGTTCTCGTCCGACGTGGTACCGGCACGCACGAAGAAGGTGGTGCGCGACTTGATGTGCAGGTTGGTCAGGTAGAAGACGATGCGGTGCGAGATGTAGTTGAACGACACGTTGTTGTAGAAGAACTTGAGGCCCGCGTTGAACATCTTGACGTAGTTGAGCTCCTTCTCGTTCATCGTCTCAAAGACGGGGATCTTGGCGCTGATGCGCTTGAGATAGAGGTCGGCGGCCTCGTCCGGGTCCATGCCGGCGAACTGCGCAGCCGTCAGCGGCTGATCATGCTCCTTCACGGGTTACGGGTATGCTTACGTCCGGCGACGAAATCTTGACGTTTCTGGCGTTCTCCGTAAGGATGCGCTTATCATCCACGTACGACTCGAGGAAGAGCGTCTGGCGGGGGGGGCTGTCAGTGAGAGGAACTGGGCCGAAAACGGGCCCGGGCGGAAGAAGGGGGACGCACCTGGACATCGTGCTTGGCAAACTCCTTGGCCAGGGAGCGTCTACCAGCCGAGGTGGGATTGACTGCGTCATAGATGGCGACTTGGCCGTTCTCATGGTTGAGCCAGCCGTAGATGTCCTCGCGACACCTCTTCAGGATCTTCTGGCGAAGCATGACCGAAGCCGGCGACGCGTTGGGAAAGAAGTAGTCTTCAGGGACATTGCCTCCCGGGACAGTGGCACGACGGTAGTCTCCCAGATGGAAGATGCGCGTCTTGACGCCCAGCCTGATCGGGTAAGAAAGGGGTCCGGGGGGGGGATGGAAAAAAGAGAGAAGACGTACCAACCGAGGTAGCGGGCCAGCGAAACGCAGATGTGACTGTACATGGACGGTCAGCCGGACACCCGACGGGAGTGACACTGGGAATAGGGGTAGGGGAGTAGGGGGTTTGGTCCAGAGCAGGTACGTACGTCTTGCCACGGGCGGGAAGACCGACCATGACGATGGCGATGCGGCCCGAGTGGAAGAGGCGGCCCGACATGGTGCTGTACAGCTGAGCCGGGGCGAGGTCGCCCTGGGCCTCGGGCACATCGTGAATGCCGTCAATAAAGGTCGAGCTCTTGCGACGGTAACGCGGCGCGTTGGCCGCAATCTCGGCCGTGCTAAGATCGAGGTCAGCGTCGCTCATGTCGATGATCATGGCGTTCAGCGGGTCGCCCAGCTCCAGACGCGGGACCGCCGGATGGAACAGCCGCCAGGCGCCCTCCACGCCCACGATGACAATGACGCCACGCTCCATCAGCGCCGGATCATCACTGCTCGAGGCCATGATTCCCAATGCTGTCGTTGCGTCGTCTAGGGTCGTTGGGAGAATGGGGATGCGGGTGCGGTGGGGGATCTATGTCTGCTACAGACGGGGAGAAGGAAGGATGTATGCGTGGTGGGAAGAAAAGAAGTGGGGAGGATGGTCAGTTGAACTCACAGCAGAGTGTCCATGATGTAGGTAGTCTTTTAGCAGTGCCTTGCGCCCTGTGGAAGGCTCCACGCGCCCCTGTGACCGGGGTACTATGAGGGACTCGTGGAGACAGACGGCCAATCCGGCGACAGCCCCTGCAGCTCCTTCCGCCTGACCTGGACAGCCTACCAGGACTCCCTCGGCACCTGGGGATCGTCAAGGAAGCTGCGTCTGGGCCTCAGGAGTGCTCCCACCCCTGAGTGACACCGTCAGTGCGGAGCAGAGGCAGGAGGAAGGGACACTCGCACGTGGTGGGCTGCTCCACGACTACCACCGTCTCAACGCTCGGGGGCATAAGAGTATGGCCGGACAGTACACTGTCTACAGCCAGGAAGACAGGGGCGCCTTGCTTGACAGATTTCTGCTCTGGAGTGGTGCTCTAGGGGCGTTCGAGTTTGGGGCAGTACCTTTCTCTTCGGGGCAAGGGCAAGGAGCAGCCTGACAAGTCGACCAAGCAACAAGGAGTCGTCTGCAGCTCTTTCAGTGTCTTAGTCCACTCTTCTTCATCTAGAGGTATGTGGTTAAGAATAACCCAGTACTCAGGGGCTGAACTGACAAGCCTCACACCGGCACATGGTATTATCGCTCACATGGGGGAACACTCTGAGGATTCCGTGCAGCGGGATATCAACGAAGGCCAGCCCAATGAATGCCAATTCCTACAACGACCCCTGGTGTCGGCTACGAAGGCGGCGTCTTGACGTTGAAATAGCCTCATTCCGCTGTGTCACGTGCTCCTGACTACTATATCCGCTGTATGGGCGTGTTCCAACCGGAATTCGACCATGGACTAGTGATCCGAGGTTTTGCCGGCTGGGGACTCCTGGGCGTCAGCGGATCCGAGCTCCCAAATTTCTGGCCTCGGTTTTGGTGGCTGCAAAAAACTTCGCGACAACCGAATCTTTCCACACCATCCGAAACGACGTCGCTACGAAACGGTCGTGGAGACCGGCGATCAATTAGTCCCGGATACGCTTTCTGGGCCCGTTTCCGCGGCCCCGAGCGTCCTCGTCGGATCCTGACGAGCTTTGCTGACGCCCGTGTCGCGCGGTCTTCCTCGGGCGACGGCGACCATGACGTCCCCATCCTCATCCACGGCCGAGTCGGCGCCGCTGGCGTTCCTGCGCAACAACGTCATCGCCGTGGGCCTCGCCGACGTTTGGCGATCCTTCTCGGACCGGCGCGCCAAGCTCGGCCTCAGCAATCCCGGTAGTGTCGAGAACCTGGCCAAGGAAGTCCAGCGCGATGTCCTCCTCAACAACTTCATGTTCACCGGGGTTCGCGCCGACCTCACCAAGATTTTCAGCATGAACCCGCTCTTCCAGGTCTCGCACCAGTTTGCCATGGGCGAGCGGCTGAACCCCTACACCTTCGCGGCGCTCTACGGCACCAACAATGTAGGTGTCCTTGCTGCGCCGTGCGGCTCCCCGGCGTGTCTAACCGAGCGCTACAGGTTTTCATGCAGGGAAACGTGGACAACGAGGGTCAACTGTCCACCCGCTTTAATTACCGGTGGACGCCCTCGGCCGTGACGAAGTCGGCCTTCCAGATCGCGCCCGGCGGCTCCGCCGACATGGCCCAGCTCGAACACGACTACCAGGGCAAGGACTTTGCGGCATCCCTCAAGATGCTGAATCCGTCGTACCTCGACGGCGGTTTGACGGGCATCTTCATCGGAAGCTACATGCAGTCCATCACCCCCAAGCTGGCCCTGGGCTTGGAGGGCGTCTGGCAGCGAGCGGCCACCAGCCAGCCTCCCGACTCCACCATGTCGTACTCGGCAAAATACAAGTCGGACGACTGGGTCGCTACGGCCCAGATCCAAGGACAGGGTGCCCTCAACACGACCTTCTGGCGGAGGCTGTCGGATCGCGTCCAGGCCGGCATCGACATGACGCTTTCCTTGCAGCCCGGCCCGGGCGGCCTCATGGCGGGCCTGCAGAAGGACGGCGTCACCACGTTCGGAGCCAAGTACGACTTTCGCATGTCGACGTTCCGAGCGCAGATCGACTCCAAGGGCAAGCTCGGCGTTTTGCTTGAGAAGAGGGTCGCGGCGCCTGCCACCATGACGTTTGCCGCCGAGGTGGACCACGCCACGGTAAGCTCAAATTTCATCTGCTGGAAAACGATGGAATACTGATCCCTGCGCAGCAACAAGCCAAGATCGGCCTTGGCATCTCTATCGAGATGGGCGGCGAGGAGCTCCAGGAGCAACAGGAGGCCGCGGGGGCCCAGTCCTCGCCGAACATCCCCTTCTAAAAGCAGAGCCTGCCGCGTCCCAACTCGACGGACCTTCACTCCCCTCTTCACCCGCCGTTTCCACTATTGACCTGTCGCACGACAACGGCCGCTGATGGATAGCGGACCGCGCGCGGTTTTTGTCGACCTAGACGGACGGCTTTCCTTATCACTCCGCGGAACGCCACGGTTGGCAACGGTTTTTCCGACCCATGCATAGCATCATGACTATAGAAGTTTGCGATCTCTCCGCGTCTCGGCGCATATCTCCGACGATGGGAGGGGCGCCTCCTCCTATCCCGGCCTGCTCAGCCACGGATGGGGCAGATGAAAGAGAAAGCAGTGTACAATACAGTTTTTGCGGGAACAAGGAGGTTCCCGGTGGAAACCGAGATGGGAAACACGATGGCGTTGAGAGGAACCCCTTCCGAGGAGGTGTCGTGTAGCGATAACATACATGTCTGTACCAAAATAGGAAAATGAGCAAACGGGCGCCTGGCAGTCGTGCACTCTGGACCTCTACACCAATCGGCCTTGAGGATGCCGCTAGATGATGGATTATGTCGCTTCCGGGGATACCGACTGGTGCCCTACTGGAGAGGTGAGCAACCCTCGTTTCCACACCTTCAAGGTTGTAATGGTTTGTTTGCTGAGACCTGCAGCGAGCACAGGTACAGGTACCTGTAGGAAAGGTACGGTAGGTCCCTGGTTGGCACGTACTTACGTACCTACGGTAGACACAATCAGTCCTGATCTTGCCATTGACGGCTATGAGGTGCATTCCGCTCTCTCTACGGGTTGAAGCAGCACGTCTTTGACAGCCTCTCCAAAGGATGCGACGCAACCTGCCGGTTGCCCCCCCCC
>Ga0247777_1000347_pt1 | contig 12623 bp, 12 predicted proteins | sample UWRJL154409C5_FD_179937 | JGI IMG/M metagenome (GOLD analysis project Ga0247777, IMG submission 179937) | Plant litter microbial communities from Arlington Agricultural Research Station in Wisconsin, United States - UWRJ-L154-409C-5 | ecosystem: Environmental > Terrestrial > Plant litter >...
ATTCCCGCCGGGCCTCGTGGGCATGTCTCGGTGCTGTCGCGGGCGGGCACCTTGGAACGGACCCGCCGAGGAGGAAGCAGCCGCTGGTCGCAGAGGGCCTCGTGGTGCTCGAGCTGTCGAGACCAGCTCGAGACCAGAGTCCTCAGCGCGGTCGCGGGACGGCCAAGGGTGCCAGACGGGGAAGGGCCATCAAGAAACCCGGCGAGGGTCACCGCGTCGCCCGGATTTCCGTCTTTGTCGTGTTCAACGGTCGTCGCGAAGGCGGGGGGCGTCGTCGGTGGGTGAGATGGAGGGGTTGTCCGTGGACGTTACAATGGGGGGAGCCGGTGGCTTGGGCCAAGCCGAGGGGAATGAGTAGCACGGCCGAGAGGGGGACAACAGCTTGCCGTGGTCTGCCACGACAAACAGAATTGGGTTGAAGGCGTCGGGTGGAGTATGAGGAAGCGGGCTCGGCGGGTGTCCAGCAGCCGCTGCAACAGCAACTGCGGGGTCGATGGAGAGGTGCCGCACAGGGTCATCCCTAGCTATCCCCCGCTAAATTATGACGAAGCAGCTCCAACAGCCACTCGGATCAGCGACAGCAGCACCCCGATCACGGCCTGAGCTGCTCGACTTTCACAAGCCTTCGCTTGCCTCAAAGCACTGGCTCTGGTATCTGGCTGCGCAACCTGGGAGAATCCTATCATCGCCTCGTCATCCTATCCTCAAAACTGTCTGGCAATAGCTATTGAGCTGCCGCTGAGTCGGGGCAGAACAGACCTTCCTGAGAGGCTCTTGACGTTATCGACCTGTGCCGAGGCGGAAGCACGGCGACGTCATTCGCTCCTCACATGGAGTACATACTTAAACCGCGATGACCATGTCGCTCGGTTAACGATCGCTCTCACTTTCTCTGCCGTTCCCGGTATTCAAAATATACTGCTCGACGGACACTGTAATCTCCCATCCCGTCAAAGGGTTTCCGGTCGTAGCCACCGAGCCGCCTCAAACCAATGCCCCAAGCTTCAGTTGCTATCCCTTCTGTCGCCGAGCTTGTCCAGCGTCCCGGCCTCGGCTCCGAAATGGCGTTTCCCCACACTCGCGCCGCTCTATGCCGCTCGAGCGCAGTAGCCGCTGCTCGTCTGACCCAAGCTGTTCACACACGTTGCTAGGCTGCGTCGCCTTGCATATCTCTCCCCTTCCCAGAGTACAGCGAAGGCTGTTTGTTCTAGGACAGTTCCGCATCAAGTCTGGCTCATCCGGGCTCGCCCGGGTAAGGGGGAGCGGGGAGGCTGTCTCTAGTCACCCTGATCCCGCCAGCCCGGACCAGGGCTGGGAGCCCTCTCTTGTGGGCTTGCCTCCGTTCAGAGTTCCCGAGGTCATGGGATCGCCACCTCTGGCGTCCCGTAGCGGCGGCTAGTGGCAGACGAGGTCATTCGTGCCCTCGAGCGGTTCCGCGAGGCGCGCAGCAAGCCGAGGCCAGCCACGCCCGACAGATGGCTCACCGCAAACAAAGTCCCATGGACTCGTTGAGAAGCTTGATGGTCAGGTCGTAGTGCTCGTACTCCTTCCCCCTGACGTCGTCCCTGCCCCCCGCCTGCCCGTCAGCCCTTCTTCCTGGCCTGCCGGCCTCTCAAGCAGAGGATACGCGGACGTGGGAAAGGAAAGAGGTGTGGAAACGTACGGCGGCTTGACCCCGTTCTTGGAGATGTGCGCCCAAGATTCACCGCGCTTGCGCCGCATGTGAGCGACGCGCAGCAGGTTGCGGAGGATCTGGTGCTCGAGCCCGGCCTCCTGCGCCGCCGCGTTGAAGAACCAGACGGTGCGCCGGCAGCCCTCGGCGTTGAAGGCCGCGCCGGGCTCCCGGAAGGCCTCGCGGAGCTGCGCCCGTAACGAGTAGCGCGCCGGCTTCGAGTACTGTACCGCCCGTAGACCGCTGCGGTACAGCTTGCGGTACGCGTGGATGATCTCCTGACTGGACATGTCGGATGAGCTGTGATAGTTGGTTGGTGTTTGGGGTGGACATGGCAGGCTCACGCTGGAGGTACAGTACGACTGAAAAACCACGACGAGCACGGACCAGCCAAACCCTTGAATTGCCCCCGAATCCAACCCAAAGCCTCAACTCTTGTCGTCTTGCCTAATACACGAGGGCCTGTGAGCTTTATCGGACTCGGAATTAAAAGAAAAGCGGACGAGAGATGAGACCTGGTAAGACCAGATGTCGAGGCAAATCTAGCTTTATGTTCCTGGATCATCCTTTACTGAGGATCTTTCCAGGAGCTCCTATCTGTACCTCCTCTCTGTCTAGGTGAGTTCTTGTTTCCCCAACGTATGCAATCAACTATGGTATGTACATCTATCCGCCCTCTTGGCCCAGCGGTGCATATCTACCACTGCCAGCCGTCCATCTCGGATTCTCGGCCCTGAAAATGCTCCACCATGAAAACCACCCCCTGGTTATGCCTGGTCCTTCACCCGGGTGGGGTTTGACAAAGGTAGCATCTCCCGACAACACTGGTGATCCGGGCACAACTAGAGACCCTCTCTCGTCTATTGTGTCGGTTGTTTCAGGGTCCGCTGGCGTCCCCACAAGCGTAGAAGCATCGCCAAATAGGACATCCATGTCCTCCAACCGAATCCCGCAGGTTTCAGGGTAGAGCAAGTACACTTTGCTTTACGTTAGCCTGCATTCTCGCGTCGATCGGAGGTTGGTGCCAGAAGTTCCTTACCCACGACAAAACTCATAGCGCAAAAGAAAGCGTGCACCAAGTACAGTCGCCAGGTGATCCACTCCTGGAGGATCGGCGTCATCTCGCCCACCAGCCAGTTGAAAGCCCAGTTCGTTGCCGTCGAGAGACTGGCCCCTTTGGACCGGATGTTTAGGGGCAGTATCTCGGGAGGGTAGAGCCAAGGGATCGGTCCCCAGGAATAACCGAATGCCGCGTTGTAGATCATGACGAAGACGACGACGAGCGTGGGCGTCGAGTCCAAGTTCAGAAGCAGGAAGTACGATATCAGCGCCAGCGACACGGTCATCGCGACAGCTCCGGTGAGGAGAATGGGTCGCCGACCCCATCTGTCGACGATGTACCACGGCGGGATCGTGGATAGGACGTAAGTGATGCCGTTGATACCGGCCATGAGCACTGCGGAGCGCCCCGCCCAGCCCGCCGACTCGAATACGTATGGGGCATAATACGAGATAACGTTGATGCCGTTGAGCTGCGCGAGGGCCTGCGCAGACATGGCAATGAGGACCCGGGTCTTATACCGCCGGAACATATCGGCGTACGAGCGTTCGCCCTCCGCTCGGTGCACCAAAACGCTCATCTTGATCTCCTGGAACTCCTCGCGGGCCTTGGCGTTGAGGATGTCACCACCGCCGTACAGGTCGGCGATGACGGCGATGCCCTCCTCGTCGAAATCGTTGTCCAACAGCCATCTGGTCTCGTCAGAATGCTATACACCCCAGGGAGTGTATCGTACCTTGGGGACTCGACGATCACTAAGCTCCCTATCCCAAGCAGCGCGCCCATCACGCATTGCATAGACAGCGGAATGCGCCACGACAAGTCGCTCTGGATGGCGCCGCAGAAATAGTCAACCCACACCGACGTCGTGTAGCCGATAACGTTCCCCGAGAACTCGATGCACGCCAACTTGCCACGGTTGTGTGCCGGCGAGATTTCCGACTGGTACACAGGCACGATGGTGGAAAGCATGCCCACACCGAGCCCGGCCACGACTCTGCCCAACATCATCGTGCTCATGCTTGCGGCAAAGGTCTGCAACGCACCGCCTATGCAGAATATTATAGATCCGTACAATATCGTTTTTCGACGGCCGACGATATCACCGATCCGTCCCACTGCAAGAGACGAAACGAAAGCCCCAATCTCGAGAATGGCCACCATGGTGCCCACCAAGGCTTTGGACGGCTCGTTGAAGTGCCGTATGAAGAACGTGCCTCTAGTTTACGGTCTTAAGTCAGTTGCACGAGACCCGCGGCCATCCTGACCAGACTTACGTGATGATGCCTGACATAACGCCCTGGTCGTATCCAAACAAAAACACGCCTAAGGACACGAAGACGGTTGTGAAATAGCTATCGGATCGTCAAGCCCGTACGACGGACATCAGTACAGTGCGGGGGTTCACCTACACGAGAGGCTTCCCTGTGAGGCCATGGATACCAGATCCGCCCGGCATGATGGCGGCGAGCAGTCGGCCGGCGCCCGACCGGCGCCGAACGGTATCCGGGACCGCGATATCGTCCTTACTAACGACTCCAGCGTGGACAGGGGTGGTTCGCCCGGACGACGACGACGACAGGGACTCGTGGTAGCGAACACGACCCTGCTGCTTCGATTGCGTCTTGGGGGCCGCGGTCAGGAATTCGTCTTCTAGGATCCCGTGGAGCCGGGCACGTAGCGGATCCTCCTCGTCGGCCAGGCGCTCGGCGATATCGGCCGTGTCCAGCCAGGAGTCCGTCTCGGACCCGGAGGATTGGGGATTGTCCGCGGGGTGGCCGCGGACGGCATCCCCTCCTGAAGGCGCCGCTGGCTGACCGGCAGCTGTTCTTGACGAATGTCCCGGCAATGTTCGCAGGGGAATGTTGGAGGGGAGGCGGCTGCTGCTTGACGGGCGAATGGTGGCAGGGAGGGCGCTGTAGAGCAGCAGCGCTCATCTGCGGTAGGGAGTGGGGAGAGACCGAGACGAGTTCTTGCAGGTAAGATACTGACTGTACTGTACTGTAGGTGGGTACTGTACCTCGTATCGGCGTTGACGTTGATCGAGGTCACGGGTGCGAGTATGGACGTGGGGATCTCGAATCTGGGAATGGGCACAAGGCTTGGAGAAGCGTTGGTCGCGCGCTCCCGTTCGCCTGTCCCGCTGCAACAGGTCCGTCCCACAAGGGCTGCCGAGACCACAACGGGCCCCAAGCCGCTCACTGAAAATTTACTTGTCCGGGCTCTGTGGGGGTTTCAGGGAGGTCCCGATCACGTCACTCAATTTTCTTCGTCCTCATTCAAAATGCCCATCCTTCCTAGGTAGGTACCTTCTGAGGCAAGCGAGATTCTCACGAGACGCTTTCCTCTCGTCTTGGCTCTGTTTGGGCTTCCTTCACATGACAACGTCTCTGCGCGCTAGAATGAAATTTCTCAGAGATCGTTAGGCGATGATATCGCGACTTTTCAGTATACTGTGGCTTCAGGGACATCCGGGACAGCCAGGGTGGTGCAGTATGAGCAGGGCTGGGATCTTAGTGGCTGACTGGGGAAAGGCATGGATCAGAGCACGAGGCTCGCACGGGACCATCGATCCTCCCTCGCGAGAGAAGAGGCCTAGAGACCCAGTCCCCAAATTTGGTGAAGCATAGGGCCCCATACGATGCGCGTCAATCTCGGCTCCCTTGGCTGCTTAGTTGGGGCTGTTAATCACATACTTGCGACAGTTCCATATTGTGGCTCCGAGACGCCCATTCAACCCGGTCGGGAGTGGGGAAAGGCAGGCAACCCCAGAGATCACGATGCGCTGAATCCGGGTTACGAGACAAAACGGGTGGAGCTTTCGAGTTCTTTCCTGCCCTCGCGTGTGTCCTCCCTGGCCGAAGAGCCTCGAGGGGATCACGAGCCATCGGCCCAGGTTGTGGCCAATGGAGCCACGCAGAGACTTGGTGATACCGGGATCGACGGTCGATGTTGTGCGAGGAGTTCTCCGCCGTGGAGTTCCGTGACCCGCCGTCTCCTCCCGAGCGGATCTGATTGACTGTGGGAGCGTGGAATACCAGGCTACGAAGGGGCGTATCGACGCTGGTGAGGGTCTAGACTGATGTCTGCAACACATGTGTGCAGAGGCTCTGCATATTCGGGCGCTATTAAAAGCATCGGCCGTACAGAACTTCTCAGCCGTCGTAACCAGTCAACCAGTCCCGTCCAATCCCTACCTTGAAGGGGTGGATTCCCAAAGCCGCCAGTCGTTGATCGTCGGACGTATGAGCCAGCCGAGCCAGCCAAGACGAGCGCCACGAGCTCAGCCTCAGTCGCGGCGCTGGAAAAACGTCAGCAACCTTGATGCGATGTCGAAGAGACTGTCAAGTCTGTGACGAATTCAAAGAAGTGGCGATCCACGTCGGTGGAGACGGCCGAGACTGCACCCGGGACGTCCGCCCATCGGCCCCCCCAAGCCATCCCAGAACGAAGTCTCACCGTGCTTTCTGGGTTCTCTCGCATGATGGAACTGCCGAGTACGGTGTACCTCGTCGACCCATCAGAGCTCGGACGGGCGTCCAATACGTACTGGTCCGGCCAAGAGGCCGAAATGTGGCTGAAACACGAAAGGGACCATCGCCCTGCTGAAAAGACCGCGTCCGCGGCCCCGCGGGCGGGAGAACTTGCAGATGCTACGAGCCATGACAGGCGGCGCTGCGCCAATCATGGTGGAAAAGCTGGGGAAAGACGGCGGAGGGGGAGGACGGCCGCCATGGCGTCTCCGCTCGCGTCCCTAGTGCCCTTTCGACCATGGGCACGGCGACGCTTGTGAGGAGAAGAAGGTACATGCTCCTGTACTCCTCATCGCGGTAGGGAAGGGCGTGGTCGCTCGAGCTCGCATAGTCTGGGAGTTTGGCTCCTCGCGATGCATGCATGAAAACGGGCGCGTTGGTCGCGCCAAGGCGGTCGTGTGCTGGACAGACCGGACACGCCTTCGTGTCGCGAGGGCGGCCGTGGTCCAATGCGTTCCCTGGAACAGGGCCGCAACCACGGCCACCGTGGGAGGTCGCGGCCGGGTTGGGTAGAGCGGCCCAGCGGCTGGGCCTCAACCAAGGCGAAGAAGGCGGACCGTTCCATGGGCCTCGGAGCCTCGTGGAGGGTCACCAGTCTGGACGCCTGCCCTTTCCGGTGACCCCTCCCCCCCATCTCGTTTGGACGCGGCAGCAGCAAACACGGGGACGGGAGAGTACCAAACGCAATAGCATGGCATTAGCATGGCCCCGCATGGATCAAGGGGAGATGCCGAAATAAGATCATGGATGTCGCGGGGCACGAGTAAAATGAAAGGCGATGAAAGCTCCGCGCCGATCCGCGGATGACCGGCCGCTCCGCCTACTCCGCACGAGTACTCGTAAATGTGCCCGCGGCTCCCTGGGCGGTGCGGTACATCTCAACTTGTGTGCAGCGAGGGGAGCAAACGACACGAGTAGGGAATCCGTCGTCAGGGCCGGCGACAGCCTCCCAGCCGGAGAGGGGAAGATGGTGTTGGCTGACGCGGTCCGGCGTCGTCGTCGAGTGGCGATGCTCCCCGCAGAGGGTTTGGGAGCCCTTCGAGCCCGTGTCCGCTGGCGTGGCTGGCCGTCGATGGCTCCGGCGAAGGTTCGATGCATGTGAGTTCCCGGTTTCCTTGCATGCAGAAGCAAGCTCCTTGCAAGCGGTACTCGAGCGGCACTCTGAGTGCTGTAACTAGTGGCTCGTGGTGGCGGCGGATGAGCCCTCCACTCTGTCCAGCACACCCTTGCATGAAGACGACAAGATTACCTACATATTGCTTTGTACAGGACCTGGACGGCCGGATGGAGGGCCCAGGGGACTGCTCCGAAGGCCCAATTAAAAGAAAGGTCCCCTCACCACACAGGGCAGAACCGACAGCCCGCCTGCGCCATATAAGGGAACTCTTGTTCCATTCGCAACTGGACGCTGCAGCTTGACTTTTTGTTGGTGAGGCATCTGCTCCCCGTCGCCGCCGTACGAGTGCTGTACCTTTACACCGTCAACTTTAAATACCCATCGAGACGCCACGAGTCAGGCCTCTTCCGTCATCCGCAGCGCCTCGCGAGCCCGTCCCGGCCTTGACACCTGAACCCCTGCGACTCGACCCCGACCGACCTCCCCCGCCCATCTGACAATCCGATCCAGGGGCTGAGGCCAATCAGCAGACGACGCAACGCCGCGGGCTGGGAACGGCCCAAAGCCCCAAATCGAGTGTCCTTTTTTTTCCATCGACCTGCGAGGGGACCCTGGCACGACCAGCCCAGCCTCGAGCCGGCCAATCCGACAAGGAACAGTTCGCCTGCGCCGGGTGTTAAATTTGGCTGAGCACTCGCGTCCGCATTTCTTGCCTCTTTCCGAGTTTCCTTCTCCACTCACCCACCCACTCGCCCACCCAACGCTCCACCTGCACCTACAAAGCTCTGCCGCAACTTTGCCATCTCCCGAGAAACCACAACACAACAACCGTCCGCAGTTGCTTTCCCACCGGCGACCACCACCGATCCAAGCGCCCACTTGGCGCAGTCTGCCCACGAACGTCGATCGCGACCGAGGTTGATTGAGGAGGAATTCGAAAGAGACCGCGGGGGAAAGGTCCAATTGCCGTGACGGGAAATCGAGCAGCCCAAGCTCTCTATCGGGGTTTGACAACAACATTAACCAGTCGAATTCTCGTCTTCGGTTCCACCACGAACTTTCCTTGCCTGCCACGGCGGGGACTGGCACCTCGATAGCCCCAACCACCGCGGTGCCGCTCACCCGTCTTCGCCTGCCTCGGCCTCGAGCAACGTCCGCAGCGCCGCGCGGCGACCTTCGTTCCGATGGGTTCAACACAGTTTGGGAATTTTGAAGTGAGAAAGGCCTGTGTGCTGCTCTGTCGCCCGTCCTGTGGCTAACCGGTCATTCCGATCAGAACTTCTGTCGAGATTCTACGCTTCCCGTCTGCAATGTACGTCAAATCGACCGCCTCTCGCCGCCATACTGGCTGGCGGCCTCTTCCCTGCCGCGTCAGAAGCTGATATCCGAGCCTTAGCTCCTCTCGGACACACACGACCAAAATGGACCATGGGGAGGCTGCACGCTCGTGGGCATACCACTCTCGGATGGGCGAAATCTGGGGAACCTAGGTACGCTGAGCCTGGCCTGACACTGACGTAGCCGAGACGACCGGGCATTAACGCGTCCCAGGATCCATACTCATCGCCGTGGTTGCGATACTAGTAACCATTGTCTTGTTGCTGCGCTCAGAGCGGAAGAAGGCGGCCGTGGGCCGGAGGTCAGTACCACCAAGCCCCTGAAACGCCGTGTTGCGTCACTGACCCTTCCCGCCCCCCTCAGAGAAATGCAGATGTTTCTGGTCGGCTACATCGTCATTGAGATCTGCGAAATCTTCACAGTCGGCGGAATTCCTTTGACAGGCGCAGTTCGCATTGTAAGCGATCGACTACTCCCCAAGCTGCTTGTTTGTGTCTGCTGACTTGTCGCGCAGGCCTTCACCGGCATCCACATCGGCTTCATCATTGCGACGATATGGGTTCTTATGCTGAACGCTCTGGTCGGCTACCAGATCCTGGACGACGGAACACCCGTCTCCCTCGGCTTGCTAGCCGCGTCCGCAGGCGTCCTCCTCATCGGCACGGGCTACATCGCCCTCGACACGGGCTTCAAATGGACGGGCTACTGGAATTCGTCGTACGACCAACCCAACCGCCACCTCTGGCTCTACGTTCTGTATCAGCTGCTGCCCCTCATCTTCCTGGTCGCCTTCTTCGTGCTGGAAGCCATTCTGGTCCTGCGGGTACTTGGCGAGACGCGGCCGATGATCTACCTGGCAGGAGCGGCCGTTCTCTTCGCTCTGGGTCAGATCTTCAACTACGTCGTCAGCCCTTACATCTGTAACGGCACGGCGGGCAAGATCGACGGCGCCATGTTTGAAACCCTCTTCACGCTCCTCGCGGTTGTCATGATCTGGATCTTCTGGTCGAGCATTACCGAGGACGACTGGCCCATGCCCGGCGCTGGATATCCCTAGGAGCGAAACCCCGAGCGTACGCAATCACCGTTACGGAGTTCTGGCGGAGGTTTTCCACACTCGTTTTAGGACAGGCTCGTCACGAAGAGTCACAGCATCGCATCACGCTACGACATGGCTTACCTTCTAATTTTATTCATGCAGCGTTGTTGGAGTATCGGGACGGCCGGAGCACAGCTTGGATCCATCTACGTGCGACCAGGCGGCCGGTTGGGGGGGAGCCCGCGGAGCGGGGGGGGGAGGGGAGACAAGGGAGGACGTCGGGGTCGAGTTATTATCAGGAGAGGCTTATGGAGGCTTGCAGGGGCAAGCAGCGACTTTTTGGGAGTGATTTCGATCGCATTCTGTTCCTGGGAGCAGAAGCTCCAGGAAGAACGACGACAGGACGCGAGAGCCACGACTGAGTATACCCAACGGGACGGCCGTTCCGAACGGAGGCCGGCCGTAACCGGATAGAGAAACGACAGCCTTTCGGCACCTACATATATATGACTTCAAAGACGCCGCTCAGGATTGTCTCGAGCATTCGCTAGTGAGGTAACGGAGTAGCCCAACTGTTGCGAAGACCCACCTTGAAGCTCAAGCTTCGTGACAGGGCTACTGAGCCCCTTATTGGTCAAACTATGCTGGTCCGAGCGCGAGGCTGCATAGGTACTGTAGGAAGGTATCCGTCTCCACGGTAGCCTTGTGCACTCGACTTCAATCCTTTGATCAAATCCGCCTGTGTTCAACTAACCAGCATTCGCCATCGACACACAGGGAGGTCTCTAAATTCGCATAGGAAGTCCTCTGTTGCGCCCTCCTTGCTTCTGCAATCGCTTGTCCACTCCCCACTAGGCCCGCCTGCCGCGGCTGCGTGCGCAGGATGGCGGACTCGGACGACGACTTCATCAATGATGCGTCCTCGGACGACTTTGCCGACCACCAGGTCACGCGCGGCCGGCGACAAAGCAACGACGACTTGGGAGATGGTGCTTCTGGACCCTCCGGCGGTGGAGCGCGGCATTCGCGGCGGGCCGCGCGCAAGCGGAAGAAGGCCCGCGACGGACACGCCGAGTGGGAGAAGGTCAAGCGCTCGTGGGACGCCGTCGACGAGGGCGAAGACGGAACACTGAGGGGTGCCGATGGGTACCTCGAGGCTGAGAAGCGGCGGCGCCTGCTGCGCGATACGACGCCGCTCCAGCGCGGCATCATCCGCCACCTCGTGCTCGTCCTCGACATGAGCCAGGCCATGGCCGAGCGAGATTACCTGCCGACTCTCTTCCGCGCCGTGCTCAAGCTGGCCATCGGGTTCGTGCGCGAGTACTTTGAGCAAAACCCCATCTCCCAACTCGGTGTCATGGGCATGCGCGATGGCGTCGCCGTCCGCATTAGCGATATGAGCGGCGACCCGGCCCAGCACATCGAGCGCCTGCGCGGCCTGGAGAACACGGAGCCCCTGGGCGCTCCGAGCCTGCAGAATGCCCTGGAGATGTGCCGCGGGGCCTTGTTGTGCGTGGAACTCCCCGTCCCCCCCGCTTCCCGGAGACCGCACAGTGCCGTACTGACTGCCCGGCCACCACCCACAGCCACACGCCGTCGCACGGCACGCGCGAGGTCCTGATCATCTACGGGGCCCTCTTCTCTTCGGACCCGGGCGACATCCGCGACACCCTAACCTCGCTGATCGCCGATCGCATTCGCGTCTCCATCGTCGGCCTCGCCGCCCAGGTGGCCATCTGCAGCGAGCTGTGCCAGCGCACCAACGGCGGCGACGACGCGGCCTACGCCGTCGCCCTCGACGAGCCGCACTGCCGCGAGCTCGTGCTGGCCGCCACCACGCCGCCCGTCACGCGCGACCCCGCCGCCACCAAGGCCAGCCTGCTCATGATGGGCTTCCCCAGCCGCGTCTCGGCCCCGGCCCCGGCCCCGGCCCCGGCCAAGACCACCAACGGCACCACCGCTGCCGCCGCCGCCCTCGGCGTCGGCGTCTGCGCCTGCCACGGCCGCCCCCTGCGCGAGGGCGGCTACTGCTGCACGCGCTGCGGCACCCGCGTCTGCCGCCTGCCGTGCGAGTGCCCGGCCTGCGGCCTGGTGCTGATCCTCTCGACGCACCTCGCGCGCAGCTACCACCACCTGTTCCCGCTGCGCAACTGGACCGAGGTGTCGTGGGCCGAGGCCTGGCGGTCCCGCGCCTGCCACGCCTGCCTGGTCGCCTTTCCCGAGCGGCCGGCTACGGCGGCGGCGGCCAGCAGCGGCAGCAGCAACAGCCGGGCCAAAGAATCCGGGGGCGCCGCCGCGCATAGGGGCGGCGTCAGCGAGAGCGGCCGCTACGCCTGCGAGGTGTGCGGTAACCACTTCTGTATCGACTGCGACGTGTACGCGCACGAGGTCGTGCACAACTGCCCCGGCTGCCAGAGCGACACGCGCGGGGCGGCGGCGGCGAGGCGGGCCGAGACGAACGGGGCAATGGCGATTGACTCCTGATGACCCGAGGGACGGCGTGCAGAGGGAAGGTCTGGAGCCCGGGCGAGTACGAGAGTATACGCATCGATTCGGAGTCCGGGGACGGTGGTCTTGGCGCAGCGTATGGGTGGTCACTCTAACAAGGAAGAACTTGGTAAAGAAAAGCACGGGTTGGTTGCCCGTTGAGGAGGCACACGACTGCCATGTGTGTTGTAAATCACGTATATGACAACAGCCAAGGAGTACCAGGGGCCGCAAGGCCCTGGGCGTTTGGATTTCTGCATCCGCTGTACGAGCGACCGGGATCATTGCCCCCGAGGATGCGGCCAGCGGTGCGCGCCCCAAACCGCTACTCGCACCAAAAGCAACGTACGATTTGTTTCCGGTTTCCTCGGCCGTCC
>Ga0247777_1000348_pt1 | contig 12622 bp, 18 predicted proteins | sample UWRJL154409C5_FD_179937 | JGI IMG/M metagenome (GOLD analysis project Ga0247777, IMG submission 179937) | Plant litter microbial communities from Arlington Agricultural Research Station in Wisconsin, United States - UWRJ-L154-409C-5 | ecosystem: Environmental > Terrestrial > Plant litter >...
CCTCTCACCGACCGCGGCGATGATGGCGTGGCGCGCGCGCTCAGCGCGCCGCGGGGCGACGAACAGGATCGTGAGGGCGTCGAACAGAGCGCCTTCGAAGCGGGTTTCCGGCGCCGGGATGTCCGCCGGGCTCTGCCCCTCGAGCTGCAGGAGGGCCTGCTCGAGCCTGTCTGCATTGGGCAGGGGCTTCTTCAGCAACCGCAGGATCTGCGCGACCGTGTGAGGCAACGCGGAGGCATCGCCCGCCGGCCGCCCCTCACCCATCAGGAATCCCACATGCCGTACGACGCAGTAACGGGTCTCACAGAACCGCGACAGGTGAACGAACAAGCGTTCCTTGAAAAGGGACGGCAACGGACAATCGAGGTAGCCGGCCTTTGCGAAGCCCCACAGGTTCTCGATGAGTCCCGGTGCGGCCGCAGCCGTGCAGAAAAAATTCGGCAACACGCCGAAGCGCTCGCGTACTTCGGTTGAGAACTCGTCGCCCGCAGTCAGGGGCCCGGTGAGAGCGCCATCCCTATCGCCACCGCCACGGCGATCCCCGCCAGCGCCGCGAGCATCGTCAACACCGTCGCCGCAGATCGTCGCCTTGTCGCTCTCATCAGGAACGCCTTCAGCCATTGGCGCGCAGCGCGCGCGCAGCGCCGTCTCTGGACCGGTTGCGCAGATCCAGCAAGCGGTAATGCGCGTCGACGATCGCGCGGTGGTGTCGCTCGACGACGGAGCGGATCGGCGCAGGCAGCTCGAGCGCCAGCGCCTCCGCGTAACGTCCGCGCACCTCGCCCTGGCCGCGCTCACACGCTTCCACGATGGCGCTATCGTCGCGGGAGCTCATCATCGACTTGACGTTCGTCCAGGTTCGACGCGCGGCGGCCTTCAGGCTGCCGTCCTGCTCGGCGGTCGAGCCGAGCAATCGCACCTGATCCTGCAGCGCTGCCGAAGCGGCGTGATTGGCCTGTTCGGCGTCGGTGAAGGCGCGCGTGAACTCGGGTTCCCGGGATTCTTCCGCCGCACGCTTGAGCTCCTGCTCGCCGTCTTTCGATGCTTCGATCAGGTCGTTCAGCTTTGCAATGATCGTGTCGTCTTTCATGGAAGAATCGCCCTCGCGCCGCAGGCCTTGATAAAGGCTCCGACTGTGCGCGCCAGGATGTTGAAGGTCTGTACGCTGGCGCGCTTTCGCCAGCGTCGGTCCAGAGTGCGGGCCAGCTGGTCGACAGCCTGCTGGATTTCGCACGGGGACGATTTGGCGGCAGACCCGTTTCACGTTTCGGATGCCGGTGGACGGGGCGTGACGGCATCCCAGGCCACGAACTTGTACCCCACTCCTCGCACGGTCTGCAGATAGCGCGGCTGTTTCGGATCGTCTTCCAGGTAACGTCGCAGCCGGACGATGAAGTTGTCGATGGCGCGCGTATCCAGCGAAGCGGGGAGTTCCCATACGTTCTGCAGGATCTGCTTGCGCGACACCGTCGTGCCGCGATTCACGATCAGATAGCGCAGCAGGTCCGCCTCCATCAGGGTCAACCTGAAAGTGCCGCTGGCGGTGCGCAGCTCGAGCGCCCCGAAATCCACGGTCCGCCCGTCGAACGCAAAGGGCGGCTCGGCCTTCTCCGCGGCCGCTGCCACGACGGCGCGCGACTGGCCGGACCACGCGTTCCGGCGCAGCAGGCTGTTGACGCGTGCCATCAGGATAGCAAGGTCGAACGGCTTGGGCAGATAGTCATCGGCACCGCTTTCGAAGCCGCGCAGCACATCCTCCGGGCGATTGAGTGCAGTCAGCATCAGCACGGGCATGAACCGCCCCGCCTTGCGCAGCGCGCGCGCGACGCCGAACCCATCGACGCCGGGGAGCATGACATCGAGGATCACGACGTCCGCGTTCCGGTCGGTGTCGAGCAGACGTTCGAGCGCCGCTTCACCGTTATCGAAAACGGCGACATCGTGACCTTCGGCTTCGAGATTGAAGCGCAGGCCCTGCGCCAGGTGCGCCTCGTCTTCCACGACCACGATTGCGCTCATGGCGGTTTGATCCGCGGCAGGCGTAGCGTAAAGGTCGCGCCCTGCCCTTCGCCTTCGCTCTCGGCCACGACGTCGCCCCCGTGCTCGCGCAGGATATTGCGGACGATGAAGAGGCCGAGGCCCGTGCCTTTGACCTTGGTACGCGCCCCTCCCGTGCGAAAGAAGCGTTTGAAGATCTTTTTGCGATCGGCGGGCGGAATGCCAACGCCTTCGTCGCGAATGCGCACCAGCACCTCGCGGTCGCGCGTCGTCGTCTCCATGCGGATGCGCACGCGTCCGGGCGAATACTTGACGGCGTTGTCGAGGACATTCCCGAACGCGATGCGGAGGTCGTCCGGGTCGCCCAGAACGGTGCTCGCGGCACTGGCGGAGCTGGGATACTCCTCCGTCAACGCTTCCTTCGGAAGCTGGTGTCGAACACGCGCCAGCTCGGCGCACTCGTGCAGCAGCTGAGACAGGTCGACCGGCGTCCAGTTGTGCTCGCCGTTTTTCTGCGTCGTCTCTGCGGCGCGCAGCACCTGGTCCACCGTCCGGATCAGGCGGTCGGTGTCTGCCAGCATGTGGTGGTAGAACTCGCGGCGCTGCGCGTCCGGCACCTCGCGTGACTGCAACGTCTCCAGGTAGAGCCGAATCGAGGCCACCGGAGTTCGCAGCTCATGGGTCACCGCATTGAGGACGCTGTCGTACTGCGCGTTCCGGCGAATCTCACGCACCACGAAGACGGTATTCACGACGAGGCCCGCAATGATGAGCGCGAAGAGAACGATCCCGATCACCGTCGGGGCGATATCGCCCCAGTGAATGATCCAGGTGATATTCAGCGCGATGGCGATCGCGATGAGCCCGCAGCCCAGCGCAATGAAGAAGGCGACGGCGCCACGGCGGGTGGTGATCTTCATCGGAAGGCGAGTGTAACTCGCGGGGGCTCGAGCAGCTGCGCGGCCCGGGCTGAGGCGCCGCCCGGAAGGCGCTCGCTGCTGAACGCCCGGGTCAGCAGCGACGCCGTCGGCTTCCCTCAGGCGCTTTCCATGCCGGGCTGCGCGACGCGGATTCGCGGCAGCTTGATGTCCCTCGCCAGGCCCAGCAGGCGCAGCGCCAGGATGCCGTACCAGTTCATGTCGATCTCCCACCAGCGCAGCCCATGGCGTGCCGAATGCATGTGAGCATGGTGGTTGTTGTGCCAGCCTTCACCCCACGTGAGGATCGCGACCCAGAAACTGTTGCGCGAATCGTCCGCCGTGTCGAAGCGCCGCGAACCCCACAGATGGGTCGCGGAATTGACCAGCCAGGTGAAATGCAGCCCCACGGTCACGCGCAGGAAGACTGCCCACAAAGTCACTTGCCAGCCGAACACGGCGAGAATCAGGAGGCCTGATACCGTCAGCGGGACCCAGTGCCATTTGCTGATCCAGACGTGGAAGCGGTCGCTCATCAAGTCCCGCGCGTAAGGCGCGAGCTCTTCGGTGGATCGATGCAGGGACTTGCCGCTCGTGATCCAGCCCATGTGCGACCACCACTTGCCGTCGCGTGGCGAATGCGGATCGCCCGGCTTGTCGGTATGGCGATGGTGAATGCGATGGGTCGCGACCCAGAAAATCGGCCCACCTTCGAGCGACAGCGTGGCGAACACGGTGAACAGGTATTCCACCCACTTCGGCGCCTTGTAGGACCGGTGGGTCAGCAGGCGGTGATAGCCCATGCCGACGCCCAGGCTGGCGGTGACCCACCACAGAACCAGCGTCAGGATCAGCGCCTGCCAGCTGAAGAAAAAGAGCGCCGCGACCGCGGCGACGTGGAACACCACCAGGGCGACGCTGGTGACCCAGTTGACCTCTTTGAAACGTTCGAAAAATTTGGCTGTCACGCGGTCGTTCCTGAGTGAGGACTTGCCCTGGCAACGCCAGGCAAGTCGGGTTCAAGGACGATAGCAGTGCACCGGTAAGGGCTCTGTAATAGTTGTGTCAGACGCGGTCAGCGGCGCCGGGCTTGTGCCGGGCACAACGAATCGATCTGCCTCGCAACGCGTACAGCATCGTCCCGTCTCGCGGGATTCATGGTCAGTCTTCCGTGGGCAGTCGCACAGTGAACTCACTTCCCCTGCCGGCTCCCGCGCTCGCCGCGGTGACGCTGCCACCGTGCAATTCGACGAGGCTGCGCACCAGTGCCAGACCCACGCCCAGCCCGGCCCGCGAGCGCGGATCCTCAGGATTTCCCTGCCTGAAGAGATCGAAGATGTGCGGCAGAGCTTCGGGCGCGATACCGACTCCGGAGTCGCGGAAGCGAACGATGGCCTGCCCCTCGCGCACGTGCACCCAGACCTTCAATTCGCCGTCACCATCGGTGTAGCGCGACGCGTTCGCGAGCAGGTTCACGAACACTTGCTCCAGGCGGCCGGGGTCGGCCTGCAGCCACACGGGCGCGTCCGGCAACTCGGTGGAAAGCCGTTGATTGCGCTCACGGATGCCGGGCTCCAGCGTCTCGATGGCGTGGCCCAGGATCACGCGAAGGTCGCTTCGCTCCCGGAACAAACGCAACTGGCCGCTGGTGACCCGCGAGACGTCCAGGAGCTCATCGAGGAGCTCCGTCATTCGAGCGAGCTGCCGTTCGATCAGCGTCTGCATGCGCTGTTGCGCCGGACCGGGAACCGGATCCGTTTGCCGTTTCAGCACCGCGACCGCGTACTGAATGGATGCAACAGGCGAACGCAGCTCGTGAGAAAGCATCGCCAGGAACTCGTCTTTGTGACGCTCGGCAGCGGAGAACTCTTCGACGCGCAAGTCGACCACACGGCCGGCCTGTCGGGTGAGACTCGGGTCGACCTCAACGATCTTCCCGCGAATCCAGTCTGCTAGCGCATGCATAGAACCCTCGAATCCCGCGCCGTTGCGTGGACGGCGCGGGGGCTGCGACGTCGGCATTTTCCGACCGGGCCCCCTTCCCTTCGCAACCTGCACCAGTGCTGGAGTCCGCTCTGTTCGGAATCGAACATAGCGACCTATCCGGTCGCTCTCGCCCGGAAGTCCGCCCAGGAGTGCTGCAGTGCGCCTGTGCTCGCCAGCGAACATACGCCTGTTCGAGAGCTGTGCCGTAAGGCGCCACGCGGGCCAGGATCAGGGGCCTGCGCGTATTTCGTCGATTCTGCGCAGGATCTGCGCGACATCGTCCCGGGGTTCGAGCCCCTTGAAGGCCAGCGCCTCGAGCGCGGCGCGCACGCGTCGCAGCAGCTCTTCGCCATCTTCATCGAGCGACTTGACGGGATCGCGCCGGTCCATGGGCGCGCGATAGTGGTCGAGCACTTTGAACGCATCGCGCACCAGAGGCGCGTAGAGAGTGTCCATCGCCAGGGATTGATGCATAACCATGAATCGGATACTGCGCTCGGGACGGACTTCGGTCTGTTCGCTGGCGCGCCTACCGAACGTCCAGCGGCGGCCGCGTTGCGCGCGGCAGCGGGACGTCGAGAAGCTTCGCAAATGTCGGCGCGATCTGGCGCATGTCGATGCTTCCCAGGTTGCGCCCCTTCGCAATACCTGCGCCGGTGATGAAGAACGCCGCGCGCATCTCGGGTTCCCCGGGCAGCCAGCCGTGCGTGCCATTGCCGGCCTCGTTGCGCGTGACGAGCGGCCCGGACCACGCGCCGCCCATCGCGTAGCCCGGCTTCAGCGCCAGGATGAACGAGGCGTCAGGCCAGCCGCCGGCGGCCTCGATCGCCTTGCCTTCCAGGATTTTCGACACGCCGCTGTTCGGATCGGCGCGCAGCTTTTCGAGCACCGCGGCGACCCGCGCGCGAACCGCAGTGTCCTTCGGATCTTTCAACATGACCGCCGAATTGGCGCCCGCCGCGTTCCACATCGCGACCTGCGCCGCTTCGGGATGACCCTTGCTGATGAGCCCCGCCTGCGCGAACGGGATCGGCCAGTTCAGGAAGTGCGTAATCGTAGCGAAGCCGTGGTCGGATACCACGGCTACGACTGTCGCGGGGTCCTTCGCGCGCGCGGCCTTCGCAAGCGAGGCCACCATCGAGTCGATGCGTTCGAGTGCCTCGTTCGCCTGCGGGCTGAACGGGCCGTGCGCATGACTCTCGTGATCGAGCGCGATCAGGTGAATCGTCATGAAGTACGGTTTCTGGTCCTCGATGATCTGGCGCGCAAAGCGCGCACGCACCTCATCGTCGGCGACACCCTCGTTGCCGTTGTACGTGTACGCACCCAGGCGACGTTGGAGCTCTTCGAGGTAACCGTCGGGCCGGGACAGGCTCGCGAGCAGCTTGAGATCGTCCGGTGCGCGCGCGCGGCGGTACTCGGGAATGTTGAAGCCGATACCCTTCGCGCCCACCGTGACCGGCCACTCGACGTTCGCCGTGGTTCGATGCGCGGCAGTGACCGCATCGAACAGCGTGGGCACGCGAATATCGGTGGCATACCAGTACCACCCATCGCGGTTGCGGCCCGTCGGATCGAACGGCGCGTTGTTGTAGATGCCGTGCTCGGCAGGCGCAACGCCGGTGACCAGCGTGGTGTGGCTCGGGTAGGTGACCGTGGGATTGACGCCCGTGACGTCTTGCGCGTACGCGCCTTCTTTCATCATCGCGCGCAGATACGGGATGTCGAGGTGATGCCGATCGGCCTGAGTGACATAGTCCGGGCGCATGCCGTCGATGGAGACCACCAGCAGCGGCGCGGCCGTAACGGAACTCGACACCCACAAGATCGACAGGAGAGACAGCAGCTTCCGGTGCATCCCGCAGATGCTACCGTGCTCTGCGCGGGTCAGCGGAAGAAAGTCGGATTGAGCAGGAACGTGAGGGTCGCAAAATCCTGCCCATGATTCGGTTGTTCTATACCGGCGTTGGACCAGTGGCGAAAAGTGAGCTCCACCGCGGACCCTTCGCGAGGCAGCTTCACACGCAGTCCCAGTTGCGAAGCGAAGTCCCAGTGCGTGGCGCTGAGGACGTCCGTTTTCTCCCGATAGGCGAGCCCGAACCCGAAATAGCCTCGCACCGGGCCACGCTCCAGCAACACCCATCTGCGGGAAACGGATACGCCCCAGTACGGATCGGCCAATTTCTCCCGGTCCGAGCCACCGCTCCCGCCAAGCGTCTGCGGGCTCGCCATGCGAAAGACGCCGGCCTCGTAACGATTCTCGTGCCAGGACACGGTGAGCGGCAGCACGACGCCGTCCGTGCGACCCCAGAAATGGTAGGTGCCGCCGATGCCCATCTGCACTTCGCAGTCCTCGCAGAACGAGTCGGCTCGTACGCTATGAGCGGCGCCCATCAGGAACATCAGCACGAGAGAGTATTTGATTGTCTGCATTCGGCACCGCCCTGCGTTGCCAAATGATCCCGGTCAGGCCGGCGACGACGCATCACCCCTCGGCGGGTGATCGATTTCCATCGTGCGGCGGGACGGCGACTCTCCAATTGGGAGAGCGCGGATATCTCCCCACAGACGCTCAGCAGCGCCGGCGTGCCCGGCCCTGCCCACGCCCTACCAGGAGCGCCTGTTTCCTCATTTCGGCCCGTTGGTTCGCCCGCGCACAGAGCAACGGCCGAGATTGGGGTAGCCTCGCGGCCGCTCAAGGAGAACTCGTGCAAACTCAACTCGCCGTCTCAGAGGCAGGCCGTCCGTCCGCCTATCGCCGTTCTCCCCCGCTGCAGGCTTACGACTCCTTCCGCATCCTGATCGTCAACGACGACATGCGCTCCGCGGCCACACTGAAAAAGACGCTGTGTGCGCTCGGATATTCAACCACCCTGGTCGCCCATTCGGGCAAACGCGCCCTGGCAGCGGTGGCGGCCTATTCGCCCGCCGTTGCGATCCTCGATCTGGAACTCGGTGATATGACAGGCTATAGCCTCGCCCGCAGGCTGCGAAGCCACGCGACGGCGCAAGTGCGCGATCTTCCGTTGATTGCTATCGCGGAACGCTGCGAATTTGCGACGGGACAGCTCGTGCAGGCTGCAGGGTTCGTCGGATGGCTCACGAAGCCGGTGCCGTCCTGGCTGCTGAGCAGGCTGCTCCAACGCAGCGTCATCTAGGGCAGGAAGACCGCTCTCGCGGTCGCCTGACTACCGCTCCCTCTCCACTCTGCAATCGGCGCCTTGCCGACTGAAACCGTCCCCGCACCGCCAGTCGTTCCCGGAGTAGTCCAGCTGACCATTCGCCGGCACGGCCAGCGCAACACAGGTGGCGGCATCGCGTTTGAAGCCCCGCTCGCAACGCCAGTCCGAGCCGTTCGAGTCCAGGTAGGCGTTCGACGGAACCTGCACCTGAGCGCAGCGGTTACCCGTGCGAACGTAGCCCCGCTCGCATTTCCAGTCGTCACCGGCAGTGACCAGGTATCCGTTCTCCGGGACATTGACCGTAACGCAGGCCTCCTTCTGCTCCAGGTAGCCTCGATTGCACTGCCAGCCACGGCCGAAGGATCCCTCGACCGCATACGCGTTCGGCGGAACTGAAACGACCACGCAGCTCTTGTCGACCCTGCGATAGCCCCTATTGCATTCCCAGCCATCGCGGTAGGAGGCGTCGTCTGCATAGGCGTGCGCGGGCACAGTCACTTTCATGCACCGCTCGCCATCCTTCAGGAATCCGCGCTTGCACTCCCACCTTGCCCCGCTGGAGCTCATGTAGGCATCTGCCGGAATCTTCAGGGGCGTACAGACGTTGCCGCTCTGGACGAAGCCCCGATTGCACTCCCAGCCGCCGCGATACTGCAGCGGGTGCGAATCAGGCGGTGGCGGTGGCGTGGACGTCACGGCCTGGCTGAACGCCTGAGGGCCGATTAGCAGTATGACCGCAGTGGTGATAAAACCCAGAAGCGCTGACGCGCGTCTGCCAGAATGCAGCTCCGTGCCCATTGATCCTCGCGCAAGCAGAAAGTCGAGCACGAGCATACAGGCTCATGCCCCGCTCTCCGTACGCCGTCGCACATACGACTCCGTCACGACGCGTGACACTTTGAAACGCCGAATTCGTCGGCCCAAACCCAGGACGTTCAATGCCCAGACCTCCGAATTACAAGCAGGAAAAGAAGCGCCGCGAAGATCAGCAGCGCAAGCGTAACGCCGAAGCAGAACAGCGCAAGGCCGCGCGGAAAGCCAACCCCGACGCCGTCGATGGCAGCGGCGAGCCGGCAAAGCCCGAAGTGCCCTGAGCGACCCTGCGTCGCCTCGAGGGACGCCGCACATCCGGTGCCGTGGCACGTCGCCGCGGCCCTTTGCGACCCTCTCCCCACCCCTCGCCGGGATCATCTACCGTGATCACGCTCGTGAAGCTTGAAGGGGCCTGCCGAGCCACTTTTCAGGTGGGCCTCGATCCGAGCCTGCGCCGCGCGACGGCCGGCGGCCTCGCGCGTGTGCTTGCAGGCGTCGCGCGCCGCGAAATCGGCGCAACTGCAGAACCAACCACCCCCAAACGCGTAGCGCACCCGAAAGCGGTCGATGAGGTAGTCCGAGCGCTCGATGGCGCCTCGTTTTCCCGTTCCATCCGGGGACGCGCTGAGGCCCGGCGACTTCATGGAGCGAGGCAGGCCCCGAGGTCCGCTGCCGCGATGGGCTTGAGAAGATAGCGCTCGAACCCGGCGTTACGGGCGCTCTCGCGCCCGTCATGCGTGCGGCCGCTCGTGACCGCGATGAGGCGCACGCATTGAAGCTGCGCGCGCTCCCTCAGGGTCTGGCCCAGCTCGTAGCTGCCCATGTCGCGCATGTCGAGATCCAGCAGCACGATCGCCGGACAGAACTCCCTCGCGATAGCGAGCGCGCCGTGCGCGGAGTACGCAACGCGTGTTTCGGAATATCCGCCGGCGTGTAAGAGCAGCTCGAGGAAGTCCGCTGCGCGCATATCGTTATCGATCACCAGGACGTGCGATGCCTGAGCGGGCGCTTTCACGGCGGTAACCAACACCTCGGGCGAATGTCGACTCTCTGCAATTTCACGAGAGAGAGGAATCCAGCCACCCCCGGCGCGCTCCGAGATCATGTCCCGGCGTCTGTCAAAAGTGCGACGGACACGCATGGTGAGGCGGTGCTGCATGGGAGATCGACAGAATACCGGAACGCAGCAACGTTTCCGTTCGGTGACGTACATTGAGCGTCACCGCAAACGCGTCAGTCGCAGCGATCCAGCAGTGTGATCTCGCTCCACTCGGGGATACCCGGTGAGAGCGCGCGATTCGAGCAAAAGCTTCCGAGGCAACGACCGCAACCGAACAGCGCTCCGTCGCCGGCGCGCACGACTTCGTACGGCCCCATGACTTCGGCACGACCATCGGCACGATACGTCCGCAGGAACAGCGGGCCGAGTGCTTCGAACTCACGATAGTTGCGACCGCCGAGGCGCCAGCCGAGAGCGCTATAAGTCGCGACGAGACTCCCTTCGGGGCCGCGGAGCGTGCTGTCCGCGCAGATTCTGAAGAACGCACCCCGGGCGAACACCGGAACTCCACTGGACGTGAACGACAGGGAGATCAAGCACTACGTCCGGAGTTTCACCGGGCGCGTCAAGGCTCGGCGGCGGTGACGGGCAGTTTCTCTGCCTGGGGACGACGCTCCATCGTGAGGGTGATGGAGTAACCCATCTGCAGCTCACACGGGCGCCCGATCGTCCGATCGCGAGACCGGGTGCCGACACACTTCAACGTGCCGCGAGTGCGCCTCTGCCCGGCGTGCAACGCCTGAAGCGCGACAGCCTGCAAATCGTAGAGGCCACAGCAATCGCCGTAAGGACAGGGATAGACGAAGTGAGCCTTCGCCGGTGGGAACAGTGCGAACGCCTGAGGCACGAGCGCTTCGCCAGTGCCCGAACGAAACTCGAGCTCGACGCGCACCGACGCCGCCTCCGGGCATGCGGCCCGAAGCGTTTCGGCGGCAACGCGGCCTTTGCGCAATTCGTCGCGCCGGTCCCAGACCGCCACGACCTTCTTGTTTCGGGACAGCCTCACTGCTGCACCGGCGGATTGACTTGCAATGCCATCGCGATACCCATTTGTGAAAGGGAGGCGAGCAAACCCGCGAGCAGCTCGAGCCAGAACGAGTCGAGGGTGCGAATTCGTGGCGACATCGTGAGCGCGGAGTCGCTCATCTGGTTCGCCCCTTCGAGACGCGTTCCGGCGACGCGAGGTCGCCGGAACGCCAGATCAAGCAGTCTCAGTAACGACGCGGGCCGCCGCCGCTGCGGTTGCCACCACCGCCGCCGCCGCCACCACCACCACCGCCATTGCGGTCCTGCGCTTCATTGATCCTGAGCGAACGGCCAGAGAAGTCCTGACCATTCAGCGCCTGCATCGCGCGCGAGGCATCGGCATTCGACATTTCGACGAAGCCGAAACCGCGAGGACGACCCGTCTCGCGATCCGTCACGAGCGAGAGCTTCTCCACGGTACCGTGGGCAGCAAACAGGGCACGCACCGCTTCTTCGGTCGCGTCAAAGGGCAGATTTCCGACATAGAGCTTGGTCACTGAGAACACCCGCAATCTGAAAAAAGAATAGAAAGGTGGCGGAAATGGCCCGCCTCCGGGATGCGTAGATTTCTGAAGGTGGCGGTCTTTGGTCGGAAGGACGGCGCGAGACTGCGCTGGACCAAGGGCTGACAAGGAGAAATTTACGAGCCGCAGCCACTATACGTGAAACAACTCATCGGTGCCGAGGTTTCGCCGCACAGTGGCTGAAATACAGGACGCCGAAGCGACAACGACCGCGTTACGACGCGCTCTGGTCCTGCAGATTCGACGCACTCTCGCGCGCGACTGCCCGCTCATTGCGGCATTGTTGCTCATCGCGAACTTGAGCGATGGTGAGCCCGGTGCTGCGGGCGATGAAGCCCAGCACGGGATGGCCCACATCGGACGGAAGCCGCAACCCGTGCAGTTTTTCCCACGCGCTGATGCGCTCGGTCGGCGTATAGAGCCCCGACTTGAGTTCGGCCAGAGCGAGCCGGCGCTTCTCGGCCCGTTCGAACGTCTCGGCCGCGATCTCCTCAGCACGTCTCTGGAGAGTCAGGCTCGTCGCAGCTACGTCTTGCGAAAACAACCACGAAGTCGAACTCATGCCAGGCTCCAAGTGAAGGTAGAGGAATACCCTCACGCGACGGGAAGGGTGAAGAACCGAGTGTGCGCCCACCGTTGTGGCATTGACAGAAGAATCTTCCGTCTCAGGCGCCCGCGAGGTGTAGGCTGGAAAGCGACGGCTACTGCGCGCGCAGGCAGCACGCCCGCTACATCAATCGACCGCACGGAATACACATGGCCAACCTGAGTCTCATCGATGCTTTCGCCAAGTACGGCGGCAAGCCCGCGAACCGCTTACACAGCCTCTCTGCGATGGCCGCGGACGGTGGTGAGATGATCCTCGGATGCGCGGCAAAGCGCTTCCTGCATCCCCAGCCCGGCGTCCTGCGATACGAAGACAAGCTCTCTCGCGATCCCAGCCGCACGGCGGAGTGCGCGGCGCTCAGCTCTCACCTTACGCTCGCACGCGACGGCAAGCTCCCCGTGCGCATGATCATCATCGCCGAGAAGACTCGGCCGGATGGGTCGGAAGGGCGAGAGATTCACGTTCGCTCCGACCTCGTCGGCAGCGTCGTCACTTTCGATGGCGACCAT
>Ga0247777_1000349_pt1 | contig 12608 bp, 8 predicted proteins | sample UWRJL154409C5_FD_179937 | JGI IMG/M metagenome (GOLD analysis project Ga0247777, IMG submission 179937) | Plant litter microbial communities from Arlington Agricultural Research Station in Wisconsin, United States - UWRJ-L154-409C-5 | ecosystem: Environmental > Terrestrial > Plant litter >...
TGGGATTTCCTTCCTCGGCTTCGGCTTGCGGCGTTGCCGACGGCGAGGCGGAATTTGCAGACGGGCCGGGCATCATGGAGAATTATACGTACCAGCAACTGTTTTGCTTCTTGGCCTGCTTGTAGAATGCTTTACTCTGCATCGAGAGACCGTCACTCTTCGCGACCAGATCGTCGAGCTTCTCTCCTCTTTGCAAGACTATTGCAGCCGTCAGTACGCGATTTCCTGGTGTCTGTTGAGGATGCCGAGGAGGAAGATTCATTACATACCCGACTCTATCGTCTTGTGGAGGACGATCTTGGTTCTGCGGTGATATTAGTCCCTGGTTTGTCCTCGACCCCATTCCCGGCTCCTGGTAAGACAGGGGAGGGGAGTGGTGGGAACATACTCGTCGAGTTCCTTCTGGATCTTGAGGATGCTATCCGCCTGGTTCGCGTCCTGGTATTTGGTAACTGAAAGGTCCGGGTTAGCAACGCTGTCCCATTTGTCCACTCGCGTCCACGCTTGCAGTGAGGTGGCAAGGTGGGGTGGTCGGTTATCGGAGACTGCTTACGGTAGTCCTTCAGTTCCGGGAATGGGAGTGTCGGTGTTCCCGTGGCCCATGAAGATCGAGGGTGCCTGGAGAGGAACTCTAAGGGAGTGTGAGTGGCAAAGTCGGGACACAGGGAGTCGTGCTGTGGGGGCGTCGTACCGTCCACAACCTTACTGAGCAGCTGGTGGGCAACGAGGCTTTGAGAAGTTAGCAGTTGTCACCCATCTCGTCCACCTCAGGGGAACAGGGTGTTGTGCTCCAGCCCGTCGCAGCTATGACAGGATTTGCCAACATGGGGAACAAATCAGGGTACATACGCAGGGTACGAATGATCACTGATGATGATCCCGCATATGCCCTCGGTCCGGCCGTACGCATGGAAGGTCTGGGCAGGTCAGCACCCTGTAGCAGGCGCGTGGCCCCCCTTCCGGGACATACGTAGTCTTGCTCTTCCACGTCCTGGCGCTGCCCACCTTTCGTTCTAGTCCTGTCATCAGACCGTGCTCTAAGCTCGAGTATGTCGATTTCTTTAAACAGACCTCTCGGCCACCGTCTTGGAGAACATGGTCATGAACTCGCCATAGCTTGGAGAGAGTCAGCCTTTGCGGGGATCAGCACGGTTGGGTCGTAGGTCCCGTACTTGGCCCGAGTGAAGCGCGAATATGCGCTGAGCTCCTTCTCCGCGCACAGCTCGTGGGCCTCGCCGTCGGTGCGGATGACCTGCCCAGGACTTGTCAGCGTGATGGGTGCCATGGAGGGCGAGCCGCGGGGCTCAACCTACGCCGATGTAGTGGAGCTTCATGGTGACAGTGTTGCGCGGTCGCTGTGGCTGGAACTATGCTCGTACTGTCGGATGGAGCGGGTGAGGCTATCGTCTATTGTGTCCAACTCGGGGTAGACGTACTGGTTGTTGGGAGGTGAAGGAAGAGGGAGGCAGTACGGAGTAGCTTCAAGTCCAAGTCCAGGGGATCGGAACCTTTGTCACATGCCCTATTCGCCAATCAGGCCCCAGGGTTTCGAAGGCGGTGACGCGGGCTCGGCGGGGTCTTTTGGCAGCCGCTAAACGACGCCGGCCGCGGTCAGGGCAGGCACCCTCTTAACACCTCGCTAGTACTCCGTGCTCCGAACAGAGGACCCCCGCTCGTCAGGCTAGGCCCGTCCCACGAGTGCCGTGGGGGTTCCCTGTATCAAAACCGCCACAGTATCAAGAGGCCTTGTGAAGTGCCTCACGAGAGATCGGGAATTGGAATACGAACCAGAGTGACGAGATCTCTATCCTTCAGCATGGCCTCCAAGTCGGCCGCGACCGAGGCCGCCTTGGCCCAGTGGCAATCCCAGGTCGAGGCGATGAAGAAGGCCATCGCCCAGCTCAAGCTACCTAGTCGTCGCCTAGGCCTAGAGGACCTCGACTACGACGATATCGACGACGACGACGACGACGACGATGTGTATGCCCACGGCTCCCCCAAAGGGGGTCAGGATGTTTGGGATTTTGTGTCCGATTCCGAGCTCGCGGCCCTTGGCCTTGACAGCGGAGATCTAACGGATGCCACCGACATCTCGACCCCTGCTGCTGCGTATGGGCCCGAGTGGTTCGCTATCAGGTGCTCCGAGGCCGCGGCAAGGAGTGGTCTCCCATCGGGAACACTACAGGACCAAATCATGGACGCACTGAAGTCGTCAAGGCCAGAAGATGAGCTGCAATCTCAGCTCACCGACCTGGTGGGCTTTGATGACCTCGACTTCGTCATCGAGCTCCTTGCTCACCGAAAGGATGTCGTTCGGCCCGTGGCGGCCGCGCCGGAGAACTCGCAGCCCACAGGGCACAAGCTCCTCACCAAGGCGCAAAGAGAGGAGGCGTTGCGACAGAAGGACTTCCGACACAAGACGGCCGCCTTGGCCTCGGCGTCGGCCAAGGAACCCCAATACCCCCATGTATACCGGGCTTACAGCCCAGGAAACACTTTGAGCTCCTCCGGGAAGCGGTATGCGCTTCCTGTCGGTAGCACACGACACGAGTTTGAGAAGTATGAAGAATACGCCATCCCCGCGGGCAAGGCCGGTGTTCTTGGGCCTGGCCAGAAGCTCATCAACATCTCCGACCTTGATGGCCTGTGCAGACGAACTTTCAAGGGATACAAGGCATTGAATCGTATGCAGAGTCTAGTCTTTCCCGTGGCGTACAAGACCAGCGAAAATATGCTGATCTGTGCCCCAACCGGTGCTGTATGTCGTTCTGAGTTCCATCAAGACCGTGCTCTGCTAACGCGACGCACAGGGCAAAACGGACGCCGCCGTGTTGACTGTTCTGCACACCGTCGGGCAATACATCTCACCCAGCCCGGTAGGGAATCCCGAGGCCACCGACTTCGTCGTAGATGCCGATGATTTCAAGATCGTATACGTCGCTCCCATGAAGGCCTTGGCGGCCGAGATAACCGAGAAGATCGGGAAGCGTCTTGCGTGGCTCGGGATCAAGTGCCGCGAGTACACGGGCGACATGCATCTCACCAAATCCGAGATCGTTCAGACGCAGATCATCGTGACGACCCCTGAGAAGTGGGATGTCGTCACTCGCAAGGGCACGGGAGATACCGAACTCGTCCAGAAAGTCCGGTTGCTCATCATCGATGAGGTCCACATGCTACACGACGAGAGGGGCGCCGTCCTCGAATCCCTCGTCGCCAGAACGGAGAGGCAGGTGGAGAGCACACAATCGCTCATCCGCATCGTCGGGCTGAGCGCCACTCTCCCCAACTACATCGACGTCGCCGACTTTCTCAAGGTCAACCGCCATGCGGGAATGTTCTACTTTGACGCCTCATTTCGACCGGTCCCCCTGGAACAGCACTTCATCGGTGTCAAGGGCCGACCTGGAACGAAAACATCCAGGGAGAACCTCGATACGGTTGCCTTTGAAAAGGTCAAAGAGATGCTCCAGCACGACCACCAGGTCATGGTCTTTGTGCATTCGCGACGCGACACCATGGTCACGGCCAAAATGCTCTACGAAAAGGCCATCGACCAGGTCTGCGTCGATTTGTTTGACCCCAGCACGCATCCAAACTACGACGCTGCCATGTCGGCCATGAAGAGCAGCAGAGCGAGGGACTTGAGGGAATTGGTACCCAAGGGCCTGGGAATTCACCACGCCGGAATGGCCCGGTCAGACCGTAACCTGATGGAGCGGCTCTTTGGGGAGGGCGTCATCAAGGTACTCTGCTGTACTGCCACGCTTGCCTGGGGTGTCAATCTGCCGGCCGCCGCGGTTGTCATCAAAGGCACCCAGGTGTACAGCGCGCAGGAAGGCAAGTTTGTTGATCTCGGCATCCTGGACGTCCTCCAAATCTTTGGACGAGCGGGCCGACCCCAATTCGAAGACACGGGTATAGGCATGATCTGCACCACGCAGGACAAGCTCAGTCACTACCTGACGGCCGTGACGGACCAAATGCCCATCGAATCCAAGTTCTCCTCAAAGCTGGTCGACAACCTGAACGCCGAGATTGCTCTCGGGACGGTCACGTCGATCCCGGAGGCTGTCCAGTGGATTGGATATTCGTACCTCTATGTTCGGATGCGTCGGAACCCGATGGCGTACGGCATCGACTGGAACGAGTTCTCCCTGGACCCGGCGCTGGTGCAGAGGCGACGGGAACTCGCCGTGCAGGCAGCCCGAACTCTTCAGCAGAACCAAATGATCACCTTCAACGAAACCACGGACCAGTTACGCAGCAAGGACATCGGTCGCATCGCCAGCCAGTACTACATCCTCCACACCACCATCGAGATCTTTAACAAGATGATGCGGCCGCTCGCCACCGAGGCCGACATCCTGAAGATGATCGCCCTGAGCGGGGAGTTCGACAACATTCAGTCAAGGGACAACGAGGCGAAGGAGCTGACGAGGATGCGGGATAGCCCGGATGCCGTTCCCTGCGACGTGGACGGAACCATCGACACCCCCCAGGCCAAGACCAATATCCTCCTCCAGGCATACATCTCCAAGGTACAGCCTGAGGATTTTGCTCTCACCAACGACCTCAACTACATTGCACAGCAGGCCGGCCGAATCTGCCGGGCCCTGTTCATGATCGCTCTCAACAAGAGGTGGGGCCACCAATGCCTCGTTCTTTTGACTCTCGCGAAGTCGATCGAGAAACGCATGTGGCCGTTCCAGCATCCGCTGCATCAGTTTGAGCTTCCCAAGCCAGTGCTCAATCATCTCGACGCCAAGGAGTCTCTCACGGTTGAAGTCCTGCGGGACATGGAGCCGGCCGAGATTGGGGCCCTCGTTCACAATCATGGCGCCGGCAACAAGATTGCGAGGATCCTGAACAACTTCCCAACCATCAGCGTCGAGGCCAAAGTTGCCCCCCTGAACAGGGACGTCTTGAGGGTCAAACTATGGATCACCCCCGACTTCCGTTGGAACGACCAGTTCCATGGCACCTCCGAGTCTTACTACGTATGGGTCGAGAACTCGGAGACCTCCGAAGTGTACCACCACGACTTCTTCATCCTGAACAGAAGGAAACTTCATGACGAACACGAGCTCAACTTTACAATACCCCTATCGGACCCGCTTCCTGCCCAGATCTACGTGAGAGCCGTTTCTGACCGATGGCTGGGCGCGGAGACGGTGACACCGGTGTCGTTCCAACACCTTATCCGCCCCGATACGATGAGCGTCTACACGGATCTGCAGAACCTGCCACCGCTGCCGATAACCGCTCTCAAGAACCCAATACTGCAAGATCTTTACGGCCAACGCTTCCAGTACTTTAACCCCATGCAGACGCAGGTCTTCAACACCCTCTACAACACCTCTGGCAACGTCTTGTTGGGCTCTCCCACTGGGAGTGGAAAGACGGTTGCCGCCGAGCTCGCAATGTGGTGGGCGTTTCGAGAACGGCCCGGATGCAAGGTGGTGTACATTGCGCCCATGAAGGCGCTGGTTCGGGAGCGCGTCAACGATTGGAGACGGCGTCTCGCAGGCCCGATGGGCCTCAAGCTGGTCGAGTTGACGGGGGACAACACGCCGGACACCCGGACGATCCAAGACGCCAACATCATCATAACCACGCCCGAGAAATGGGACGGTATCTCACGCAGCTGGCAGACCCGGGGCTATGTCCGCAAGGTAGCCCTCGTGGTCATCGACGAGATTCATCTCTTGGCTGGAGACCGCGGCCCGGTCCTGGAGATCATCGTGTCCCGAATGAACTACATTGCGGCCTCGACCAAGAGTTCGGTCCGGCTGCTGGGCATGTCCACAGCCTGTGCCAACGCGACGGACCTGGCCAGCTGGCTCAGGGTGAAGGAGGATGGTCTCTTCAACTTTCGTCACTCGACGCGTCCCGTGCCCCTGGAGCTTCACATCGAAGGATTCCCAGAAGTTCGAGGGTTTTGCCCCTTGATGCAGTCTATGAACCGGCCCACGTTCCTGGCCATCAAGAACCACAGCCCAGAAAAGCCCGTCATTGTCTTTGTCGCCTCGCGTCGGCAAACGCGGCTTACGGCCAAGGACCTCATCAACTTCTGCGGCATGGAGGACAACCCGAACCGGTTCCTCCACATGGACGAGGAGGACCTTCAGCTGAACCTTGCGAGAGTCAAGGACGCCGCCCTGAAAGAGGCGGTCAGCTTCGGCATCGGTCTCCATCATGCGGGCCTGGTCGAATCCGACCGGCAGCTATCGGAGGAGCTCTTCCTGAACAACAAAATCCAAATCCTCGTGGCGACGAGCACCCTCGCGTGGGGCGTGAATCTGCCGGCGCACTTGGTGGTCGTCAAGGGCACGCAGTTCTTCGACGCCAAAACGGATGGGTACAAAGACATGGATCTGACGGACGTCCTTCAGATGCTGGGTCGTGCGGGTCGACCGCAGTTTGACACGTCCGGTGTTGCGTGTGTCTTCACCCAAGACGCCAAGAAGGACTTCTACAGGCACTTCCTCCACACGGGGTTCCCCGTGGAGTCGTCGTTGCACACGGTCCTTCCCGACCACCTCTGCGCCGAGATCTCAGCGGAGACCATCAAGAAGAGGCAAGATACCCTGGATTATCTGGCCTGGACCTTCTTTTATCGGCGGTTGGACAAGAACCCGTCCTACTACGGACTGGAGGTGTCGGCCGAGGAGCACCACACCCTGGCGGCCGAGCAGCGCGCCAAGGAATTCATGGACGACCTGGTGGACAAGTCGCTCCACGAGCTGGTGACATCCAAGTGTGTCGTGGTCCGACCCAACGGCGATATCGAGCCCACGGCCCTGGGCAAGGTCATGAGTTACTACTACCTCTCGCACAAGACCATCCGCTACCTGGCGCGGAGCGTCAAGCCCAAGGCGACATTCCTGGATGTGCTCTCGTGGATGTGCCGAGCCACCGAATACGACGAGCTGCCGGTGCGCCACAACGAGGACCTGATCAACGCAGAGCTGTCGCGCAACCTCCCCTTCCCCGGGACCTCGTTCGGGCTGCCCATGTGGGACCCCCATGTCAAGGCCTTCCTCCTCCTACAGGCGCACATGTCACGCATCAGCTTGCCCATCACCGACTACGTCGGCGACCAGACTAGCGTGCTCGACCAGGCCATCCGCATCATCCAGGCGTCCGTCGACGTGCTGACGGAGCTGGGCCATCTGTCCAGCTGCCTCGAGATGATCAAGCTGCTGCAGTGCATCAAATGCGCGCGCTGGCCTACGGAGCATCCGCTGTCCATCCTTCCTGGGGTGAACCTGGAAGGCCAGGCGCCCAAGAACACGCCTGCGTCGTTGCAGCAGCTCAGCGCTTTGTCCGCTGCGCAGTGGACGAAGCTAGCTGGGGGCCTGGGTGTGCCGCAGGGTCGGCAGGAGCGCTTCGTCCGCGCCGCATCGGTGCTTCCCAACGTCCACATGGCCGTTGACGGCGTGGCCGCTCAGACCATGACGGTGAGCCTCAAGCGGCTCAACGCCGTAGTCGAGCGGGAGGCGAGGATCTACGCACCGAGCTTCCCCAAGGCGCAGACGGAGGGATGGTTTGTTGTCGTGGGAAGTGTGGCGACCGACCAAGTAGTAGCCGTCAAGAGGGTTGGCTGGGCTTTGGGGGGCGGCAAAGGCGCTGGCGTGGGTTCGAAGCCGTTGGCCAAGGCGACCCTCAGGCTGCCGGAATCAACCCGGAGCCAAGCCCAGAAGCTGGACGTCTTGGTCGTGAGCGACGGCTACGTCGGGCTGGAGTATCGGGTCATGGGCGTGGAGGTACCCGCCCCAGCTGTGGACGATGCAGCAAACCCACCTGTCACGCCAGGGGGCGAGGGCACTTCTGGGGAGGGGTCGTAGTTAGCGACGAGGCTTGAGCCATGTCAAGGAGTGAGCAGACAGTAACCCTACCGCCCGGTATAGCCGTCATCCTCCCGAGCTCGTCCCAAGGTACTTTTCCAGATCCACGTTTCCGAAAAGCTCCTGTCTGAGCTTCGCCGAGCGTTTCTTGTCCTCCTGCGCCATCTTCCGGACCTTCTTGGCGTCGAGCAGCTTGGGTTTCTGCTTGACTTGCTGTTCCGCCACGTCTTTGGGTATAGCAACGCCGAGGCCCAACTTGTCGTCCTTCGGTACCGGCTTGAGCGGAAACCGCATGCCCTCCCCGGCCGGCCCGAGTCCCCGTCGAGCGTCGGCGTCCCACCCCTGCGCTTCGAGCACCGATAGCCCCAAGCGCCGGCGATCGATGGACGACGGGGGGTGGGAATGAGCCAGGCATACTTGGTGCGCGAGCGTCGCTTCGTGGCCGGGGGCTGCGTATGTCTGCCCGGACAGGCCGTCCCCGGGCGGCGTGACAGCTGTGGTGGCAACGGAGAGCTTGCAGATGTCGCAGATTTCACCCGCAGCACCGTCCCTGGTGTCCCGAGCGAGGTTTGCTTCCGACTGGGCGCCTTTGCAAAGGACCATGCTCAGGTAGAGGTCCGACACGGCCTTCCCCGGCGCCTCCGCCGCTCGGGTGCCTGCGGTTGTGTCGAGGTTGCCCGACTCGGCGGGCACGAAGTTGATTTTCTTGTGGAATAGGCCGGAGCCGAAGGGCCGGAGGCGGTGGAGAGGGACCTCTTCCCTCTCGTCGTCAGAGAGGGAGGCCATGTCGTCTTTGCCAGGCTTCGTTGGCGGAGGGGTGTTGAAGGAGCAGGAGGGTGAGGTTCTGGGCAAGGCTGAAAGACAGCGAGGCTCACAGCAGCCTGGTGGGGGCGTTGGGGCGCCACGCCCCTGAGCGCCACTGCTGGATGACACACCCGACCGTGCGCAGGGCCCGCCACCCCTGTAACTAACGCTAATCCATACTCCCGCCGTCCATACGTTCCCCCCGGTTCGCCAAATTTTAGTGGGACCACGTCATATTTATTCTGGAAAGCTGCCGATGCCAACCCCAATCGTCACCACCCGCCAACAGAGCAGCTCTTGTATATCCCCTTCCCCGCGCAAGACAGACTGTGGAGCAGCAACGCGTGACTACATCGACATGATACCGATGGGACTTCTCTAGCGATGCCCATCCCCTTCCTCGCCAGCCTCTACTTCGATGGCTGGCCGTCGTGGCTGCCGGAGCCGTGGTGGCTCGTCAAGACGGGCAGCGCCGTGGGCGCGCTCGTCCTCACGAAGCGCTACTTTTCGGGCAGGATGAACGCCGCGGAGCGCAACATGCACGGGCGCGTGGTCCTGATGACGGGCGGCACCTCGGGCGTGGGCGCCGCGGCGGCGCGCGAGCTGGCGCGCCGGGGGGCCCAGCTGGTGCTCCTGACGCGGCGGGCGCCGTCGGACCCCTTCCTGACCGACTTCGTCGACGACCTGCGGGCGCAGACGGGCAACGAGCTCGTCTACGCCGAGCAGGTCGACCTGGCCTCGCTGCACAGCATCCGGCAGTTCGCCACACGCTGGATCGACAACGCGCCGCCGCGCCGCCTGGACCTGGTGGTGCTGTGCGCGGCCACGCTGACGCCGCCCGGCGGCCGCCGCACCGAGACGGCCGAGGGCGTCGAGCGCACCTGGATGGTCAACTTCCTGGCCAACTTCCACCTGCTGGGCATCCTGAGCCCGGCCCTCAAGGCGCAGCCCTTCGACCGCGACGTCCGCGTGGTGCTGCCCGCCTGCTCGTCGTACATCGGCGCGCCGCCGCTGCAGTCGGCGCTGGACCCGAGCCGCTGGACGCCCGGCCGCGCCTACGCGCGCAGCAAGCTTGCGCTGCTCGTCTTCGGCCGCGCCTTCCAGAAGCACCTCGACGCCCACAAGCGGCCCGATGGGCTGCCGACCAACACGCGCGTCGTCTTCGCCGACCCGGGCTACGCGCGCACGCCGGGAATGGTGCGGTGGCTGACGCGCGGCTCGCTGCTGGGGCTGGCCACTTACCTGGTCCTGTACCTGGTGCCGTGGCTGGTGCTCAAGAGCGCCGACATGGGCGCGCAGTCGATCCTGCACGCGGCCATGGACGAGGCGCTGGGCCGCGGGCCGGGGGGGCGCCTCATCAAGGAGTGCGCCGAGGTCGACTTTGCGCGCAAGGAGGTGGACGACGAAGCGGTGGCCAAGGAGCTGTGGGAGGCGAGCGACGGGCTGATCGAGCGGACGGAGAAGGCGGCGGCGAAGCGGAGGGCCGTGGAGAAGAAGACGAGGGAGGAGGAGGAGAAGAAGCGAGAGGAGGGCGAGAAGGTGCGGGAAATAGAGGCCTTGATCGGCAGCATCAAGAAAGGCAAAGAGACCGAGGCGGCGGCGGCTGCGGCGAAGAAGCCCAAGGCTGGCAAGGGCAAGACGGTCAAGTTCGGTGGGAAGGCGGTCATATGAAACTTTGAGATGACGAAAATAGAGATTATAGACGGTCTGAATGCTCAACTTGGACCTCGGTGAGAAGATATCTACCAACTCACTACACTAAACGGAAAAGGGGGTCGTAAACGGGGGTTCCCTTTTCGGCGGTACGCTGCTGCCGACGGCAAAAGCTGCGGGGCTCCATGCCATGTGAAAAACGGCCGATGACGACACGCATGCACCGGAACTGCAACCTCGCTACGACTACTTACCTCTACTCGGGGAATCGGTACAACGACTGCCCTCGCCGTGCAGACGACGGTGGAACTTGGAGGCTGTCGCCATGCTAGGCTGACCTCCACTTCCCAGCAGCAATACCACAATGGCGTCGGTACCGGCGATGGCCACGAAGGCCACTACGGCCATGGCTGCGACTCCACTACTCCCCCGGTCCCCCCCGCCGAGCCCGCCGACCGCGCTGCCACCGCCGCCTAACGTCTCGATCTGTCACCCGGTGTTTTTTACCGACAGACTGCGGAAGCCGCTCTTTGCCGTGTCGGCCGCGTCACTCAGCCCCGTGGCACATGGCTACGTGTACCGAGACGCACTCCACCGCCCCGAGGGCACGCCGTCGAAGCTGTGATGCGCGCCTTTGCCTCGTCGGGGGGAGCCTGGTCTGCCGGCCTGAGCGATATCGGCGAGGGGCTCGCATCACGACGGCTGGTCAAGCGGAACCCTTGGAAACGATCCAACAAAAAGCTTGGTCGGCAATGGACAGCTGCTGCTGCGCCGAAGCCTACTGTGTATGTACAAAGCAAAACAAGGAGGGGGGGAGAAAACGCCGGGAACCTATGAGTTGGTATCAACATAAGAAAGGTTGTGGTAAACCGCCTGCCCCCGTTTTCCAGTTTCGTGTGCCCGGCTTTCTGTGTGTGAGCCAGTTCGTCCCAAAAGAAAGCCCAGCGGTAAGCCGACTCTTCGTCCAAGTAATAATGCTCGCTCTACGTCGCCTGGTCGGCCCCGGCGAACGATTTGCAGGCTTGCCAAGCCGACTTGGCCGCCCCTAGTTCTTGACGGCGATGATGATGGACGTCAAGATGAGCACCAGCACCAAGCCGAGAAGCGCCATCAGCTTCACGTTCTTCCACCACATCTGGCGCTTGAGCCCGCGGCTCCGCACCCGGAACTCGCGGGCGCTCCCGCCCAGGCGGTCCGTCTTGTCGACGAGCAGGTCGATGCGCTCGCCGCGCTCCAGCAGGCCCTCGATGTTGCGGGTCATGATGCCGCGCACGTCGTCAATCTCGCGCTGGACGTTGCCGATGGCGTCGCCCTTGCCGCGGTCCGTGGTGCCGAAGTCGACCATGAGCTTGCGCAGGGCGCCGTTGAAGCTGGCCGCGCCATAGTTGGGCAGGTCGGCAAAGTCCGTCTCGGCCGGTGCGAAGTCGGCCAGGAAGCGCTGCCGGATCTCGAAGAGGAAGCCGAAGGGCACCCGCCGGCCCAGCGCCGCCTCGGCGATGACGAGGAAGGTCAGGCCGCCGGCCCCGGGCGCGTCCGGGTGCTCCGACGGCGCCTCGGCGATGTAGTGGATGTGGTGCGTGCCGTGGGTGTACGTGAGCTTCTGCGGCGAGGCGTGCTCGATCTTGGGCAGGATCAGCGAGGCCAGCGACGACGTCTGGCTCGAGGCCGAAGTGGTGCATTCCGTCAGGATCGTTGAGTGGTACGCTATGCAGGCGCTGGAGGGAGGGGGGAAACCCCGGGTTAGCCTGGCCGTGAGAGTCTGGGAAGGGTTACGATGACGACGACAACGACGGGGAACGTACTATAGCAGTGGGGTTGCTGGGGTGGATGAGGAAGCCATTGCGACACAATTTCGAGTGCCGACGAGATAGACCGGGAGAAGGGGTACAGTAGTTGTCGACAGTGCGGTGTTCGGTTGGAAAGTTGAATCGAGAGTCGCGAATCGAGGGGGGAACAGGTCGCCGCCTGCATGATGACGCCCGTCCGCGCCTCAACGTGCACGGACCGCTGGCGGCCCCACCCGCCGTCCCACGCCGCGGCGCGCGTCTGAAATTTTTGGACCTCCCGTCCCGGTCCCGAGGGGAAGCAGCACAAAGTACTCCGTCCTCCGTACCGTACAACCTCCTCCCGCCGCGCCGACAGCATGGTCTCGGATTCGAAGCGTTGGTCATGAAATCACTGCTCGGAGCCTTGGAAGCGAGCTCATCATGTACCGTCTGTGCACGCAGCGGCCGGAGGCCCTTCTCCTCGGCGGCGCGGCTCCAGGACTCCTCGCCGCTGGTTCGTCGCCTGCCTCTGCAA
>Ga0247777_1000350_pt1 | contig 12602 bp, 4 predicted proteins | sample UWRJL154409C5_FD_179937 | JGI IMG/M metagenome (GOLD analysis project Ga0247777, IMG submission 179937) | Plant litter microbial communities from Arlington Agricultural Research Station in Wisconsin, United States - UWRJ-L154-409C-5 | ecosystem: Environmental > Terrestrial > Plant litter >...
GCTGTCGTATTCGTCTTCCTCCTCGTCCTCGTCCTCCTCGTCTTCCTCGCCGATATATCCCCCGGGGCCCCTGCCCCTCGCGGCCAACAAGCCGTCCCGCTCCCCGCGTAGCACCTTCCCCTCCCCGTCGGCCTCACCGCCACCGGCCACGACCCCGAGCAGCCGCCCCACCAACCTCCCCTCGAAGCGGAGGTACGTCTCCCAGAAGCCGCGGTTGACGCGCGCCAGGCAGCGCAGGTCGTCGACGGCGGCCACGGCCTCGAGGATGCGCAGGCAGACGCCCTCGGGCAGGGCGAAGCGGCGGCCGCGCAGGCGCAGGCGCAGCACCACCTGCGGGCTGTCGCGCTTGTGCCGCGACAGGCCCCAGCCGTGGCGGCCGGCGATGTCGAACAGCGTCAGGCCCGAGACCGAGTTGTAGATGTCGTTGACGGCGCTGCGGAAGGCCGGCGCCGGGTCGCACACGCCGCCCATGCGCTGGCCCGCGTGCACCGGGTGCGGCGGCGACGGCACCGTGCTCAGCGATGACACGAGCTGCGCCAGCGACCGCGGCGGCGGCGCGGCGGCGGCTTCCGGGTGCGCCGCCAGCGCCGCCGACGACGACGCCCGGAACACGGTCCCCAGCGCCTGCAGCTCGTTGAGTACCAGCAGCAGCCAGCCGAGGTTGGTGGCGTCGCACCAGTGTGAGCCCTTGGGGCAGCGCGGCGTCGACGACAGCAGCAGCCGGCCGGCCGCCGGCGGCGCCGCGAAGAAGGGGTTGGCCGCGCCCGTCGGGGCCGGTGGCGCCGAGGCCGGCGCGGTGATGGTCGTCGACGTCGACAGGGGCCGCGCGGCGGGCGTCGGCCGCGCCGTCGACGCCGTCGAGGCCCAGCTCTCGCGCTTGGACAGGTCGGGCGTGGCGTCCCCCGGGCCCGACGACGACGCCGACGGGTCGTGTTCCGTCAGGCCCAGGCCCGGCAGCACCAGCGGGTCCCGGCGCGGGGTCGGGGGCGGGCGCAGGTACTCGTCGACGGCGGCGCGGCAGGCGTCGTGGATCTGGGCGCGCTTGGCCGAGCAGATGGCGCGGATGCGGTCCTTGATGGGCTTGGGCCAGCTCTTGTCGTAGATCTCCTTCTCGCTGACGATGTTCATGATGACCGTCTTGGTCATGCGGGTGAAGAGGCGGCGGACGCCGAAGGCGTAGCAGATGAGCAGCAGGCCGTCGGGCATCTCCTCGGTCGCCTTGTGCATCCACTGGGGCAGCCAGCGGTGCTCGACGTAGACCTCGAGCGGGGCGGTGCACTTGTAGCGCAGGCAGGCCTCGGCCACGGCCACGAACTGGGGGAAGGCGATGTCGCGCGGCACCACGTCGTTGTGGTGGTGGGCGGCATGCAGCAGCAGCGAGAAGGCGGCCTCGCGGTCGGGCTCCAGCTGCGGCATGCGGTACAGCTTGGCCGGGAGCCCGTCCTCGCCGACGAAGGGCACGGGCGGCGGCGGCAGGTCGGCGTCGGGCACGTCGGCGTCCATGGCGTCCAGGTCCAGGTGGGCCAGGTGGTCGGCGGGCAGGAACATGCGGGCGAACAGGGGCGACGTCTCGGCCAGCATGTGCGACGAGACGCGGAAGCGCAGGACCGGCTCCCACGCCATGTCCGTGTTGGCGAACTCGAGGACCGTGTCGCCCCGCGGCGCGATGGCGTGTTCGACGATGACCCGGTCCAGCGAGATGCCCGACTCGCCCGCCTGCAGCAGCGAGCCCACCTCGGCGAGCTCGCGCTTGACCGCCTCGTAGTTGCGCAGCCGCGCCTCCGACTTGGACCGGACTGCCACCTGCACCCGGAACTTCTTGCCGCCCTCGAGCGCGTCCCCGATGTCCGGCCACGGGTCGCTCTCGAGACTCGCCCGGTGCTGCTCGGCCAGCGCCTCGAGGCAGTCGCGCCAGTCGCGGATCGCCGCCAGGGACGTCGCGCCGACCCTGTTCCGCGGCCGGTCGCCCCGCCCGAGGGGGGCGGCCCCGCCGACCGAGGCCCGCTTCCCCGCCCGGCTCGGCCCGGCCGCGGGGGGCGCGGGGGCGGACGCGGGGACGGGAGCCAGGCCGCCGCCGTCGCTCAGCGACTCGGAGCTGCCCAGGCGCCAGGGCACGACGCCGATCTTCGCGTACGCCGACGCGGCCTTGCGCGGTCTCGTGGCGCTGCTCCTCCTCTTTTTCCTGCCCTCGGGCGATCCCAGACCCCAGCCCGGGTCGTTGTGGCCCGGGGCCGGCGTCGGGGGCGAGAGCAAGGCGCGGACGAGCCCGGCGCACTGCTCGCGCACGCGCGAGAACTCGCGCCACGCGATGTCGACGTGGACGGGATTCTGCGGCGCGGCGCGCATGCGCTGGGCGAGCTCGCGCAGCTGCCGGGCATTGCTGTCGCTGCTGGCGGCGACGACGACGACGGGGACCTGGGGGGCCGCCGAGGAGGGGGATTCGGCGGGCGGAGGAGTACTCTGCGGACGGCGAGGCGGGGCCATGCGTTAGAAGTCTGTGGACGCCGAGACGCGAGCAGGGAGAGGCGATAGCCCCCGGGAGACGGCGAGCCTGAGGGAAGGGAGGCAAAGGGAAGGACAACATACAGGAGCCCGCTCCGTCTTCGCACCCGGACGACTCTCCCCGCGCGAGGACGAGGCGCGCAAGAGCGAGTGGCCGAGCTTCCATATCTTGGCGCTGCTGTTGGCGCCCGAGGCGTTGCCAGTACCGCCCAGGCGACTAATGGGATCCATGCGGTAGGCTTTAGGGACAATGCTGCCTGCCGACCTGTGCTTCTGGCCGCGTGCGAGCGGCGGTAGCGGGCGACGTCGAAGACGGGGGCACGCGGGAGCGACGGCGGGAGCGCAAGCCGAGGGCCAGATATGGGGGAAGGGATCCGGTCTTGGGACACGGAAGCTCTCGTCCCCGCGGTGGGCTGCGGGCTAGCACGCCATGACGGGCGGGCGGACGGACGGGCGCCGGGTGTCGTCGATGGGCAATTGCCTTGGTCGGTGATGGGAATCCGGGGAAAGAGAGACAAGACGTCTGCCTGGCGTTGCGTCTCAAGCACCTGCAGGACGGGCCCTTGTTCTGTGGCGTCCGGCGCTTGGATACGAGACGGGGATCGACGCAGGGCGCGGCTGAGGTCCGAGGGCGACGCGCGGGGAGCGCCGCTCGTCATTGGCCCCGAGGCAAGGGACGTCGTCGTGCATGGGGACGGGGGGGACTGCAACTCCCGCAGTAGCCTCGTCGGCACTCTTATGCGCAGCTGTACACACAGCAGCCGCTTGGATCGACCGACAGGCAGCAGCTCTGGACCGAGGACGGACATCTGCCCAACGGAGGCCCATGTACGGTGTCCACCCCCCACAGTCAGAGAGACGATACCGGAGACGACACCGTGGTGTAGTAAGCCATTTTCTAGTTCCTCTGCCCGGATGTCTGTGTCCTTTTGTCTAGGTGCTGCGTTCAATGGGGGTAACATGGCCCTGTATGGCGACCGAGAACCTCGCTCGTCGTCTGCCGCTGGCTTGGACGCGACCGAACCCAGCCCACCCTGTGCTCTCTATCCATCATTCTCGTCACCGTCCGGAAGGAGGGCTTGCGGCTCCTTGTCCACGCTTCTGCTGGTCGGCGCCCCGCTCCTCTCCCCGTCTCCACCGCTTCTCCTTCCCTCTTCGCTCGGCCCATCGGCCCTTGCCCGTCGGGCCGGGGCTGTATATCATAAGAACACCGTATCCCCCTGACCCTAAACTCCATGCCGTACCGTGTGCCCCTCTGGAAAGCTGAGGGAAACCCGACCCCGTCTCGACGAAATGCTGCTGCTAGGTGCTCCCCGAGAGGTCGTCGACAAACCAGTCGCGTGGCACATGCCCGGAAGCTGGGTTAAGTCGGTCGTGTGTATACCAACGAGCAAGATGCAGCCCAGCGAGGATTGACAGAAAACTATACCACAAACGAGCCCCTTGATCCCCGGTGTCCATGGTGGTCTGGCAGGCCTGGCCGCTTTCCTGTAAATGCAGAAGCAATACGCAAAAACAATCGAAGGCTGCCGCCGGACCCGAACCTGTGCTGCTGTCCCGTATACCCGTTGGACCGTCTTCCCGCTGGGGAAGTACCACCGACCCTGGCCGCGCCTTGGCACCAAACGCAGATATCGAGTTCGGCCGCGTCCCGACCGACAGCTCACGGGCCCCTCTCGTGCAAGTGTCTTGCTAGCTCCGTCCCGCCGCCTTCGAAATGCCTTCTCTAAATGTTCCTCCTAGGACCGCCTGCTTCTCGTTCGGGTGAAAGCGGTCGAGAAACGCACATCGTTGGGGGTGGGGGGCCTCTCGAGTGCGACCTGATGGTGTCATCGGGTCGCACGCACGGCCCTTCCCTCCCGCCCTACCAGGTTCGGCTGGACCTGTGTCCGAAGTCGATATCGCGGGCTAGTCCTGTCCCGTCCTTGGCTACCGTCGCTCCGTCCTCGATCGTTCAAGCCGTAGGGTGGCGAGCCGTTCGGGCGCCTTCGCTCCCGGTCGGGAGACGACCAAGATCCTGACCGAGTTCTGTGGTATACCGAAAAGGAAGTATCCCAACTGCTTGGACCGCCACGTGTCGAACGTCGCACTCATATCCAAAACGACGAGGAAAACGTCGGCCGGAGGCGGAGACGCGGGTTCAACATGGCCACGTCACGATCGGTGCCCGTTGTCGTTTGCTTCAGCCCCCCTTCCGGTCGGCCTCGTCGTGGGGCAATGGCTCGACATGATTGCCGTGGGCGGCGGCTTTCAAGTCGACAACCACCCCCTTCTTGCGTCCTTTGGGCTTCTGCCATGCGTTGGCGCCTTCCGATTCGCTCTTGGCGGCACGCGTATGGCCGTTCTGCTTCGTCGCCGTGCCGTTCAATTTTGGCTGTGATGCCGCCGCCGCGCCTTCCGCCTTGGTCCCAGACGCCTCCACCGGAGAGATCTGGGACGGCTTGGAAGGCGCTTCTTTCCTGGGCCCGCCGGGGACGACGGCCCCATGGAAGAGCCCATCCGGCTTCCTCAGAACACTCGGCGACGGCGTACGCGCCTCAAAAACGGGTGAGAGATGCTGTGCATCGGGCACGACGGCCGATTCCGGCATAGCTAGATCCAGCGGCGCGATGCCGTTCTGCTGCTGGCGGGACAACATGCGCTGCCGCGCGGTGCCGTTGACGCTGGCCCCGGCGACCGTGGCGTACGGGACGGGGCTGAACCCCGCCAGCGCCGCGATCCGCTGGTGGAACGATTGTGCCTCGGCAGGTTGCTGTGGCGTCACCGGGGAATGCGTCGACCCGTTCACCACGACCGGCTTTCCGGGGAAAGGCGGGCTAGGTTCGGCCGACGACACCGACTGCCGGCCGGCGGTGGCCTGTCCGTGGATCCCCAGCCCGTTGTGAATACGGAGGGGGTTGTCAAAGGTGGAGTCCTCGGAGGTGACGCTCTCGCTGGTCGACGGTTGCCGGCTGGAGGCAATCGGAGCGGCGGGCTTGAAAGCCGAGCCATTGACCACCAACGGCCGGCTCTCCTTGGCCAGCTTGCTACCCGAAGGGGCAAACGGTGCTGACGGCAACGGAGCCGTGTTCGTCCCCACGGAAAACGCCCGAGTGTGGCCGAGGGGCGACGGGGACCGGGAGGCACGACGCATCCTGCGGTCCAGAATGGTCTGCGGCAGCTGATCCGTCGACAGCCGTCGCCGGCCCGGCACACTCTGCCCCAGGTCTCCAAACGACGGGATGCCGTGGGCCGCGTTGGCCGCCGGTCCTACAGGGCTCGAGTTCCCGCCTACGTAGTAGCCCCGGTACCGCGTACCTTCGTCCTCGGGCGGCGTGCTCGCCGCCGCCTTGGCGGGGCCGTCATCAAAGTCGGCATCGGCGTTCTCGTCGGGGATGAAGCTCGGAATCGGGATGCCGTTCACGTTGCGCGGCGCGAACGACGGCAGGGCGCCGAGCTGGCTCGGGTCCATGTAATTGGGGTGTTGGGCGACGCCGGGCATCGGCGTCCGCACCGCCGGTTGCGACTGCGACCTAAGCGGCCCGCCCCCGGACGATGCGAGGTCCGCGTTGGCGCTCGTCCGGTGAAGACTCCTCCGAAACTCGGGCGGCCCGGTGACGGTCGCCGGCGACGACGGCAACGTCGCGAAGCCCGGCTGGGCCGGGTAGTACGCACCCGGGTGGCCGACCGGTAAGGCGTACATGAAGACCTCGGGTCGGATCGGCGCGGTATACGGCGGGCTATCGAAGGAATTGGTCCGAGACCGCTCCGTCTGCTGCTGCGCGGGACCGTTTCCCTGCATGCGTTGTGCGTGCGCGAGAGCCGCCTGTTGGGCGAGCGCCTGCGACTGGGTGTATAGACGGAAGCGCAGCGAGTGCTCCTGGATCTGCAGCGCGTTGATAGTCGAGCTGATCATGTCGGGGTGGTAGGGAAACTGCGCCTGCTGCGCCTGCTGCTGCTGCTGCTGCTGCTGTTGATACCACTGCAAATCCTGCGGGGAGAGCATCTGGGGGAGGCTGGCATGGATGTACATGGGGTTGTTCTCGTAGGCAACGCTGGACGATGCCCGCCGACTGTTGTTACCGCGGTGGGAATGACGCCCTCGAAAGTTGCCCCGCCCCCCGCGCCCGGAATGCTGCTGTGACGAACTCCGGAGGAGAACGGGTCGCGGCGCGGGCGGCGGCTTTTGCCAAATCTTCTCCTCCTCCGGGGGGAAAACGTATTGCTCGCAGCACTCGTCCAGCTTCGCTTCGCTGATCAAGTCGAAGGCCCTTCTCATCTCCATGTGCAGTCCCCGGAAAGACGTGTCATCTGTCGTGTTGCCGAGATTTCGCACCGTGTTGAAGGGCTCTTCGATGCAGAGCATATTGTTCGTGGCCGTCTGCCACCGCTTCTCGCCTTTGGTGATCATTTTCCCCAGCCGGACGGAGAGGACGTGCTTGTCGTAGTCGAACTCGTGCGCGTAGAACCGGAAAAAGCGGAACAGCAGCTCGCCCAGCGTCTCCTTGTTCTTTCGCCCAAAGTGGCGGAGCTTGTCCAAGTCGTCGGCAAACTGCGATTCGGGGCCGTTCGCGGCGGGCTTTCGTTGGTGGGGTCGTTGATGCAGCGCCGGCAGCACCGGCGGTGTTCGCAACTGCAGAAAAATGATGATCATGCAGATCCAAGTGTAGGAGCTCAGGGTGCCCCCAAAGGCTGGCACGAGTCAGTCAATACGCAGCCCACGCCCGGTCGAGGGGCGAACCAAGGAGCTACTCACCGGCGTCGTTGATGATCCTGCGGCGCGTCCAGTACTTGATGACCATAGCCAGCGGCCGGACGCGCTCGTCGATCTCGACATAGGTCAGAACCATGCGGGTGTTCTCGAGCGCCAAGGGGTTGTTGACATTCATGTCACAGGCCAGCTTGAGCTCGGGGTCCCAGATCTTGACGATAGGAACCTTGGCTGACCGGACACACACGACCTCCTGCATACCGCCTGGTACCATCGGGTCAGTATGCGAGTTAGCGGCGCCGCGGACGAGAACATACGGTTCTTAAGGAGTTCCGCGATCATGCAAACCCTCTCCATCTCCTTCCACTCGGTCGTGATGCAGATATCCACTGCCACAAGTTAGTCGTTGCGAAGCGCAGACGCATCGGCCCCGCCGTCCACGTACCGTCCGAGTCGTCCGAGCACAGCTTGTTACCGGAAGAACCAAACAGGCGGACACGGATATCGTGGCCCGGCCATTCCTCGTTGAATAAGGTTTCCAGCTTGGCTACCAGCTTCGCCCGATTGTCTCTGACCTTCTCGGTCGGTATTAACCGGTCGAAAAGCTCGCGCATGTCTGTGGTCAGCTTGCGTTCTTCGTCCTCCGACAGTTTGCTCTTGACTTTGCTAGGATCGATCCTCTCCAGCCGGTCGACGCCTAGGCTGTAGGGCATCCGCCTCCGCCCCCTGACCAATGCCCTCTCGTGCCTACACTCGAGTGGCGGCGGCAGGGGCCGGAGCGAAGGCAGCGCCGAGTTGGTTTCGGAATACGCCGAGCGCGGCGAGTGATCGTGGGGCGCGTTCGGGGACGCTTCCCGGGACTCGAATGAGAAGTTGCGGGCGTGCTGGTGGGGCGTTGAGGGAACCGAGCTAGCCTGGGCGGTGGGTCGAGGCGATTTGCGATGCCCCGGTCGGGAGGGCAGGGGATGGGAGAGGTCTGGTTGCTTGGGCGGCGCCATCTTGGATTGGGGTCCCTTCCCCATCGCGGCTATCGCCCGATCGTTCTTGTCGGTCGCCTGCGTGCTCCTACTCCCATGGCAGTTCTCGTCGTTTGGCTGCCCGGCGCCGTGGTCGTCCTTATGGGAAGCCTTGGGGGGAACCGATCGAGGAGCGGCGTGTATGTGGGCGGCGGAGAGGACGGGGGGGAGCGGCGGAGTCTGCAAGCCAGCGCCACCTCCGCCTCGACCTGGTGATATCAGGTTATTGTAGTTCAGGAGCTGAGACTGGAACAGCGACGACTGTTGTGTGTAGTGCAGCGGCAACAAATCCACGCGGGTAGGAAGCGTTGAAGCAGGGGGGTCGAGGAGCACGGTAGACCCCAGTAGGGGCGGCGTTGTCAGGTTGGACGACGGTCGCGTCCACTGGCTGGAGGCAGCAACAGCAGCAACGTGATAAATGTGGTTGTTGGATTCTGCCGTTGGCCCGCTATCCATGTAGACGTGCGAGATGCCAGCACGGGCTCGGGCTCTCAGCGCCGCAGAGAGATCCGGGTCCGCGACCGAGGCCGTTGCCGTTGCCTTCCTTATGGTGTCTCGGCTGTCGAGGTCGCCCCGGTCGTCGGTCGTCGGTCTTCGGTCTTGTGGTCTCGAGGGCCCCTGACAGGGGAGTGTGGAGCGTGGAGCGTGGAGTGTCAAAGAATCAGAGCCACGTCGGAATCGTGTTCATCAAAGAAGGTTCTTCCAGGGGATCTGATTCGGCCCAAGAGGGAAGAGAAGGGGCCGTGGGCCAAACGGAGGCAAGTCGCTCAGGCCGGGTTTCGAGAGAGCAGCGACGCTGTTGTTGTGTTGCAGGTTGGGACTGGGGGGGGCAATTTGGTTGCTGCTCGAGTGGGTCTTCAGGTTGAGGTCAGGGCCGGTCAGGAAAGGGTCGGCAGCCAGTCGGTCCAGTCGGTCATCGGGCGCTTCAGGCTGTGTGGGTAGGCAGAAAAAAAATACAGAGGGCCATAAAAAGAGATGGCATGTGGCTGATTTCCTGTCAGCCCCGGAAAGCAGCAGACGACCCCAAGAGAAAGAAGAAAACAATGGAGCGTGAGCGATGCCCAGCGGCTGGCGTGGATTTTTGGGGTGCAGCTGGTGGAGGGCGACGCGAAGAAGGGCATCAAACTTTGGAGGCAGGAAAAGATCATGGAACCTGATGGTGAAGGTGGTCGAATGGCCCCCCAGCAGGAGGCACGACCCGGCAAAAAACGGGGGACGGTCTTCCTTTCAGCACAGTCACTCACCTGTTTCTGGGCCTCTGGGCGCCTTGGGCTGTGGGCATGGGCTGGCTGAGGCTGGCTGCTGAACTCCTGCCCGGGCTTCTCACGCCTGCACCAACAGGCTCAGGTTCAATGACAGGCTTGTCACCTCCGCCGCAGGTCCTCACAGGGAGACCACCCTGGAGACAGGCGTCCAGGCACGGATTGCACTACCGGCACAGCAGGTTATGCACTGAGCCGCAGCAGCCAGCGCGGCACAACAACCGGCGGCCTTCACTTTCGGTTCGTGGATGTTCTGAGGAAGAAGGTCTCAGAAAGGCAAGTGGGGTGGTGGTCCAGCGTGCCAAGCCCAATCACGGCCCCTGCTCCGCGCCAGCGAAACCCGGCGGTTGTGTTTGGCAGCGACTCGCGCCTCCGGTCCTCCCTAACGCTGGCCCCACCGGCTGTACCCTCTGGACCGTTTGCACGACGGCTTTAGCCTTGTTCCTCCGTATCTGGTGACGCGTTGGGTTAGAAAACAAAACATTGATTTCTGACGCTTGTCAGTCACAGATCGCCAGACCTTGCCCAACCTCGAACAGCAGCTGCTTCGCCCTCGGGCTACAGTAATTTTACATGGCTCGCATGGGAGCATGGGGAGGAACTTGGACAACGATCCAGTTTCTGCGAGCGGCGAGGCCCTCGGCCCGCCTTTCCCTTCGCCAGAGGCACAGCGAAGTCTGAAGCCCGCCTCTCGAAACCGATGCTAGTACGATGTACAGAGTACGGAGCGCTCCGTATTCGAGTGGGCCTCCCCTTTTGCGTCTCTCTGTAAATTAAGCCCCGAAAAAGCTATCGAATCGCCCCTAATAGGCTCGTTCATTTGCTTTTCCCCTGGCTTTCCCCAGTATCGCGCTGCAACGACTGCTCGTGTGAAGAACTGCTCCGATGACGGGTCACAAGCTCGTTTGCCGTACGCGAATGCTCCCAGTCCGCTCGGAGTAACCTAATCCCACGAGATGGTCTCCCGGGCAGGCAGGCGGACCTTGGCCGCAATCCCGCGTGCCCAAACAACCAAACCTGGCCTCCTTTGACGGCGACCGGGCCGCATGTCAGCCCACGAGGCGGTGCCCCGTCCTCCATGGTCTCATCACCGCCACCCACGGCGGTGCCCCTCTCCCGCCTTGCCCGTACTCGGTCTACCCCAGACACGATGGGGCCCCGCCGTGTAACCGGCGCGACGGCCAGCTCTTCTACGTGCGTTGGGCTGAGCGGAGGTCCCGCCCAATCAGAGGCCCGAGAAGGCTGTGTTGCCCCGACCACAGCTGGAATCGGTCGGGAACGAAGTCAGACCAGGATGACAGGATGCGGAGGCAGGCCGAGGACAAAGGCGGCGAGGCGTGGCTTGGGTCCCGTCCAGCCTCAACAGCATCCGGGCTTTGTGCGCTCCTGGAGTCGCCGCTGCGTCCTCCGCGCTCCGTAGGAACCCCCCCTCCCCCCCTATACGAGCATCATCACCGCCGCCCCGCTGTCCTCGGTCCTGCCAGCCCCCGTGCCTGTACCTGGTCTGAGGCGGGGACGCGCTCGGCATCTGACGGTCGCGACGTCGAGATGACGGCGTGCGCATGGTCTATGAGCTCGACATGACTCGGAAGGAACGTTGCTCGTCAACGTAGGTAAGGTACCTGACCTCGCTGGCCTACAATACCAAGCTCGGTACGGAGAAGAACGGGGACGGCCGCGGCCTCGCCAACGCCAATGCCGCTCGGGGTCCGCATTCCATCAACGCTCGAGCACCCAAGAAGGAAACCTGGCAGCGAACGTCACAAAGCCGCCAGGCGAGGCTCGGTACCTTCCGTAGAAACCCCCTGCGGCGATCGTCCCGAGAGCAAATCCGTCGTGACCGTCCGTCTGATTTGGGGGCCTGGGTGGGTGCCCGTGATCTCCTCGGGCCTAGCCGCGGCTCCGCGCCGGCCTGATCGCCGCCGACACCAGACCTGTCGCGACGGGGTCAATGACCTCACGACCAGGGCACAAGCCCTCAGCCGAGAGAGGAATGCGCCCGGGACGCCGTCGGGTATCGAGACGGCGTTCGCGGGCGTATACTGTGGTAATTTAAGTGGCGAAAGTTTGACCCCCCGTCCTGGTTCCGGCCCATACCCAGCGTCAATCGAGTCACCTGGCACGGGGGTTAAACTTCTCCTTGCAGCCTGTCTTGACTGCGCAGGTAGCCAGAGAGCTGGAGGCATGTAACGTCGCCTGAACCAACGCCTAGAGATTCACCCGGACAGGCTATCTCAGGCCGGTGATGCATCTCAACTCCCAACTCCCACGGGTTCCTTCGTCCTCGTCACTCGGCAGCTCTTACCCAGCCGAGGGTTGAGGCTGCATGTTCCCCCACCAAAATCCCCCTCGCCCCCCCTCGGGTCGGCCACGGGTGCCGATGGACGGCACACACGATCGAGAGCTCGTCATCGGTCCCCATCCCGTGGTAGCGTACATTGGGTTAGCCATGACGCCGAGAAGTTCTTTAGATAGCCGTGGCGAGGAGGTTGAGTATAGTCCAGTGGGCACGGTGCCCCGCCGTCCACATCCGGTCCTCCGGTCCTTCGGACTTCTCGCATTCCCTCCGCAGCCCGGAGGTGTCTTGCGGGCTAGATGATCGCCCACTGCGACGGCGACATCGTTGGCTCCCCGGAAGGGGGCAATTTGGCCTTCATGAGGCGACGACCGCCCAACCCGGTTGTCTGCGCGAGGACGGTGAGGGACCCCAATCCCGCACGTCTTCAAGCCCAACGGCAGAGAGACTCCACAGAGCGGTGGTTGTTTCCCCGGTCGAGCGACCAGGGAAGCATTCTGGAAGCCTTCCCCCACAAGGGAAGAATCCAGGCGGCCACACCACTCTCCCACGCCGTCGGCCCTGGAGCGAGGGCCCCGTTCTGAGGATCGAGAGACCCGATTCACCCCGCAAAATCATCCGGCCAATCGGGACGGGAGCAGGGGTCGCATCAGGGGCTGCGAGCTTTTGATTCGCGCATCCGTTCAGGGGTAAGGGTCCAAGCAGTCCCCGAAGGCCGACGTCAGAGCTCCTCCGCGCAGCTGCGACATCCCATGTGTCAAGAAGGCCCCGGCGAGCATCCCTCACCGTGGGATGGATCTTTGTTTCTGGTTTCGTTGAACTGGACAAGTTCCCCT
>Ga0247777_1000351_pt1 | contig 12599 bp, 12 predicted proteins | sample UWRJL154409C5_FD_179937 | JGI IMG/M metagenome (GOLD analysis project Ga0247777, IMG submission 179937) | Plant litter microbial communities from Arlington Agricultural Research Station in Wisconsin, United States - UWRJ-L154-409C-5 | ecosystem: Environmental > Terrestrial > Plant litter >...
CCATCCGTACCAAGCACCACCGCCTCTCCCACCTCTCCTCGACGACATTGTCTCCTACCTTCCCAACCAAGCTCTCCCCAGCGACGACGGCCGCAGCGAGCGAAGTGGGCCGGGCGAGGAGGGCTTCCCCCTCGCGGCCCTGGACCCCGACACGAGCACGCTCCTCCCGCCCCGGAAAAAGAGGCACCACGTCCGCATCCAGGGCCGTCTGGCCTTGGTGCGCAGTGTTTCCGCCGCCAACATCAACGCCGGCCTTCCGTCCCCCGCCAGCGCCGGCAGCTCCGTCGCGTCGCCCCGCGACCCGGGCGCCAGCCCGACGGCCAGCCGCTACGAGAGCGCCGCGGGTAGCGCGGCCTCGCGCCGGAGCTCGCGGGTGTTTGCGGCGGTGCAGACGCCCCAAGCGCGGAGGAGAAGCCTCGACGACATCGGAGAGACCGACAGCGACACGGACGAGGACGAAAGGGAGGTCATCACCAGGCGGGACAGGCAGTTCAGAGGGTACGGGATAGGCGGGGCCGGGAACATCCGTACGTACCCCCCACGCGCCGCATCTGCCCGAACGTCGGTGACACTAGACTAACATGTTCCTAGGGAGGCCGACCGAGGTGGTAGACTTCTCGTCGCGACGCCTGAGCTCCATGATGCTATTCTCCAGCGTGGCCGTACCCAACCCCGATCGGACGGAAGGTCGGAGGTGGAACTTGATGAGCTTCCTCGGCCGCCGGAGCGGTCGTAAGGGAAAGGGCTTGGCCACGGCGGCGGCCTAGAGGAGGACCGCCGAGGGACGGTCGGTCCGCCATTGTCACGTTAGCACGCATCTACTCGGCGTTTGGCGCTCTTTGCATCTGCTCTTCCCTCCCTCGCACCCGACCTGGGGGGCCTTCTTCGGCGTCTCTCCAATGCAACCATTTTTGCCCAGTGCAACTAGCCACGATGGCGTGCGAGGCGGCCGTCCGCACCTCTCCCGCTTGACCAGCGATGACGCGATTCCGAAACCGTTTGCTCCGGCTCTCGCGCCGCCGCGTGCGGGGACTTGGCGGACTGGTGCCACATCTCGCGACGGGAACCGTGACCAGCATGGCGGATAGTGCTGTGCTGCGCCACGGCGTCGTTCGCGGGGATGCTCCATCCGGGATTGAGGGCCAAGAGGGCTCGAGGTCCACAGAGGCGGGCAATAGGGGGGGCGGCCAAGCTGTTATAGGCGCACGAGGCGTTGATCACCTGCTACGTCACCCGCTGCCGCCGATAGAACGGCCGGACTCGCGTCCGGCCAGTGGCACCGGCGGACCTCCCTGTTCGCGTCGGGACGGGACAATCGTGGGGTAATTCAGCCTGTCCTGCCGTCCGAGGGGATCCGCGGGCAGCTGGAAGTGCCGAGCGTATTTTTCCGCCCTCCCCGTAGGGCTTGGCCATCGGAGCCTTCCAAGGTCTGCTATGGCTAAATGGGGCTGCGCCATGGGAGGCCTTGCCGTATAACTCAGAGCCTCAGCTTCGCGGAAAGAGAGCCGACTCGGTCGTGTTGGTTTTCGAACCCCAGGGCCGGAATGGAGTCTTCCTGACAATGGGCTTCACGACGAGGTTGAGGGACCTTTCCCTCGCACAGCTCGTGCTATGCCCGCTGGCTGCCGTCTCGGCGTCACGTGGAGAGCCGGACCAGGGGCTCGCCGTCTTCCCGAGAAAGAACCTGACCCAAGAACACGGGCCCGGGCGTGGCAACCACTCGGACTGGGACGATGGGCCGCACAAGGAAGGCCGCGAGCCCCCTTGGGACACGCCGCGGCAAAAGGGCGGGAACGCCGGCAAACCCAAGGCGGAGGAGCACTACACCCTCGCCCAGCACTACCACGCCCACAACATCTTGGACCAGTTCAAGTTCATGACGGTAGATCGTGACCGCTTGATGATTAGGCCGAGGTTTGAGCTAATATCCCGCCCAGGCCGCCGACTTTCAAAGGCTCGTTGGTGCCAACGACCCGACCAACGGGTTTGTAAACTACGTCGACAAGAGGACGGCGCTGCGGGAAGGGTATGCCAAGATCGTCGACGATCAGCTGTACATCGGCGCCGACTCGGAAAAGGTGGTCGGCCCCGATGACATCGGCCGGGACAGCGTCCGACTCGAGTCGAGGCGGACCTGGAGCAAGGGGCTGCTCATCGCCGACTTTGAGCACATGCCCGGGAACCAGTGCGGCATCTGGCCCGCCTTGTTGGTCGCCCCCTTTATCCCCCCTCGAGGTAAAGGACGCGGGGCTGATGGCACATGGCGGACAGCTGGACATACAACATGCAGGAGAATCCCGTTGGCGAGGTCGACATCATCGAGGGCACGAGTTACCAGGAGGACAACATCGTCTCCGTCCACACTAGCAACAAGTGCCATTTCTACCGCGGCAAACAGACCGGCGTGGAACAGCGGTCCAACTGTACGCTGCTCGACCCGATCACCGGCGAGGAGAACTGGTGCGTCCTACGGGCCCAAAGTGCCGAGGCTTGCCCGGCGTCTGGGGCTGGTCGAGAGCTAACCCCTGACGTAGGGACGGCTGCGGGATGACGGCCACGCGCCCCTACTCCTACGGAAACCGATTCAACCGCGCCGGCGGCGGCGTCTACGCCACGCAGATTGAGAACCAGACCATCAACGTCTGGCACTGGCCGCGGGAGGACATACCCAGGGACATCCTGCGCGGCCAGCCGAAGCCCTCGACGTGGGGAATCCCGCTGGGCAACATGCACCAGCGCAACGGCGGGTGCGACGTGGACAAGAATTTCCACACCCTGACCATTGTGAGCATCCCTCCCCCCCCCCCCCCCCCCCCCCCTTGTCCGTGCGTGGCCTAGTAGGGGTCGGGAAGGCGGACCGCGCGCTGACCCCCAGGGAACCAGATCTTGAACATCGACTTCTGCGGCGACAACTTCCCGCAAGACGCTTGGGAGGGCGACGACATCTGCAGCGCCCACCCGACTTGCAACGGCTTCGTGGCCAAGCGCCCGCAGGCCTTTAAGGAAGCCTACTGGCTCATCAACTCGATCAAGGTGTACGAGCGGGCGAGCAAGCCGGAGGAGCCGGAGGAGCCAGAGGAACCAGAGGAGCCTGAAGAACCGGAGGAGCCTGAAGAGCCCGAGGATCCCGAGGACCCCGAAGACCCCGAAGACCCCGAAGACCCCGAAGACCCTGAGGAGCCCGAAGAGCCCGAAGAGCCAGAAGAGCCCGACAAGCCCGACAAGCCCGGTCATCCCGACAAGCCCGGTCATCCCGACAAGCCTGGCCACCCCGAAAAGCCGTGTCCTCACACTGGGAAACCAGGCAAGTGCCCGAAGCCGCCCGGGCCCGGCACCTGTCCACACGGTCCGCCGAGTACACCGTGGACTCCCGAGCAGCCGGGTGGACAAGAGCCCACACGGCCGCCGCCTCCCGAATGGCCCGGCAAGGGACCGACGAGTCCGGCAACATGTCCGGCGCCTGTTACCGTTACGGTGCAAGTTCCAGGCTCGAAAACGGTCACAGCGACGGTCACAGTCACCGTGGGACCGCAGAAATCGGCCCCGGCAGGAACGACGTCGGTTCTCGCAGGAACCACCAGCCCTTCGAAGGGCCCGCAACCGACGGCAGTGGTTACGGCGCAGGCGCCGAAGGACGGGTTGCCGATCTTGAGAGTAGCAGCGGGGCTCTTTCTAGCCGCTTTGTTTGCCGGAATCGGTTTATGACATTGAGTTGTGGGCTGTAGCGAGGCCGAGGCTGAAGTGCTGCGCTGCTTGGCGAACTCTCGGGGCTGTCCACTCTCCATCAAGACAGGTCTACCTCGGTACCTTGTGTTTGTGATGTGGTGGAAGATGAATATCATCAAGGTTTTGCCTACCTACATTCTAGCAGAGACAGCCCCAATAACCAGAACCTATCAGCAGGCCGGACGAGCGGCTCTCGGTCGGTGCCGGGGTGGTAGTACAACTTCAAGTTCAAAAAGGCGATGGGAGGATGGTTGCTTGAATTACGACTACAGTTATGCTGTGATCTTCTCGATGATCACGATATGTTTACTAGGACTTCGGGCCCCACGACGCAAGCCCTCGCAGCCCCTTTCGCCCAGACCCGCCACCACCCGAGGCGCTGTCCGACTCCCCCGCCGAGAGGGAAAGGTCCTTGACGGAAAAGTTAAACTTCCCCTTACTCATAAGCTCCTGCTCCCGGATAATCTCTACCGGCGTACCCGGCTCCAACGACGCCGCCGCCGCCGCCGCCGCCCCGCCGCCCCGCCCGTCGCCGTCGGCGCGCAGCACCCCGGCCGCGAGCAGCAGCCGGACGCAGCCGCCGATGCTCGTGGGCGGGATGGGCAGCAAAGTCGCCATGGCCCGGCTGCTGAGGAAGAAGCCCGCCACCAGACACAGCAGCACCGCCCCGTACAGGCCCTGCAGCAGCCGCGTCGAGAATTCGTCCTGCACCACCCACCGCCGCCCGTAGTCGGTCAGGGCGCCCGTGACGGGCACCCCACGGCCGCCTCCCCCGGGCGCCGTGGCTGCGTCGCCCGCCGGGGTACGCAGCGCCTTGGCCGCCAGCTGCGCCGTCATGCGCGCCCACAGCACCTCGAGGCCCAGCAGGACCTTCTGGCGCGACGCGTCGTCGGCGCCGACAAAATCGGCGCGCGTCAGCACGGCGCCGGGCGGCACCAGTCGCGCGGCACCGGTCGAGGTCAGGGCCTCAAAGGGCGACGAGAGGATGTCGCGGGCGGTGCCTTGGCCGTCGCCGTCGTCGGGCAGCACCGAGGGGGCGCCGGTGGTCTCGGCGGCGGCAAAGGGCGCGGCGGACCAGTGGCCGAAGACGTCGGCGACGGCGAGGATGTCCATGGTGCGGCGCGGCGTGCCACCGCCCATGTCGAGCTCGCGTGCCGACACGACGCGGAAGTCGGGCAGCGCGAAGACGGCCTCGACCTGCACCAGCTCGAGGTAGGGGTTGCAGAGGGCGAAGGACATGTGGGTGCCGGCGCAGGAGGCGACGTCCTGGCGGCCCCAGGCGACGACGCCCGGGCAGCCCGAGAGGCTGGGCGGGGCGTGGTAGGGGTCCCACAGCGGGTTGATCTCGCCGACGTAGGGGCGGCGGCGCGAGGAGAAGCACGCCTGCGCGCGGCCCATGTCGTCGTTGCAGCTGTCGCCCGTGGCGGCCTCGGCGCCCGGCGCGAAGGCCGAGGGCTCGAGGTAGCACTCGTGGTGCCGCCCGAAGGTGCTCAGGTAGAACTGCTGGATGTAGTCGGGGCCCAGCGGGCAGGCGGCCGTGCGCAGCGCCCGCGGCACCGTCATGTCCCACATGGTGCAGGGCAGGGGCCGCGTGGACCCGTTGAAGGAAATGCTGGTCTCGCTGCACTGCGTGGCCGATAGGTCGGGAAAGGTGCAGTTCAGCCGGCCGCGCGTGGCCGGGACCACGAGCCGGACGCTGCGGTTGGCCTCGCCCGCCGGGCCGGCCAGGGGGTCGACCAGCGACAGCCGGGGGAAGGCGTAGGTGTCGGTGGTGAAGTTGGCGAGACCGAGGATGTTGAACGAGGTGATCTCGGTGGCCGTGGTGCCGAGCGGGCCGTCGGCGGCGAGAGACCAGTTGAAGGCGTGCGCCGGGTCGAACGTGTCGAGCTGCATCAGAGAAAAGTCGCCCTTGTCCCCCGGGTCGCCGGAGAAGGCGAAAAGGTCACCGATGACGATGGAGGAGAGCGAGGCGAAGACGGTGCTGACGGTCGCAAGGGCCAGGCCCAGCTGCATCGGCCGACGGAGCGAGCGCATTAGCCGCGCGGGCAGCAGGCCGAAGACGTGGTCGTCCCGGAGGCCGCGCGCCGCCATCGGTCCTCCGCTCGCTAGCCTCAGGTACGGCTGCATAATGCGAAAGTTGAACTCGAGACAGAGGATCAGAAGCGCGAGGCTGTTGATGATGAAGGCGGGGACGTAGGTCCACGCGTAGTGCGACCAGCCGACGACGCCGGCCATGGCCACGCCGCGACCGTGGCTCGAGACCTGGAAGGTGACCTCGGCCGCCACGATCAGCGCGGCGACGAGGGCCGCCGTCGACGACCTTGAGATCAAAGTAGCCCCCCACGGCCTCCACCACGTCTCACGCTGCCGGACCTCGTGCGGCCACGGCTCCGATTGGCACAGCCGCATCACCTCGGCCGCGTGGGGCGCCCGCCGCAGGGCCGCGATGGTCCCGGACATGGCCGCCGGGTCTTCGGAGAGACCCGACCGCCCCCCGAGGGCCAACGCCGCGAGGAGATGGATGCAGCTCACGGCCACACCGGCCAGCATCGCGACGACCAGTCCGAAAGTGAGTGTCTGCACCGCCAGTCGAGAGCCGAAGGAGGGGTAGGACCCGGAGACGGTCCCGTTCCCGGGCTCAAAGTACAGCGCACGGAACACCTGCGCGGCGAACGTCGGATAGCGCTCCTGAAGGGTCTTGTAGACGGTAGCAAAATCGATGTACTCGTCGGGCTTGGTGCCGTCCTGGTACTTGAGCGCCGGGATGAGACTCGCGGACCCCCCCGAGAAGATGGCCTGCGCCGCCCCGTAGAAGACCAGCTCGACCAGGTTGATCCCCAGAATCCGGTCCTTGTCGTCGGAGCGCGGGTGGAGCGAGAGGACGTCCGGGGGGGCGCCGTCGACGGTCCCAAACGTCAGGAGGGCATCGCCGTGCCGGTTGTCCGGGACGCACTCCAGCAGCGTGCTCGTGAAGTTGGAGACGGTGTGGCCCGGATCGCGGCATTCGTACGTGTTCAAGATCCATACGCCCGCTTGGCAGTCTGTCCGACCGCCGTACATGCCCCAGGGCACCATGCCCGTCTCCTGCTTCGAAGTGCCACATCCGAACTGGAAGAGGTCGGTGGCGACCGAGCACGCGTCCTTGGCGTCTTTGACGGGCGTCTGAAACTTGTAGCGCTGCTGCCCGGTAGTAGGGCCTGACAGGCTCATGTTGAGGTTGCCCACCATCCTCCGCTCGCCCGTCTCGACGGGCCAGCGCATATCGGTATAGTTGGCCTCGACCGAGTATTCGAGGCCCTTGGAGCGAAAGGAATAGCTCTTGGCGCCCTCGACGATGGGAACGCTAAACTCCAACTTCTCGTGCAGGGGTCGACAGGAGATCCCGGGCTGGAGGTACTTGACCGTGGTGGTCAGGGGCTGGAAACTGGTCGGGCCCTGCCCCTCCAGCGTACGGTCCGCCGGCCGCCAAACCGGCTCGTACACAAGAGAGGACGTGGTCCCGATGGGCAGGGCCGGCGCGAGGCCGGCGCACGTCTCGTTCGCCATGACGATGGCCTTGAAGACGTCCGAGTCCAGACTGCCGCGGATTAGCCGCCGCTTGCGGTCACGCTGCCGCCGCGGGGAGGACTGGTTATAATTACGTACTGATTAGGGGAGGGGAATTCGACCACGGCTTTGAAGTTGGCCGTCGTCGGCACGCCGTCGAAGAAAACAAGAGACGACCGGAGCTCTCGCTCGAGCAGACCCGTAGAGAAGACGATGCCCAGCTGGAGCATCCATGTGGCCAAGACCACGGTAGACACCGGCCAGTGACGGTGGCGCAGGGAGGTGAAGAAAACTACGGGGCTGTAGGGGGAGAAGTAGTCGACGAAGAGGACGTCGAGGCTCGAGGGGCCGCCCGACATCAGGATCGTCCAGGGAACAAACTGCTTGACGCGGTACTCGACCTGGAGCCAAACGGCGGCCGTGAGGGTGAGGACTGCGGCCAATATCAACACCAAGACACAGAAGGTTCGCCGGTACGAGGGTTAGACGCACCTGCCGTCGGTCCGTACTTCCAAAGCGAATGGTATCTTTCCTCGACGGGGACGATGCCATTGTTCCGGATCGACAAGCTGTACAGGATCACCAGCCCGACTACCTCTAGGGTGACGACACCTAGGATCATCGCCAGTGCCGTCGGCCGGAGAAACGCCGGCTTCCACCCAGGCCTCGGGCTGGTTGGCTCCTTGGGCGCTGCCGCGTCCGTGTCAGTGGATGACGCATCACGGATGTTGAGAATGTCGGCGGGTAGGAAAGGGGAAACGAACAGAGCGCATCACTGCTATATCCAGGGTGACCAACGTGCTGATAGACAACGCTGACCGTCTTCTCCCGGGGCCATTTCCAGTTCCCCATTGTGGCGGACGGGGGGGCGGCGGGACGTCGTGCGCCTGCGACAGATGCGGGTGGTTCGGACCGGTGCCCCTGTTCCTGCCCCTATTCCGCTATGGCTCGACGCCCGAGTCTCTTGCAGACCCCGAACGACATGGCCAACGCGGAGCAGGGAGACTTGAGGTTTGTGAAAGGATCGGGGTGTCGTCTTCTTTCTTCAATCGCCCCCATCGGCCAGCCACTCCCCCCCCGGAGAACATGGGAGGCTGAGCACTTGGCTTGGCCGAGCGGCATGGACGAGAAAGCTCGGGAAAGTTTCCAGTTCCGGTCTGCGCCCTACGCTAATCCGCAACGTCGTCGCCAAAATCTCTGCTAGCCGCCAATCAGCGGGCGAGCCTCGGACCCCAACTCGGGCAGGATCGTAAGGCCCCCCATATTTTACACAGTACTCCCTAGCCCGCTCTTGTGAAGCGACACGTGCGCCACACCGTTTCCACTGCTGGTGCGACCCTTGTTTATTTACCCGTCAGCACGGTACGGATCACGGAGTACCCAGTTTGGCGTGCCGTGTCGAACCCTGTCATGATTTGATGGTCGGCACGTACTACAGTACAGTACACAGTAGTAGTATCCCTAAGACGAGGCGTCCGTACTGTGTATTCCTTCCCAAGCTGAGCCGCGCTTCCCGTTCACGGGTGAGTTTGCGACGACTTCGGTTACTGCCGTCGGTCCATTGGATTCGAATGTCTCTCAGATCGGCAGACTGCCCGAGAGCCTGTGCGTCGTGGTATTGGAGCCCCACAGATCCCCCTGCCTGCCTCTTCCCAGCGAGCGAACGAGCCCAGCCGGACAGTCCCCGAGGTCCTGGCCATCGCTTGGACGCCTTTCAGGGGTATACAGAGGCTAGCGAAATGGCCTTCCCCCCCTTCGAACACCAGAAGATATTCTCCGCACGGACCATTTCCGATTTTGGCGCTTACACAGTGCATAATACATTGCTTAGAGTACCGCTCAGGCTCAGTACCTTCCATATAGCTTCATCCTCGAGTTGTAAATGAAAACCATATCTGCGCGACTTCTACCTCTACAACTCGTCTGCCTTCCGTTCTTATCACTTGGTATATATTAACGAGTCCGGCTGTGACGGACATGATGGTCGCCCTGGGGTGTGACGCCTGTCCAGGTGGCTCAGTTCCACCGCGACAGAGACACCGGATTTTGCCCGCCTATGCGCAGGATGGCGTTTTTCTTGCGCGTGTATTCCAGGGAGCCACAGACTTGGTCCCTCTTGTCTCCGTTATCTCCATATCTTTGCAGCAACGAAATGTAACTTATCATGTAACCGGCTATCTTACTCCCACGCTGACATGTAAGGAATCTCGTTGAGAGAAGGTGGATGATATATTCCATCGTCGTCCAGATGCCCTGTTCCCCTGTCGGCCCAGGAAACCAATGTGACCAGTCTCACCCAAGCCATGATAATGCACCTTGCGACTTTCCCACAGTCGGAAGCGGATATCTGCTCATCGTTGTCCATTTTATCGATGATCTGCGTGAGAATCGTCTCAATGATTGTCTCGCGAGCAGCCGATGGTAAATGGGGAGAAGATGAACGATGTGAGATATTCTCGGAGGTCATATCGCCTTGGTCTTCCGCGATAATGAGAATTTGCTCATTAGCATCCCCATCGGCAATGACGCTCGTCAGAACAGCTTCAAGTTCTAGACCTATATCAAAATGGTCAGCCCGTCGCATTTCCATCTATTCGGGTAGGAGCCGGTCTTGCCGTTTTCTGAAACCTGAGCCTCCGAGTCCATATTGTATGCTTCGTCAATCTCTCTGGCACATTCATTGAATGCTGCCTGGACTTTCTCACTCTCCTCCATCAACTCTTTGTCCAATTCCGACGCCCCGATCAGATAATCAAGGATAGTCGTAAGACGAGCAAGTCTTTCGACTGCTATTGCGGTGGAATCCGAATGGAGCATAGAGCGAAAATTTAGGAAATATTCAGTATCTCCATTTCGACCCTGCCTTCTGTTAGCCGGTAGATAACATGCTATTTTCTCCTGGTGTGAACCGAAAAGGGGTATGGCAGTTTCAGGTGCCTTGACTCGTCGTTTCGCGTGGGATTCGATGCTCTTCATGAGTAAGTGAAACTTCTCCAGCTCCGCCTCTTTCTCCATGCTGCCTCCAATCGTAGCTTTGACGGTGTCGACAAGGTCTTTGGTGGCCATCGGCACAAGTCCCCCAAAGGCTATTCCAGCTACAGCCTCGCACAAAGTCCCGACACAGTTCGCTTTCCCAAGTTTCTCAAAACGGCTGTGGACATTGTGTATGCATCCCTTCTTTTTTCGTTCCCTAATGTCGCGATGATTCGTCGTTTCATTCGTAACTTTCCGAGGCCAGTATTTGTCCGGGACTGTCGAAAGGCTGAGATCGTTGAGGCCGTATTCCGGTCGGTCCCAGTGGTCAATATTCGAATTGTCCAGGGGCATTCCAGAAACGATTGCTTCTCGTGTTTCGGCAGTTATCACGATACAGTGGGTTTCAATCCGACGATGGGAGTTGTGCTCCACTTTCGACTCGTGATCCTCCCTGGGTAAGGTGATCTGTGCGAATGGCAGAAGTCCACAAGCCATGTAGGTTGCAAAGAGTGTAGAGTACCCGCAGCCTGCCGAAGGCTTGAAAAGGCGACTTCGGCGATTCAAGGCGAGACTGAAGGCTGTGAACATGCTTTGCTTCTCGGACATCAGGACACTTCCGAATGCACCAGGTCCGTGGGGAACAAACTTCTCGGCTTCGCCCCTCAAACGGATGCCAAGAATTAAGGATAATGATAGGAGCTGCCTATCGAAAACCTCAATGCATGGCCTTGCGTTGTAGATCCAGAGTTTCTTTTGCTGGTGCGTCCAAACCGGAAACGCCGTTGTGTCATTTGGCCGGTCAGCCATTGTCCGGAGATGCAAACACTTGAGAGGTTTCGCGCTTCTAACGAGCAGCGGCCCGACAACTTTGCGTGTTGGTGTATGCTGAACCCGTATAACAGACTGGCTAGCAGATTCTTCGTCGGTTATGAAATTCGTCGACTGCCTGTTGTGAAACGATCGGTTGGACTCATGGAGCCTCCACTTATAGTAAAGCAAGTGGTGGTCCACATTAACACTGGCGGCGAGGCAAGGTGATATTTCGCCGACCGGATCGGTTGTTGTGAACAGGCTCTGAAAATATCTCAGAACCTTCCAGAAGGACTGTAGGTTCTAATTTAGTTAATCTGGTTACACATTTATAAGTCATTGAGATGCGTCTTACCTGATGATCATCCTGTTTCTTGACTGGTTTACCTTCTGCCTCCTGCTTCTTGAGCTTGATGGCCTCTAAACCCTTTTGTTTGAACCTATCGAACGGTTTCTTCTTATTTGGCGATATGTCACTCCAGTCACCGATGTTCGCTTCCCCAATTCTGTCGCATTCCCAAGCGTACTCCCGAAAGAAAGCTTCGTATAGCACCTTCCACGAGACTTGTTGATATCCCGGCAATATCCAGGCAAACATCGACGAAGTATACACTCCATCGTCTCCTGCCGCGATAAGGCCAGCGACATCAGGGAGGTAAGTTTTGGGAGGCGACAGAAACGGCAGGAAAAATGAACGCTCGGTTACAAAATAACCCAAGGAGTCTTTGTCGAAGTATGTTGAGCCCAGTTGTTCTCTGAAAAGGCGGTCCTTTTTCTCATAAAAGTAGAGGTAGATGCCGGACAGGAAGCCTATGATCGTCGTAAATCCAACGACAAAATCAAAGAAATATTTGAAATTTAAGAAAGCGGTCCAGTTCATGTTGAGATTTGTGATGAGTTTCAAAACCGGACGGGAAAGTCTTGATGGTATCGAAGGCTGGTACTAATTGCATGGATGCTAGTAATTATCTCGGATGGCATCCCTGGATTTGTATGCGCAGTGTCTCGTCTCATGCTGAGTCTAAATAATCGTGTCATTGTCATGCCACTGTCATAAATGGCTCAACTTCCTGTACGTGGCGTATACACCAACTTGACTGCATGCTACCACCCGTAAAGACAATCAGCTGCGAAGAAGCCGGCTTCAGAAATGACGTGACGGTTGCGAGAGAAGTCCCATACGCGAAAAGCTCCCCTCACCCCGCCCTCCAACGGAAGGGTTGGGGTAAGGTCTGTCGGATCACACCACTATGGTTCCACCCCTGCTGCTAGACCTCTAGGTGTCCGCAGCGCGCCAGATTGTGACGCCTGACCACACTGCGGGGTTTTTGGAAAAGGTGAGGTTGGCGGACGGACCACCGCTATGATGAATTTGCTCGAGGTATGTACCGAGCCTGAACGGTACTCTAAGCTATGTTATTGCACTATGTAAGCGCCAAATCCGGAAATGGTCCGTGCGGAGAATATCTTCTTGTGTTCGAAGGGGGGGAAGGCCATTTCGCTAGCCTCTGTATTCTTTGAGACCAAACGTGGAAACGCTA